>Ga0196977_1001014_pt1 | contig 11763 bp, 13 predicted proteins | sample S3v_1013CmetaG_FD_148634 | JGI IMG/M metagenome (GOLD analysis project Ga0196977, IMG submission 148634) | Soil microbial communities from Anza Borrego desert, Southern California, United States - S3+v_10-13C | ecosystem: Environmental > Terrestrial > Soil > Desert | place: USA: California...
GTACCTTCGAGGCCCAAGTGGAGGGAATGTGGGTCACCGGCGACTATCGCCGCGCACGGGAACCGCGTCTTGCATTTGTCTTTGAGAATGGGCAGATACTCATGTTCAACTGTTCAGTCAAGATACTTGAGACCAAGAGTGCGAAGAAAGAATACGACTTCAGCCGGGACATCATGCACACGAAATGGGATGCGGAAGCTGCTTTGAAGCGCGTACGTGTATGTTCAGAGGAGGAGATCGCCGACGTGCTTCTGGATCAGGAGATATTCGCAGGTGTCGGAAATATCATCAAAAATGAGGTGCTTTCGATCGTACGACTTTCTCCCAAACGCAAGGTTAAGGATATTCCCCTGCCGAAACTTAAGGAAATCATTGCGGAGACGCGCGCCTTCTCGAAGCAGTTCTATAGATGGCGTAAGAAGTTCGTGCTCAGGAAAAACCTCAAAGCGCACCGTCGCAGCACATGTCCGCACTGCGGCGGGAAGCTCATGCGCGAGAAGACCGGCAAGCGGGTGCGATGGGCGTATTGGTGCTCTGTCGATCAGCAGTAAGATGGAAACTATGCCGCTTGCAATCGTAGGCATTGGAATTCCCGGTTCTGGAAAAAGCACGTTCCTGAAGCAGCTTGCCCAGGAGCGCGGGTGCACATATATCAACAAGGACGAGATACGCGAAGAGCTTCTCGGCGATATCAATGACCAGTCCAAGAACCGAGAAGTATGGATGGAATCGAACAGACGTACTGAAGATGCGCTCCGTAGCGGCGTGCCTGTGGTTCTCGACTCAACATATATCGAACGCTGGAAGCGCAAAGAGCTCGTTACCTTTCTAAGGCAGAGCGGCGCCAACCGAGTCATTGCACTCCATTTCAATACGCCGTACGAAGAGTCAGTGCAAAGAAATCGCCTGCGCGAACGAGCCGTTCCTGACCAAACCATGGAGTGGATGCGAAAACAGGAACTGAAGGAGCCACCCGACGAGTCGGAAGGATTTGATCGTGTATATACCCTAAGTGACCTCGAGACGTTCCTAAAGGAACTTCCCTAATTCTCTCCGTCGTGCGAGAAGTCATTGACCGTATCGATATGCCAGCGCACTTCTCCGGTGCGCCGGTCAGGACGCCGCGCAAGTATCGTGAGCCCCGTAGTGCTCAGGATGAGGTGCCGATCCGCCTCCTTATAAAAACCTTCAAGGGTGCCGTTGCGGTACACCCAGTGCACGAACGAGGCAATACGTTTTGCATGGCAGACAAGGACGATGGTGTCCATCGGATACGCCTCGACCGTATCGAACGCCCGCTTTGTTTCTTCCTCAAGCTCTGAACGAGCCTTAACCGTAACGCCCTTGGGAAGCACGTTATCGTCGAATCCCTCCCGTATCTCCTTAAGCGTCGATTCGTAGAGAGGGTCAGTACGGGAAAGCCCCACAAGGAACTTGGGCTTGTCTATCTCATTAAAAATCGGATCTACGAGCACGGGGCGGTCAAGGCGGTGTCCGAACATCTCCGCGAGTTCGACGGCCCTCGGTATAGCGCTGCTCACGATCCCGTCGGGCTTGAACCCTTCAAGACGCTTGATGAGAACTTCGGCCTGCTGTTTCCCTTTCTCCGTGATGCGCGCGTCGTTCCCGAGGTATACCCCCTCGTCCTCTCCCTCCTTATGTGGATGCCGCACGATGATCCACCGGTTAGCCATCCTGCTAGTGTACATCGAAAAAAGCCTTCTCCTGGGGTACACTGCCGGAATGGAAATCGCCATAGACCGCTCGGACGAGAAGCGGCTGCGAGCCGAGCTTGAGAAGCGCACCGATATCGAGGCGGCACGTATGCGCCGCTATCTTGCGATGCCCGACCTCTCACGCACGCCCGGAAGCCCTTTGCACGAGATCACCGAGCGCGTAAAGCGGGTGCCCTCGCTTCTAGGCCTCGATGTCATCGAAATACCGGAAATCGTCCCCGCGGACGTCTCGTTCGACCTTTTTGACTTCCCGAAGGATCACGTCGCCCGCAGTTCGTCAGATACCTACTACGTCGACCCGACGCATATCCTGCGCACGCATAACACGGTCTCCTGGTACTACTATCTCCACGATGAGCGGGTGAAAGAACGCGCGGCACGCGGCGAGCACCTCGGTGCCCTCTGCTTCGGCAAGGTATACCGCAAGGACGAGATAGACCGGCGCCATATGAACGTCTTCCATCAGATAGACGGGTGGAAGCTCATCCCGAACAACGAAGGGACGCTTCCGCTTGCGGAGCTAGAGCGCGTTCTCTCGGATATAGTTGAGACCGTCTTCGGGAAAGGCACTGAGTATCGCTTCCTAGACGACACGTTCCCGTACACCGACCCGTCCACGCAGATAGAGGTGAAGGTGAACGGCGAATGGGTCGAGATACTCGGCGCGGGCATGGTGAAGCCCTCGGTCCTCTCCAAGATGGGCATCGAAGGCTATAACGGCTGGGCGTTCGGCTTCGGCATCGAGCGGCTCGCCATCCTTTCCATGAAGCTCCCTGATATCCGTCTCCTGTGGTCGGACGACGAGCGGGTGAAGAAGCAGCTCGTGCTTGGTACTGAATTCAAGGAAGTGAGTAAGTACCCGCCTATCGTGCGCGACATCTCGTTTGTCGTTGGCAAGGACTTCGTGCCGAACGTGTACTTCGATCTGGTGCGCGAAACGATACCGGACATAGTCGAAGAGGTCGCGCTTCTCGACAAATATGAGAACGACGAGAAGTTCGGCACAGATAAGATGAGCTATGCATATCGTGTCACCTATCGCGCGCTCGACCGGACATTGACCAGCGAAGAGGTTGACGCTCTACATAAAAAGCTCGAAGAAACGACGGCAGCGGCCTACGGCGCCGTTATTCGCTAAAACAAGCTCAGGTTTGCCAAAGATCATTGGGATTAAGCCACATTTTTGATATACTCACCTCATTATGGGTGGCATCGAAGTGCTCACGTACGCGCTTCTATTCATTGGCCTCTATTTCGAGGTCTTCGTCCTGTTGACCTTCCTATCAAGCCCGGCACGCGAGCGCCGACAGCGTCCCCTATCGACCCGAACGCCTAAAGTTGCCATGATCGTTCCCTGCTGGAACGAGGAACCGACCATTAAGGGGAATGTTGAGTCGCTTCTCACCCTCGACTACCCCGAAGACAAGCTTGATATCATCGTGGTGAACGATGGATCGACCGATCGCTCGGGAGAGATATTGGACGAAGCTTTTTCGAATCACCCGCGCGTCAAAGTCATTCACCAAATGAACGGCGGGAAGCACGCCGCGCTTAATACCGGTATTGAGTATGCAAAAGATGCGGAACTCGTAGGATGCCTTGATGCCGACTCCTTCGTGGAAAAAAGCGCGCTTCGTGAGATCATTTCGTGCTTCGACGACCCCAAGGTTGCAGCCGCAACGGTCGCTATGTCGGTGCATAACCCCCAGAAACCTCTCGAGATCATGCAGCATGTGGAATACATCCTTGGTATTGCGCTTCGTCATGTCATGTCGGCCGTAAACGGCATTTACGTGACTCCGGGACCCTTTTCCCTCTACCGCCGCGACATCATTCTTAAGGTCGGCGGCTTCCGTTTCGGCCACCAGACCGAGGACATGGAAATGGCGCTCAGGCTTCAGCGGGAGGGATACTGGATCGAGAATGCCCCCAAGGCGCGCGTGTATACGAAGGTTCCCGTCACGGTCCGCGGCCTCGTGAAGCAGCGCACCCGATGGACCTCGGGCTTTCTCCGGAATGTTGCTTTCGACTATCGCGATCTCATAGGGAATCCTCGCTTCGGCGTACTTGGGCTCTTGGTGCTTCCTCTCGGTTTCCTCGCCATTGTCGCCGGAATCGTGCTTTTCGCCATGCTCGTATACACGACCGCTGAGGACGTGATCAGGAGCTACATGATCCACAACGGCATTCCTCTCTCATATGCCATTTCTTCCATCAACTTTGAGTGGTTCTTTATTCCCATTTCAGTGCTTTCCCTGCTCGCCATCGTTTCCGCCGCAGGCATCGTGCTTTTCATCATCATCGGGAAGAAGGTGTCGAACACTCCCGCAAGGCTCTGGACGGGGATCATCGCCTATGCCCTCATCTTCCGTTTCCTTGCTCCCCTATGGCTTATACGCTCCCTCAAGGACGTGGCCCTTGGTACTAAGCGTCCGTGGCGCTAGAATCCTTGTATGTCTCTCGCCGCTAAGAACGCTTTGCTTGCCTTCGTCATATCGCTTGCGATCGTGGGTAGCGTCGTATACGCCATCAACTATCTTGACCGGAAACGCGTCGCGGAACTGAACGAACTTCAGACCCGGCTCGCGACCGACACGCTGTCCATAGAGACACAATTTGCTCTTCTTGAGGAGACATCGTGCGAGAACCTTTCGGAGAGCAATACGCTTTCTCAGGAGATGACAAATCTCGGAGAACGGCTCACCTTTGCCGAGAACAGGCTCGGAAACGACAACGATCAGGTTATCGAGCTACGGAAGCAATACACGCTCATACAGATCCGCGATTATATCCTCACCAAGCGTCTTGCGGAAGCCTGCGACCTTGAACCGACGGTTGCCCTCTATTTCTATTCGAACGAATCAGGCGCCTGCGAGGACTGCGACCGCGCAAGCTATGCCCTTTCCTATCTCCACGAGCAGAATCCGGCGCTTCGCGTCTATTCCTTCGATTACAATCTCGATCTCGGAGCTCTGAAGACCCTCATCGCAGTCGAGAAGGTGCGCCCTGAATTCCCCGCCTTTGTCATCGACGGCAAGCTGGTGTACGGCTTTGAGGACGTGGGCGAGTTCAAGCTCAACTTCCCCAAGAACTACTTCGCAACGACAAGCACATCGACGTTCTCGAGCCCGCTACGGCGCTAGCCCTCTATGGCGCAAGAAACGAATCTTCTTACGTACTACTCAGGCAAAGAGTGGCGGATAATTGCCCTTGTCTTTGTTGCCTGCTTCGCCGCGCGTTGGCTCGCCGGGCATCTGCTTCCTGCGGGCTCCTTTATCTACCCCACCTCTGCGGTTGCCTTCGCGGCGCTCTTTTTCTGCGGCCCGCGCCTTTGGCCGCCGGTATTCGCAGCGCTTCTTCTTGCGAATATCCTCTCTAACGTTTCTCTTCCTATCCTGTATCTGCTTCCTGCAGCGCAAACAGTCCAGGCTCTTTTAGGGGCGTACCTCCTTAGAAAGGCCGGCATTGATCCTCTCTTCCGCCGCTATCGCGACACGTTCTACATGATCACAATCTCATTCCTGGTTTCTCTCATAACTCCCACCGCGCTTCTTTTAGCAGAAATGCCGGCTTCGTGGACCTGGTTGTATGGGTATGCAGCGACTGTCTTCGTGCTCCTCATCATTACCCCGTTCCTCCTGCGATGGCTGGCCAAGCGTACGTTCAAACGTACGCCCATAGAGATCGTCGAGTTAATCGCGGTCTTTGGAACTTTGGTGGGTATTAACATCGCGATTTTTGTCGAAGACATCACCAGGATTGGAGGAGTCTCTCTGGTCTACTTCCTTCTGATCCCGTTCTTCTGGAGCGCTATCCGTCTGCGCCCTCGTTTCGTGACGCTGGCTGTCATTACTACTTCCGGCTTTGCGCTTTACGCAGCGGTTATAAGGAGCACTCAAGAAACACTTGCCGCGGAGCTTTTCTCCACGGAGCTGTTCCTGATCGTGATTGCAATCATCTTCTATATCATCGTCTCTCTTGAAGAGGACCGGCGCGCCAATACGAACCTTGTCCGCTCCCAGCTGCAGACCCTTGAGAACGCAGTATCGCGCATTAGCTCGGAGTCCCAGGCAAAGAACGACTTCATCGCCATACTCGCGCATGAACTTAGAAATCCCCTTGCTCCGGTGGTTTCCGCGATAGAGCTCCTGAAGCTCAGGAATGCGAAGAATCTTGAGAACGCTGAGACGCTCCAGACTATGGAGGAGAGCATGACGACCGTACGGCGCCTGCTTGATGACCTGCTTGATATTTCGCGCATCGCCGAAGGCAAGGTCACGCTTAAGCCTGAGATCGTCGATATCGGCCAGATCCTTCGCCGCTCTGTTGTCTCAACCGCGCATTTGTACAAAGAACGGCATCAGACGCTCGCTTTCAATGGAAGCAGGGATTCGCTTCATGTGGCCGGCGATCCCGTCAGGCTTGAACAGATCTTTTCGAATCTTCTTACTAACGCTTCAAAATATTCCGACTCAGGTAGTACGGTCACTCTCAACGCCCGGCAAAAGGACGGCATGGCAGAGATCGCCGTTGCCGACCAGGGATACGGCATACCGGAAGACGCGCTTAAGACCATCTTCCTTCCCTTTCATCAGCTCGAGGGTGCAAAAAGGAGCAAGAAGGGACTTGGCATCGGTCTTGCGCTTGTGCATTCTTTTGTCGAGATGCATAACGGAACGATCACTGCGGAAAGCGAAGGCGAAAACAAGGGGAGCACGTTCACCGTACGCATTCCTCTTGTCGACGGTGTTCCGGACAAAACTGCAAGTACGCCTCGAGCGCGAAACGACCTTCCTGAGGAGAAGTCCGGACCAAGCGTGCTTGTCGTTGACGACAACGAGGCGGCTGCAGCAGGCATAGGCAAGCTTCTGGAGCTCCAGGGCTGCAATGTGAGCTATGCGCATACTGCTGAAGGGGCAATAGAGATGGCGGAATCGAACCCCGACGTCGTTCTTCTTGATATTGGTCTTCCCGACCAAGACGGACATACGGTGGCAAAGACCTTGCGTACCCAAGGCTATGAAGGACTTTTAATCGCGCTTTCTGGATTCAGTACTCCGGACGCAAAAGAACGCGCAAAGAAGGCCGGCTTTGAACATTATCTTGTGAAGCCTGCAGGAATGTCGGAACTTAAGAGGGTCATACCGGGGCTGGGATAGGCAAAAATGAGGATTTCATGTAGTGTGGCCCGTGGAGGGGAAAGGAGGCTTTAATGTCGACTTCCCGATTTGTGGACTCCGACATTGACGGCCTCCGTCGTCTTGCCGAGAGTTTCAAAGATTTATTGCACATTGCTGATTGTTTCCGTCCTGAGGGTATCAACTTAATAGAGTTTGCCCGGTACTTTGACCTCGCTACTAGGTTCCGAGGGACTACCTACGGGGAGTTCGTGGAGTACGTATCTGAGGCGACCGGACTGAGCGAAGAGCAGTTCAACGCCGAAGGATACAAGACTATGGAGGACCTGTTTCTGGAATGCGTCAATTTCGACGTTTTTCTCATCAGGAGAAGGGGGAGTGGCCAGCTCTACCGTTTCGCAAGCAGTGCGAGAGCGGAAATCATCCTTCCTAATTACGGCGTTTCGCTTCAAGAGGTCAGCAGGGAATTTCCCAAGAGCGGCAAGCCGCCGATCGTGCATCCGAAGCCAAAGCGGCACGGGTGCAGCGAGACCATCAAGCGTAACGATGAGAGCGCATTGGAGGCCATGATTCGGGCCTTTCGGGAGGAGTACGATGTCCGATTTCGGGCGGCGTCCTTTAAACCGATCCGCCGGAACGAGCCGCCGAGAATCGGCCCATCGTCGGTATACCCCCGCACCATGACCTATAACCGGAGCTGGATGTTCGCCGTACAGCTTGCAAAGCCGCGCTGGTGGCCGGACGGCAAAATGGTTATCGACGGAAACACGCGGATCTTCAACGAATGGAGACCGTATCAACCCCTGTAGCAGGCTCTGCGTCCACCACACGCAACCCTGCTACTTCGTTTTTATACCTGAGCCGCCTCCCGGGCTTGAACCGGGGACCTACGGTTTACAAAACCGTTGCTCTACCAACTGAGCTAAGGCGGCAGTCTTTATTCGCCCTCTTTCCTCACGATATCACTCATCGGCCGTGAGGTCTTCGAAAGAAATTCGTTTCCCTTTGGTGCAGGGAGTCCTTCGCGCCGCGTGCGAAGCGCGCTCACCGCCCGGGTGAGGTTTCTTTCCGCAGAGCGAACTATCATGAGCGTGCCCTGCGCGACATCGTGCGCAACCGTAGTGAGGGAGGTGCGGGTCAGGTGGGCTGTAAACGCCCCCCAGTCTATGTGTTCGATAAGGAACTGGGTGCGTGCGACGCGCGCGTCAAGCTTGTACCTGAACGCGGGAAAGAAGCGTACTCCCCGGCGGGACTCGTATGCCGTGAGAAGCAGAAAGCCGAAGAAGAGCGCGGACGCTACCAGAATACTGATGAGGTGGATCATGGGTATAGTTTTCCTCTGCTTCGAGGAAAGTGCAAGCGGGACTTTAGCGCACCGAAAAGCGCGCGAACTTTGAGACCTCCACCCGCTCGCCGAACTTCTGGGACGCCTCGGTGATGAGGTCCTTAACCGTTTTGGATTCGTCCTTGATGTACGCCTGGTTCATGAGAACCTGGTCCTTGAAGTACGAGGCCATCTTCCCTTCTAGGATCTTCTCCTGCATATCGGCAGGCTTTTCCTTCACTTCCTCAATGAAGACGGCCTTGGCCGCTGTGGCCGCTTCCTCGGCGATGTCGGATTCGTTCAGATAGCTGGGGTTAGAGGCCGCGACCTGCATGGCGAGTTCGCGGGCAAGCGCTTCGAATTCCGGGTTCTTGGCGACGAAGTCGGTCTCGCAGGAAAGGAGCACCATGGCTCCAATCTGGCCGTCGTGGACGTAGCTGCCGATATACCCGGCGCCGAGCTCGCGGTCGGCCTTTTTGTCGGCTGCAGCCCCGCTCTTTTTGCGGAGAATGACCTCTGCCTTCTCCATATCTCCTCCCGCTTCCTCAAGGGCCTTGCGACACTGCATGACGGAAACACCCGTCCTGTCGCGAAGGCCCTTTACTGCGTCCATTGAAATATCCATGTCGAAAGTGCTTAAAGTTGCTGTACTAAACTCCCGAGGCCGTTAGGCCTTTCTTCCCTTCTCAAAAGCGTCTGCGAGCTCGTCGAGAATGAGTTTAACGGTCGCGCGGGACGCGTCGTTCACTACTATGGGAAATGACGCGTCCTTTAGGTCGCAGTCCGAACTCATGATGCCGATGACCGGAATGCCTGCCTGGAGGGCTTCCTTGGTGGCGTGTGCCTCGTGCTTTGTGTCCACAATAACCATGGCGTCGGGGCGCTTTGAGAGATTCGTGATCCCGCCCATGCGCTCCTCGAGACGGGTAATCTCGCGATCGATGAAAACACGTTCGAGCTTGGTGTGGGTCTTTGCAAGCTCTCCTGATTCGCGTTTGGAAGTGAGGTCGGCGAGGCGGTCGATGCGCTTCTTGATCTCGACGAAGTTCGAAATGGTGCCTCCGAGCCAACGTCCTGCAACGTGGGGAGCGCCGATGCGGCGGGCGGCATCACGAACGGAGTCGGATACTTCCCTCTTCCCTCCGACGAAAAGCACGGTCTTGCCGTCGCGGGCAAGCGCCTCCATTGCCTGCTTTGCACGAGCAAGCTGCTCATCGGTCTTTGCAAGGTCGAAGATCTCAACCTTGGACTTCGTGCCAATCACGAAGGGCTTCATGGAAGGATGGCGGCGGCTCTTCACCTGTGCAAAGTGCGCCCCCGTCTCGAAAAGACGGTCAACGCCAACCCCTGCCGAAGTCTCGGTAGTCATGAGTATTAAGGTATCACAGGCGGAATGGGGGCGCAAATACAGGATATCGGAGATCTTTAAATAGCATTAACCGCCCAGCTGGGGCTGGGCGGCAGTGTATGGACTATTTTGTTTTATTTTTCTTGTACTCCCCGTAGCGTGTGCGGCCTTCCTCAATATCGAAGCCGATATATAGCGAGAGGCCATGCTCATCCAGAATGCGCTGGGTTTCTGCGCTGCCGTAATCGATGACCCTTAAGCGACCATTAGCGAGATGGAAGTTCCGGGCATTGGACCAATGGTGGCCGTCTGGCCTCATCCCCTCCCCACCAACAATTGCCTCGGCAGCGAAGTAAATCGTGTAGCTTTCATCGATTGGGGCTGGCTCCGCAAACTCCTGGATATTTATCACCCCCAGGAACGAGAGGTAGGTGGGCTGAAGCAGAAGACGGGAATACATGCTGCAGTGCTTGTAGTATGAGCGTTCTCCCCAGTTCGCTTCCATACCCATGAACGTAAGTATCAGGGCTCGCTTGAGGTCTCTAAACATCCACCCCCAGTTCTTCCGCTTCGTTACGGACCAGCGCCCAACGAAGGGGCCGAGTGACTTCGCACGAATTGTGTCTCTCCAGAATTCAATCAGAAATCGTTTCCTGAAGCGCGGAAACTTTACAACGATCCCCAATGAAGGGATCACCAGGACGACGCGATGTCGCCCTTTGGCAACATACGATCTTTCCATGATGAGTCCTCCGACTTGACCGTCGTTACTTTAGCCTAAGTGGACACAAAGTAAAGCTGACAGTAACGCTTTAATTTAAGTCTTACTTCCCCGCTACCTCAGCCAACGCCTCCACTATCGAATCTATGCCTCCGAGCATAATCTTCGGCAGGTTATGCCAAGACTCCTTAATGCGGTGGTCGGTGACGCGGTCCTGCGGGAAGTTATATGTGCGGATCTTCTCAGAGCGGTCTCCCGTCCCTATCTGCCCGCTCCTTAAATCTGCGTGCTTCTTCGCTTCTTCTTCCTCAGCAAGTGTCTCGAGCTTTGCCGAGAGTATGGCCATTGCCTTCTCACGGTTAGCAAGCTGACTCCGTTCGCTTGAAGATTTCACGTCTATGCCTGTGGGCTTGTGCACGAGGCGCACGGCCGTTTCGACCTTATTCACGTTCTGTCCCCCTGCCCCGCCGGAGCGGGAGAACTCCATTTCGATGTCTGCCGGATTGATCTCGAACTTGGGCTTCGTGCGTATGGGAAGTACGGCAACTGAGGCAGTCGAGGTATGTATGCGCCCCTGCTTTTCAGTGACGGGGATGCGCTGCACGCGATGCACGCCGGTTTCAAACTTGAGGGCAGTGTATGCGTCCGCTCCCTCTATTTCCAAGGTTGCGTCGTCTATCATGCGCACTTTCCAGCCTTTCTCCTCGGCGTACTTCTGGTACATGTCTCGAAGCTCTGCGGCGAACAGGCTTGCCTCGTCGCCTCCTGCGCCTGCGCGGAACTCAAGCACCACCGCCTTCGGGAGCGATTCTTCCTCCTTCTCCTTGGCAAGGATCTGCTCCATCTCCTTGAGGAGTTCTTCTTTCCTGGCGTCAATTCGCATGGCATCCTCGCTCGCCATGTCCATGAGCTCATGGTTTCCTTCTGCAGCCTCAAGAGACTCGCGTGCCTCCCTTTCAAGGCGCTCGTATTCCTCCGCAAGATACGCGGTCTTATGGTTTGCCTTTAGGTCTGGAGTGTATTCCATGGATAGATGATAGCAGGAGCGCCACCGCAATATGCGGTGGCGCTCCAAGCTCCGTAGTTACTTCTTAGCCTTGCTTGCGCGCTGCTTGAAGCGTTCGACGCGGCCCGTTTTATCAAGTGTGCGGTCCTCGCCGGTATAGAAAGGGTGAGATTCTGAGGAGATCTCAACGACGAGCTTCGGGTATTCCTTGCCCTCGAAGGTGCCTGTCTCGGTCGTCTTTACGGTAGACCCGACCAAAAAGCTCTTCCCGGACGCCATGTCCTCGAAGATGACCAAACGGTAGTCTGCCGGGTGAATATCTTTCTTCATGTCAGGCGACTATACCAAAACAGTTTCCTTCCCGCAAACGGCTCTAAAACTCAATAAACCCAGGGATCAGGTTCACCACCACTTCGTCCTCGCCTCCCCCGCCGCAGGAGATGCGGTAGACGGTCTGCTCGTTGATGGTTCGCTCTTCGGAGCCGCTTGC
>Ga0196977_1001016_pt1 | contig 11715 bp, 11 predicted proteins | sample S3v_1013CmetaG_FD_148634 | JGI IMG/M metagenome (GOLD analysis project Ga0196977, IMG submission 148634) | Soil microbial communities from Anza Borrego desert, Southern California, United States - S3+v_10-13C | ecosystem: Environmental > Terrestrial > Soil > Desert | place: USA: California...
GGCGGTTGCTGCGGTGATAGATGCAGCCGTGATAGGCTCGCCGAGGCCGGAGACTGCGGCGTTCTCCCGGTCGAACAATTCCGCGCCGATGATCTCGCGCAGGCCCATGCCTTGGGTTCCCATTGCATAAATCGGGATGACACCGAAGCCCGCTACTTCTTTACCGCCGTTTCCTTTCCCGGTGAGAATTGCCATTTTCAGGTTTTCGGGATCGCCGCCCGCGTTGAAGAAGATTTTTTTCAATCTCTCCAGCAGGTCGCGCAGCTTGCTGTGTCGCTCAGGGCGCAGCTTTTTTTGCGCGGCAGTCTTGTCGTCGAGGTAGGCCCACTTGATCCGGCCCGCCACGTTCAGAATATTCAGCTTCATCGCCGCAAGCAAGCCGTTTCGCAGAACGAGCGTAACGGGATTTACTTTGTTGACGGTGTGCACAACATTCTTTACTGCCTGTCCCGCCTTCGTCGCTACCTGTTTCACTTTGTTCAGCAATGCGCCTTTGCCCAACTCACCCACGGCCTCAGATTTTTCGTCGTCGAACAAACGAGCTTCTTCCGTCAGGTCGTAGCTGTCTATTCCGTCAAGAAATTCCAAATCCATATCGTGATCTTGTTTTGCACTGTATGGTTCCTCGTAATTGAAATACGGTGTCACGCAGTCGAGGATAATCTGCTCACCGCTTGGCGTTATCACCACGGGATAGATGTGTTGGAAATTCGGCCCCTTGTATTTTGTGGTCCGGTTGAGTACGCGGAACGTCCATCGTTTCAATTTGCGGACGTTCAAAAGCACGTTGTCAATGAACGAGGTCATACAATCGCAATCGCCTTTTCCGTCTTTTACAACACGGCGCGCGCTGCGCACTAATTCGTTCTCTCCGTCTTTCTCGTAGCGGATGTGATCGTACACCCATCGCCAGATTTTCGCGCACGTTTCTTTCAGGGTCGGGGCGACAATCATTTTTGCAAATCGCTCCGTCTGGTACGTGGTTGCTTTTACCATTCGCGGAATGAAACGGACCGTGTGCGCGACACCGGCGTTTCTTTTCACCACGTAATTTTTTCCTGTGGCTTGGGGGAACAGGTGCATGTACGGGCGTATATCTTTCAACACGCGCTTTTGCGCAACTACTCCCGCCTCGCCCAGCCAATCCCTTACCGCGTTCATGATTCTTGTTTTCTAATGCTTACTTCTTCGTCCCTCTCGATTTCTTTTTCATACACGCCGAGGATCGTTGTGTACGTTTGAACATGCGCAGAGGCTTTCAATCCCGCCTTACCTTCTCTCAAATCCTTTAGCACCTGTAGGCCTAAAAAAAGCAGGTTGATAAGCGGTATCGTAATCATTACCGGCTCTTCAAAGAACTTTTCTTGACCTGCGGCGAACGTCGTCACCTTTTCTGATGCCTGCGAAGTGCCGAGGGTTCTAGTATTGTATTTGAGCGTAACGAACGGTTGCCGGAAATCGAAATCGTTCCGCGACGGGTTTTTCAATTTCACGTCGAGGCGCACAACGATTTTTATCAGGTCCATGGAATGTACCATAGTGCGTACTTCGACTTCCAGTTTGTCGGCTTCGCCAGAGAGATAATACCCGTAGGCGAACAGCGCGCTACCGCCGATTGCTGCACCCGTTATTACTTTCCCTGCCGTGTTCATCTTCACCTTTCTTTCGTTGTTGATCCATCGCGGCACTGTTGCCGCGTCTTTTGATCTTGTCGGCCCACACTTGGCAAGCCAGCCAGATCAGCCCACCGATGACGGTCTTAATCACATAATGGATCAGGCTCACGTCAATCTCAACGGTGAAAGCACTGAAGACAGCACCGAATACCAATGCCGTCCACTTGTTTTCTAGGTTGGGCATATTCATGGTGTAAAGGTTCACCCTCGCTCCTCGGGCGCGCGCAGCCTGTCGCAGTGCGTCACACCGTAGCGCATCATGCAGCAGCAAGACGCACTATTGTTTCAAGGATCAGCAGGGAGGAAATGAAAAAGGCCCGTGCGCAGATCGCGCACGGGCCTTTCCCGGACAGGTGAGTTCTTTACTTCTTTTTACTGTGTAGTTTTTTCTTTTTTCTCTCCTTCGCTATTTCCCACATTTCTTTTCCGTGCTCGTAGTTACCGAGATTGAATTTGCCTTTGTAATACTCGGCCCAGCCGTGCAACTCCATCCATTTGATCGCATTGAAATATTTTGTCGGCGGAGTCCACAGCAGACACATAACTATCACCTGCTCGGCGTGGTAGTCGTTCCCTATGCGCTTCCCTAAAAAGGGACGAATCTTTTCCAGGCGTTCAAACAGCGTGCGCCGTTTGCAATTAAAAAGCTCGCACAACTCTTCTACGGTGTGATCCTTGAAGGGAAACCCAAAGTCCGGGGGGAACATGGGTAAATCTAAATTGTCCATAACCAAAGCGTTTTAACGGGACGTTTTTGTTTCATGCGGTTTCGTAGGCATCGAACACTTACGGGAAAATGTTTTGCAGGATCGCACGGTGTAGGGGTCGTTGAGTGCGGCACAAAAACAAAAGCCTGCGCGCTGGTCATGGAACGGACGTGCTTCCGCTCAGGTATATGTATAGCAAAATACTGCGGGTAAATTTTCGCATGGTGGGGTTCTCATAAAGTCGGAAATACTCAGACCAAATAACGCTAAGTACCCCTAATTGGTACGTATGTTTAACAATATTTAATTCGACTTTTTTCATTTTTATCCGGGCTTCACTGGGGCTTTATGAGGGCTTTATCGGGGCATCATGCGGGGCATTATGCGGGCTGCATCGGGGCCTTATGAGGGCCTTATGAGGGCTTTATGGGGGCTTTATGAAATGCGCGTTTTCTCATGGTTTTTGGGTCATAAAAAACGAACACCCGAAGTTGATCCTTCGGGCATTCGCTTTTGTTCATCGGGCCGGAAATAGTTTTTTTATGTTCTCTGCGGTGATCCCCGGATGCAAATTGAAAAGAAGCGGGGGCGGATTGGTCGGCTTCGACTTCATCCGTATTAGCTTTTCGTACAACGCCTGCGCGGTGTGCTGGGCTGCGATTAGCCGGATTAGGAACTTCCATTTGGTTTTGTGCTTGGCATTAAAAACGTGTTGGGTGATCTCTTCGGGCCGCACACTGCTTTTCAGGGCGCGCACGAATGATTTTCGCTTTTTCTCCATCGCGGCAATGCCCTTCGATAGCGGTTTCTTACTCTGGCGCGCGCCGTGGTATTGGAAAAACAGGTTCATCAGGTACGCATCGTTGCTGGCCGTTTCCAGATACCCGGCAAGCTGCAACAGCTTTTTGCGCAGGTACCGCTCCTTGTCCTTCATCCGTTCGCAATCGTTCGACCATCGCAGCGCGAGCCGCCCAGCGCATCGCCAAATCATTTGCTCGGTGTCCTCGTAGGTGTAGGCAAACGCCCCCGGTCTGCTCAGAGCCGGGGAGCGTTTTTTTCTTAGTTGATTTACCATTGCTTTAGGTGGTTTGGTTCGTTCGTTACGGGGACCCTCCCCGCATTCGTAAAGGTAGATCGCATGATGCTTTCAAATAGTGCGGAAGGGTGCGGCTTAGTGCGGCATGATGCGCGAGGGTGCTAACGGGTGTGCCGCACTGCGCAGCTCGCCCGGTGTGCGCAGGTACTTAGCGGGTAAAATTCAGACCCGACCATGCAAGACGAAACCATATCAACCCAGATAAACAGCTACGGCGGCATTTCGTTCGTCATAGCGAAAATGAACAAGCTAGGAATACCGCAGCTATTCGATTCGATACTGGGCGCGCGGCCCAAGCAATCGACATACTCAAATAGCGACGCGTTCCTAAGCTGGATGTACTGCAACCTTTGCGGGGCCAAACGGCTGGAAGATATTAATACGGAAAACCTGTACGCGATCTTCAAGCAAATCCCCATTGTAAAACTGTGCTCACCGGATCAGGTTGCGCGCGTGTTAAAAAAATTCCAGACCATGCCGGAGAAACACAGCAAGGGAGCTGAGCACGTTTTTAACCGCAACCGCCTGCTAAACGACTTGCTGTTGCAGTTCAGCAAAGCCCTCGGCCTGCTCAGGGAGGACGAGCCGTACCTGCTCGATTACGACGGCACCACCGTCCCGGTGGAAAAGCACGATTCTAAACCTACCTACAAAGGATTCCGCGGCTACAGTCCCGCCGTTATGTTCATCGGAAAAATCCCGGTGAGCATCGAGGCCAGGAACGGGAACACGAGCGCCAACTACAAAATCAAAGAAGCGTTGCAGGATATGTACGGCGTGCTCAGGGCGAACAAAATTCAGACGTGGGGGATCCGAATGGATGCGGCAAGCTATCAGGAGGACGTAATAAAAGACCTGCACGAAATGGGACAGAAATTTTATATCCGGGTAGCGAACAACGAAAACATCATGCCCGATATTCAGTTGGCCGACTGGAAGCAGATAGAGATTCACAAGCGCGTCGAAGAAATCGGCGACGTGGAATTTTTCCCCTACCGGCACGGCCCTAAATTCCGTTTCGTTATCACCCGCTTCGTGAACGCCGCCCCGGCAGAGCACCGCAGGAAAGAAATCATTTACCGGGCGATTATCACCAACGATATGGAAAAGGTCAAACAACCGGACGGCACCGAAATCTATAAACGCTCTGCGTTGGACGTGGTGCGCCTGTACGATCAGCGCGGAGATTCGGAAAATAATTTCCGCGACCTGCTCAATGATTTTAACTGGAAACGTCTGCCGTTCTCGTTTATGAACGAAAACCTAGTTTTTATGTACGTGTCCTCGATGGCAAAATGCTTGTATGAGTACGTGATCCGGGAAAGCAGCCAGCTCAGCCCGGCACTAGATGGAAGTTTTAAGCTGAAAAAGTTTGTCGCTTATTTCATAAAGCGTGTGTCTGTGCTTTGGACGAAGGAAGGGGACGGCTGGAATTTTTCGCTCCTGACCCTGAAAGACAAGTTCGATGCCTTGCGTAGCTGGGCCATCCGAAAATAGAACACCAAACGCTAACTTTATATCCGCAACCCTTCTACCATGACAAAAAAGAAGTCTATTCGTGAGCGTGCGATTGACGAGCTGCTTCCGCACCTGCTTCCAATGGGTAAAAGCGCATTGACGAGCTTGGAGTACAAAATACTTACCGAAGTGCTGTTGCATGGTAAAACGTTCGCCGACTTATCAAAGACGCTTAAATTAACGGTGCACCGGCAAGCTCAGATTTTTGAGGGGGCAATTACACGGCTCATTAACACCGTTAACGATATGGAGCCGGACGGAGTATTAGCCGGAACGCTTCAAACTGAATTAGACAAGACACGCGAAGAACTCGCAGAAGTTAGGTTTGAGCTGGAGAACACTAATCGGGAATTAGACGAAAAGCAGAAGAAATTAGGGGCACTTGTAGCCCACGAAAAACTACCTGCTAAGGCGCGGGCTGCGCTTGACCTGTTAATAGATGACACAGAGTTATCCGCGCGGGTTAAGGGCATTTGCTCCCGGTCCTCAATCTATAAGGTTAGGCAGCTCATCCAATTTTCAAAATCGGAATTTTTAAACCTTCGGAATTGCGGCGAACAAAGCGCAAATGAAGTACAGGCCTTTTTATTGAAAAAGGGGCTTAATTGGAAAATGTCGATATAAAACCCCCATCATCCCCCGCCCCGCGCAAGGCGCGCTAAACGCGTTTCAGCCGCTTTCAAAAATGCCGCTAGATAAAACCCGTAAACTATTTTTTTGCATTCCGAGGGGTGCGACATCCGCAAGCAGTTTTCCAGTTTCAGCCCCAGAGCGTTACCCGCCCGCCCCTTGACTAAGGCACACTACCGTACCTAGCTTTGCACTAGGACCCTAATGTGTTTTTTTATGCTGCGAAATGTGTACCGCGCCGGTTACGGCGGCGCATTGGATTTCTTTTATCCGGAGACTGCCACACACCGACCGATCCCTTTTTTCCTCTGTTGCGTGCAGGCCGGTTTTCCTTCCCCCGCTGAGGATTACTTAGAGGCTCAGCTCGATCTCCACCAACTGTTAATCAAAAATCCGTCCTCAACATTTTTCGTCCGGGTGATCGGTAACTCGATGCGCGGGGCTGAAATAGACGAGGGGGATATATTGGTCGTTGACAGAAAGATTAAGCCGTGCGACGGAATGATCGCCGTATGTTGTGTGAACGGATCGTACACCGTCAAGCGACTGAACTTGCGGAAGGATGGAACCGTTCACCTGCTCCCGGAAAATCCTTCCATGCCGGTGATCCAATTACAGGACTTGGAAGAGCTGCGTGTTTTCGGCGTTGTCACCACGATAATAAAAAGGCTGCTCTGATGTATTGGCTGGCGGACGGCAACAACTTTTACGCATCGTGCGAACGTGTATTCCGCCCCGAGTTGGAGGGCGTACCCGTCGTTGTGCTAAGCAATAACGACGGCTGCGTGATCGCTCGCAGCAACGAAGCCAAAGCGTTAGGGATCGGAATGGGCGAACCGGCGTTCAAGCGTTGGGAGTTTTACCAGCAGCACGGCGTTCACATTTGCTCATCGAATTACACACTTTATGGGGATATGTCTCGGCGCATGATGGACACGCTCGAAAGCATCGTGCCGGAAACCGAAGTCTACAGCATAGACGAAGCCTTCGCCGACCTGTCGACCTACGGCCTGCAGGACCTTTACGCGCTGGCGGTCGAAGCGCGCCGGGCGGTGAGGCAGTGTACCGGCCTGCCGATCTCCGTCGGCATAGCCCCGACAAAAACCCTCGCGAAACTCGCTAATCGACTTTGCAAGAAAACGGCAGCCCCTTCCGGCGTGCTCATGCTCGATACCCCGGAAAAGATCGACGCGGCACTTCAAAAGGTGAAGGTGGGCGACCTGTGGGGGATCGGCCCGGCGCAGACGCGCAAGCTGAACAGCTACGGCATCTATTCCGGGCGGCAATTACGGGACGCGCCGGACGGCTTCGTGAGAAAGCACTTAACCGTGGTCGGGCTGCGGCTCGTACATGAGCTGCGCGGAATCCCTTGCCTCGAAATGGAATACGAAGCCCCCGCGAAGCAAAACATTTGCACGTCGCGATCCTTCGGTAGCCAGGTCGACGCGCTTCCGCAGATCGAAGAAGCCACGGCCAACTACGCGGCCCTCTGCGCTGAAAAGCTGCGCAGGCAAAACACCGCCTGCACCGCCGTGCAGGTCTTTCTCCAAACCAGCCCGTTCAACGAGCAACAACCCTATTACGCGCCGTCAACAGTGATCCAGCTACCGACTCCAACGAACGACACCGGCGAATTGATAAAGACGGTGCGCAGCGCGATCCGCAAACTGTTCCGGCCCGGTCTGCGCTATAAGAAAAGCGGGGTGATCGTTATTGGCCTCGTCCCGGCGGCCCACGGGCAGACTTCACTATTCGATACGGTTGACCGGGAGAAGCGAAGCTGCGCGATGGAAGTAATGGACCGGATGAGGAGGCGTTATGGAAAGGACGCGGTGAAGATTGCCGCGCAGGGCACGGCGGCATTCCGCAAGGATCAAACTCCCGAACAAGCCGCCAAGCAACAAGCCCTTTGGAAGCTACGGCGGCAATATCTTTCGCCGTGCTACACGACTAGCTGGGCGGATATTATGACGGCGACCGTCTGAGATACGGTTAGATATAGCAACCTTTATCTGGGTTTTTCGGCTATTGTTGAAATTATACGAAATTTCAATACATTTCATCCCTCCCAATAACCCGAACCACAGACAAACACGATGATAACAAAGTTGCGCGCCTTTAATTTTAAAAAATTCGACTTCATTGAAATTGACTTCAATGAGAATGTCAACGTTATTGTAGGAGATAATGAATCAGGCAAAAGTTCAATTCTTTTGGCCATTGATTTAGTATTATCCGGTAGTAGAAGTAAGGTCGAATCCTATGGATTAGACGCCTTACTTAACGCTACCACAGTGCAAAAATTTTTCAAATCGAACACTTACGACGCGTTGCCGCATTTGCGGGTTGAACTTTATTTCAGTAAGCTCGATGATGCGGACTTTTACGGCCGAAATAATTTGTTAGAGAAGGATGATTTCGGCATTAGTATGATTTGCGCGCCAAGAGAGGAATTAAGCGATGAGATATCAAAAATTTTAAAAGAAAACACGGGGATTTTTCCATTTGAGTATTATTCCGTCTCTTTTTTAAAATTTGGCGGACAGCCTTACTTGGGCTTTAGAAAGCAGTTTAGACATCTTTTGTTGGACAATACGAGCATCAATAACGATTACGCGACTGCCGCGTACATAAGAACGCTATATACCAGCTCGGTTTCCCATTCCGAGAGGAATAGGCATTTACTCGAATACAGGAACTACAAGATTGATTTTAGAGATAAAATTTTAAAGGACTTAAATAATAAGGTTGGAGATAAAAAATATGCTTTCTCGATTAAGAATAGCATGAAATCGAACTTAGAGTCTGACCTAACGATCACAGAAGATAACATAGACTTACAAAACAGAGGGAAGGGTAGACAGTGCTTTATTAAAACAGAATTTGCACTACAGAAAAACAATAATGAGCTTGATTTTATTTTGCTGGAAGAGCCGGAAAATCATCTCAGCCATATCCACATGCATAATCTTATCGAACGAATAAATGAGTCGAAAAATAAGCAACTATTTATCGCCACACATAGCAATATGATTAGCTCGCGTTTAGATTTAAGAAAATCAATACTGCTTAATAGTAACAGTAGGATTTCTGTTGATCTTACCCAACTAAGCGCGGCAACGGCAAAGTTCTTTATGAAATCACCTGATAATAATATTTTGGAATTTATTCTTTCAAAAAGAGTTCTTTTGGTCGAAGGCGATGCAGAATATATCTTACTTGAAAAGTTCTTTGAACGAGTCACCGGGAAAACCCTCAACAGCCTTCATGTTCATATTATTTCCGTTGGCGGCACGAGTTTTAAACGGTATATGGAAATTGCCAAACTGCTAACTATAAGAACGGCCGTTATCCGAGATAATGATGGGAATCATAAAGCAAACTGCATAGAAAATTACAGGGACTACGTGAACGATTTTATTCAAGTATTCTCTGAATCAAACGATGAAATCCCCACGTTTGAAATATCGGTTTACAAGTTAAATAGCATGATTTGCGATGAGCTTTTTTCTCCAGGTCTACGAACTAGAACAGTTCAGCAATACATGTTAGATGAAAAAACAGACTGCTCATTTGAGTTGTTGGAAAAAAAGGGAAATGAGTTAACCGTCCCTGAGTACATTATGCAGGCGATCCAATGGTTGATAAAAGGTTAATATTAGCAGTAGCCGGTTCGGGTAAGACTAAGTTCCTCATTGACCGATTGAATTTGGAGGAAAGGTTTATTATTATCACTTATACAAATACCAGCACTAACCTTATCAAATCCCGTATAGTCAAAAAATTTGGACACCATCCCCGAAATATCAAAGCTCAAACTTATTTCGAGTTTCTGTATGGTTACTGTATCAAGCCTTTTGTTCTCTTTAAATATAGAATTAAGGGAATAATTTGGGACCCAGCTCCAGAATTTACGAGATATTATGTGGATACAGATTTGAATAAGTATTTAAGTCCGGGGGGGTATCTTTATCACAATCGCATAGGAAAATTTGTCGAGTTTGCTGGCATTGTTGATGACATTAAAACAAGGTTGGAGAAGTTTTGTGATCACTTTTTTTTCGACGAATTCCAAGATTTAGGTGGTCACGATTTCAACTTTATCATGCAAGTTGCCCAAGCGCAGATTAATTTTCTTTTTGTTGGGGACTTTTTTCAAAACACTTATGTGACAAGCTTTGATTTAAATGTTAATAATAGCCTGTATTCGGATCTTAATGATTATTGTACTAAAGTAACGAAGGGTGGTATAGTAATAGACACGCAAACATTGGGCAATAGTTATAGGTGTAGCCCGACGATTTGCACTTTCATAACTAATCAGTTGGGTATTAGGATAAATTCCAATCGGATAGATTCAACTGAAATAATCGAGATAAACGATAAAGATATCGCCGCTAGTATTCTCCGAGACAACAGTATTATAAAACTAGTATATGACAAGAGTAGTGAGAGGGATTATGTAGCCAAAAATTGGGGACAATGCAAGGGTGAAGATGACTACCACGACACTTGCATTATTCTTAACAAAACAACAGCTAATTTGTACACAAAATCAAAGTTGCTAACGCTAGCTCCAAGAACAAAGAATAAGTTATATGTCGCATTCTCAAGAACGCGTGGTAATTGCTATTTAATCAATGAGGAGCTGATTAAATAGATATTAGCTTCCCGAACTAATCGCCTCGGGGCTAACTCTCCAATAGCTTATAATAACTGAGCGCATATTGGAAGCCCGCTAGCTTACCGCTTGAAAATTAGTCCGAAAAGCATTAAATTTTACGGGAGGTTAGACCTGCGGATTTTGGGCTGTTGGCCATGCCTATCGGCTTTAAAACATTTTCGTACATCCAGGCATCATACGCTTGCCCCGTCACATCGGTCAACAGCAGTTGCGTGATCGTCGTGCCGCCGCCGGAGTACTCGTATTTTAGTCCGGGCTCGTACATGCTGCGCACGGCGGGTGTGAGCGCGGGCGGTTTTCCATCCAGCACCTGCAGCAGGGTTGGCGCTGCGGCATTGATGTTATGTCCCGGGAAACCGTGCACCGTTAAGCCCGCGTTGTGGCTGAGCAATTGCGCCAGGGTTATTTTTTTGCCTTTTGAAAGCGAGTCGTAAGGAAATTTCCAGGATTTCAGGTAGGTGTTGATGTCCGCATGCAGATCGACTTCTTTATCCTGCGCCAACTTTAAGATGCCGACCGCGTTCAGCGATTTGCTGATGGATCCCGGTTCGAACAAGGTTTCGGTCGTCACCGGTTTTTTCTCCGCTTCATCGGCCCAGCCGTATCCTTTCGCCCATGCAATTTTGTAATCGTAGATGACCGCTATGCTCAAGCCTTTCACATTGTATTTGGCCATGCGTTCGGTGATGGTGCCCGGCGGCTCATCATTAAGAATAATGCCTCCCGTAATGCCGTTCTCGACTGCTTTTATTTTGTCGAGCGTTTCCTGCGAATAATTGGTTTGGGAAAAAGCCGCCACGCTTAATAACGCGCTGAGACATAGTGTGCAGGTTCTCATCGTGAAAGTTTTGTGCCCAAGATAGCCCCCCGGTGTATCCGGACTTGTTATCCAGTTGTTAATGATAACCCGGTACGAGACGACTTCTGCCGCGACGAATTGAAGCAGATCACATTTGAAATAGAAAAAGGCGCTCGAGAGCGCCTTTTGTTTTTTTGAGCAGGTTCGCGAAGAGCTTTCTTCGCTTGCGCAAACTATTGCTTGATCACTTTCCTTACCGTGATCGTGCCGTCGTTGCGTGCCAGGATAAAATACGTACCTGCAGGCAGCTCGCCTGTCGATAATCTGCAATGCGGCGATGCTGCTTTGAGCGCGATCACCGTTTCGCCCAGCAGGTTCACCAGCTGCACTTCGGTGCCCGGCAGCAAGCCTGTAATATCGATCGAGCCGCCGAACGGATTCGGATAGGCATCGACAGGAGAACGTGCGCTCGAGATGCCCGGCGCATTCGTGCAAAGATCCACCGTTACCTGCGACGTATCCGAAGCCGTGCAGCCGTTCGCATCGGTGTACGTGTAAACAATATCATGCGTTCCTGTTCCCGCCGCCGCCGGATCGAAGCTGTT
>Ga0196977_1001018_pt1 | contig 11692 bp, 7 predicted proteins | sample S3v_1013CmetaG_FD_148634 | JGI IMG/M metagenome (GOLD analysis project Ga0196977, IMG submission 148634) | Soil microbial communities from Anza Borrego desert, Southern California, United States - S3+v_10-13C | ecosystem: Environmental > Terrestrial > Soil > Desert | place: USA: California...
CGGAATTAAAGCTCAGCCCGTCGAACGCGGTAAATTCTTTCATGCTGTCCGCAGGCAGCACGAAGCTGAACGTGGAACCGATCAGCGAGCCCTGCTGCAGGCGCACGTTGGCCGGGTCGCTCACGTCCCACACCACCGTATTGCCGGAAGCGCCGCCGAGATTGTACTGCGCCACGTTGCCCGTATCGGTGGACAGCTTGTCGCGGAAATGCAGCTGGTGGCCGGTGACCATCTGCAGCTGGCGGCGCACGTTCACCTCGATGTAGTTCAGCCAGCCGATGGCCGAGGGCGTTTGCTTGGTGATGCTCACCAGCAGGTTGGAAGAGCCCGGGAACATGGAAAGGATCGCCGCCGCGCCCGCCGCGTAATCGCAGTAGTAGCAGCTCACCGGCACCGAAGGCACCGACAGCAGCGCCGATCCCGTCTGCGGCAGCGACTGCACGTTCACGTTGTAAATGTTCGATACGCCGTCGCGAGAGATCAGGTCCGTTTTCACGTACGCCTGCGTGCCTACGTCGATGTTCGGGAAATTGAAATTGAAGCTGTAGTTCGTGAGAATGTCGAATTTCTCCCCGTACCATTCGCGCCCCGACTTGATGAGGTTCTCGAGATCTTCTTCGTGGTATTGATAATCGTCGAAGGTGTTCACCGTGTGCGTGACCGTTTGCGTGGAGCTGCCCTGCGGGGTGATGCGTTTGCCCGCGCCGAGATCGGTGTTGATGAAATAATAGGTCGTATCCGTGTAATTGTGCACGCGGTGATGGTACCGCGAATCCGTGCTGTCGTACTGCCACACGTGCGGCGAATGCCCGTAAAATAAAACGTAATCGCTTTGATCGAACACGCCGTCCGCTTCGCCGCTCACCATGATCGCGTATTCTTTCAGATCGTCGAAGTGCGCTTTGTCATTCTCGAACGAAAGCATGCCCCGGCCGTTGCCGTAGAGGCGGATGTTGCGCGGATCGAGCGTGGACATGTCGATGCCCATCGTGTTCTCGAAGAAATTACGATCGAGCTTCACCACGCCCGTTTTCGCCACGCCGATGCGGTACCAGGTTCCCGTGGCGAGCACCGAAGCGCCGGCATAGGTTCGCGCCACGCTGTTGCTGCGCACGGCGCGCCCGTTCGGCTGCACGTTCAGCGAAAAACGCACGAGCTTTTCCGCTTTGCCGGTCAGCGTGTTGCGGCGAAGCGGAAAAACCTTGATCTGGGCGAAATATTCTTTGCGGGATTCGGTGATGATCGTTTCTACCAGGGGCGTTTCAGGCAGGCTTTGCGCGGCGTTGCCGAGCACCGCGACCGAGGCGGCATCGAGCTCTTCATATTCGGCAGAGCCGAGCGTGACATTAACGGAAACCGTTCCGGCGGAAACGGGCCGGCGTTCGAAATAATACGGCTGGAAGGCGCGGGACGCATCATAATCGGCGCCTTCGAAGTGCAGGAACGAGCGGGTCTCCGTCTCGCTCATGCGCAGCTGTTTCGGCGCTGTCCAAGACAGCGTTTTAACGCCCGGGGCGTCGTTACGGCGGGGCTGCTGCTGGGCCCGGAGAGCGCCGGCGCAGAGTAGGATCAGGACGGCCAGGAGGCCGGTGCTTGAACGCATGGAATAAAATGAGCTAAGCTTCAAAGGTAACGATCTGCATTGGTTCATGCGCAAGGTTTTTTGCCGAGGCATTAACGGGGTGCCCGGTCGAATATTGTGCGTGCGGGAAACGGGGTGCAAGGGAATGGGCGTTTTGGAAAATTCTTCCGGCGGATGAGGAGGAAGCAGGCGTTTTTTAAAGCTTTTTAGCGCGTGGGATTTTGATTTTCGCAAAATTCCTTTAGTTTTGTAGGTAGCACGTTTTCCCGGCGGTCATTTTAAGTCGGAAAGCGCGCTACCTGGCAAACACTTTTTATTCGTCATAGCCTTTAAAACCAGTTGATTTTGAAACTGTGTCGGATAAAATGCGTATCATTGTGTCTTACTTAACCACACACATCGCTATGCTGAAGCGCATACTGATCGGATTAAGTTTACTGGTATCTGGCTTCGGAGGCGCCGATCTGCGCGCCCAGGATCCCGAATTCACCCAGTTCTACGCCAACCCGCTGTACCTCAACCCGGCTTTCGCCGGAACGGCCCGCTGCCCGAGGATCTGCATGAACTACCGCAACCAGTGGCCGGGCATCTCAGGTACATTCGTCACCTACAGCGCCTCGTACGACCAGCACATCGACGGCATCTCGGGCGGCATCGGCGTTCTTTTCTGGAACGACCGCGCCGGCCAGGCCACGCTGAACACGACGAACATCAGCGCGATGTACGCTTACCAGCTGAACATCAGCCGCGAATTCTCGCTGAAGGTCGGGATGCAGGCTACCTACGCGCAGAAGAGCGTGGACTGGAGCAAGCTCAATTTCGGCGACATGATCGACCCCCGACGCGGGTTCATCTACAATACGGCGGAGGTTCCCGGCGTTACTAGTAAAACAAACGTAGACTTTTCGGCCGGCATGCTCGGTTACAGCAAAAGGTACTTCTTCGGTTTCGCGGTGCATCACATCACCGAACCCGACGAAGGATTCCTGGGCCCCAGCAAGCTGCCGATGAAGTACACGGGACATGCCGGCGCCGTGATTCCGCTCGACGGGCGCGGCGGCGAGACCAGCATCTCACCGAACATCCTGTTCCAGAAACAGCAGGATTTTCAGCAGCTGAACCTGGGTCTGTATTTCAATAAAGGGCCCATCGTCGGTGGACTTTGGTACCGCAACCAGGACTCGTTCATTCTTTTGCTGGGCTTTCAGCAGGACCTGTTCAAGTTCGGATACAGCTACGACGTGACCGTGTCGAAGCTGACGAACGCAACGGCGGGCTCGCATGAGCTCTCGTTCCAGATGCAGTTCGAGTGCAAGCCGAAAAAGAAGAAGTTCCGCACCGTGAGCTGCCCCTCTTTTTAACAGCACCGTCACTTTTGCAATACCAGTGGATTATCCTGGAAAGTAATCCACCATCAATAACTAAAGGAAAACCAAAAACACCGAAAAGCAAATGAAGAACGCAGTGAAGCCGTTGTTGCTGATCGCGGGAAGCGCCCTGATGGCCGTATCGTGCCAGAAGGAACGTTCAAACGTGACCGGCTGGAACTACAACGACAAAAAGAACGGGGGCTTTGAAGTGGTGCCGTATGAGGAGCAGGAAACAGGCCCCGGCCTGGTGTTCATTGAAGGAGGCACATTTACTATGGGCCGCGTGGAACAGGACGTCACGTTCGACTGGAACCACGTAGCGCGCCGCGTAACGGTTTCTTCGTTCTACCTGGACGAGACCGAAGTGCGCAACCTCGATTACCTGGAATATCTCTACTGGACCAGCCGCGTGTTCAACGCGAACTACCCGGAGATTTACGTCCGCGCACTGCCGGACACGCTCGTATGGCGCGAAAAGCTGGCCTATAACGAGCCTTACGTAGATTACTACCTGCGTCACCCCGCCTACCGCGATTATCCCGTCGTGGGCGTGAATTGGCTGCAGGCCAGCGATTTCTGCAACTGGCGCACCGACCGCGTGAACGAGTTCATTCTTGTTCGCGAAGGCATTCTCGAATTCGCTCCGGATCAGCGCGACGGTCAGACCTTCAACACCGACCGTTACCTGACGGGCATGAAAGCTACTACGCCTTATGTCGGCGCAGTGGTGCAGAACATTCCCTCGCTCAACCCCGACCAGGAAACGCGCATGGTGCGTATGGAAGACGGCATCCTGCTGCCGAAGTACCGCCTGCCCACGGAAGCTGAATGGGAATACGCCGCTTTCGGCCTCATCGGTAACACGATCGGCGAGCGTATCACCGACCGCCGCCTCTATCCCTGGAACGGTCACGCCGTTCGTAACCCGGACGAGCGCTACATCGGCCAGATGCTCGCCAACTACAAGCGCAGCAACGGCGACAACATGGGCACCGCAGGCATGCTGAACGACGCCGGCGACATCACCACGCCTGTGTATTCCTACTGGCCCAATGATTACGGCCTGTACAACATGGCCGGCAACGTCAGCGAATGGGTGATGGACGTGTACCGCCCCATGTCGCTCACGGATAACGACGACTTCCGCTCCTTCCGCGGCAACGTGTTCAGCACGCAGAAGCGCGCCGACGACGATCCGAACCTGATCGTGGTCAACGAAGACTCCGTGCTTTACGATCGTGACAGCAACATCGTCAGCATCCCCGGCACGATCCGCAGCCGCGAGGTCAGCCTGAACTACAAAGAAGACAAGCTCGACAAGCGCCGCAACTACAAGTATGCCGACAACATCAGCTTCAAAGACGGCGACGGCATCTCCTCGATCTACTACACCGACCCGACCGCGGTTTCGACCAACAAGCTGATGTATGAATACGGCATCACTTCGATGGTGAACGACAAAGCCCGCGTGTACAAAGGCGGCTCCTGGAGAGATCGCGCTTACTGGATGGTTCCGGGCACGCGCCGCTTCCTCGATCAGAACCAGGCTACGGCCTACATCGGCTTCCGCTGCGCGATGACCCGCGTGGGCAGCCCGGTGGGCCTCGGCAGCCGATAACACGGTCGAAAACTTTTTCAAACCGATTTCGCAGCGCCCCGGGTTACAAAGTAACTTGGGGCGCTTCCATTTATAATATGCCGCACGTTACAACCGAACAGCTTTACACGCATTTTCGCCAGCACCCGCTGGTCTGCACCGATACGCGCAACATCCAGGCCGGCTGCCTATTCTTCGCGCTGAAAGGCGCCAGCTTCAACGGCAATGCGTTTGCCGCGGAGGCGCTGAGCAAAGGTGCGGCTTATGCGGTGATCGATGAAGAACAATTCGCGCAGGGCGGGCGATTCCTGCTCGTGCAGGATGTGCTGAAAGCTTTGCAGGACTTGGCCCGTTATCACCGCCGACAATTGAGTACGAAGATGATCGCGGTCACCGGCTCGAACGGGAAGACGACGACGAAAGAGCTGCTCAATGCCGTGCTTTCGCAGAAGTACAACGTGCTGTGCACGCAGGGCAACCTGAACAATCACATCGGCGTGCCGCTGACCTTGCTGCGGCTGAGGCCGGAACACGAGATCGCGGTGATCGAGATGGGTGCCAACCACCAAGGCGAGATCGATCTGCTGTGCGCGATCGCGGAACCGGATGCCGGGCTGATCACGAACGTGGGCCTGGCGCATCTGGAAGGCTTCGGCGGACCGGAGGGCGTGCTGAAGGGAAAAACGGAATTGTACCGTCGCCTGGCGGCGCGGGGCGGACACGTGTTCGTGCTCGCGGACGACGAGCGATTGCTGCGCGCGGCTGCGGGCATCCGGCAGACGACGTACGGCTCTTCGGTAAATGCGCAGGTGCGCGGGCGCGCGGGGAAGGCGGAGCTGCAGCTGAGCTTTTCCTGGCAGACCGCGAATATACCCGGGCACGAAGTGCAGACGCAGCTGGCCGGGGCATACAATCTTCCAAATCTTTTGGCGGCGGTCACTGTCGGTTTGCATTTCGGGCTAAGCGCGGGACAGATCGATGCGGGGATCGCGGGGTACGTGCCTTCGAATAACCGCTCGCAGCTGGAAAAGCGCGGCAGCAATCTCCTGCTCCTCGACATGTACAACGCGAATCCTTCGAGCATGCGCGCGGCGCTGGAAAATTTCGCGGCGATGAAAGGGGAAAAAAAACTGCTCATCCTCGGCGATATGCTCGAGCTCGGCGAAGCTTCCGCGGCGGAGCATCAGCGCATCGTGGATCTGCTGGAAGAAAAAAAGTTCAGCGATGTTCTTCTCGTCGGGCCGGAGTTTCAGAAAACTTCCGATCAAATCGGCTTGAAGCGATTTTCGAATTCGGAGGAAGCGACGGACTATTTGAAGAAACATCGCGCGGAAAATGCGCTGGTGCTGGTGAAGGGCTCGAGGGGAATCAAATTGGAGAACGTGCTGAAAGCGTTTTGAGGCGGCCTGCACGTGGCGCGCAACGTTCACGCAACAATCCAAAAAACAAAAGCGTCAAAGAATTTCTTCTTTAACGCTTTGAACGTTTTCAACCTTTCGCTTTCTATCCCAGCACCGTGCGTGAGATGACGATCTTCTGCACTTCGCTGGTGCCTTCGTAGATCTGCGTGATCTTGGCGTCGCGCATGAGGCGTTCGACGTGGTACTCTTTCACGTAGCCGTAACCGCCGTGCACCTGCACCGCTTCCACGGTCGTATCCATCGCCACTTTCGAGGAGAAGAGCTTGGCCATGGAGCTGGACAGGCCGTAGTCCATGTCGTTGTCTTTGTGCCAGGCGGCCTTGAGGCAGAGCAGGCGCGCGGCTTCGATCTGCGTGGCCATGTCGGCGAGCTTGAAGGCGATGGCCTGGTGCTGCGAGATGGGCTTGTTGAAGGCTTTGCGCTCTTTCGAATACGCCAGCGCAAGCTCGTACGCGCCCGATGCGATGCCGAGCGCCTGCGCAGCGATGCCGATGCGTCCGCCGGTGAGCGTTTTCATAGCGAACTTAAAGCCGAAGCCGTCTTCGCCGATGCGATTCTCCTTCGGCACTTTCACGTCCTGGAACATGAGCGAGTGCGTGTCGGAGGCGCGGATGCCAAGCTTATTTTCTTTCGGGCCGACGGTGAAGCCGGGCATTCCTTTTTCAACGATGAACGCGTTGATGCCTTTGTGGCCCTTGTCGGGATAGGTTTGCGCGATGACGAGGTACACCGAAGCGGTGCCGCCGTTCGTGATCCAGTTCTTAGTGCCGTTGAGCAGGTAGTGATCGCCCATGTCCACCGCGGTGGTGCGCTGCGAAGTGGCGTCGGAGCCGGCTTCCGGTTCGGAAAGGCAGAACGCGCCGATGATCTCGCCTTTGGCAAGAGGCACGAGGTATTTTCTTTTCTGCTCTTCGCTGCCGTATTTCTCAAGTCCCCAGCAGACGAGCGAATTGTTCACCGACATGACGACGGAAACCGAAGCGTCGATCTTTGAGATTTCCTCCATGGCCAGCACGTAGGAGATCGTATCCATGCCGCCGCCGCCGTATTCGGGATCGACCATCATGCCGAGGAAGCCGAGCTCCCCCAGCTGGCGGATCTGCTCGACGGGAAATTTCTGGTGCTCGTCGCGTTCGATCACGCCGGGCTTCAGCACGTCGTTCGCGAAATCGCGGGCGGCCTTCTGGATCATCAAATGCTCTTCGGTCAGCTGGAAATTCATGGTAATGGTTTTTGGTGTTGGAAGGGAGGCAAATATAGGGGCTGCGGGGCGATTTTACCAATGATTTCCTGAAAAAGCCTCAAACGCGGCGATCTGAACGCTCAATGTCAAAACACGCCAGGAACCATGCTCCGCCTTTTCGCCTGAACGCTGCACGATGTTTGCCGAACCGGGCGTTTTTTCGCTGCAAGTTCTCATCTTTACTTCATGCAAAGCGCTACTGTTCTCGGATTGATGTCAGGCACCTCGCTCGACGGGCTCGACCTGGCTTTGTGCCGTTTTTCAGAGGAGAACGGAACTTTTCAGTATGAGGTTTTGAAAACTTCCACCCTGCCCTACCCGCCGGAATGGGCGCAGCGTTTGCAGCAGGTGGAGAACGGCAGCGCCGCCGAGCTGGGTTTCGCGCATGCGGCTTACGGGCGTTACCTGGGCGAGCGCTCGAAAGAATTTTTGCAGGATCATAAAGCCGATCTCATTTCTTCGCACGGGCACACTATTTTTCATCAGCCCGAGCGCGGCTTCACTTTTCAGCTGGGCAGCGGGGCCGGTATCGCCGCGGCGGCGGGCGTCCGCACGGTGTGTGATTTCCGCACGACGGACGTGGCTTTGGGCGGGCAGGGCGCGCCGCTGGTGCCGATCGGCGATGAGCTGCTGTTCGGCTCGTACGCGGCCTGCCTGAACATCGGCGGCATCGCGAATGTTTCGTACCGCGAAAATGATAAACGCGTCGCGTACGATCTCTGCGCGGCGAACATGGTGCTGAACGCGCTGAGCCGGAAGGCGGGCAAGACGTACGATGAGGACGGCGCGATGGCGCGGAGCGGAACTGTCGATGCAGCTTTGCTGGAGCAACTGAATGCGCTGCCTTATTATAAGAAGCCGTTCCCGAAATCGCTCGGGAAAGAGCATGTGCTCGCGGAAGTTTTCCCGTTGCTGCAGCGCGCAGAAATTTCGCTGGAGAATTTGCTGCGCACTTTCACAGAGCATGCGGCGCAGCAGATCGCGAAAAGTTTCGAAAAAATTTCCGGGGCCGTGCTGGCGACGGGCGGCGGGGCGCACAATACTTTCCTGATCGAACGCATCCGCGCGCTGAGCGGGGCGCAGATCGTGGTGCCGGATCGTGCGACTGTGGATTTCAAAGAGGCGATCGTGTTTGCTTTTCTCGGGTGGCTGCGGGTCAATGGAAAAATTAATTCGCTGCGCTCGGTGACGGGGGCGGGAAGGGATAGCGTGGGAGGGTGTGTGTATGAGTGAGCGGTACTTCTCGGATCCGCTTGCAAAAATCGGCTGCGCTCGACGCGACAATTTTATATAAAGGCAAAAGCCCCGCTTTCGCGAGGCTTTTGCCTTTATATAATTCCGTTAGAAGCGATCGTCGTCGTAATACTCGTCGTCGTCATCGTCTAAATCAAGGTCTTCGAAATTCAGATCGTTGTCGATCTTGAGCTTGGATTCATCCAGGAGGTCATCATCCTCTTCTTCCTTCTCAGCGACCTCGTCTTCTTCCTCCTCTTCTCCCGTTTCCAGATCCTGGTCGAGGTTGTCGTCGGCTACTTCGTCGTTCTCGTCTTCTTCGTCCCAAGACTGCGTGCTTTTCTTTTTGCGCGATGTGATCTCATCGACGCCTTCCAGGTCTTGCGCCTGCTCGGTCTTTTTCGATTTGCCTCCTTTTTTCATGGTACTGGTGATCTGTGCAGTAAAGTTATAAAGCTTTTTACTTGTACGGAATACTGCTGCACAAGTTTACTTTTTTCCAAGAATACATGCAAAATTCCATTGACCGTGATCGCGCGCCGGGGAAATTTTATACGTCATAAAATAGCGAGTCTAAAAAACATGTTTCCATTTTTCGCTCGTTCGAAGAGCGATCCCGCTTACTTCACTACGCAAAATCTCCCGGCGTACTCTTTCCCCGATCGCTCCCTGATGCGGTAGAAATAAATTCCCGCAGGATACTCCGAAGTATTGATCTCGAAAGAAGAAGAGTTCATTTCCGCCTCGAGCACACGCCTGCCCTGCGCACTAGTAATCAGCAGAGAAGATGAACGCCCGGCTCCTTCGAGAGCGATCGTGATCTTCTCTATAGCGGGATTGGGAAAGAGCTTCGCCTCCGCTTTTTCCGCGGGCGCTCCGGCGGAGAGCAGCAGCCCGGTGCAGGAATTGACCGCGTAGAGCGTGCACGAGCTCACGGTATAGGTTGTCGCGACTGGGGTGGAAGACGAGGTCGAGACGATCGTTCCTACCAGGTTCCACTGCAGCGTGTCTTCCGTGAGCACTTGTGAATACGGATGACAGGCGCCGTTCGCCAGCGAATCCACTTTTAAGTAAATGATCTCCTGCTCGGGAATGTAGGCCCACAAGCTGCCCGTGCCGAACGAATGAAAACCGCCGTCGCTGGTTTGCCTGATATGCGGGAAGAACGTGCCGTTGCCGCTCGACGTTCCGTACGTCCTGGTAAAAATGGTATCGAGGTCGGCATTGATCTTCGTAAAAAACATATTGCCGCCGCAGTTCACCACCGGCTCCGTCAGTCCGATCAGCATGTAATGGCCTTCGCCCGCGGGCGTAATGTCGTAGAAGCGGTCGTCGAACGCGTAGCCGAGCGTTTTGTTGAGCAGCATGCCGCCGGTGGAATCCATTTTGAAAAGCGTCGCTTCCTGCTGGTTCGCGCCGAGCGGCACCACCGTGCTCCCGCAGACCAGGTACGATCCGTCCGCCGGGTTCTGCACGAACGAATACGGCCAGAAGGAAGTGGCGCTGCTCTGGTACACCTTCGACCAGATGGGGGTTCCCTGGTTGGTGATTTTCATGATGAAAAATTTATCCGGCTGCGTGAGGCTGATGTTGATGTAGCCGGTAACGGCCAGCTTGCCGTCGATCGTCTGGAGGATCTTGTTGGGATAAATTTCACCGGCGCCGAGATTGTCGTTGTATTTCTTCATCCACACGATCGTTCCCTGCGCGTCGAGCCGCAGGATGCAGCCGCCGTTGAGAATGCGCGCGGTGACGACCAGGTCGCCGTTCGAAAGCTCGAGCATGTCGAAGAACGAGAAGACGCTGCTGTACGCTTTGAGCCACATCACGTTCCCCGACTGATCGATCTTCATCAGCGAAGCAACGCCCATCGAGCCGCCGAGCACCAGGTAATTGTTGTCGGACGTCTGGAGAATGCGGGTCGGGAGATCTTTCTGGTCGGTGACGACGGACCATTCGTGGCCGAACCAGGGGTCGAACTTCGAGATCGTCGCGTAACAATTCGGATCGCCGACGTCGCCTCTCAGGCTGGGGATAACGTAATTGCCCGCATGGTCGATGATGCCGTCATAGCTGAAATGCTCCCTGGCGGTATCCGGGAAAGCGACGACGATGGAGTTTTGCGCGCACAGCGCGAGGCCTGAACAGGCAAAGAGAAAAAACAGGAGCTTTTGTTTCACGGGAGAGGTGGTTTTTATGTGTTTGCGAAGTCAATTTATAACATTTACCGGAAACGATTTTTGCTGCCGGGGCGCGTTCTCCTTTTCGTAATTTTGCGCCTTAAAATCGGAGGTCTGATGAAAGCGCTGCTGGATGCGTACGAGCACAAACGTCCTGAAGTGGTGTTCGAATGGAAAGATGCTGAAACGGAAGCGGAAGGCTGGGTGGTGATCAATTCACTGCGCGGCGGCGCGGCGGGCGGAGGCACGCGCATGCGCAAAGGACTCGACCGCCGCGAGGTGGAATCGCTGGCGAAAACGATGGAGGTGAAGTTCACCGTCTCGGGTCCCGCGATCGGCGGGGCGAAGTCGGGCATCAATTTCGATCCGCAGGATCCGCGCAAGAAAGGCGTGCTCGAGCGCTGGTTCAAAGCGGTGGCGCCGCTGCTGAAAAATTATTACGGCACCGGCGGCGATCTCAACATCGACGAAGTGCACGAGGTGATCCCCATCACCGAAGCGCTGGGCATACAGCATCCGCAGGAAGGCGTGGTGCGCGGGCATTTCGGCGGCGGCGACGCGGCGCGGCAGATCGCGCAGCTGCAGCGCGGGGTGAAGAAAAAAGTGGAAGACAGGCGTTTCGCGCCCAATGGAAATTTCGTGGTGGCCGACATGATCACGGGCTACGGCGTGGCGGAATCGGTGAAGCATTATTACGAATTGTACGGCGGCGAGCTGCAAGGAAAACGCGTGCTCGTGCAGGGCTGGGGCAACGTGGCCTCGGCGGCGGGCTGGTATCTTTCGCAGATGGGCGCGTATGTGACGGGCATCCTCGACCGCGACGGCGCGATCATTCATACCGAAGGGCTGAGCTTCGAGCAGATCACGAAACTCTTTCTCGAGAAGCAGGGAAATAAACTGCATGCGCCGGTGCTCATGCCTTTCGCGGAAGCGAACGAGACGATCTGGAGCGCAGGCGCGGAAGTTTTTATTCCCGCAGCGGCTTCGCGCCTGGTGACGAAGAAGCAGGTCGAGCAACTGGTGAAGAACGGGCTCGAGGTGATCGCGTGCGGGGCAAATGTTCCGT
>Ga0196977_1001020_pt1 | contig 11668 bp, 9 predicted proteins | sample S3v_1013CmetaG_FD_148634 | JGI IMG/M metagenome (GOLD analysis project Ga0196977, IMG submission 148634) | Soil microbial communities from Anza Borrego desert, Southern California, United States - S3+v_10-13C | ecosystem: Environmental > Terrestrial > Soil > Desert | place: USA: California...
GGCGACACGGTCAGCGTGGACCCGCGGCTCCCGGATGCCGTGCGCACCGCGCTCTCGGATGCGTTTCCGACGCTCGAGACGGAGCTGGTCGTCTACCCGACGAACTACGCCTGCCCCAGCGCCGTCATGCAGGACAAGGACGGCATGCACTTCGGCGTGAGCGACGTGATGTCGCCGTCGTCCGGCGCAGTCGCGGAGCCGTAATCGAAGCTTTCACTTCAACTCACTAAAACAGATGAAAACAATACTCAGCGCATTACTCGTAGTCTCGTGTGTGGGCGCGCAAGCGCAAGGCGTCGAAAACTATCCGACCCGCCCGGTCCGCTGGATCGTGCCGTTCGCACCGGCGGGTCCGACCGATCTCATGTCGCGGGCGGTGGCGGAGAAGCTGTCACAGCGCTTTGGCCAGCAGTTCGTCGTCGATAACCGTCCGGGCGCGGGCGGCAATATCGGCGCGGAGCTCGTCGCCAAATCGCCGCCCGACGGCTACACGCTGATGATCGGCCACGTCGGCACGCACGCGATCAACGCGACGCTGTATCCCAAGATCGGCTTCGATCCGGTGCGCGACTTCACGCCGATCAGTTTGATCGCAACGTATTCGCTGGGACTGTTCGTGCATCCATCGGTACCGGCGAAGACGCCGAAAGATCTGATCGCGTACGCCAAGGCGCATCCAGGGCAGATCAATTTCGCGTCCGCCGGCAACGGCGGTCCGACGCACCTCACAGCGGAGCTCTTCAAGTCGTCGGCAGGCATCGACATCGTGCACGTGCCGTACAAAGGCAACGCCGCCGCGCTCACCGATCTCATCGCCGGCCGTGCGCACATGTTCTTCAGCAACCTGCTGACGGCCATGCCGCACGTGCGTGCGGGCAAGCTGCGCGCGATCGGCATCTCGGGATCGAAGCGCGCACCGCAGGCGCCGGATCTGCCCACGATCGCGGAGTCGGGCCTGCCGGGGTTCTCGGTGGTGCCGTGGTACGGCGCGCTCGCACCCGCCGGCCTGCCCCGGCCGCTGCTCACGCGCCTCAACAGCGAGATCGTGCGCGCCATCGCCGACCGCGACCTGCAGGAGCGTTTCGTGCCGCAGGGCGTGAACCTCGAGTCGAGCACGCCCGAGCACTTCGGCGCGCTCATCAAGTCGGAAGTCGTGCGCTGGCGCAAAGTCGTCCGTGAAGCCGGCGCGAAGGTCGATTAGCCATGACACACCACTGGAAGCTTGTTGCAGCAGCCGCCGCGCTCACGGCGAGCACGAGCGCGTTCGCTCAGAGCGCCGAGAGCTTTCCGTCGCGGCCGCTGCGTCTCATTACCGGATTCCAGCCCGGCGGCGTGAGCGACACTGTGGCGCGGGTGACCGGTGAAAAGCTCGGAGAGCTCCTCGGCCAGCGCGTCATCATCGACGGCCGGCCCGGCGCGGGCGGCGTCCTCAGCATGGAGATCGCGGCGAACGCGAATCCCGACGGACATACGCTCTACCTCGGCCAGCCGGTCATCACGATCAGCCCGAACTTCAAGAACAAGCCGCCGTTCGATCCGCTGAAGACGTTTGCGCCGGTGTCGCTGATCGGCTTCGGCCAGTCGATCATGGCCGTGCACCCGAACACGCCGGCCTCCTCGGTGAAGGAGCTGATCGCGCTCGGCAAGTCGCAGCCGCCGGGCTCGCTGCGTTTTGGTCACTCGGGCGTGGGCTCGACGAACCACCTCGCAGGCGAGCTCTTCGGCGTCATGTCCGGCATCAAGATGACGCCGATCGCATACAAGGGCGCGGCGTCGAATCAGCTCGCGCTGCTGCAGGGCGAGGTTCAGATCTCGATGCTGCCGGTGCTCGCGGCGCTTCCCCAGATCAAGGCCGGGCGGTTGAAGGCCATCGCGGTCACCGGGGCGAACCGCTCCCGTGCCGTGCCCGACGTTCCAACCGTCGGCGAGACGCTGAAGGGTTACGACGTGCCGGTGTGGTACGGCTTCGTGATCACGGCGCGTACGCCGACCGCGATCGTGGACAAGCTGCATGCCGCCACGCAGAAAGCGCTGCAGACCGATGTGAAGGATCGGCTCTTCTCGCAAGGTGTCGAGACACAGCTCATGTCGCGTCCCGATTTCGGAAAATTGATCCGGGAAGACGCCGTGCGCTGGGCGAAGCTCGTCAAGGAAGCCGGTCTTTCGATGGAGCAGTGATCATGATGCACGCGCTACGTATCGCATGGGCCGCCCTTGCAATACTCGCCTCCTCGTTACCCAATGCGTACGCGGCCGACACGAAGTACCCCAGCCGCCCGATTCGCTTCGTCGTGGGTTTTCTGCCGGGCGGTCCGAGTGACACGATCGCCCGCGTGGTCGGCGCGAAGCTCGCCGAAGGCCTGGGGCAGCCGGTGGTGGTCGAGAACCGTGCCGGCGCCGGCGGCAACGTGAGCGCCGATATCGTCGCCGGAGCCAATCCCGACGGTCATACATTGCTTCTCGGCACCGGCGGACCGCTCGTGATTGCATCGATCATCGGCCAGAAGGTCCAGTTCGACGCGGATCGCGATTTCGCGCCGGTGTCGATGCTGGCGGGCTCGATGAGCATCCTCGCCGCACACCCGTCGCTGCCGGCGAACAACGTGAAAGAGCTGATCGCGCTCGCGAAGGCGAAGCCGGGCGAGATCAATTACGCGTCCTCGGGCGTCGGCGCCGCGAATCATCTCGCTGCAGAGCTCCTGTCGTCGATGACGGGCATCAAGCTGACGCACGTACCGTACAAAGGCAGCGGCGCGGCGCTCCCCGCGCTCATCAGCGGCGAGGTGAAGCTCGGTTTCGGTCCGATCCTGCCCGCCATACCGCACGTGAAAGCCGGCCGCATCAAGGCGCTCGGCGTGAGCGGGCTCAAGCGCTCGAGCGCCGCGCCGGACATAGCGACGATCGCCGAACAGGGTCTCCCCGGCTTCGAGGTGAACTCGTGGTACGGCCTCTTCGTTCCGGCGAAGACGCCGCGCGCGGTCGTGATGCAGCTCAACCGCGAGCTCGGACGCATCCTCGCGCTGCCGGACGTGAAGGAGCGCCTGTCTAGCAACGGCGTCGATCCTGTCGCCAGCACCCCTGAAGCGCTGCAGCGCCTCGTTCAGACCGAGAAGAAGGTCTGGTCCAAGGTGATCCGGCAGGCGAACATCAAGGTCCAGTGATCAGCGCATAAAGCCGTAGAGCTCGCGCGCTTTGGCCGCGCTGATCTTGCCGTTCGCGACGTCCTCACCCACACCCGTGCGGCGCTTGGGTTCGCCGTAACCGCCGCCCCCCGGCGTCTCCACGATCACGCGATCGCCGCGATTGAGCACGGTCAGCGCCTTCGACGGGATCACTTCCTCCCGGCCGTCGGCGCGACGAATCACCGAATGGGCGCTTCCGCCAGCCAACGCGCCGGCCAGCCCCGGCGCGCTGCTGAAGTGGCGCTCGCCGCGATGCGTGAAGGACACGCCATCGGCGAGCACCTCGTACTCGCGGATCACACCCAATCCCCCCCGATACTCACCCGCGCCGCCCGAATCGGGGCGCAGCGCCACGCGGTGCAGCCGCAGCGGTGCGTCCATCTCGAGCGCCTCGGCCGGCAGGTTCATGCAGTTGCTCGCGTCGGTATCGACGACGTCGACGCCGTCGCGATCCCGACCCGCACCGCTGCCGCCGGCGATGAGCTCGCCGACGATGAAACGCTCGCCGCTCTGGCGCAGGCCCGCGAACGCAACGACCAGCAGCGTGCCGGCCGCGGGCGCGCTCACGCGGTCGGGCAGCGCCTGCGCCAGCGCGCTCACCATGCAGGTCGCGATGCGCTTGATCGTGGAGGTCCGCGCGTTCACCGGCGCGGGCTCCTTGGGATTCGCGAGCGAGCCTTCCGGAAGCTTGAGCGTCACGGGCCTGAAGCAGCCGCCGTTGGTGGGGATCGTCGCGTCGGTCAGTACCCGCACCGCGAAGTACGCGGCCGCCTGTGAGCCCGAGGGCACGCAATTGAGCGGGCCCTTCAGTTGCCCGTCGGTGCCGGCGAGATCGAACTCGATGGTGCCGTCGCGCACGGTCACCGCCACTTCGATCCGCACCGGCTTATCGAGATCGATGCCGTCGTTGTCGAGGTAATCGACATAGCGGTAGGTGCCTTCGGGAATCGCGCGCAGCGCCGCGCGCGTCATCGTCTCGGAGCGGTCGAGGAGCTCCTCGAACACCGCCATCAGGTACTCGCGGCCGTACTGCTGCGCCAGCTCCTTCAGCCGGCGGCCGCCGACGGTGCACGCCGCGAGCTGCGCGTTCAGATCGCCCATCAGCGTATCGGGCAGCCGGCTGTTGAGCCTCAACAGCGCGACCAGCGTCTCGTTGTATTCGCCGGCCTCGCGGAATTTGAGCGCCGGAATGCGCAGCCCCTCCTGGTAGATCTCCGTCGAGTTGGGCGGCAGCGACCCGGGCGAATAGCCGCCGACGTCGCCATGGTGCGTCATCGTCGCGGTGAGCGCGATCACCTGTCCGTCGTGAAACACCGGCGTCATGATCGCGATGTCGGGCAGGTGCGTGCCGCCGCAGTACGGGTCGTTCAGGATGAACGCATCGCCCTCGCGCATCGTCGCAATGGGGTACTTCGCGATCATCGTCTTCAATGCGGGAATGAGCGTCGCGAGATGGACGGGAATCGCGCACGCCTGGGCGAGCGTCTCGCCACTCACGGTGAAGAGACTGGCGGAGGTGTCGAGTCCCTCCTTCACGATCGGCGAGAACGAGCTCTTCAGAAGCGTGAGCTCCATCTCGTTCGCGATGCCTTCGAGCTTGTTGCGGATGACTTCGGTCGTGATCGGATCCACGACCTCGATGCGTGCGAGCGTGTTCATGTCCGTTCTTCTCCGGGCGCCGCGAGGATGAGGCTCCCACTGGCGTCGATCTCCGCGGTCCATCCCGGGTCGATCACGGTGGTGGTATCGGCCTGCTCGACGATGGCAGGACCGCTGAAGCGTGTGCCGGACGCGATGCGTCCGCGCTCGTACACGCGAGCCTCCACGAAACCGGCGGAACCCGCCGTCAGGATGCGCCGCGTGCCTTTGGCCGACGTCCCCGGTTCATGCTCGTGCGCAAGCGCCGCCGCGGTGCTCCCCGCCGGCGCCTGGTGCACGGCACGCAGGTTCACGAATTTGATCGGACCCGGCGCCGCGTGGCCGTAAATGCGATCGTGCGCGTCGTAGAACTCGCGTGTGAGCCGCGCGAGTGTGTCGCCGGCGAGATCGACCGTGACCTCGATGTGGTACGACTGCCCGATGTAGCAGACGTCCGCGAGGTAGTGGCGGACGACGGACTGCGGCGCGACGCGCTCGCCGGACATCAATGCTTCACAGCGACGATCGAGGTCGGCGTAGGCAGTCGCGAGCGCCTCCCGCGACACGTCGGTGACCGGCGCATTGAACGCGACCGCCGCTTCGTGCTCGACCGGTGCCGCAAGCAGTCCCGCCGCCGAGAGCACACCGGGATGCAGCGGCACGATCACGCGTTTGATGCCGAGCTCGCTCGCCAGCGCGGTGGCGTGCACCGGTCCCCCGCCGCCAAGAGGCACGAGGCTGAAGCGCCGCGGGTCGATGCCGCGCTTCACCGAAACGAACCGGATGCCCTCGGCCATCGTGGCGTTGATCACGCGGTGGATTCCGAGCGCCGCCTGCTCCACCGACATGCCGAGCGGTTTCGCGACCTGCCGCTCGATCGCCTGCCATGCAAGCTCGGGCTGGAGCTTCATCGTCCCGCCGGCGAAATAGTCGGGATCGATATAGCCCAGCACGAGCGATGCATCGGTGACGGTGGCATGCGTACCGCCGCGGCCGTAGCAGGCCGGGCCGGGCTCGGAGCCCGCGGAATGCGGGCCCACACGCAGCGACCGCGCGCCGTCGAGCCACGCAATGCTCCCGCCGCCGGCGCCGATCGCGTTGACGTCCACCATCGGCACGCGCACCGCATAGCCGTCGAGCATGCCTTCCGATGCGATGAGCGGTCGTCCAGCCTGAATGAGCGCGATGTCGGCGCTGGTGCCGCCGATGTCGATCGTGATGACATCCGCCGCGCCCGCCGCCTCGCCCGCTACACGCCCGCCGATCACGCCGGCCGCGGGCCCCGAGAGGAAGAGCCGCACGGGGCTGCGCCGGGCGATGCGCGAAGACGCGACGCCGCCGCGCGACTGCATGATCTGGAGCGGTGCGCCCACGCCCTGTGCCGCGAGATCGCGCTCCATGCTCTCGAGATAACGGTCGATCACCGGCTTTAGATACGCATCGAACGCCGTGATGCACGTGCGCTCGTACTCGCGGAACGCGGGGTCCACCTCGGACGAGATCGACACCATCAGCTCCGGATGCATCTCGCGCACGATCTCCGCCGCGCGCCGCTCGTGCGCCGGATTGAGGAACGAAAACAGGAACGAGATGGCGATCGCCTGCACGCCCTGCGCGGCGAGCTCGGTCACTTCGCGCCGGAGTGCGTCTTCGTCGAGCGGCACGAGGATCTCGCCGGTCGCGGCGACACGCTCGGGCACTTCGCGCCGCAGCGCGCCGGGGGCGAGGAACGCCGGCGTCTCCGGCCGGAGCATGACGCTGTAGACGCTGCGCCGGCTCTGGCGGCCAATCTCCAGCACGTCTTTGAAGCCTTGCGTCGTGATGAGCCCGATCTTCGCGCCCTTGCGCTCCAGGACCGCGTTCGTCGCCACCGTCGTGCCGTGCACGAAACGCGCGACATCCTCGGCCGCGATGCCCCACTCGCTCGCCATGTGCTCGACGGCGCGCAGCACGCCAGCGCTGGGATTTGCACGCGTCGTCGGGATCTTCACGAGCCTGAGCTCGCCCCGCGCGCCGCGGCAGACGACATCGGTAAAGGTGCCGCCGATGTCGACGCCGACTTCGTACGCGATGCGCTGCGAATTCACTTCGTTCTGCTCGGGATTTTTTGCGTTGGATGACGCGCGGCAAGTATAACTTGTGCGTGTCGCATACCGCGGGTACAGTCACCTCACTTCGCAGCACAGTCGATCACCTTCCGACGCCTCCGCGCACATCACGACGAGGCGCGCATCCAGAGAAAGCACTCAGCATGATCAACGCAGCCATCGTCGGCCTCGGCAGGTGGGGTCAGAACCTCGTGAACAGCGTCCAGGGCAAAAGCGAGAAAATCCGATTCGTCGCCGGCGTGCTTCGGCGCCCCGAGAACGCGCGCGAGTACGCGGAGCGCCAGGGCCTCACGCTGCACAGCGACTATTCGAAGGTGCTGCGGGACCCGGCGATCGATGCGATCGTGCTGGCGACGCCGCACACGGCCCACGCCGCGCAGATCATGGCCGCGGTCGAGGCCGGCAAGCCGGTATTCACCGAGAAACCGTTCACGCTCACCTCCGAGAGCGCTCTGCGTGCCCTCAAGGCCGCCGCGCGCAGGAACGTGACAGTCGGTGTCGGCTTCAACTGGCGGTTTCAGCCCGCGCTCCAGGAGATGCGGCGCATGCTCGGCGACGGCCGTCTGGGCGAGCTGCTGCACATCGAAGGCAATTTCTGCGGCCCCAGCGTCTACCGCTTCCCGAAAGCGCACTGGCGGCAGCAGCGCGACGAAGGTCCGGCCGGCGGCATGACCGGCCGCGGCGTGCACGTCGTGGACGCGATGCTGTATCTCGCAGGGCATATCGACACGGTGCACGCGCAGAGCTATCGCATCGCGCTCGATTACGGCATCGACGACACGACTTCGATGCTGTTCCGCTTCCGCAGCGGCGCGACCGGATACTTGAGCACGATCATCGCGACGGCCGAGACCTGGCGCATGCAGGTGTTCGGCTCGAAAGGCTGGGCTGAAGTCGGCGACGTCGAGCACCTCACGACATGGCAGATGAAAGTCTGTTACGTCGATCCCACGAACTTACACAACCATCAGCGGCCGCAGATCGTCACGTTTGCGCAGACGAGCACCGAGCGCGCCGAGCTCGAGAACTTCGCCGACGCGGTGCGCGAGAAGCGTCCCCTCGCGATCGCCGGCGGTGACGAGGAGCACGGCGTCACGGTGCTGGAGGCGATTCTCGAATCCGCGGCGAGCGGACGCACCGTGACCGTCGCCGCCGCCGCGCCGGCGCAAAAAAAACGCGCAGTGGCGAAAACGGCCACGAAACGCGCCGCCGCGAAAGCGAAACGCGCCGTGAAAACCGTCGGCAAAGCGCTGCGCCAGGCGCTCAAGAAAGCAACGCGCGGCGCGGCGGGAAAGCGCAAGGCGCGCCAGCCCGCCAGGAAAAAGACCACGCGCCAGCCGGCGAAGAAAACCACCGCGCGCAAGAAGTAGCGCTCCGATGTGCGGTCGTTACGCGCTGTACGGTCCCCGTTCGCGCTCGCGGGCCGAGGCCGAGTACTTCGCGAACCTGCATGAATTCCCCGGAAGCTGGAACGTTGCGCCGGGCTCCGTGCTGCCGATCACGCGCCTCACCCGCGACGGCACGATCGAGCAGACGACGGCGCGCTGGGGCCTCGTGCCGTATTGGGCCAAAGACGAAAAGACGGGCTACAAGTGCATCAACGCGCGCGCCGAGACGGTCACGACCACCGCATCCTTCAAGGAGCCTTACCGGAACAGGCGCCGGTGCCTGGTGCCGGCATGCGGCTTTTACGAGTGGCAGAAGCACGCCGCCGGCAAGACGCCCTACTACATCACCAGCAGCGACGGCTCGCTCCTCGCGTTCGCAGGCCTGTGGGATAGCTGGCGCAAGCCCGACGGCGAGCGGCTCGTCACGTTCGCGATCATCACGACGCAGGCCAACGACATGGTGCGGCGCCTGCACGACCGCATGCCGGTGATCCTCGAGCCGGATGACTACCGCACGTGGCTGGAAGCCGACGATCCGCGCGATCTGCTGCGGCCGGCGCCGCTGGAGATGCTCGTGTGCTATCCGGTCAGCGAGCGGGTGAACACGCCGAAGAACGACGCGCCGGATCTGATCGCGCCTGCGCGTTGACGTTGCTCGCGCGGTCGAAGGACCGGCCGCTTGATGTAGCGACGTATCGTGCGCTGGTAGCGCACCGGCCGGTGGGCCATCGCCCCGCCCGACGTAGCGCACCGCGCGGTGCGCCCTCGGCGCACCCTACGGTCGAACGACGCTCAGGCTGCGCGACGTTCCGTCTTCGATCGTCCCGCCTGCGCTTTCGCGATGAGCCCCGTCGCCTGCAGGTCGGCGCGCAGCTTCGCCTTCTCCTCTTCCGGCAGCTCGGTGCTCGGCGCGCGGACCGGCCCGCCTTTCATGCCGATCAGCTCCATCCAGTATTTCTGCTCGGCGGCCGGCGTGCGTCCCGCGCGGCCATAACCGGGAATCCATTTCGCGAGCACGCCGCGCAGCGGATTCAAGCTGCGCGAGATCTCGACCGCCTTGTTGTGATCGCCCGCGCGCGCGGCAGCCGCATACTCGTTCACCGGCAGGTAGCCGGGAACCTGATAGAGGTGCGGGCAATAATTCAGGAGCCAGGTGTCGCCCATGACGCCGATGTTGTAGACGAACGGCGCCTCGTCCGCGACGCTGATCTCGAGCTCCTTGCCGATTGCCTCGCGCAGCGCGATCGTCTGCGTGATCTTCGATACGCCCTGCTTGAACGCGCAGATGTTCGGGATCTTCGCCAGCCGCTTCGCGAGATTCACGCCGATCGGATAGGTTGCTTCGGTATTGAAGAGCACCACGCCAATGTCGATCTTCTCGCAGACGTAGCGATAGAACTCGTAGACCGCGTCGTCGCCGTTCGCGGCGACGTACGGCGTCAGGACGATCACGAAGTCGATGCCGACGTCCTGCGCGTGGCGGGAAAGCTCGATCACCTCGTTCGCGTTCTGATGATGGCAGCCCGCGATCAGCGGAACGCGCCCTTTCGCGACCTCCACGTTGATCTCGTGCACCCGCATGCGCTCCTCGTTCGTGAGCGCCCAGAATTCACCCACGTTACCGAGGCAGTAATGGCCTTCGAGCTTCAACTCGAAGATGCAGTACTCGAGGTTCCATGCGATTGCCGCCTCGTCGAGCCGGATGTCGTCGGTGAAGTTCGTCGGCAGCGCCGTCCATACCCCGTGCAGCATCTCGCGGGCGGCTTCCTTCGCTTCGTGCTTGCGGTATTTCATGCGGCCTCCTCCAGGGATATTCAGATTTCCAGCGGGTGCGGTACCGGCTGCCGCGCGAAATGCGCCCGCAGGTTCGCCATGAGCTTGCGTCCGCGCTCCTCGCGCACTTCCCGCGTGGCCGAGCCGATGTGCGGGAGCAGCACGACGTTCTCCATCGCAATCAACGCATCCGGCACGCGCGGCTCGTTCCAGTACACGTCGAGCGCCGCGCCGGCGATGCGTTTTGCTTTCAGCGCGGCGATGAGCGCGGCCTCGTCAACGATGGGTCCGCGCGCAACGTTCACGAGAAAGCCGTCGGGACCGAGCGCGTCGAGTACCTGTGTATCGATCAGATTCCGCGACTGCGGCGTCTCGGGGCAACTGACCACCAGGCAATCGGCCGCACGCGCGAGGCTCTGCACGTCCGCGAAGTAGCGGTACTCGACGTCGGGCTTCGCACGCGGACCGTGATAGGAGATCGTCATGCCGAACGCCTCGAGCCGCGCGGCGGTCTCGCGGCCGATCCGGCCCAGGCCGACGATGCCGCACGTCTTCCCCACGAGCGTCGTTCCGGCCGCGGGCGCGCGCTGGAGCCACTGTCCGGAGCGCACGAACCGATCGCTCTCGCAGATCCGCCGCATGAGCGTGATGGCCATACCGGCGGCAAGCTCGCCGACGGTAGCCGTGATGTCGTCGGGCGTGCTGGCAACGGTGATGCCCCGCCGCGCGACCGCATCGCGGTCGATGGTCCCGCGCGGGTTGCCAAAGCACGCGATCAGCTCGAGCTGCGGCAACTGATCGATCACCGTCGCACGTAAGCCGCGTAGCGCCGTCGTGATTACCGCGCGCACCTCGCCGCACTGCTCGCCAAGGTAGCGCTCCGCATGCTTCGCCTCCCACAGCTTGCTCACTGTGTACTCCCGTTCGAGCTGCGCGAGCACCGGCGCGTAGATGGGCGCCATGACGAGGATTTCAGGCTTCATCGCTATTCGTGCACTGGGTCCCGGCCTGCCGGGACGACGATGCAATCGGCCTAGGCCGCAGCGCGGTTTTTCACACCGGCCGGCGAGGCGTTGCGCTCGAGCGCGGCCGTGAGCTCACGCACCGAGATGGAGTCCAGCGCCCAGATGCGTGCACGCGCGGCCTCGGCACCCTGTTCCCCAAGCACTGACTTCGCGCAGTCGACAAACTTCGCATCGACTGCGTCCCGCGAGACAGGGTTTTGCACGGTACGGCCGGCGGGCTCGTCCGCTTTCGCTTCGAGCACGCGACCGTCCCGCAGCACGACCTTGAGCCGCGCATCGAAGCGCGCGTTACCGTAGAAGGGCCCGTCGTACGTCGATGCGTGCACGCGTTCGAGCAGCGTGCGCACGCGCGGCTCGACCCAGGCCTCGCGTTCGAAGTCATCGAGTCCGACCTTGCCGTCGATGAGCGCGCGCGCGACGCAGTACTGCACGCTGAACTTGGCTTCGAGCCCCGTCGTCGGACGCGGTCGGTTCGTATGCGCCAGGGCACGCTCGGTCGTGCGGCTCTCGATGCGCTCGATCTGATCGGGCTCGAACGGTCCATACTCGCGAAC
>Ga0196977_1001021_pt1 | contig 11667 bp, 7 predicted proteins | sample S3v_1013CmetaG_FD_148634 | JGI IMG/M metagenome (GOLD analysis project Ga0196977, IMG submission 148634) | Soil microbial communities from Anza Borrego desert, Southern California, United States - S3+v_10-13C | ecosystem: Environmental > Terrestrial > Soil > Desert | place: USA: California...
CCTGCGCGCCGGCGATACCGTGGCGCGTCTGGGCGGCGACGAGTTCGTCGTGCTCCTGGAAGAGGTCGTCGATCCGCTGTACGTCGGCGCGGTGAGCCGCAAGATCATCGACGCGCTCGCCGCGCCATTCATGATCGCCGATCGCGAGTACTGCATCACCGCGAGTGTCGGCGTCGCCGCGTTTCCGGAGGACGGCACCGATCCGGGCACGCTGCTCAAGAATGCGGACATCGCGATGTACCGCGCGAAGGAACAGGGGCGTAACGCGTTCGCGTATTACTCGGAGCAGGTGACGGCAGGGTCGCTCGAGCGGCTCTCGCTCGAGTCCGGCTTGCGCCGCGCGCTCGACCACGGCGAGGAGCTCACGCTGTTTTACCAGCCGCAGATCGAAGCGTGCACCGGGCGCATCGTCGGCATGGAGGCGCTGGTGCGCTGGCAGCATCCCGAACTCGGGCTGCTCCCGCCGGCGCGTTTCATACGCCTCGCCGAGGAGACCGGCCTGATCGTGCCGCTGGGCGACTGGGTGCTGCGCACCGCGTGCAGGGCGCATCGCGAATGGCAACGCATGCGGCTGCCGCTGGCGCGTATCGCCGTAAACCTATCCCCGCGCCAGTTCCTGCACGCGGGGCTGCTCAACGACACGCTGCGGGTGCTCTCCGACACCGGCTGCGCCGGCAAATTCATCGAGCTCGAGATCACCGAGAGCATGGTGATGCACGACCCGGCCGGCGCGGTCGGCCTCATCAAGGAGTTGAAGGACATCGGCGTGCGCATCGCGATGGACGATTTCGGCACCGGCTATTCGTCGCTCGCGTACCTGCGCCGTTTTCCCATCGACAGTCTCAAGGTGGACCGTTCTTTCGTCGCCGACGTACCGAACGACGCCGGCAACGTCGCGATCACGCAGGCGATACTCGCGATGGCGCGCACGCTGCACCTCACGGTCATCGCGGAAGGCGTCGAGACCGCAGCCCAGTTCAATTTCCTGAGGAGCCGCGGCTGCGACGAGGTGCAGGGCTATTACTTCAGCCCGCCGATCTCCTTCGACGACGCGACTTCCCTCCTGCAGCAGCAGGAGGTGCCGCTGCACGCGGAGAGTGCCAGGCGCACGACTTCGTCGGTCTAGACGCGCGGCACTTCTGCCGTGCGATGTCAGGGCTTTTCCTACGAGCCGAAATCGCGGGTGATACAATCCGCCGACCTTTCAGGGCAAATTTCCTGCAATGGCGGTGGGAAAAAAAACCAGAGCGGCGCGCAGCGGCCGACAGAAGGCGCAGGCTCCCGCCACACCGGCGGCGCTCACCGCGCTGCACTCCCCGGCAGTGCCGGAGTTCGACCGAAATCCCACGCCAATGTGCGTCTTCGACCGTGAGACGGCGCGCTGTCTCGCGGCGAATGGCGCCGCGCTGCGCCTCTACGGCTACACACGCGACGAGTTCCTGTCCCTGAGCTTTCAGGACACCCGCCACGCCGCAGACGAGGCCGATCTCATCGGCAGTTCGCACAACGGCGCGATCGCGCGTCATTGCGGACTGCGCCGGCACGTCAAACGCTCGGGCGAGGTATTCGTCGCCGACGTCGTGGCGCAGGACGTCGTGCTCCACGGCCGCGCGGCAACTCTCGTGCTGCTGCTCGAAGCGAGCGACCGCGCGCGGCTGCATGTACGTAGGGTGGAGCGCGAGCAGCTCTTCAGCGCGCTCGTGGAGAATTCGCCGGACATCATCGCGCGCATCGATCGCGAGCTGCGGCACGTGTACGTGAATCCCGCAGTCGCTTCGCTCACCGGCATGGCGCCCGAGCAGGTCATCGGCAACGGCGGTCCGAAACCGGGCGTTCCGCTGGAGCTCTGCGTGCGATGGGCCGCGGGGGTGCGCCGGGTGTTCGCGACCGGGCGCCGCCACGAGATCGAAATCACCGTGCCGACTTCGGACGGCGTGCGCTACTACGCGTCGCACATGGTCCCGGAATTCGCCGCGGACGGCACCGTCGAGACGGTGCTCGCAATCGCGCGCGAGGTGACCGAGCGCAAGCGCGCGGAGCTCGCGCTGCGCGCATCCGAGAGCAGGCTCAAACGCACCCAGCACGAATTCGAGACGCTCGCCGATGCGCTTCCAGAGGTGATCGCCTGTTACGACGCGGAGTTGCGCCACGCGTACGTGAATGCCGCCGTCGAGCGTGTGACGGGGCTCACGCGCGAGGAGATCATCGGACGCACCAGCGCCGAGCTCGCCTTTCCGGTGCAAGGCGCCGCGCAGTGGGAGCAGAGTCTGCGGCGCGTATTCGAGACCGGCCGCCGGTCGCGTATCGACTTCGAATGTGCCGCGGACGGCGGCGCGCAGCACTACGAAGCGCACCACATCCCGCTCACCGACGGCGAAGGCAACGTTCCGAGCGTGCTGTCCGTCGCCTACGACGTGACCGAGCGCAAGCGCGCCGAAGAGGAGCGGCTTGCGACGATGTCGCGCCAGCGCGACGCGCTGCTGCACGAGGTGCACCATCGCGTGAAAAACAACCTGCAGGGCATCGTGGGCCTGCTGCGGCAGCTCGCGACGCTTCACACGCCGCTCTCGCCGGTGCTCGACAAGGCCGTGTCGCAGCTCCAGGCAATGGCCGCGGTTCACGGGTTGCACGGGCGGGAGTTGCGCGATGCCGTCGTCCTGACCGAGCTCGTTTCCGAAATCGTGAAAGCCGGCGAGCGTGCGACGGGCGCGAAGATCCATTGTGCGACCGATCCGCGCAGTGATCCCTCGGTGCATATCGGCGAGCGCGACGCGGTCGCGGTCTCGCTCGTCCTGAACGAGCTCATGTTCAACGCGCTCAAGCACGGGCGCAGGGCGAGCGGAGCCGTCTGCGTCGCCGTGCACGTGACGACCGCCGGACGCGAGGCCCGCATAACGATCGAGAACGATGGCGCGTTGCCGCCCGATTTCGACTTCGGGCGCGGCGCGGGGCTCGGCACCGGTCTCGAGCTCGTGCGCACGCTGCTGCCGACCGAGGGCGCGCGCGTCGAGGTCTCTCAGAGCGCTGCGCGGGTACGCGCGGTGCTCACACTGGATCCGCCGGTGCTCGCGCATCCCGCGCAGGCCGCGCAAGAGATCCATCATGGCTGGGACAGGCGAAAACGCCCATATTCTGATCGTCGACGATGACCGGCTGGTGCTGGCGACGCTCGGCGGCGGGCTGCGCGCGGCGGGCTACCGTGTGACGGAAGCCGGCGACGGCGACACGGCACTCAAGCTCGCGCAGGAGGTGAAGCCCGATCTCGCGCTGCTCGACGTGCGCATGCCCGGCATGTCCGGCGTCCAGCTTGCGGAACGCCTCGGCGCGCTCGGCCTGCCTTTCATTTTCCTCTCCGCCTATGGCGATCCGCACATCATCCAGCGGGCGAAGGAGCTCGGCGCGCTCGGCTACCTCGTGAAGCCGCTGGACGTGCCGCAGATCATCCCGGAGCTCGAAGCCGCGCTCGCGCGCGCCGGGGAGATCCGCGAGCTCAAGCAGACCGGCGAGAACCTCTCGGCTGCGCTCGAGAGCGGCCGCGAGACCAGCATGGCGATCGGCATTCTCATGGAGCGCAGACGCCTCGATCGCGACCAGGCGTTCGAAGCGTTGCGTTCGACCGCACGTTCGGAGCGCAGGCGCGTCCACGATGTAGCCGCCGAAATCGTGAATGCGCTCGAGACGTTGAACAGGCCCGGCAGCACCGAACGCTGAAAATTCTTCCCGCTGCAGGCATGCCAACGTAATTTCTGCCGACCGGGAGAATTACGAACTCACCCCAGCACGCAGCAACGCGTCCAAGTACGTCGCAGGGAAGCGACAAGTGCATTTCCGGTCGCGGGCACGCTGTAGGGCTTTTCCGGTCAATGCGGGTGACTGCGCGTCCAAAATCTGACTATTCGTGAGATTTCCCACGACGTGCTCGTCGTATCCCGTTATTTTCATGTGACATCGGCATAAGGGTTGCGTCGGCTACCGTTGCATCGCGCAGCCAGAGGCGACCGAGGAGTCGCCGCAAGCACCGAGCGCAGCACCGACCCTGCTGCGGTACTCCGCGATGATGAAAACGGTGCTTTCCGCCCACGAGCCCCGCGGAACGGCAACCGCCGCGATCCCCGAACCCGATCCCACTACGGCGTCGTCCCGCTGCGCACTGGCGGCGGCCGCGCGTCGCATCGAGGAGAAGTGCCGCGCCGGCAATGTGCCGGGGTCGGAGAGGAACGCGATGAACGGGCACATCGAATCCACCGCGGGCGTCGATCGCAGCGCTCACCCGCTGCGGCAGCCCTGGTCGGCAGGATACGCAACGCGAAACGTGCACTCGAGGGCCCGCAGACACCGACACCTTCCGCATTGGCTCTTTCTCCTGACGTTCACCGCAGTGCTCGCCATGGGATGGTCGCTGTACGACGCGTCGACCGGCGCGCGCGAAGCGTCCGACGCGGCGAATCACACCCACGAGGTGCTGGACACGATCGCCGCGGTCGAAAATCACTTGAGCCGCGCCGAATCCGCACTCCGGGGCTACGTGGTATCCGGTAACACGAGCTTCATCATCGAGCGCGACACCGCGCTCTTCGCGCTCACGGACAAGCTGCAGGTCCTGAAAGGTCTGGTCGCCGGCACGCCCGAGCAGAAGGCGCGCACGCAACAGCTGGATGATTTGACCGCGAAACGCATCGCGCTCATGGACCAGACCGTGAAACAGCGCGACACGGGCGCCCTCGACATCTCGGCCGAGCTCGTGCGGCAGTCGCAGCAGACGAGCGCGGGCATATTCGACGTGACGCGCGAGATCGGGCAGGTCGAGCGCAAGGCGCTCGACGCTGCGCGCGAGTACGAGAATCGCCGCTACGACCGCACCATGCTGCTCTTGTTCGGCGCGGCGGCGCTCGCGCTCGGGCTCGTCGTGCCGATGTACGTCATGTTCATGCGGCAGACGCGGGCGCGCGAGGAAGTCGAGCGCAAGCTCTACGACATGGCCGACAGCATCCCGGGCGTCGTATACCAGTACTGCTCGCACCCTCAGAAGGGCTCGCATTACGAGTTCCTCAGCAGCGGCGTCACGCAGCTTTATGGCGTGGATCGCGACGATGCGCTCGCGGATCCCGCCGTGATCGGCCGCACGGTCCTGGAGGAAGACCGGGCGGTGCTCAGCGCCGCGGTCGCGAAAGCGGCGCAATCGCTGGTGCCGCTGCAGCACGATTTCCGCATCACGACGCCGGCGGGCCAGACGAAGTGGGTGCGCTCGTCCGCCGCCCCGCGCGCCGTCGGCGACGGAGCCATCGTGTGGAGCGGCCACTGGGCCGACGTGACCGATCAGAAGACGCTCCAGCAGGCGCTGCACGAGGCGAAGCTCGCCGCGGAAGCCGCGAACACCGCGAAGAGCAGCTTCCTCGCGGTCATGAGCCACGAGATCCGCACGCCGCTGAACGGCATACTCGGCATGCTCGAGCTCCTGAGCCTGAGCGAGCTCGACGCCGGCCAGCGCACGACGGTGAACGTCGTGCGCGAATCGGGCCGCTCGCTCCAGCGCATCATCGACGACATCCTCGATTTCTCGAAAATCGAGGCGGGCAAGCTCGAGATCGAGATGCAGCCGGCTTCGCTGCGGCAAATCGTGGAAAGCACGCGCAACATCTACTCCGGCAACGCGAGCAGCAAGGGCCTGCTGCTCACGTGCAGCGTGGATCCCGACATCAGCGCGGCGCACGTGTTCGACCCGCATCGGCTGCGCCAGATTTTGAACAACCTCGTGTCGAACGCGATCAAGTTCACGTACCAGGGCACGATCGAGGTCAAGGCGGAGCTGCTGACGCGGGAGATCTGGACCGAGACCGTGTGTCTCACGGTGTCGGACAGCGGCATCGGCATGTCCGAGGAAGCGCAGGCGCGTATTTTCGAGCCATTCGTGCAGGCGGGCGCCGGGACCGCCCGCAAGTTCGGCGGCACCGGCCTCGGCCTCACGATCAGCCGCCGTCTTGTCGACATGATGGGCGGCACGATCGAGCTTTCGAGCACGCCGGGCAAGGGCACCACCATACGGATCACGCTGCCGCTCACGATCGCCGATCCCGAAGAGCTTCCGCGGAACGATGTCGAGCCCGCGCGCAGGAACGCGGGGCCGCTTGCCCCAGTGCGCGAGGCGCCTTCTGTCGGGCACGCCGAGCGGGAACGCACGCTCGTGCTGCTCGTCGACGATCACCCGGTCAACCGCATGCTGCTCCAGCGCCAGGTCAACACGCTGGGCTATGCCGCCGAAACCGCGAGCGACGGCGTCGAAGCGCTCGAGAAGTGGAAATCGGATCGTTATGCCGCAGTCATCTCGGATATCAACATGCCCGAGATGGACGGCTACGAGCTCGCTCGCCGGATACGCCGCATCGAGCGCGAGCGCGGCAGCGAGCACACTCCGCTCATCGCGTGCACTGCGAACGCGCTCAAGGGCGAAGCCGAAGCGTGTCTTGAAGCCGGTATGGACGACTACCTCGCCAAACCGGTGCAGCTCGCAGAGCTTCAGAAGAAGCTCGACACCTGGCTTCCGCTGTCAGCGGGCTCCGATCATGGGCTGCATGGCAGCGAACCTCCCGAGCCCTTGCTCGACCGGTCGGTGCTTGCCGCGCTCAGCAACGACGAAACCGGTGTCGAGGCCGAGATCCTCGACGACTTCCGCCGCGTGAACGATCGCGATGCGGCAGCGCTGCGCGAGTACGCGACAGGCGGCGAGTTCAAACAGACCGCGCGCATGGCGCACCGGATCAAGGGTGCGAGCCGCATGGTAGGACTGACCGCGCTGGGCGCTATCGCCGAGCGCCTGGAGCACGCGGCGCAGGCCGAAGACGGCGCCGCGGTGCAATCGCACATGCACGCGTTCGAGCGCGAGCTCGAACGCGTCAACCGTTATGTGGACGCCTTGCGCGTTCCGGAGGTGCAGCGATGACGCAACACAACCGAGGAGCTCACAACATGCATGGGAAATCTCTCAGCTTCCTCGTCGTCGAAGACCAGGAATTCCAGCGCAACATGCTGGTGAAGATGCTGAAGCACATGGGCGCGCAGATGATCCACACGGCGAGCGACGGGCGCGAGGCGCTCGAGCATCTGCACAAGCTCGATGCACCGGTCGACGTCATCATCAGCGATCTCGACATGCCGGGAATGGATGGCATGGAATTCATCCGGCACATCGGCGAGGACGGCCTCGGCACTTCGCTCATCGTCGCGAGCGGCGTCGAGCGCGGCGTGCTGACCTCGGTGGAGACGATGGCTGCGGCCTACGGCATCAATTTTCTCGGCACGATCGAGAAGCCCGTCACACCTCGCAAGATCGAGGAGCTGCTCCAGATCAACAAGCCGGTGCTGAGCGGCGGCGCGCAGGCGCGCTCGGCTACGCCGACTTTGCCCCTCGCGGAGATCGTCGACGGGCTGCGCGCCGGCGAATTCGAACCGTTCTTCCAACCCAAGGTGTGCATCGCGACCGGCGAGGTGGTCGGCGCCGAGGCGCTCGCGCGCTGGCGTCATCCGCGCCAGGGGGTGATCTCGCCGTACTTGTTCATCAAGCCGCTGGAGGACTCGGGCAACATCGACATGCTGATGCGCGCGATGCTCGCAAAGGCGGCGACATTCTGCCGTGAGGCCTGCCACGCAAATCCGCGATTCTGCGTGGCGGTCAACCTGTCGATCAAATCGCTGTCCGACGTGAAGATCGCCGACGACATCACCGAGATCGTGCGCCGCCAGCATCTCGATCCGCGCCACATCGTGCTCGAGATCACCGAATCGACCGCGACCACGGATATCGGTCGGGTGCTGGAGAACCTCGCGCGTCTGCGCATAAAGGGCTTCGAGCTTTCGATCGACGACTACGGCACGGGCTACTCGTCTCTCGAGCAGTTGACGCGCATTCCGTTCACCGAGTTGAAGATCGATCAGTCGTTCGTTACGCATGCGGGCCGCCACGAGTCCGCGCGCGTCATCCTCGGTTCGAGCCTGGAGATGGCGCGCAAGTTGAAGCTCCGCGCGGTCGCCGAAGGGGTCGAGACGAGCGCGAACTGGAACCTGCTGGTGGATCTCGGCTGCGACATCGCGCAGGGCTATTACATCTCGCGGCCCATGAGCAAGGAGCTCTTCATGGACTGGCTCGGCGCATGGCCGAAGATGCAGAACGGATGACGATGAGACTTGCCCTACAGGCGAAGAAGCACGAGATGGAAGCGCGCAAGTTCGCGCGCCTGGGCCGCATGCATGCGGTACTGAGCGCAGTCGACGCCGCGGCCGAAAGCGTCCAGAACGTGCGCGCGCTGCTTCACGGCACATGCCGAATCGCCGTGGAGGACGGCGGCTTCGGGGCGGCGTGGGCGGCGCTCTACGACGGCGAAGGACACCGCGTGCGGGCGATCACGACCGAAGGGCTCGGACAGTTCGCGCTCGCCAATCCGCTGGTCCTGAACGGTACTCCGAGCGACGGCACGCTGCTCGCGCGCGCGATCGCAACCGGCGAGCCGACGATCTGCAACAACATCGCGAAGGTGTTTCTGCCCTCCAGCGCTTTGCGGCAGGAAGCGCTGCGCAGAGGCCTGAGGTCGATGGCGATGTGTCCGCTGCACACCGGCGACGCCGTCACCGCCGTGCTCACGCTGCTCGCGCGGGAGCCCGACGCCTTCGACCAGGACGAGGTGAAGCTCCTAGAGCAGCTTGCGGAGGATCTCTCGGCGGCGCTCACGGGGATCGACCGCACGTCGGCGTGAAGCGCGTCGAGTCGCGGCTGCTTACCCGCGCCGCGAACGCCGCAGGGCGAAATCCGGATGCCGGTGGCAGCTCACGAGATGGTCGTTCACCATCCCGACCGCCTGCATGAACGCGTAGACGATCGTCGGTCCGCAGAACCTGAAGCCCCGCACGGCGAGCGCCTTCGAGAGCGTGACCGATAGGACGGTCTGAGCCGGGATCTGCCTCACGCTGCGGAAGCGATTGATCCTCGGTCGGCCATCGACGTGGTCCCACAGGAGCTTCGAGAATCCGGGCCCGCTCTCCATTACGTCGAGCCACGCGCGCGCCGAGAGGACTGCCCCTTCGATCTTCATGCGGTTGCGCACGATACCTTCGTTGCCCATGAGCCGCTCGACTCTTTTGGGCGTATAGCGCGCGATCTTCTCGGGCGCGAAGCCGTCGAACGCGCGGCGGAAGTTCTCGCGTTTGCGCAGGATGATCAGCCACGAGAGGCCCGCCTGGAACCCGTCCAGCACGAGCTTCTCGAAGAGTGCGCGATCGTCGTATTCCGGCACGCCCCATTCACGGTCGTGGTACTCGAGGTACAGCGCGTCCTGTCCCGGCCAGGGGCAGCGCGGCAAGTGTTGCGAGGGAGCAGGGATCATCAGAGTGTGAGTGAAAGCGCCGGTAGCAGGACGGTAGCTGCAGCGCGCATAGCCTACAGCGGCCCGCGCGCCCACGGCCCCCAGATCGCGCACGTCATCCCACTGGCGACGCTCGCATCGCCGAACAGGTTTACGAACAGGATCTCGCCGCCGGGAATGAAGCACGCGCCGGCGAACTCGCTCGCGTTCAGCAGATTCACCGCGAACGCGAACGGGCGACCGCCGCGCGTGAGACCGATCAGGCGGTTTACGTTGGCGATGCCAGTTGCCATGCCATGGGTGTCGGCGTCATCCGTCGCATCGTCCTCGCACAGGAGCAGCGAGCCGCGGGGCGTGAAGCACAAATTGTCGGGTGAGTCGAGGACGCTGCCGTGAGGCGATTCGAACACGAGCGTGAGCGCGTCCGAGTCGCCGCGTGCGAGCGCCGGCGCATAGCGCCAGATCTGGCCGTAACCACGGCCGTCCATGCCGCGGACCTTGCCGCCGGTCGTCGCGACGAAGTACACCGATACGCCGTCTTCACCGCGATGGATGCCTTCGAGCCGGCCGAATGCCGCACCACCGCGCGCGCGTGCCTGCGCGAAACAGGTGGCTGCGCCGCGCTCGAGCGGGGGGTCGGGCTCGTCGATGTCGACCCACCGCACCGGCAATCGCAGACCCATCTTGCGGCCGTGGTGCAGATCGGCGCGGGGCTCACCGCGGATCGCGAGCATCTGGAGCCGGCCTCGCGTCAGATCACCGGAGCGCTCGGGCGTGAAGCGATAGAAGCCCGATGTGCTGCCGGCGTCCTCCGTGAGATACACAATCCCGTTCGCATCGGCGACCGCCGCTTCGTGCGCGAAGCGGCCCAATGCCGTAAGCGGCACTGCGCGAACCGCGGACTGCACCGATGCCGGTACCACGAAGACATAGCCGTGCGGCCTGCCGAAATCGTCGTTCACGCCCGCCGTCGTCTCTTCGCACGTGATCCAGCCCGCATTTTTCCAGGCATAGCCGCCCGCACAGTTCACCATCGTGCCGCCGAGCACGGGGAATTGGCGCACGAGACGCTTCGTCCGGAGATCGAAATCGAGCGCCATGCAGCCGCCCATCGCGGCGGCGTCGTACGCATGGTCTGCCGGCACCTCGACGCCCAGCGTGAAGTCGCCGGGGCGATTGCGCAGCTCGTGGTTGCGAACGAGCCGCACGGTGTCGGGCCCCGCGGCAAAGCACGCCATGCCGTCGTGGCTGCGCGGCACGAGACGTCCCGGCGCGTACGCCTCGCCCGTCCTGCTGAAGGTGGCATAGCGAAAGCCCTGCGGCAGCGCGAGCACGAAGTTGCCGTCGGTGTCCGGGATCGGAAAGAGCGGGCCGTAGTCGATGGAATCCGCCGGCGACTGCGCCAGATCGACGGCCAACGCTGCGTGCGCCGAAAGCGTCGAGAGCGTTTTTGCTGTGACGAGCGCGGCGGCCTGCGCCAGAAACCGGCGCCTCACGCCGAGACGCGGAAATTCACCATCATCCCGTGCGTCTCGTGCTCGAGGTTGTGGCACTGGAGCATGTAGACCTGGTCGCCCTGGAACGGATGCGAGAAATCCACGAGCAGCCGGATCGTCTCTCCGGGCCACAGCAGCACGCTGTCTTTCCAGCCGAGCTCCGCGGGCTGCACGCCGTCGGCGTTCGCCGCGAGCGCCTTGAGATGCGCCGGACTGCCGGTGCGTGCGAGCACGCGATACTGGAACCCGTGGATGTGTATCGGATGCGGCATGGCCGGTCGGGAACTGGTGAACTCCCAGATCTCACGCGCGCCGCGCGGCACCGAAAACGCCGTCTTCGTCATCTGGTAGCTGTAGCCGTTGATGCGCCACAGCCCCTTCACGTGCGCGAACGAGAAGCGGCGGTGCTGGAGTCCATCGGCCGGCGCGCTGTCGATCGTGCAGAGGGTGTGCGGCACCGGGCGCGCGTAACGCGTCTGGCGCGTGACCCGCATCAGCATGAGCTCGAGCGGCGCGCCGTTCACCGGAACTTCAGTGTCCGTTCGCGCCGTTCGTGTAGGAGGGCTGTTGCCCAACTGCATTGCGTCGAACGGCAGGCTCGCGAGCATGACACGCTCGCCGAGGGTCGCCTGCGTCAGATCGAGCAACACGTCCGCGCGCTCGGCGGGCCCGAGGAAAAGCTCGCGCACCGCAACCGGCCGCTCGAGCAGGCCGCCGTCGGCCCCGATCACCTGGAATTCGGCCGGGGCGTCGTTGCGCAGGAATGCGAGCCGGTAGATCCGCGCATTCGAGCCGTTTACGAGCCGCAAGCGGTAGATGCG
>Ga0196977_1001022_pt1 | contig 11656 bp, 10 predicted proteins | sample S3v_1013CmetaG_FD_148634 | JGI IMG/M metagenome (GOLD analysis project Ga0196977, IMG submission 148634) | Soil microbial communities from Anza Borrego desert, Southern California, United States - S3+v_10-13C | ecosystem: Environmental > Terrestrial > Soil > Desert | place: USA: California...
CAGCGTTCCGCGCAGCTTCGCGGAGAAGCCGGTGCCGACCTTCCCCGCGTAGCGCAGATCCCCTGCGTCGTCGAAATACGCGAGGTGCAACGAGCCGATGTCGCGATCGCTCGCGGTGCTCGGCTGCCACCCAACGATCACCAGCTCCTGTTGATGAATGGCCTTCACCTTCAGCCATTCCTTGGAGCGCCGGTTCTCGTAGATCGAGCCGCGCCGTTTGGCGATGATCCCTTCCCAACCCCCTTCGGCGGCGTGCGCGAGCGCTTCCTCGCCGGTCATGTCGAGGGTCTGGGCGATGAAGATGCCCGCGGGCGGTTTCAGTTTCTTGAGCAGCTTGCGGCGTTCCTCGTACGGCCGGCGCCGCAGGTCTTCGCCGTCGAGCCAGAGAATGTCGAACAGGATCATCCGCTCCTTGCCGCTTCCCTGTTGCAGCAGTTGAAAGCGAGGCGCACCTTTTTCGTCGAGCACCACGATCTCGCCGTCGACGACGATCTCTTTCGCCTTCAACTTCTGCAGCGTCGCGAACGTGCGCGGAAAGCGCGTGGAGAGATCGAGCTCATTGCGGCTGAGCATCGCGATGTCGCCGTCGACGATTGCGGTGACGGCGCGGAAGCCGTCGTATTTCAGCTCGTACCGCCAGTTCTTCTCATCGTCCGGCGGGCCGTCGGCGAGCGTGGCCAGCATCGGCGGAAAGAGCTTCTTCAGCAGTTGCTTCGGATTCATGCAGGAATGCTTTCAGCGCGGATCACGCGGACCTCGTCGAAGCCTTCGTTGAACGTTGGCGGAACGATGCGTTTCGCCGTGACGAAGATCGCGACGTCGGGAACGCGCGCTTTTCCTTCACGCAGGCGGTTGCGCGCGACCGCGTCCTTCGGTGCGATCTCGAAGTAGCACGCGATCACGCGAGCGCCGTGGCGGCGTCCCTGCTCGATCAGCGGTGCGCGCACGAGCGGCGTCGGATTGGTGTTGTCCACCACCACCGACCGTCCCGCGGCGAGCGCCTGCTCGATCATCTGCTGTTGCCGCTCGTCACGATTGCGCGTGCTCTTCATCAGGTCCTTGCTCACATGCACGTGCGTTGCCGCGAAATGGGTCGCGTAGTACGTCGACTTCCCGGCCGCCTGCATCCCCACCAAGATGATCAGCTCGAGTGGCATCCCCATCGACAGTATCTCGTAACAAAGGACGTGCGCGACCGCATGTTAGGATCGGCCGATCCGCAGCGAAGCAGTCGACAGTCCCGGGTGATCCATGTTCGAAAGCGTCGCACCAGAAACATTCGTACCACGCAGCCGCAAGATCTTCTACGAGAGCTTGCCTGCCTCTATCGCCGTGCACGTCGCCGTCGCGGCACTCCTGGTCGTGGCCGGAACGTGGAACGTGACGTTCCCGAATGAATCGCCGCACATGACGACGATGTACACGCTGGCACTGCCGCCGTCATTACCACCTCCTCCTCCGGCAGCGGCGGCGGCACCGAAACCGGTCGCCACGCCGAAGCCGGAGCAGCAAGTGGTGGTCAAGAAAGAGGAAATCGTCGCGCCGACGATCATCCCCGATGAGATCCCCGTCGTCCTGCCCCCGCAGGAAACCAAACCTGTGATCGATCTGGTCCCGGTCGCCATCGACGTCAGCGGCATCGTCGGCGGTATCGAAGGCGGCGTTGGCTCCGGCGGAAACGGCAGCGGCGACGGCGCGCCGGGCGGAATGGCCGGCGGTATGCCGGGCGGCGTCGAAGGCGGCATCCCGCCCGACACGGTGGTCATCAAACGCCATCAGCCGCTGCCGATGTCGATGACGCCCGTCTCGATGGTGTATCCGTTCTATCCCGAGGAAGCGCGGCAGCGCGGTTGGGAAGACGCGGTGACGGTGCGCTACGTGATCGGCAAGGATGGCCGCGTGAAGACCGTCACGGTGCTCGAAGCACCGCAACGTCCGGTGTTCGAGAAGACCGTGGTCAAAGCGATCAGCCACTGGCGCTTCCGGCCGCTCGTGAAGAACGGCGTGAAGCATGAAGTGATTCACGAGCTGGTCGTGAATTTCCGATTGACGGGAGGCTCATGGCGCTCGGACAGCTGAAGCAGGAAGCTCTCGCCGTTGCCGACGCCATGAAGGCCGCTGGCGGCTCGAGCGAAACGATTGCAAACACCGGCGGCGGCTCGCGTCATCGCGGTCTGCCCGAAGATCTGCGTGCGCGTTTCATCGCGGTGCGCGCGGAATTGTTCGATCGCGGCGTCTATCACCCGGTGCTGGTGCGATTCGATAGCGCGACCGTGCCTCAGGCGCCGACGAGCGAGATCGCGGATGAGCTGGCGACGCTGGCGGCCGCGCTCACGCCAGACGAGCCGTGATTCGCAGGTAGCAGTCCTCGCCGCCGAGGATCTGCACCTGGCCGTTCTGTTCCCACTCCCGGAAGCGCTGTTGCACGCGTGGGTGCATGAGATGCGCGTCATCGCCGAAGAAGCCGAGGAGCAGCGCGCGCGGGACGTCGGTCGAGCCGGACGCGCGGAAGCGCTCCATGCCCACGAGCAGCGCGTCGAGCCGATAGTCGATGTCCTGATCGTGAAGCTCCGCCGATGTGTTGGTGACGGCGCCGAGGCCGAGGAATGTCTCGAAAGTCAAGGCGTGAAAGTCCTTCACTCCACGCGCGAGCATCTCCTCGTCGGTGAGATCGTCGGCGAGCATGAGGCCCGCGATTTCGGTGCCGATGCCGTCGATCTCCCATCCGATCCAGCGCTCCTTGCCGAGCAGCTTGATCCGCTGAAGGTAGCGAGCCATCGCGCATTCTTGTAGCACGATCCTTGCTCTGAGTGGCGGCGTCCGGGTATGTCCGCCAACGATCCTCTCCGCTTCCCCTATCGCAGCGAACTGCTCCTGCCGGTGATCGGGCTGGAAGCGGAATTCAAGGTGTTCCTCGACGAGAAGGAAGTGATTCCGGAGCAGCTGTGGCGCACGCCGGCCGCGTTCATCGAGCGGCCGTTGCTCTCGCGCACGTCGAAGTCGTCGCAGTTACCGACTGGCGGCGCGGTGTACTTTGACGGTGGCGTGCTCGAGGTCGTCACGCCGGTGATCGAGATCGCGCCGCAATGCACGGCGCGCGTCGTGCGCAGTCTTTGGGAGCAACTCGGATTCGTCCGCGATCAGCTCGACCGGTGGGAGAAACGCAATGCGCGCCGCGTGCGGCTGCAGGCGTTCAGTTGCCACTTCAACATCTCCTATGAAGTGCCGCGCGAGGAACGCGGCCGCAATCGGACCATTCAGAAGCTGGCGTTGCTGCTCGCGCATCTCCTCCCTCTCCCCGTCCTCCTCCTCGCCGCGAACCGCCAATCCTCCGGCCTCGGCGTCCGGCCACGCCGCGATCGCATCGAGATCACGATGGACTTCACACCCGATCCCGGACTGATGGCGGCGGCGACTGCGCTGATCGTCGGCATCGTGCGCGATGTCATCGCGTGGCCGTCGTATCGCATCGAGGAGCTGGCCGCGCGCGGCATTCCGATCGTCGCGGGGATCGCCCCGGGCAGACATGCGACGCGCAAGGGATGGCTGACGCGCGCACGTCATTTGCCGCGCGATCCGTTCGCCACGCCGGTCGACGAGCGCCTGTGGAAGCTGACCGATGGGCGGATGCTCTCGATGCGCGAAGTCGCGCTCGGAACGGCGATAAAGTTCGCCGACTCGATCCGCAAGTGCTCGGATCCATTCAGCGATCGCGTGCTCTTCTCGGTGTTGCACGGCGAGACGCCATCGCTGCTCGAGCTCAAGACCCGTCCACGCGCGTATGAAGATGTCGGTCGCGAAGTGCGCTGGGGCACGACGCTGCCGGAGCTGCACAATTTCGAGAGTGCGATGACGGCCGATGACGGACCGCGGCGTCGCCGCGCGGATCTCGAAACGCTTGCGCCGCCGTGGCGCGGCGAAGGGAGCGACCGGCGCGAACGCGTCACGCTGCCTGCGCGAATCGAACGGCGCCGCACGACCGAGCGCCGCGCGAGCGCGCCATCCTCGGCGTCGCCGCGCTTGTCACGATCGCAATATGAGAAGGTGTTCCGCCAGCTGGCCAGCGGCAAGCGGCTGCAAATCGGCCGGGAGTTGCTCACGCCCGTCGGCGTAAAGGGCTGGTATCACGCGGTATTTCGCAATGCGCGCGGCGAAGAACGACTGCTCTCGATCGACGACGTACTCGAGCACATGGACCGCTGGCGGGTGTGACCTGCACACGGAAGACGACCGGAGGCCGCCCGGTCGTCTTCCGTTGTGGCACGTCATCCGCAAACGCCCCTTGCAGCAGCGCTGGCAGTACAGGAAGCGCGCCGATATTCGCAAGGCGGTCGGCGCGCTTTTTCTTTGGAGTGCGGCAGCAAAAGCTGCCGCTTTCAGCGGCGGCGGCAGCCGCCGCTCGCGAAAACCTGGAAGAGTCCCGCCCCGTACATGGTTTAGCCGCAAAACCACGTATTTCCGAGAAAAGGACGCTCTTCCATGCAACGTCTCCTCACCGCCGCAGTGACAACGCTTTTCCTTTGTCTTCCCGCCTTTGGCGTGGAGACGGTGGCCGGGCTCGATGAGCAGTACTCCGCGCTGAAGGTCGGACCGTCGTCCGCGATGCGTGCGCAGACCTTCGACTCGGGTCACATGAAGATCACGCTCAGCGACGGCGCGGCCGCGCCGGTGATGGCCGGATCCGAGGTGATCGGCCTCTACTTCAAGGGCGCGGGCAGCTTCGAGTACGTTTCGGCGGATCCGGCCGAGGCGGCGGTTGCGGCGACGAACATCCGCAGGGCGACGAAGCTCAAGAGCGAGAAGACCGACAAGGGCCTGGTCATCCGCGACAACTTCGACGAAGTGTTTCTGTGGGTCGCCGGACGCGACTTCCCGAAGCCCGCCGGCGGTGGCGGCGCGGCGCTCGAGCAGGCCTTCGCGGCGCATCGCGAGACCTTCGGACGCGACCGCGACTCCGAAGCGGCGTTTCTCTTCATCCAGCAGAAAATCGACGCGCCGACCACTCCCGTGGTACGGGCGGAATTCAAGGGCGGCACGGAGACCATGGTCTATGTCTACGACCCCGTCGTCGCACGTGCCGAAAAGCTCTACAGCTTGCACAAGACCCAGACGACGGTCCGCGAGTACCAGCAGGCGCTCTGGCCGGTGCTCTTGTCCGAGCAGCTCATCGGACACACGCGCAAGCAGTTCGTCGAGCCGAACTACCTGCTCTTCGATCTGAACTACACGCTTGTCGCCTCGGAGAAAAACGACGCGACGCTCGACGTCACCGAAACCATCATCCCGCGCAACCGCGCGCGGCGCGTCTTCCGCTTCTACCAGTACGACACGGTCTACGACAACAACAACCGCGCTCGCCGTTACACCGTGCGCTCGGTCAAGGACGAGAGCGGCAAGGACGTGCCGTTCGTCCACCGCCGCAACGAGCTGCTGGTTGGGCTGCCGGAGGCGGCGGCGGCGAATACGCCCTTCAAGCTGAAGTTCGACATCGCCGGCGACTTTCTCATTCGTCCCAGCGGCGACAGCTACTGGGAGCTCGGCACCGAGCCGTGGTTCCCGCAGCCGGAGCTGAACGGCCAGTACTACACCATCCACTCGACGGTGAAGGTGAAGAAGCCGTACATCGCCTTTGCACCGGGCGAGACGGTCCGCCGCGTCGAGGAAGGCGACTACAACGTCGTCGAGAACAAGATCGACAAGCCGGTGCAATTCGCGGTCGTGCTGGCCGGGCGCTACTTCTACGAGGAAGAGACGCAGAACGGCCTGACGATCCGGGTCGCCTCCTACGCCGGGAAGAATACCCGGGCCATGAAACAGCTCACGAACCTGGCCTTCAAGATGATCGAGTTCTACGAGCCTTTCCTGGGACCATTCCCTTTCAAGGAATTCAACATCCTCGAGATCAACCAGTTCGGCTATGGGCAGGCGCCGCCGGCCACGATGTTCATCACCAAGGAAGCGTTCAATCCGATCGGCGCGGAGATGAACCAGATCTTCTCGCAGGGCATCAACCACCGCTTCGCGCACGAGATCGCGCACCAGTACTGGGGCCACGTGGTGAAGATGGGCTCAGTCGAGGAGCAGTGGGTCACCGAGTCGTTCGCGGAGTACTCGTCGTCGTTCGTGGTCAAGCAGCTCAAGGGGAAGGCGCAGTACAAGGCGATGGAGAATCGCTGGAAGGCCAACGCGAACGAAGCGAAGGCCGAGTCGTCGATCGCCATGGCCAACCGTCTGAGCGATCCCGGCAACGACTTCGACGCGTTCATCGATCGCACGCACCTCGTCTACGACAAGGGCGCGTACGTGCTGGCCATGCTGCACAAGGAGATCGGCGACGACATGTTCCTGTCGTTCCTCCGCAACTATCAGGCGCGTTACGCGTGGAAGTTCGCCACGACGCAGGACATGATCTCGCTGCTCCAGCAGCTCACGAAGAAGGACTTCACGGAGTTCTTCGAGAAGAACTTCTGGGGCACGGAAATGCCGCAAGGCTAGCGCGGCTGCGCCGCGCTAGCCGTTGGGCGGTCACCGTCTCGCCTGTCTCGTCTCAGCGAACTTTCGCGACGTTCGCCGTGTCCAATCTCACCGACGCGAATCTCACCAAAGCGAACTTCGCTTCGAAACCCCTCCAAATGACGGCAACCCTCGCCGCGGAGAGGCACGGATAGCCACTCGACACCGTATATTACGAAGTCACGCAATTGCCGCTCGGACACCGGCCAGCATCCCCCTTGGGTTCGTTGCGACGCCAAACGATGTGCGAAGAAAACCCTCCAATTTCTCGTAGAATCTGGATCGAGCGCTATCTGGCGTAGCTAGCTTCGGCAATGGCCATACACATCCTTAGAGTTGTCGTCGTCTCTCCCGCCGACGTCGGCGCGGAGCGGGACCGCGTCAATGTGGTGGCTGCGGAGATCAACCGGACGCTTGGTGACAGGTTCGGAGTCCGCCTCGATGTACTGCGATGGGAAACCGACGTCTATCCGATGTTTCATGTCGAAGGCCCACAGGGACAAATCGATGATCTATTGAAGATCGAGGACGCGGATCTCATTATCGGAATCTTCTGGAAACGATTCGGAACTCCCGTGATGGATGCCGATTCAGGAACCGAGCACGAGCTACGCAAGGCGTTCGAGGCCTACCGTACCAGGCAGAAACCCGGCGTGATGTTGTACTGCGCAGGGCACCGTACTATCCCGAAACAGAAGCGGAGCTCGAGCAAGCGGTCAAGGTGACGCGCTTCCGAGACAACCTTTCATCGCAGGCGATCCTCGGGAAGTATGAAGGGCCCCAGGATTTCGAGAACCAACTGCGCGGACACCTGACGTCCTGGCTCAATCGACGTTTCCCTGATCGGGTCGAAACCGAGCTCACCTCGGTGGCCATGTTCCAGCCTCCCGTCTTTCACGATCTGATCGTACGGCACAGCCATCTCGACCGTCTTCGGGAAGCGCTGCGGACCAAGCCGGTGGTCGCCGCGGAGGGATTATCCGGAACCGGAAAGACCTATCTCGCCTCGGCCTTCGCTGCCGTTGCGTTGAAGGAGCATCAGTACGCGTACATCTGGTGGCATCCCCCGGAGCCCGAAGAGACACTCGATCGGCTGATGACGTCTTTGGAAGAGACGGCCGGGCTGGGTCGCGCTTCTTCGGCAGCCCAGTCCCGCATGCTCATGCAACGGCTCGCTGATACCAGCGGATTGCTCATCATCGATGACTTCGAGCGAGTCGATCAGAACTCATACGCGATGCTGCTTGACGCCGCACGCGGAATTGCTCCGCCCGCACGTCTTCTCCTGCTCAGTAAGACCTTCACGCAACCTGATCCGAAGCTCGACGCCGCTCATTTTCTGGTAGGTGGCTTCGACATCGCTGAGCTTCAAACCTACCTCGGCGGTCGCGGCGTGTCCGTTGCCGAGCGAGCGTTGCAGATGTTGCATGAAAAAACGGACGGCCTGCCGATCGCGGCGTCGATGTTTGCCACGCTGGCCAGTCAGTTCGGCCATGATCCGGAAGAGCTTCTGCGCGGCTCGATGTCGTGGAAGGACCGTATCCGCTCGTGGTTCGAGAAGATTTCGACGTCGCTGAGCGCCGATTCGCTCAGACTCCTCCGCAGTCTGAGCGTCAGCGATATTCCGTTCAGTCTTGGGGGCGTGCATGAGGTTGGCCGCAGCTTGCGCCTGGATCGCATCCAGTCTGTGTTCGACGCGCTGCAGATGGCCTATCTCATCCAACCCTATGCGAGCAACCGATGGCGTTTGCATGCCCTGGTGGCTGCGTTCGCGCGCGAGTCGATGGAGAGGAACGAGATCAAGAACGCGCATCTGGCCTTTGCTCGTTATTACGAGACTGGTTTCTCGAGACGCTCCGCACCTGTTTTGACGGACTTGGAGTTCAACCACAAAGTCCTTGCAGCTGGTCACTACCAGCGGGCCAGCGCCTGGGATCAGTCAGAAAGAATCATAGAAGCGATCGTCAAGCCGGCGAAAGCCCGTGGTGCTTATGAGCTGTTGATCCAGTTGCTCCAGCAGCAACGGCAATATCCCCAGCGGGATCGATGGATCGATTACCATTTTGCGCATTGTTGTCTCATTATCGGTCGCGTCGCCGATGCGGCGATGGTGATCTCTCGCGATTTCAGCGGCGACGATGAGTTTGCACTCGCCTCGGCGCGACTGCATGCGGAGGTGTTGCGCGCAACAGGGCGTCGGGATGAAGCGCTTCGATTGATCAGCGCCCGGATCGAAGATGCGCGGAAAGTGAAATTGCGCGGAGCCGTTTTGGCGCAGGCCATGACGCTGAAGGCGCTTCTGCTCGTCGATGCCGGCAGCATCGATGAAGCGGAGACCATCTCGGGAGAGCTCCTCTCGCGCGCCCAGGAGAGGAAGGATCCAATCGGACGCGCGGTGGCGTTGACGCTCCTCGGAAGAATCGAGATTGCCAGGTCGAATCACGCACCCGCCGAAAAACATCTTCAGAGCGCGGTGGACCTCTTCCGGAAAAGCGCAGACAGTCGCGGTCTTTCCTGGGCCTCGACGGAGCTCGCGCTCGTTCGCGCCGATCGGGAACATGACAATGCCGTCAGCAATTTGCGGGAGGCGCTGACAGTGCGCGCTGAGATCTCGGACTGCTCCGCCGAATACCTCGAGCGTCTCGATCGCGCTCGTACCCACGCTGTGTTTGCGCCGCTCATTCCGCAGATCAACGCGGAGATGTCCCGCGTCAAGCGCATGCTGCGACTGCCCCGTTGAACGTAGAAAAGTTCCCGTGCTGAGGCACCAATTACCCGCGCGCAGCGTGGTGACGGGCCAACCGCAACGCGCGTTGCGTTATGCTCGCCGTTCCATGGACGACGCACTCCTCACGATCTACACAGCCCACGTCACGATCAACAAGCTTCGCCACGACCTGGCGCTCTCCGATTCGAAGTTCGACCATGCCGTGATCTTCTCCGGCGCCCTCCACTACCAGTTCCTCGACGACATGCCGTATCCGTTCAAGCCGAACCCGCACTTCAAGATGTGGGCGCCGGTGACGGACAACCCGAACTGCTTCGTCATCTACACGCCCGGCCTCAAGCCGAAGCTGATCTACTACGCGCCGATCGATTACTGGCACAAGGTGGCCACGCGGCCGACCGACAAGTGGGTCGAGAAGTTCGAGCTGATCCTGATCGCCAATCCGGATGATGCGAAGCAGTACATGCCGTCCGGCCGCGTCGCGTTCATCGGCGAATGGGACGAGCGCTTCGCCTCATGGGGCGATCTCACGCCGAATCCCGACGCGGTCATGAACAGCCTGCATTGGGATCGTGCGAAGAAGACCGAATACGAGATCGAATGCGTGCGCCGTGCGAATCAGCGCGGCGCGAAAGGCCACGTCGCAGCCGAGCGCGCGTTCCGCGAAGGCCGCTCGGAGTTCGAGATCCACTTCCACTATCTCCGCGCGTCCGATCAGATCGACGACGAAGTGCCGTACGGCAACATCATCGCGTGCAACGAGCACGGATCGACGCTGCACTACTATCATCACGATCGCACCGAGCACGACCACTCGCTCCTCTACTCGTTCCTCATCGACGCGGGGGCGCAATTCAACGGCTACGCGTCCGACATCACTCGCACGTACTCGCGCAAGAAGGATGAGTTCCAGGAGCTGATCGAGGCCATGGACGCGATGCAGCTCTCGCTCGTCGACGCCTGCCGCCCGAACGTGAACTACATCGACCTGCACCTCCTCGCCCATCGCAAGGTCGCCGAGATCCTGCTGCAGTTCGGGTTCATCCGCGGCGTGAGCGTCGACGCGGCTGTCGAGAGCGGTCTCAGCTCCGTCTTTTTTCCGCACGGCCTCGGCCACTTCCTCGGCCTGCAGGTCCATGACGTCGGCGGTTTCATGGCCGATCGCTCCGGCCACACCATCGACAAGCCCGCTGGCCATCCGTTCCTGCGTCTCACGCGCGTCATCGAGCCCGGGTTCATCTTCACGATCGAGCCCGGCCTCTACTTCATCGAGTCGCTCCTCGGCGAAGCTCAAAAGAACAGCCACGCGCAGCACATCGACTGGTCAAAAGTCGACGCGTTCCGCAAGTTCGGCGGCATCCGCATCGAGGACGACATCGTGATCAGCGAGACCGGCCACGAGAACCTGACGCGCATCGCGTTCGCAGAGTTGAGCTGACGCGATGTGGCCCGATCTCGCCTCCACCCGCGAGCTCTCCTCCGTCCTCGACGTCCTCGGCGCGATGATCACGCCGGCGGTGCTGATCCTCGCGTCGAGCTCGCTGCTCATCACCACGTCCGCGCGCTCGATCCGCTGCGTCGATCGGGTGCGCGAGCGTGCTGAAGAGTTGCAGGCGCTGGGAAAAGGAACGGATGAGGGGACGGACAAGCGGCGCAAACATCTGTACGCGCAGCTCGAGATCAACACCCGCCGCGCGCGCCTGCTGCAGAAAGCGATGGGCCGCCTCTATATCGGCATCAGCTTCTTCATCGCGACGAGTGTCGCCATCGGCCTCGTCTCGCTGCTGCACGTCAACATCGGCTGGATCCCGCTGATCCTCGGCTTCATCGGCGCAGGTTTGCTGTTCTCCGCGAGTGTGTTTCTGATCTTCGAATCGCGCCTCGCGCTGGCGACGACGTTCGAGGAGATGGATTACATCGCGCGCAACTACATGGTTCGGGACTGAAGCAGCGTCCGCCCCATCCACTCGTGCTCGACGACGCGATCGCACCTGCCTTCTTACGCAACGGATTTCCTCGACGCGAGCGGATTTGCTACACGACCATGTGATCAAACAGGAACATCCGCGCTATGCGACAGATGCCGGAACTGTACGGCCCGCGCCGCCGAAGCAAAGACGGATCCGGGGGATAACGACGCGGTGTCCGATCCGGTGTTTGCGACTCGCGCCGTGGAAACCGTCGATCGGGAGCGTGCGCGTGGGCTACGCTGGTCAGGCGACGTAGTAGTTGGGCGGACGCAACGAAGACGCGTGTACGCGACAGCTTTAGCGCGCCGAGGCCAATTAGTTCTACTTTGTCACTTTTCCATTAGGTCATCGGGAAAGTGTTGTCCTCGCCGTTTGAAGCGTCTGCGGAGCAGGTCGATCAGGTCCTCCGGTGTGCGGTCGCGGCGCGGAAGATAGTGAACGAGCA
>Ga0196977_1001023_pt1 | contig 11655 bp, 10 predicted proteins | sample S3v_1013CmetaG_FD_148634 | JGI IMG/M metagenome (GOLD analysis project Ga0196977, IMG submission 148634) | Soil microbial communities from Anza Borrego desert, Southern California, United States - S3+v_10-13C | ecosystem: Environmental > Terrestrial > Soil > Desert | place: USA: California...
CGATCCCGACTTCCGCGGCACGGCGGGGCCGATGTTCATCACGCGTTACCGGGATCGCGACGCCCTGTCGGAAGGCTTCATCGCCGCGAGCGAACAGGCCGGAGTCCCCGCGACCATCGATTACAACGGCCCGCGCTTCGAAGGCGTCGGCTATCTCCAGCACAACACGCGCCGCGGTCGCCGACGCCACGCGGCGGATGCGTATCTCATTCCCGCGATGAAGCGCCCGAACCTCGCGGTCGAAAGCGGCGCGCTCGCGCAGCGCGTCGTTTTCGAAGGCCGCAGAGCGGTCGGCGTGGTCTATCGCAGGGGCGCCGAGGAGCGCACCGTGCGCGCACGGCGCGAAGTGCTGCTCGCCGCGGGTGCGATCCAGTCACCGCAACTGCTCGAGCTCTCGGGAATCGGCCAGCGCGACGTGTTGCGCCGCGCCGGCGTCGGCGTCGTCCACGAGCTGCCCGGCGTGGGCGAGAACCTGCGTGACCACCTGCACGTTCGCATATCGTTCGAGACGACGCTGCCGGTCACGCTCAACACGATTCTGCGCAACCCGCTCCGGCGCGCGAACATGGGAGCCCGCTGGCTTTTCCTCGGACGCGGGTTGATGGCGTGCTCGTCCGCGACGTCCATGGCGATCGCCCGCAGCCGCCCCGATCTGCCGCGGCCGGATATCAAGTTCCAGCTTCACCAGTTGTCGATGGCGAGCAGCCACTACGCCGACAACCGCAAAGCGCGCAACATCGCGGACCGGATGGGACTCGATGCGCATCCGGGCTTCGCGATCGGCACCTACGTGCTGCGCCCGGAATCGCGCGGCTCGGTGCACGTGAGAAGCGCGGACGCATCCGAACATCCGGAGATCCGCGCGAACTATCTTTCGCACGAGCACGACGTCACCACGATGCTGGCGGCGCTGCGCATGATCCGCAAAGTCGCCGCGCAACCTGCGCTCGCCCGGCACATCGTGCGCGAAATCCGTCCGGGCCCGGATGCGGCCGACGACGACGCGCTGCTCGATCACGTGCGCAGGACGGGTCAGACCTCCTACCACCCGATCGGGACCTGCCGCATGGGGAACGATACGCAGGCGGTCGTCGATGCGAGCCTGCGCGTGCACGGCATCGAAGGGCTGCGCGTGTGCGATGCCTCGATCATGCCGACGATGGTCGGCTCCAACACCAACGCGCCTTCCATCATGATCGGCGAGAAGGCCGCGGATCTCGTGCTCGCAAACGAATGACGGGCTTTACTGAACCTGCACGCCTGACGCTTTGACGAGCGCCGCGATGCGCTTTCGCTCGTTGCGGCGGAATTCGTCGAGCTCCTTACGTGACCCCGCCACGACGTCGATGCCGAGGTTCTTCAACTGTTCGGCGAAATCGGGCTCCTTGGCCGCTTTCACGATCTCCGCGCTCACCTGATTGACGATCGCGTTCGGCACGCCCGCCGGCATGACGATGCTGTACCAGCCGAACATCTCGTAGCCCGGAACAGTCTCGGAGATCGAGGGCACCTCCGGCAGCAGGAACGAGCGTTTCTTCGTCGTCACCCCGAGCGCCCTCAGCCGGCCGGCGTTGACCAGAGGCGCCGCCGCCGGCGCGACCGCGTAGCTCAGGTGGACTTCGCCCGCGATCGTATCGGCGAGCGCCTGCGGCACGCCCTTGTACGGCACGTGCAGCATGTTGGTCCCGGTCATGTGCGTGAGCATGAACCCGCACAGGTGCTCGGAGGCACCGGTGCCCGCCGAGCCGTAGCGAAGCTGCCCCGGCTGTTTCTTGGCAAGCGCGATCAGCTCGCTCACCGATTTCGCTGGCAGCTGCGGGTTCACCGCGAGCACGAAGGGGACCGTGCCGATCAGCGCGGCGGACGCGAAGTCCTTGTCCAGGTTGAACTTGAGGTTCTGGTATACGGACGTCGCGACGAAGAGCTGCGAGGTCAGCATCATCCAGGTGTAACCGTCCGCCGCGGAGCGCGAGACGATATCCGCGCTGATCACGCCGGCGACGCCTGGACGCGAATCGACGACGATCCGCTGCCCCCAGGATTTGTACAGCCGCTCGGACAGCGCGCGCGAGATGATGTCCGGACCCGAACCCGGCGCGCTGCCGATCACGAGCCGGATCGGACGATCGGGATAACCCGACTGTGCCGCCTGCGCCGCCGTCACTGTAAGCGCCACGGCGGCGAGCGCCGCCGCGAGTCTGCTGAGCTTCATACGATCTCCTCGTTCAGTTTTTGAGATATTTCTCGTACCACGCGAACACCTTCTTCCAGCCATCGTTCGCGGCATGCACGCGATACTGCTCGCGGTCCACCGCGAAAAACGCATGACCGGCATTCTCGTACATGTGCGACTCGTAGGTCTTGCCATGTTCCTTGAGCGCCGCTTCCGTTTTCTTCGCGTCGTCGGGAGACGGCCGCTTGTCTTCCGCACCGAAGAACAAGAGGATCGGGCATTGCAGGTTTCTGGTCAGCGTGATCGGCGCGACGGGCTGCCGGTCCGTGATCTCCTCGGGCTTCTGCACGACACCGCCGCCGTAACAGCAGATCACCGCGTCGATGCCCTTCAACGTGCAGCCGGCGAGATACGCCTGGCGGCCGCCGGAGCAGTAGCCGATGACCCCGATCCTGCCGTTGTGATACGGCAGCTCGCGCAGGTAATCGATCGCGGCCTGCACATCGCCCATCGTGCGGTCGTCGGGCATGCCGCCCGCCGCGCGGATGCTCGCGCTGTTCTCTTCCGGTGTCGCCTTGCCTTCGCGGAAATGCAGGTTGGGGAGCACCGTCGCGTAGCCGTGATGCGCGAAGCGCCGCGCGATTTCCTTCTGCGGACCGTCCCATCCGGGCATGTGGTGGATGATGACCACGCCCGGGAACGGCCCGGCGCCGGTCGGCCGCGCGAAGTACGCGTCGATGCGCTCGCCCTGGTGGCCGCGCACATTGATGGTTTCCGCGAACTGCGACTCGTAAGGCATGCCGTCTCCTCCTGTGCAATATCATCCGGGTCCGGAGGAGTATCTTACCGTCATGGACCTGTTCAGCCGTTTATTCCTTACCGCATTGCTCGCCGTTGCGCCGCTCTGCACGTGGGCGCAAACGTATCCGGTGAAACCGATCCGCATCATCTCGCCGTTCGCGCCGGGCGGCGGCAACGACGTCATCTGCCGCACGGTTGGCGGGAAGCTCTCGGAGAGCTTCAAGCAGCAGGTCATCGTGGATAGCCGGCCGGGCGCGAACGGCATCGTCGGCACCGAGCTCACCGCGCGCGCGGCGCCGGACGGCTACACGATGGTCCTCATTCCGAGCGGGCACGCGGTGAATGCGAGCCTCTACAAGAAGCTGCCCTACGACTCGATCCGCGACTTCACGCCGATCGGTCTCGTGGGCTCGAGCCCGCTCGTGCTGGTCGTGCATCCGACATTGCCGGTGAAGAACGTGAAGGAGCTGATCTGGTTCGCGCAGGCACGTCCCGGACAGCTCACCTACGCGTCTGCCGGCGTCGGCTCCTCGGGCCATCTCGCCGGCGCGCTGTTCGACACGCTCACCGGAACGAAGATGGTGCACGTGCCTTATAAAGGCAGCGCGCTCGCGCAGACCGATCTGATCGGCGGTCAGGTATTCCTCACGTTCGCGACGAGCGCTTCGGTCATGGGGCACGTCAAGGCCGGGCGGCTGCGCGCGCTCGCGAGCACCGGCGCGAAACGGCCGCCCGCGCTGCCGGATCTGCCGACCGTGATGGAAGCCGGCGTGTCGGGTTACGAGACCGGGCTGTGGTATGCGTTCATCGGTCCGGCCGGCATTCCGCAGGACATCGTGAGGCGGCTCAACTCCGAGATTGTCGCGGCGCTCAAAACGCAGGACGTGCGGGACCGCCTGACCGGCGTCGGCGTCGATGCGCAGCCCTCCACGCCCGAGGCGCTCGGGAAGCTCATCGCGTCCGACATCAAGCGCTGGGCGGCTGTCATCGAAAAAACCGGGATAGAACGCCAGTAGGCTGCGCGTATCGCGCACCACGAGATACGTAGGCTGCGCCGATAGCGCACCGCAAAAAGAAAGGGACCAGACATGACCCCATCCACCGCGACGCGCGAAAAACCGCAACAGACGCAGCTCACCCGCGGCGAGCAGCTCGTGCGATACATCGGCGGCACGCGCGACCGGCGCTATCCGCCTGAAGTCATCGACCTCGCGCTGCAGGCGCTGGTCGATCATCTCGGCTGCGCGGTCGGCGCGTCGAACGATGCGCCGGCACGGCCGGTGCGCGCGCTGGTGAAGCGCTGGAATGCGCAAGGCAAGGCGCGCATCTACATGGGCGCGCGCACGACCGCGGCGCTCGCGGCGCTCGCGAACGGCACGATGGCGCACGCAATGGATTACGACGACACGCATGCGGGCGGTGCGGGACATCCGGGCGGCCCGTGCTGGTCGGCTGCGCTCGCGCTCGCGCAGGAAGAGAACGCGAGCGAGCACGATACGCTTGCCGCATTCATCACGGGCTTCGATGTGATGTGCAAGCTCGGCGGCGGCTGGGTGCCCGGGGTCGGACGCAGCCTCCAGCGACGGGGCTGGCATCCGACTTCGATCTTCGGGCGCGTGGGCGCGGCGTCAGTGGCTTGCGTGCTGCTGCGCCTCGACGAGCAGCGGATCGCGTACGCGCTGGGCGCGGCGGCGACGACGGCCGCGGGGCTCGTCGGCTCGTTCGGCACGCACGGCAAACCATTCCACGCGGGCAAAGCCGGCATGGACGGGATCCTCGCGGCGCAGCTCGCCGCCGAAGGCTTCGTCGCGGCAACGCATCTCTACGAGCTCGACAAAGGGCTCCTCGAGGTGCTGATCCAGGACCGGCAGGTCGAAGTGCCGCCGCTCGATTTCGAGACGAAGTGGGAGCTCTTCGAAAATCAGATCAAGCCTTTCGCAAGCTGCCGCGCGACGCACTCCTCCATCGAGGCGGCGCGCTCACTCGCGGGCCGCATTCGTGGGCGCAAAGTCACGAAAGTACATGCGAAGGTGCATCCGAACGCGCTCGTCACGGCAGGCAAGACGGCGCCGCGCACGCCGCTCGAAGGCAAATTCAGCGTGCCGTTCTGTATCGCACTCGGATTACGTGGCTATCGCCTGGTGTCGTCGGATTTCACCGCAGCGGCGACGAACGACGCTGCGGTGATGGAGATCGTGCCGCTCGTGCAGCTCGAAGCGGTGCCGAACCAGCCGGCGTGGACCGCCTACCTCGACGTCACGCTCGAAGACGGTGAACGGCTGCACGGCGAGACGACCTGCGTCGTGGGCCATCCCGACAATCCGCTGTCGTGGGATGCCCTGCGCGAGAAGTTCGACGGGCTCGTCGAGCCCGTGCTCGGCGCGGAGAAGACGACGACGCTGTTCGAGCTCGGCCGCAATTTCCTGCAGCCGGGCTCGATCGCGAAGATCAGCGAGCTGCTCGCCGCGGATTAGCGACCGCCGCCGGCCGCGCCCGCGCCGCCGGCTGCTCCACCGGTCGTTGCGCCAGAGCCGCTCACCGTTCCGCCTGCGGCGCCCCCGCCGGACGTGATGCTCGGCACCGGGGGCACGGTGGCCATTCCAGGGCTCGTCCCGGCGCCCGGTCCCGGCGTCACGCTCGGCACCGCAGGCACCGTGACCGTTCCGGGGCTCGTCCCCGCCCCCAGTCCTGGCGTCACGCTCGGCACCGGCGGCACCACGACCAGGCCCCCTGCTCCAGTCGTCCCCCCGGCTCCCAGCGTTCCGCCGGTCCCGGTACCCGTCTGGCCGGCCGCGGAGCCGGCCTGGTGCGTGCCCGTGGTCGTTCCATTGCGCTCACGATCCGCCGCCGGACCTGCGCCGGTCATGGGCCCGGCACCGGTGAACGGCCGTGCGTCGATGGCATCACGCCCCGGCGTCACGGCGACCTGTGCGGCCGCCGTGGCGGCGAAGATACTGGCGACGGCCGCGGCGACGAGAAGTCTCTTGAACATGGGAACCTCGCGCTCGGTATTGAACGAGGGACACCACGCAATGTGCGTGCCACTGCGTGGCGTACACTCGGCGTATTCCAATGTCAAAAGAGGGCGTCATGGCTGAAGCAACCGTCGGCTTCGATCACGTACATCTCGTCGCACAGGACCCCCAGGCGTCGGCGCAGTGGTACGCCGACAAGCTCGGCGGCAGGATCGTGCGCAGCGTCGACGTCAAAGGCGCGCCGCAGGTCTACGTCTCGTTCGGCGGATTCATCGTTATCGTGCGCGGCGAGCGCCCGGGCGAGCGCGTCGGGAGCAAACCCGGCCTCGAGTGGGGCATCGATCACTTCGGCCTGCGTGTGCAGGGCGACTTCGACGGCTTCTGCTCCGGCCTGCGCGCGAAGGGCGTGACGTTCAGCCTCGAGCCGACGGACTTCAACCCGACGACGCGCATCGCGTTCATCAACGCGCCGGACGGCGTCAGCGTCGAGCTGCTCAACCGCAAGGAGAACGTCCAGTAATGGTGTCACGCCGCCGATTCCTGAGCGCCACGGGCTGCGCGGCGGTCACCGCGGCGCTGTCGAGCTATGCATCGCTCAGCCGGGCCGCAGCCGAGACAGAGGTGCCGAACGCAATGGCGAGCTGGCGTCCGAGCGCGACCGCGCAGGGCGCCGCGATGCTGCGCGCGATACATCAGGTCGTCGATGATCCGCTCGTGCTGGCCGACCCGCTCGCGCTGAAAATCATCGGACCTGAGGCCGAGGCTTCGATCCTCGCCAATCCGGCAAGCCACGACACGCGACGCGCGCTCCGCGCGTTCGTGGTTCTGCGCAGCCGCTACGCCGAAGACGAGCTCGCACGCGCCGTGGACGAAGGCGTCGGTCAATACGTGCTGCTCGGCGCCGGGCTCGACACGTTCGGCTACCGCAATGCGCATCGGCGGCTGAAGGTCTTCGAAGTCGATCATCCCGCCACCCAGCGCTGGAAGCGCGAGCGCCTGAGCGCTGCGCAGATCGCGGTGCCGGAGTCGGTCACGTACGCGCCGGTCGATTTCGAGCGTGAGACGCTCGCACAAGGGCTCACGCGCGCGGGCTTCGATCCCTCGCGTCCGGCGTTCTTCTCGATGCTCGGCGTCGCGGTCTATCTCACGAAGCCGGCGCTCAGGGACACGCTCGCGTACGTCGCCTCACTCGCTCAAGGCACCGGCATCGTGTTCTCGTATGGCGTATCGAACGATCTCCTGACGGAAAGTCAGAAGCGCTCGCGCACGCAGAGCGCTCTGCGCGTAGCCGACTTGGGCGAGCCGTGGCTCTCGTACTACGAGCCCGCCGCGCTTGCCTGGGACCTCATGGACATCGGCTTCGGCAAGGTCACCGACGTCGATGGCGCCACCGCGAACCTGCGTTATTTCCGCGGCCGCGCCGACGGCCTGCGCGTGAGCAGCACCAGCCGGTTGATGGCGGCTCGGGTTTAGTTACTGCGGGGTCCAGGCGGTGGGGGCCATCAGGTTCACGTCGCTGCGCACCTCCACCACGACAGGTTTGTCGCCGACCGCGAAGGCTCTCTCCAGCGCCGGCTTGATGTCCGCGGGCTTCTCGACGCGGAACGCGGCGCAGCCCATCGCTTCCGACACCTTCGCGAAATTGAAGTCCTCGCGGAAGCGCCACAGCTCGTCCGAGTGACCGTACGGTTTGCCGCCGTAGTTGCGGTTGAGCGATGGATACTCTTGTGAAAGCGCTGCGTTGTTGTTCACCAGCACGACGAGATTGATGCCATAGCGCAGCGCCGTCTCGAGCTCGGTCAGGTGATAGTACGCGCCGCCGTCGCCGGTGAAGCACAGCACCGGACGATCGGGCAGCGCGCATTTGACTCCGATGGCGCCAGGCAATCCCCAGCCGAGCGATCCCGCGCAGCGGATGTAGCGCTGCCCCGGCTGCTTGAGGTCGATCATCTGGCTCGTCCACATGCCTGCGTGCCCGGTGTCCGATACGACGACGCCGTTCGCCGGCAGCACCCCCGTGATCTCCCTGCAGATGCGCGCCGGATCGATCGGCGCGACATCGGAGTTGCGTTTGACGTCGGCTTGCGCGCGCCACGCCTGGACGAGCTGCTGCACGTGCTGCACCCACGCTTTCGTCGCGCCTTCCGTGGGCTTCACCGCGTCGATCAGCTTGCGCAGCGTAACCTTGGCGTCACCGAGCAGCGCGACCTTGTTCGGATAGTTGCGGCCGAGCTCGGTCGGCTCGATGTCGAGCTGCATGAATTCGGTGCCGGGGCGGATGATCGTCCAGTTCGACGTGACCATGCCGCCGGCCGGACAGCCGATGAAAAATATCAGACCGGCTTCGGCCACCGCGCGGTTCGCGCACTCGCGCGAGTACGTTCCCGACACGCCCACGGACAGCGGATGATCGTCGAGGATGACGCCTTTGCCGTTGAGCGACGTGACGACGGGTATCTGGAGCTTTTCAGCGAGCTCCACGACTTCGCGCTGCGCGCGCGACGCGACGACGCCACCGCCCGCGATGATCAGCGGCTTCGCGGCTTTCGCGAGCAGCGCCGCGGCTTCGCTCACGCGCTGCGGCTCGGGCTCCGGGCGGAACGGCGGCAGCCGCGTGAACTGCTCTTCGACGATCACCTCCGCGTCCACGTCGCCGAGCGGAACGTCGGCGCCGCGGCCCTGGAAACGCAGGTGCACCGGGCCGGGCGTGCCGGACGTCGCCGTCCTGAACGCCTGCCGCAGCAGGTCCGCAAGACGCGACGGATGATCGACGTTGAAGTTCGCTTTCGTAACGCTCGTGAACTGCTCGAAATCCTCGACTTCCTGATACGCGTGGCGATAACGCGAAGGCACCGCGGGCCCGCCCGAGATCGCGATCACCGGCGAGCGCGCCATGTAGGCATCGCGCAGCCCCGAGGCGAGATTCGAAGCGCCGATCGGTTGCGCCATGCAGATCGCGGGACCCAGCCGCGCGCGCGCATAGCCGTCCGCCATGTACGCCGCCGCTTTTTCGCTGTGCGCGACGACGCGGCGAATGTCGAGGTCCTCCATCGCGACGAGGCCCTTCGATACGACGTTCGGCACGTAAAACACGTGCGAGAGCCCGTAACCCTTGATCGTTTCGGCCAGCAGCTTTGCTCCGGTGGTTTTCGGCATGGCGGCGCTTTCTGATCGGTGGTGGATTCGGTACGCGCGTTGCAGCCGCGCTGGTCGAGACGTCGAATTATAGGAGCACACCATGGCCCAACGAGACCTCCCCGATTATCCCGCCGGCTATGACGAGACCGTGCGCGACGGCCCGCCGCTCGACACCAGTGTCTCGACCGGTGATTACCGGCCCGGGCGCGAGTCGCTGACCGGCGCGGGCGTGCGGGGCTACGGCTCCGGTGAGCCATGGGGCCGGCCTGCTTACGACGAGCAGGGCACCGAGCTCGTGCCGGGACGCGGCAACACGATGGGGCGCGCGCAACCGACGGACGAGCCTTACTGGGACGCGCCGCCGGATTTCGGCGCGCCGGGCGGATGGGGACGCATCGGCGGGTGGTATCACGGCGGCACGGGCGCGCAACGCCGCCGCGGCCCGAAAGGTTACAAACGCTCCGACGAGCGCATCCGCGAGGACATCTGCGAGCACCTCATGGACATGGACGACGTCGACGTGACCAACGTCAGCGTCACGGTCAAGGACGCCTGCGTCACGCTCGACGGCGTCGTGCCCGAGCGCGCGATGCGTTATCGCATCGAAGACGTCGCAGCCGAGACGCTCGGCGTGAACGACGTCGTCAACGAGATCCGTGTCCCGCGCGAGATTCGGTAAGCGTCCGTAATCGCAGGGTGCGCTGGTAGCGCACCGGCCGGTGCGTCATCGACGCACCCTACGCCCGTCCACTGCGCCGCCACAGCACCAGACCGGCGACCGTGAGCACCACAGTCAGCGCGAAGTAGGTGCGCAAACCGAACGCCGGACCGATCAAGCCCGCCGCGAACGGCGCGAGTCCCATCGCGATGAACTGGAACGACGATGCGTAGGAGATCGCGCGCGCATCCATGCCCGGCGGTGAATGATCCTTGAGCAGCCGGATGATCGCCGGCTGCATCGCCGCGGCGCTCAGGCCGAATGCGAGGCGCGCGAGCACGAGCGCGAACGGCGTCTGGAGGAACACGAGCGGCACCTGAGTCAGCGCCGCGGCAGCGGTCGCGAACGCGAGCACGCGCGCGGGATCGTGCCGGTCCAGCACCCGCCCCCAGATCGGCATCGCGATGGCACCCGAGATCCCCAGCCCCAGCGCCACTGCGCCGAGCCACGCCGCCTCGGTGCCGATACTCGGCGGCGCGGCGGACAGCAGATCGAGCGCGAACAGGCTCATGACCGGCACGTTCCCGAACCACAGAGCCGAGAACAGAAAGGACAGCATGAAGAGCGGGCCCATCCGCGGCACCGCGAGCAGCTCCCGCAGCGGCCCGATCCATTGCAGCCGCCAACGGCCGGGGGCGAGCTGCTTCACCTCGTGCACCAGCGTCGCGACCAGTATGCCGGCGACGATCATGAATCCGCCGCTCACCCAGTAAAGCGAGTGCTGGCGCTCGATCATGCTTGCCAGCAGCGCGCCCACCGCGGGTCCCATCGTCTGACCGATCAGGCTGCCGGTCTGCACGAACGACAGCGCGCGCCCGATGCGTGGAGGCGGCGTGTTCGCGACGATCAGCGCCATGCTCGCGGAGCTCGCGCCGTTGAACACGCCGACGAACATGAGCAGGAACGCGAAAGCAAGCGGCGTCGGCGCAAAGGCGGTCAGCGCCATGGAGATTCCCATGCCGAGCGTCGCGCGCAGCACCATGATCTTGCGCCCGTAGTGGTCCGCGATGCTGCCCCAGATGGGATTCATCACGAAGCTCACGACGTAAAACACGAGCACCATGTTGCCGACCCATGTTTCGAGGTTCTGCTCGACGCCGAGCGCACGGACCATGAGCGGCAGGAACGGCCACGCGAGCCCGAATCCGAGACTCGCGAGCATCATGCTGAAGGGAAGGACCTGGAGGTTACGGCGCCAGTACGGATACTGCCGCTCGGCGGTGCTGACCGGTGCTGCGGAGGGCATGCGCGAGGTTAGCATGCACCCGCGGCGTCGATTAAGATCGCGATCTGCCGTGACCGTTCGTCCTGAGCTTGTCGAAGGACGAACACCCAAGGAGTGCGAAGTTGAACCTAATATTTCGCGCGCTCGTCTTCAGCGCGCTGCTGTTCGTACCGAGCGCGAACGCCGCACAGCCCGCCGCCGATTACAAGCCCAAGATGGGCCAGAAGGGCAAAGACGTCGTGTGGATTCCTTCACCCGACGACATGGTCGAGAAGATGCTCGACATCGCCAAGGTGACGCCGCAGGATTTCGTGATCGATCTGGGCTCCGGCGACGGCCGCAATGTGATCGCGGCGGCCCGGCGCGGCGCGCGTGCGCTCGGCGTCGAGTACAACCCGGACCTGGTCGAGCTGTCCAAACGCAATGCGGCCGCTGCCGGGGTCGCCGACCGCGCATCGTTCGTACAGGGCGACATGTTCGCCGCCGACCTCTCGAAGGCGACCGCGCTCGTGCTCTTCCTCATCCCGGCGAACCTGTGGAAGCTCGCGCCGAAGTTCCTCGATCTGAAGCCGGGCACGCGGATCGTGTCGAACACGTACGAGATCGGCCTCGGCTGGGAACCGGA
>Ga0196977_1001024_pt1 | contig 11649 bp, 13 predicted proteins | sample S3v_1013CmetaG_FD_148634 | JGI IMG/M metagenome (GOLD analysis project Ga0196977, IMG submission 148634) | Soil microbial communities from Anza Borrego desert, Southern California, United States - S3+v_10-13C | ecosystem: Environmental > Terrestrial > Soil > Desert | place: USA: California...
AGAGCGCAAACAATGGCTCACGCCGTACCTGCACTTCTACAATTACCATCGCGCCCACTCCGCCGTTGCGTACAATCCACCAATCAGTCGCCTGGATCGGAACAATGTCCTGAGACGCAACAGTTAGTCGTTGCGGACGTTGCGCTAGGCAGCACCACGCGTCGTTTTTGCCGCGCCGAGTGCGCCGCTGCCCAACAAGCCGCTGCAGCTGACCGCGGCCCGTTCGTCTGGCCCGGCGCTGAAGCGCCTCGCGCACAGCGGACTTCGTCCGCTGCGCTCGCGGCACACGGGGTCTCGCGGCAGCTGAGCGGCAGTGGCGTTGGGCGGACGAGAATGCCACTATTGGCGGTTGCGACGGCGAAGGAAACGAAAAGCATCCTGCCACTGCTGCGAGGATCGGTTGAGAGGTGACCGAACCTCAGTTGCGTCAAACGAGCCGGTATCAAGATGCGCCGAAAACTTGCCCGGCGATGTGCCCCCGGTGAGCACCGTTTCACTTGCGTCGCACGAGAAGCTCGCCTGAATATCCACATACGAACTGCAATCTACAAATCGACCATTACATCTGCCATTCACAATGAGTCGATTCCAGCGCTGGTAGCGAAATCGGCATTTTGGCTGGCGTTCCCTGTAGTTCAGAAGCACCGAGGGATAATTTAGCCTCAGGGCGAGAAAAGAACTTCGGTGCTTCTGAACTACAGGGAACGCCAGCCCCGATCACCGAATCCTCCATCCCCAGGCCGCCACGATCGAAGAGCTTCGCAACGTGTTCTCTCGTGGTGGTGCATCTCGAGCCGCTCGTAATCACGTTCCACAAAGACGACCCGGCCTGCAGTACCGAAGCAACCGGCAAGCACACCGTTCAGCCGTCGCATAGAAGCTGCAAATGGGCGATAGAGCAAATGGTCGTCAAGCCGGATCGGGTGCGGAGGGCTTGACGAGCGTTTGCTCTGTCGCCAGAACGCGAATGCGGCGGCTGGACGGGCCAAGGACGCCGCTATCGGCAACTTACTCGAGTCTCCTTGCGAGAAACATCGGCCATCGTGAAGCACCACACCGAAATCATCGTCGAGAATCCCAGGCCTCGGCTCGCCCGCCCAACTTGCCGTTGAAGCTGTCGCCGGGCCGTTCGCTAACCCGGCGCTGAAGCGCCTCGTGCACTGCCGACTGCGTCGGCAGCGCCCTCGGCATGCGGGGCCTCGGCGCAGCTTAACGACTGTGGCGTTAGGCGGGCATTCGCGAGAACGAAACCAAACCCGTCGCATCCCAAGCGCGCAGAACGCCGCCAGACTCTGCGGCAAACGATGTTTCACGCCGCGCCGCACTATTGAGATCATCACGCAACGAATCGGTCCTCCACTCCTCCGACAGCCGATGGGCTAACGCAAGCTTCACCTGCTACAATTCTAATCGGTCGCTTGCGATGGGAGTCGATTAATACGAGACGACGTTTGCGCACTGGTGGCGTCCTGCTGCTCCTACTTCTTTCGAGTCTAGTCCTCGTCTGCAGCCCGGCGCGGGAGGACGCTCGATCCACAACGTCAGATCGGCCGAGCGCACCAGTGCAACCGGCGGCCGTTACATCGAACACACCGAAACCCGCTGACCTGAAGCCGATACCTCCGCCGCTCCAATTTCCATCACTACCCTCGTCTCTGCCGCCACAGGAAGTCGTTGCGAAATACGACAAGTTTAAAGATCAATGGGTGGTCGTCTCGAAACCTGTGCGGCTTGATCAGGAGCGTCCGAAAGGTGCGTATGACATTCGAACGCGGCCATTGTTTATGAATATCTATGCCGCGGTCTTTCGCAGCCGTGAGCGTCCGGCACCGCTACGTGAAGAGGACAAAATAACACTCGTCATCACAAGCCGCGCCACGGACTGGCAATTCCTTGGCGACCATACGCTTCGTCTGATCGTTGACGGCTTACGCTACCAATACCATACGGTCCGCACAAGCCAAGTGTCGCCTCTTACCGAGACGCTGTGGGCGGATCTGCCGCTCCGAGAATTTCTCCAAATTGCTGTCGCGTCCACCATCGAAGGACAGATTGGTTCCCAAGAATTCTCGATTTCCTCTGGTGCGCGACGAACATTGGCGAACTTCGCATCCGTCCTTCCGCTCAATCCTAATGACGTGTCTGGTCTCGCCGAAGCACCACCAGTTGCGGCGGAGACAGATTCCGATTCCCAAGCGGCGCCGCGCACCGGCAAAGCGCGCTTTGAACGCATTTACGAGCAGGTATTTGCTGACGCTGAGACACGACTTTTTTATCCTTCGGGCTGCATACCTCGGCCACCCAAAGCTTATCGGTTGCCAAAGGCAATGGCGATCCGTCAGGGTTTTACAATCGCTCCTCAGTGCGCCACGGAACCAGTGCCGCCTAACTAGTCGCTGAAGCTGGCACGGCCCGGCTTCGGTCCGGCGCTGAAGCGCCTCGGCCGAACAGTACCAGCGCGGCGTCATGTCGGCTGCACGTCGCGTGGCGCTGTCCAGCGGTATACGCGTGCAGCCGTCATGCCGCAACTTCTAAACACGCGGGCGTTGGCCGTGCAGCTTAGCGCCAACGCCGTTAGGTCGACGGGAACTTTGTGCTAGAAATGGCGATGTGAGGTTCCGGAGCATCGTCTTTGTTGTGCTGACAGCATCGTGCGCGACAGCGCCTGTACCACCGCCGCGACCGGTTACCCAGGCCCCACACAACGCACAAATGGGAGTCTCGCCTCAGGAGCGGGCCGCCCTGATCGCGCTGTACGAGTCGGCAGGTGGCGCCACGTGGGACAAGCGCGACGGCTGGCTAGGGCCTCCGGGAACGGAGTGCGACTGGGCCGGCGTATTCTGTGACTATTCAGACACCCAAGGTTCCGTCATCGGATTGCATCTTGTTGCAAACGGATTGGCCGGTACGCTCCCAAACGAGCTTGATTACCTCGTGAATCTCAATGAACTCCTCTTGTTCGGAAACACTTTGAGAGGTCCGGTGCCACCGGGACTCTTGAAGAAGTTCGATTCGGGCCGGCTGCGTTTTCTTGGATATGCGACTCAGTTTTCAGACGTGCGATTAATCCTATTAGAGGTGACACCAACGGGTGTCATTTGCGGTGATTACAGCGCCACTCTGCGTGCCGACGGTTCAGCAACTCTCGAGCAGAAGGTTTGTAGAAGTTCTACACCCGGCGACCGAGGAATATTCTGGGAAACCCGGAAAGGGTTCATTGATCGCTACGCCGGTGATTTCGATCGCCTTGCACGCCTGTCGGAGACGCTGGGCCTCAGCGAGCTCGCAGGCGAATACGACCGTTCGATCACACACTCGACTTTCGAGACGATCACGATCGAGACCACCACGGGCCGTTCGATTGTTATTCGAGATTACGCGGACGCAGCGTCTGCCCAGGTGTGGCTCATGAAACGCGCGATCGCCGGCGCTCTTTTTAATGCGGAGTGGGAAGACGTCCAGCGGTCTGACGTGAGCGAAGAGTGACGCGCGACCTAACTTTGGTGTGAAGCCGATGCGGCCCGGCTTCGGCCCGCCGGCCGAGCCGGCTGCTTCATCGCCAACGTGACGGCGTCACGGCAGTTGCAGGTCGCGACTCGGTTCTCCGAACGTCATGCGCGGCAACCGCCGCGCCGCTCCGGCCTCGGCACGCGGGACCGGCCGCACAGCTTACACCAAGGACGTTGGGCGGACCTAAACTCCGCACTGGCGCTCGATGAACTCCACGACCGTGATAGCGCGATCGAAGAAGGACCGCAACCGCGCGATCGTGATGCCCGATTGTTTTCCGTGCGCTATCAGGTGTCGGTTGGCCATGATCGAATCGATTGCTTCTTTGCGAGCGTCATCGGCGAGAAATCTATCGAGTTCGTCTCCCCAGATCGGCTTGAAAGACCTGGCTATTTCAACGAACCTGCTCGCTTTTGGATTGGATATATTCTCGAGTCGCGATGCCGCGAAGCTCGCAACTGCCGGAGAGGCACCGGCGTACACAAATGCGGAGTACGTCTCGAACAGCGCGTTTTCTAGAAAACCGGCAGCTAGTACGCAGAGGTAGCGCGCCCAATGTGCCTGAAGTTCCAAGTCACCGCCCGTCGCGGCAGGGACACGTGCAATCAGATCATTGATCTGGGTCACCTGTCGCCGCAGATCTGGGTTCTTGATCACGGTCGGGCGAAGAACTCCGTTGCTCTCGCCAACCGCATCCGTACGGCGGCTTCGTCAGCCGTCGCGCGCGACGTCGCGTCGGCATACTCTCGGTCGGCAACCAGCGCTCGATACCGATCCCGAGTCTCCTCGTCTGATAGAGGAGGTCCTGCGTACAGCCGGCGCGCAAGCCCGACCATAGCGGAGTCAAAGATTGCGGCATTAATTGTCCGGCCGGGGCGAAATGCCTCACGCCCGAGACTGCGATGGAACGCATCAATCGTTTGCTCGAAAACTCCGGCTGCCGATCGAATGAATTCCGGGTCAGAGTCCTGATGAGCCGCGGTGAAACGGTTGATGAACTCTGACATCGGTCGCGCGTAGTTCTCACTCCCGTAGTACAGAGCCCAAAACCTAAGGATAAGTTCCTGATCCTTAAGTCGCGGATTCGTCTTGCCATAGATCTCGCGCCATTGTGGAAGAGCATTGAGTCGGCGAATCTCGTCCATTAGTCGACCGTGGTAAAGGGCGGCGCGAATCTCCTGTGGCGTGAGCGTCCGACCGGCGCTGTTTAGTCGCTCAAAAATGTGATAGATGCTGGTGTCGTCATCGGGTGGTCCGTCTTGCTTCACCACGGTGGCGTGAATGATCGAATTGTCGAGCCGCAGGCGGTCAGGCTCCTCCAGCGCAGCGTATGTCTTCCCCTCAAACTGTGGTTGCACGTCGAGTAGCTCGAACACTCGTGGTCGCCGATCACCCGCGCTGGGATTAAAGAACCCGTCGTAGAAGAATTGGAGACTACGCAGTCGCTGCTGTCCATCAATGACCAACAACTTGTTCGTTTCAGGCTCTTTCGCCAGAAAGATGCCTGGAACAGGCAAGCCAAGTAGAAGTGATTCGATGAAGCGGGATGCCTCCGCCTGCTTCCACACGTAATCCCGCTGAAACGTGGGGATGAGGATCTCGCCCCGTTTTAGTCGGCGAACCAAGCCCTCGACGTCGTAGTCGGCACCGTAGCTAGTGATGTCGTAGAGAACCTGGGGCACGGTACGGTCGCGTTCCGCCTCATCCTCCACCTCGGGGGCAATCGGTTCGGCTGGTTCGGCCAGAAGCTCGTAATCGGACATGACCGGAGTTTATCTCAAGAGCTCGGCCGCCCAACTACACGCTGAAGCTGGTGCGGCCCGGCTTCGGCCCGGCAGCCGAGCTGCCTGCCTCATCGCAAGCGCGACGACGTCACGGCGGTTGCAGTTCGCGACTCGGTTCTCCGAACGTCATGCGCGGCAACCGCCGCGCCGCTCCGGCTTCGGCACGCGGAACCGGCCGCACAGCTTAGCGTGAGATCCGTTAGACGGACGCAAGATCCGCGACGAACGCTGCCCACGTTGCGGCGTCGTCGGTTAGGGATCGCTTGCGATCGCGTGTCCACGACTCTTTCGGCCGAGGCCGATCAGGTGCTCGCGATACCGTCGCGCCGCACGCTCCGTGGCGCGTGGCGGCGGCTCGCAGCTTAGCGTGAGACGCGTTAGGCGGACACAAGATCCGCGATGAACGCTGCCCACGTTGTGGCGTCGTCGGTTACCGGTCGCTTCTGATCGCGTGTCCACTCCCGGAAAGCCGCACTCTTTCGGCCGAGGCCGATCAGGTGCTCGCGATACGCGGTGAAGTGCCGTCGGATGAATGGATCGAGAGCGTGTTCGAACACGTCTTGTCGTATGCGTGTGTCTTCGTCGGCGAACGCAAACAAGACTCGTAATACATCCCATGCTGCGGCCGGATCATTTTCCGTCATCTGTTTCGGGAACTCAGACGACCAAGCCGTGTCTGAATGGTGAAGCCAAGCCATGATGAGGGCGAGATCCTCGCCAGTAACAATTAACTCCGGATCGACCGCGAGATCTCGCACGTCAGCCGTTTCGCTTTCAACCAGTGCGCGCAGATCAGCCGGAAACGGCGAGTACGCAGCCCCAAGACAAATCCGCAATCGCACATTATTTCTGGCTTCCTCAGCAATCATCGGCATTGCCCAGTCGCCGTGCTGGTCGATGAGGTCTTCCACGGGACCGGCGGCAACCGTAGCAAGAACGTCGTAATCAGGCGCACACCCCACGATGACGCGGATGAGTCGCCATGCACGTTCCCGGTCGTTTTCCACCACCTCGCGCATTTCGTCCCACGCAGCCTCGTTTGTCATGTGGGTGACCCACTCGGCCGCGAGCATTATGCTTGTTGTCTTCGGACGTTCCACGGCGGCAGTGTAGTGCGCGCGCCGTCTAACTTCACGCTGAAGCTGGTGCGGCCCGGCTTCGGCCCGGCAGCCGAGCTGCCTACGGTGTCGCCAGCATGTCGGCGTCACGCCGGTTGCAGCTCGCGACTCGGTTCTTCGAACGTCATTCGCCGCAACCGCCGCGCCGCTTCGGCTTCGGCGCGCGGGACCGGCCGCACAGCTTAGCGTGAGATCCGTTAGCCCGACGTGTGGAGATGCTTCGTGGTGGCACGCTTTCTATGAGGCTCCGCGCACTTGCACGCTGAGCGCCGGAACGTGACATTGCCGTTCGGACCTTGGCCGTGGTCGCCTGCAGGCACGACGAAGGCGAGCCGGCTGCACGCCGAACTCAGCAGAAATTGGCGCGCAATCTGGCGCTTCACAAAGTACACTCTTTGGGTGACCACTACCGCTCAACACACGGCCGTGCAGGTCGCGCGGCCCCACGTGCAGAGTCAATTAGCCGCGAAGTCGCCCGCGTCGACAAACGCTGTGGAGACCCGCACAACCACGGCGGTTCCGACTGTGCCACCTTGGCTCACCGTGTGGAAAGATACTGCCGCTGCGATTCAATCGTCCGTGACGGTCCTTGGCATCATTGCAGGTGCAATTTGGTTTCTGCGTCGTCGTCAGCGGTTCCCTCGAGCAAACGTGACTCACGACGTTAAATACTGGTTCGTTGACGGCAAAATCGTTCTACATACCGTAGTCCGCATCCAGAACCTCGGCGAAGTCATCCTGCGCCTGACTGGCGTGCGCATTCGTGCGCAACAGCTGCTACCTACGCCTGCCGAGCCGTTGAAAGCGCTCACCGAGGGTCGCGACCCAGTCAAACCTGGCGAGACCGAAGTGCTTTGGCCCAGCATTTGTGAAAGAAGTTGCGATTGGAGTGAGTCTAGGCACGAAGTGGAGCCGGGTGAAATCGAAGAAGTTCACTTTGACTTAGTCCTGCCTGCGCATATCCGTGCCGTTGAGGTGTACACTTACATAAAGAACCACGTGAAGCGTGGCGATGACATCGGGTGGGGTACGAACACGTTCTGCGCCATCGCCGAATCCCAAGCCTTTGCGATCGCCACGCCTTCTGCCGTGGAACCGACTATTCCAGCAGGGGAGCGTTTACCGATAATGGCTACTAATCGCGAATCCAATCAGACCCAGGACACCCAGAAGCAGCAGGGCCAGAAGACGCCCACGTCCGTCCCATCCGAGAAGCGCCAAGGACCGGAAAAGACTTCAACTTCCACTACTACTAGCACTACAGATAAGAAGTAGGGAATTGAGCCGTGCTGAGAGCAACTGCACCATCGCGCCCGACGCAGCCGCCTCGTCCATCGCCGCCGAAGCCGCAAGGCCCGCCGAAGCCTCCGACTCGAATCGCGGGCTAACTTTGGTGTGAAGCTGGCACGGCCCGGCTTCGGCCCGCCGGCCGAGCCGGCTGCATCATCGCCAGCGTGACGGCGTCACGGCGGTTGCAGTTCGCCACTCGCTGCATGGCAGTTCATTGGCGGCAACCGCCGCGCCGCTCCGGCTTCGGTACGTGGGCCTTGGCCGTGCAGCTTACACCAAGGACGTTAGCCCGACCACGCGAGAAGGGACCGAGAAACAGCGACGCCTATCGGAATGGTCGCAGTAGTTCGTCCGGTCTGACCTTCAGTGCCTTCGCTAGCTTCAGGATCGTCGACAGCTTCGGGTCGCTTGCGCCACGTTCGATATGGCCGATCTGAAGCTCGTTCATCTTCGCTACCTCGGCAAAGTACTCGAGGGTCCAGCCCTTCTCCTCACGTATCTGTCGAAGCTGGCGGCCGAACTCGATCGCTTCGGGCAACCGAGCTTCTTTAGAACGTGGCGGCATACACTTGACCATAGCCGGGGCTAATGTTATGATGTCGTCGAGTGGCTTCTCGTTACAGAGGTAACTCTCCGCCGCATGCCACTTGTCGAGACGCGAATCCCCGGTTTCACGGCAGCCATGTTTGTATGGATGATGGATGCAACGTACCAACCATCAGACGACGAGTAGCGTGCAGCGGGACGCGTGGCCACGGATCCGCCCTGTACATGCGAATGTCGTGCGGCATCTCTGCCATGATCGATGACTCACGGCGGACCATCAACACGGGTATACTCTCTCGTCGACGCAACGTAGCCCTATGAGGGCGGTGGTTCCTATGACGCCCGAACAACAACAACTATTAACGGAGTGGCAAGGTAAAGTTCGCCGCGCCCAAATTGCACATTACGCGGCGGCGAATCGTTGTGATCGCCGCCAGCGCTATTTGGGTGTTCCGGTTATTACTTTTTCTGCGATCACAGGAGCAACGATCTTTGCAGATGTCTCTGATAAGCGGCTATTTCTCGCTATCGGTGTGGCAAGCGTCGCGACCGCGATTCTGGCCGGCTTGCAGACGTTCTTACAGCTTCCCGATCGGGCGGAGAAGCATCGCGCAGCGGCTCAACGCTACGGCGATCTGAAACGCCAATGTGACGCAGTATTGGCAAACGCACCTACACCTGCGGATGGAGCGATCGACTCAATTCGCATTCAGTGGGATGCGGCGAACAAATCGTCGCCGCTTGCCGTGTCAAGCATCTGGGTTAGGCAGTCGCAATGAGGTCGGGTGGAGTCCGTCCAACCAGCGGGCTAACTTTGGTGTGAAGCTGGTGCGGCCCGGCTTCGGCCCGGCAGCCGAGCTGCCTGCGTGGTCGCCAGCGCGATGGCGTCACGGCGGTTGCAATTCGCCACTCGGTTCTTCGAACGTCATTGGCGGCAACCGCCGCGCCGCTTCGGCTTCGGGACGCGGCACCGGCCGCACAGCTTACACCGTGATCCGTTAGCCAGACCGAAGGCCCTGCGAGGGCCGACGAGCGTGCGCAGACATCGTCCCTGTGGTGGCGGCTGCGCTTCTTGAGCCCATCGCACAAAGAGCATACGAATATCACGCAAGGTTCGGTGCACCTGGTCGACCGCGGAACACGCGCTTGCCAAGGCGGACATTGGCACGTCAAGATTGAGGCTGCCAACTTCAGAACGAGCAGTTGGAGTTCGTAGCGAACGGAGGTCAGATGCGACCACTTGCTCTAGTGATGGTAGTAGCAAGCCCGTTAGCGCTGTCGCTGCTGACTTGTGCCGACGATGAACGGTCACGGCACATGCAACGTCTCGAGGCAGAGAACGTTACCCTTCGTGGACCCGAGTCTTACGAGTGTAAGGTGCTCACCGCCGCTCAGCTCGGGAACGGCGGAACTCTTACGACACTGACAGGGGATCTTGAAGCACAAACCGCGGGCGCCCTATTCGTGGTTGACCGCCGCACGGGGCAGATCGCAGGGGGAGTTGGAAACAACGCCACGTTTGAAACTCGTCAGGTAGTGTTCACGCCGCCGGATAACCCGTTTTATGTGGTGTCGTTCTCTCACGGACCGAACAGGAGCGTTGCGCTCCTCTCGATACGCGACTGGGTGGAGGGACCATTCAAGCCGTTTGTGCTGGTGGATTCGACGTTCGTGTTCACTGGTACATGCACGCGGTGACATATCGCTGGCTAACTTCGAGCTGAAGCTGACGAGCCGCCGAATCATGCGCCCGGCGGCCGAGCCGCCTCGCCCATCGCGAGACGCACGGCGTCACGCCGCTTGCAACTCGCTCCCGCCGAACAACTTCGTTAGTCGCGGCAAGCGGTGCGCCGCTCCGTCCGCATGCAGGTGAATGCGGCTCGCAGCTTAGCTCGTGATCCGTTAGCCAGACCTAAAGGCGCGAGAACTCAAGAAACGAGCTACCGGAACGGCCGAAGCAACTCGTGAGGCCGGATTTCAAGCGCATTGGCGAGTTTCAGGATCGTTGAAAGCTTCGGGTCGCTCGCGCCGCGCTCGATATGGCCGATCTGAAGGGCGTTCAGCGTCGAGGCCTCGGCGAAGTCCTCGAGCGTCCAACCTCGAGCTTCACGCATCTCCCGTAGGTGTCGCCCAAATGCGATCGCCTCCGGCAACCTTCCTTCTTTAGTTCGCGGCGGCATTGTTTCTTGACGATAGCCGCGGCTACTGTTACTCTCAATTAGCCGCGGCTATGTAGGCCGGCCGCAGCAAAGTTCAATTCAAATGAGGTGACGCTTGACCGAAGTTAGCGTATTTGGGACAGCGCTTGCTAAGCCTCTGAATCGTCGTCGTCGCATCACCGTCGAAGTGCCGGAGTTCGTCGTTCGCGCAATCAAGTACCGTGTCGAAGAGGCAAACCAAGATGATTCGAATAATGAGGTCGTAGATTTCAACGATGTCGTCGAATGGCTCCTCGTCACGGAGGTCACGTTCCGACGCATGCCGCTTCTCGAGGCGCAGATCCCGGGCTTCACGGCCGCGATGTTCGTGTGGATGATGAACGCGACGTACCAATCGCCAGAAGAGGGTGACTAGTCACGGCCCCGCGCGACGCTGCCACTTCAGTTCGTGTGCAGCTCGCGCCGGTTCGACTAGCCGACGGAATGTAGAATCGGCTCGTCGGTGTTACACTCAATCGTCAAACGGTTGAGCGATCGATTCGGTTTAGCTTCTGAGGGTTCGTCCCCTTAACTGCCTAAGCCCGACCCCTTGAGGAGTTGCACCGCACCGCCGCTCGCCGTTCAGATTCCATCTCCCGAGGTTGCCGCGAATGGTCGCGCAGCCAGTTCGGGATGGGCGGGTGTGTTGGGGGTGCGATGATGGAAGCCTAACCTGTAATAGACAATCCAGACAACTGAATACCGTCTGAAGACACGAACGACGCCGAGCTACCGGCGCCGCGTCGCGTCTATGCCATGAAAGGAGTTGCCGTGAAGGTACTCATCTTAGTGGATCGCCGGACGTGTGTCCATCTGGGCTCGCGGTCGGGGCGTAAGCGCAACGAGAGCAATCGTTCGCCGAAGCCGAATAATCAGTGGCGTCCGTGCAAGCCGGTGCGCCCACAACTCCGACTCTCAACCTTCTAATGACCCGGGGCGGGGCGCGTGACAAATGCGCCCCGCTTCGATGCTTATAGCGCCGGACGTGTCGCGGTCGGCGCGCCATGGCTGACGCGCTCGCGTTGTTGGCACTACCAATGGTCGGCCCGCATACCAGTTCAGGCGGAGACGGCTGGCTAACTGTTGCGTTTCAGGACGTTGTTCCTAGCCAGGCGACTGATTGGCGGATTATCGCCGAGCGCAGAATGAGCGCGGTGGTAGTTGTAGAAATGCATATAGGGTGTCAGCCATCGCTTTCGCTCG
>Ga0196977_1001025_pt1 | contig 11642 bp, 8 predicted proteins | sample S3v_1013CmetaG_FD_148634 | JGI IMG/M metagenome (GOLD analysis project Ga0196977, IMG submission 148634) | Soil microbial communities from Anza Borrego desert, Southern California, United States - S3+v_10-13C | ecosystem: Environmental > Terrestrial > Soil > Desert | place: USA: California...
AATCTAGCTCGTCGGTGTGACCGAGCGTGACGTGGCCTAGCTCATGGAACAGGGTTTTGAACGGGGCGAAGGCCAGAAGCGAGACGGCAATACTTCTCTTCCTCGCATAGCCCATCACGTTGCCGTCTGCGAGGTCGAAAGGAATCTCCGTGACGCCTAATTCAGAAAGTGCGCGGGTCTTGTCCCACGCGGGCGGGTTCGGCCGTTCAATCTCTGCGCCTTCTGTCTGAGAGAGGACGAACCAGCGATTCCGGTAGATGAATGAAGTAAAAGTTTCATCACCTTCATTCTTCCGGGTGACGGGCATACAGAGGGTTAAAGCTTTCTCGCCCTTCTTGACGTGACGGCCCTTGTCTTTCCACGCGGGGAAAGTGGCAATCGGGCCGGGTGTAATGCCGCGTTGTTGACATTGCACCATCGCCAAGACCTGATTCCCGATTGAGTAAGAGTGAAACGAGTTGTAAGCGGCGGCTAAAAGGCCGGGTTTCGTGACGGCCTCAATCAAGAGACTTTCCCATGTGTTAGAATTATCCTGCATCTGATTTTCTCCGGTTTGAGGAAAAGGATGTGAAGGGCTTACCGAAAGACCGCGAATCTTTTGGTAAGCCCGTTGCTTTACGCTGCTCTCCGCATTGCCGCGATGCCGATATGCACGGCTGCTGCCCCTGCGATGTGGTAGCAGATAAGGCCGCGCTCTCCGGCCTTGCAGTTGCACTCGGCCAGCCTCTGCTTTCCCGACTTATAAAAATGAATGGTGTAGATGTTTTCGCCGTTGCTGGATTTGACCTCATACCAGCGAAAGCCACGAACACGGACGAAAGGCTTGAGTTGACGTGCTCGCTTGATGGCTCGCTCCATCTGCTCTTTGCTCTTGAGTTCTATCATTTCGATTCTCCGGTTTGAGATTGTCAGCCCCCCCGACTAACAAGCGTATAGTAGCAGATTTGATAATATTATACAAGATAATAATATCTTTTCTGCGAATATTTTTTGTGTTATGCTGCCGGGTATGATTGAGCTAAGAATAAGAGAAGCGGCAGAAGCGCGAGGTATAACTACCGCCTATCAGCTACAGAAGAAAATGAATGTACCGCCCGGAACGGCTGCGCGATTGTGGCGCGGCGATATGAGGATGATAGGTTTGGACACTATTGATGCGTTATGCGAAGCAATAGGGTGTGAGCCTGCCGACCTTATTGTGCGCTTGAACGGAGAGAAAAAGTCACCGCGAAAAGTTAAATCTAAGTAGGAGGACTTCTTGATGACTCCTCACGCCGAAAAGCGAAAGCTAAACTCTCAGCCAGAACCGCGAAGCCTAGTTATAAACCGATTAGAAAAGGTCTCGAAAGACCTGTTCAGAAAGTATTTCAGTCTCATAACCGAACTCGTCGGCAACTCTCCCGGAATTTACGCCTTATATGATGGAAGCGAACTTTACTACGTTGGAAAGTCAACCGACTTAAAGAAGCGAGTTAAGCAGCATCTTCGTGATAGGCATTTAGCGAGTTGGACACACTTTAGCCTTTACCTCGTCCGCAAGGCAGAACACATTCACGAAATTGAATCTTTATTAGTGCGGATTGCCAACCCACAAGGCAATCGTATAGTACCTAAAGGCAAATCGAGCGGCCCTATGCTAAAGAAGCTCATGCAAATGGTTCGTCAGAAACACAGCGATGAGTTTCAAAGCCTATTCGGTATTAACAAAACCAAGAAACAATCTATTCGTAGCGATGGCGTTGATGGCAAACGCACGTTAAAAGGTTTGGTGTCAAAGCCCACTCCTCTTTTCCGAGAGTACAAAGGTAAGAAGTTCACCGCTACGCTGAATCCAGACGGAACTATTACGTTAAAGAACAAGAGGTACAACACGCCTACGGCTGCGGCCAAAGCCGTAGTAGATAGGTCAGCCGTCAACGGATGGCACTTTTGGTATATCGAGGACTTGAACGGCGATTGGATTAAGCTGTACAAGCATAAATAGCCCTTAATCAGATAGCTCCATTTGAGTCTGAAAAATTGGAATAATCAAAGATGGCAACTAACCTCAACGAAATAGAAAAGCGTCTGTGGGCTGCGGCAGACCAAATGTGGGCTAACACAGGATTACGCCCTAACGAGTATGCTGCGCCCGTGCTTGGTCTGCTTTTCTTGCGCTATGCAGAGAAGCGTTTTGTTGACGCGCAAGCGCAACTTCAATCCGGCGGGAGCGGACGGCGAAGCGTTACGCCTCAGTCATATCAACGCTTGGGCGTCGTTTATTTGCCGGATAGTGCGCGGTTCTCGCACCTTTTGAACCTTCCCGAAGGCGAGAACATAGGCAAGGCCATTAACGATGCGATGGCTGCGATTGAAGAGGCGAACGAAGAACTCAAGGGCGTGCTGCCTCGGACTTACCAGCGCATCCCGAACTCTGTTTTAGTTGAAATGTTGAAGTTGCTCTCACCACTCGAAATTGAGGGTGATGCTTTCGGGAGGATTTACGAATACTTCATGGGCAGCTTCGCAATCGAGACGATGCAGAAGGGCGGAGAGTTTTACACGCCCTCAAGTATCGTGCGTTTGATTGTGGAAATTATAGAGCCTTTCCACGGACGCATCTTTGACCCTGCCTGCGGTTCGGGCGGGATGTTCGTTCATAGCGCAAACTTCGTCCGAAATCATCAGAAGAATCCAAGCCAAGAGATAACGATTTTCGGGACTGAGAAGACGGCAGAGACTTTGCGAATGGCAAAGCTCAATCTGGCGATGCATGGGCTTTCGGGCGACATTCGTGAAGCTAACACCTATTACGAAGACCCGCATGAATCACTAGGGCGTTTTGATTTCGTGATGGCGAATCCGCCGTTCAATCAAAGCGGGGTTGATAAAGAGCGTATCGAAGACGACCCGCGTTTTCCGTTCGGTGTTCCGTCAAATGACAACGCGAATTATTTGTGGATTCAGCTTTTCTATTCGACGTTGAACGAGCGGGGCAGAGCGGGCTTTGTGATGGCGAACTCTGCGGGCGATGCGCGGGGTTCTGAGCTTGAGGTAAGGAAGAAACTGATTCAAGAGGGCGTGGTTGACGTGATAGTGGCGACAAGCTCGAATATGTTCTACACCGTCACGCTGCCCTGCACGCTTTGGTTTTACGAGAAAGGCAAAACCGATACTGAGCGCAAAGATAAAGTCTTGTTCATTGATGCGCGGCACGTTTTCAGACAGATTGACCGCGCACATAGAGATTTTACGGATGAGCAGATAGAGTTTCTGGCGAACATCGTGCGGCTGTATCGCGGCGAAGAGGTGGAGACGGATATGGGAAGCGCGAGCATGCTTAATGAGACTTTCCCCGATGGACGCTACAAGGACATAGCAGGCTTGTGCAAAGTTGCGACGGTTGCGGATATTGAGGCGCATGGATGGAGTTTGAATCCCGGTCGTCACGTCGAGGTTGTAGAGCGTGCGGCTGATGATTTCGATTATGCCGAGCGACTGGAAGAACTCAACGAGGAACTTGAAGTGCTGAACGCAGAGGCGCGAGAGTTAGAGTTTAAGGTCGCGGAAAATGTTAATTTGATTATCGAGAGTGCGACAGAGGTAGCTAGCGTTAAGTAAAGTGAGAAAATGACGCCACCAAATTGGTTACCCTGCACTATTCGGGATTTTATGATGAAGGGCGAGGTCGAGCTTAAAACTGGCCCTTTCGGCACACAGTTGCATGCCAGCGATTATGTAGAAGAGGGGACGCCTGTAATTAACGTAAGAAATATCGGCTTCGGAGAAATTAGAGAGGAAAAATTGGAGTTTATCTCTGAGGAGACAGTCCAGCGCCTCTCTTCTCACTTGCTAGAACCTTACGACATAGTGTTTGGACGAAAAGGCGCTGTGGAGCGACACGTCTTCATTAGTGCAAAGTACGCCGGATGGTTTCAGGGTTCTGACTGCTTACGGCTACGCTTCAAGAGCGATGATGTCTTTCCTCGATTCATTTCATACTACCTGCTAACGGATTTTCACAAACAGTGGATGATAAATCAGTGTTCTCACGGCGCAACTATGGCGTCTCTGAACCAAGAAATTATCAGCAGGATACCCCTACTTCTTCCCTCATACCCTACTCAACGTCGCATAGCCACGGTTCTTTCCGACTACGATGACCTCATCGAAAACAACACGCGGCGGATTAAATTATTGCGGGAACTTAGGCAACTAATATTTGAACGATATAAGAAGTTGCATAGCAATCACACGACTAATCAGACCCTCGGTGAAATTGTTGATAAAGTTGGGGGCATTGTCCGTACAGGCCCATTTGGAAGTCAACTGCATGAATCGGATTATTCCGAGGTTGGCATTCCAGTCGTTATGCCTAAGAACATTATTGAAGGGCGGATTGTTACAAATGATATTGCTAGAGTGCCATCAGATTTTGCGTCGAAATTATCTAATCATACGATGAATGTGGGCGATATTGTTTACGGGAGAAGAGGAGACATTGGAAGGCGAGCTATTATTACAAAGAGGCAACAAGGCTGGATTTGTGGAACAGGATGTCTTCGAATTAGTTTGAAGGGAGAGTTGCTGCATCCAAGATTTCTCTACGAGTACTTAGGGCAACCAGAGGTGGTATCTCTGATTGCGTCTCGCGCTATTGGCGCAACCATGCCAAATCTGAACACCTCAATTTTGCGGGGCATATCCATATTGATGCCTGACTACAAAGTTCAACGGGAGTTTGCAGATACAGTTTTACCTTATGATGAGCTTATTGAAAACATAGTTGAGAAAAATAGTCTGCTTCGAGTAATGCGAGACCTTTTACTACCCAAACTCATTTCAGGTGAAATAGATGTTTCTAACATTCCCGAACCTGTGAGTAATTGATTATGACTCCTCCGCGCTCACCCGCTAACGATTACACCGAAGACGCGCTCATCGAACAGCCCGCGATTGAGTTATTGCACAAACTAGGCTGGACGCCCGCGAATCTCTTCAAAGAAACCTACGGCGCAAACGGCACAGAAGGGCGCAAGAACAACCGCGAAGTTGTTCTCACCCGTCGCCTGCTGGCAAAGCTTAAAGAGTTCAATCCCAACTTGCCCGATGATGCCTACAATCAAGCCATCGAAGAGCTAACCCGTGACCGCTCAGCAATGATTCCCGTCAACGCTAATCAAGAGTTCTATCGATTGATAAAAGACGGCGTGAAGGTTTCAGTTAAGGGTGAAGACGGCAGCACTACCTTTGAGACGCTGAAAGTTATTGATTGGGCGAACCCTGCAAACAACGACTTCTTTCTCGCTTCTCAATTTTGGATTCAAGGCGACTTGTATCTACGCCGCTCTGATTTGCTCGGCTTCGTCAATGGCTTGCCTTTGCTTTTCATAGAATTGAAAGCATCACACAGGGCGATTGAAAACGCCTATCGAGACAATCTGCGCGCTTACAAGAACGAGATACCACAACTCTTTATTCCTAACTCTCTCATTGTCCTGTCAAACGGTAGCAAAACACGCATCGGCACATTCACGGCAGAGTGGGAACACTTCTTTGAATGGAAGAAGATTTCAGACGAAGAAGAACAAGGCGTTATCTCGCTCGAAACCGTCCTACGTGGCGTGTGCGAGCCTGCACGTTTCTTGGACATTGTTGAGAACTTCACAGTCTTTGAAGAAGTGCGGGGCGGTCTAGTTAAGAAGGTTGCTAAGAATCATCAATACTTAGGGGTAAACCGTGCAATTAAAGCCGTCCGCGAGATTGAGAACAACGAAGGGCGCTTAGGTGTCTTCTGGCATACGCAAGGCTCAGGCAAAAGCCTTTCGATGGTCTTCTTTACCCAAAAGATATTACGCAAGATTAAGGGCAACTGGACTTTCGCCGTCGTCACAGACCGTGACGAACTGGACGAGCAAATCTATAAAACATTCGTTACCACAGGAGCTATCAGCGAGGCAGAAGCGCAAGCCGGAAGCGGCGAACATCTGAAACAGCTTTTGCAGGAAGACCACCGCTATATCTTCACCCTGATTCAAAAATTCCGCACAACGGACGGCAAGGAATATCCGAAGCTCTCAGACCGCAAAGACATAATCGTTATCACAGATGAAGCGCATCGCAGCCAATACGACACGCTCGCTTTGAATATGCGAAACGCGCTGCCTAACGCCGCTTTCATCGGCTTCACAGGTACGCCTTTAATCAAAGGCGAAGAGGAACGGACACGCGAAGTCTTTGGCGATTACGTCTCCGTCTATAACTTCCGCCAATCAATTCAGGACGGCGCAACTGTCCCGCTCTACTACGAAAACCGCGTCCCTGAATTGCAACTCGTCAATCCGCAACTAAATGAAGACATGGAGCAGTTGCTTGAAGAGGCAGAGATTAACGAAGAGCAGGAAAAGTGGCTTGAACGTGAGTTCTCGCGTGATTACCAAATCTTCACCCGCGATGAACGTCTTGAAACTATCGCCGCCGATGTGGTCGAACATTTTTTAGGGCGTGGATATAAAGGCAAAGCGATGATGATTTGCATTGATAAGGCTACAGCCGTGAAGATGTACGACAAAGTACAGAAGCATTGGCAAGCTAAACTCGCAAGTCTCAAAGCGCAACTCCCGAACGCCACAGATGAAGAACGCCCGCGCCTTGAATCTCTCGTCAAAGAAATGGAAGAGATTGATATGGCGGTTGTTGTCTCTCAATCTCAGAACGAAATCGAGGACTTGCAAAAGAAGGGCGTTGATATAACGCCTCATCGTCGCCGGATGGTCAACGAAAACCTTGATGAGCTTTTCAAAGACCCTGACAGCAAGTTTCGTTTTGTCTTCGTCTGCGCGATGTGGATAACGGGCTTTGATGTGCCGAGTTGTTCAACTATCTATCTTGATAAGCCTATGCGTAATCACACGCTCATGCAGACTATCGCAAGAGCAAACCGTGTCGCTCCGGGCAAGGTTGCTGGCTTGATTGTTGATTATGCGAATGTCTTTCGTGACCTTCAAAAAGCACTCGCCATCTATGCCGCGCCTGCTCTGGGTTCTACTGGCGGGCTATTAGACAATCCGATTGAAAACAAACAAGCCCTAGTTGACGAGCTTAAAACACTAATCGTAGAGGCGCGTGCTTACTGCGAGAGCAAGAGCGTTGATATTGGCGCAATCCAGCGAGCTACGAAGTTTGAGCGGGTGAAACTGCTTGATGATGCTGTCGAAGCTCTAATTGCTACGAAAGAAGAAAAGAAAGCCTTCCTGCTCAAAGCTAACCAAGTTGTTCGCATCTATAAAGCTATATTGCCGGACAAAGCCGTGAATGAAGTAGCGCATGATGCCGTTGTCTTCGGAGTATTATTGCAAAAGATTCGTTCTCTATCCGAACCAGCCGACATTTCAGCTATCATGCGCGATGTTGAAAGTCTGCTTGATGAATCAATAGCAACCGAAGGCTACATCATTAATGCGCCCGTCGGACAAGACCTTGAATCGGCGGGTTTGGTTAATCTCAGCGAGATTGATTTTGAAACTCTAAGCGCCCGTTTCAATTCATCAACTCACAAGCGAACAGAAGCCGAAAAGCTGCGCGGGTTAATCGAGCACAGATTGAAGTATCTTGTAGAACTAAATCACTCGCGCATTGATTACCTCCAAAAGTTTCAGCAAATGATTGATGAATACAATGCTGGAAGCCAAAATATAGAAACGTTCTTTGAAGATTTGAAGAACTTCGCGCAGAGCCTATCGGAAGAAGAGCAACGACATATCAGAGAAGAACTGGAAGAAGAAGAGCTTGCACTATTTGACATTTTAACGAAGCCAGAACCGAAGTTGACCAAGAAAGAAGAAGTGGAAGTAAAGAAGGTCGCAAAGGATTTATTGCACACTCTAAAGCGCGAGAAGCTTGTTTTAGACTGGAGATTAAAGCAGCAAGCCCGCGCTGAAGTTAAAGAGACGATTGCAGAAGTTTTCGATACTCTCCCGGCAACTTACACGAAAGAGCTTTACGAAGAGAAGTGCGAGTTAGCCTACAAACATATTTATTCTGCTTACACTGACGCGGAGCACAGTATTTATGACCAAGCCGCTTAAGATGATTTTCTGAGGGGACGAATGAGCAGCTTCATCTACGATGTTACTCGGCTTATCGAAAACATGGTCGAAATTTTCCAGCGAAAAAAGGTTAGCAAAGCAATAAGCGAACGTATAACACGAGGCAGAGCATCTGCCTCATCGAGTGAGTTTGAAGAAGAAGTTGCTGCCCTGATTGCTACTTATACTCCACGCGATATAAACATTTTAGTTGATTATCCAATCTCATACTGGCGACCTGAGTTTACCAAAACCAAAACATTTTACCCTGATATTGCTTTGATTCGCGCCAACTCTTTAATTGCCATCGTAGAGGCGAAAATTGATTTGGGATACTTGCCAGCCGATTGGACAAAGAAAAGAAAGGCAACTTTAAGGCAACTCCACTCTGCGGCGAAAGTCACCAGAAACAGAGAACCACTCACAGTATCCGAGCGGTTAATAACGGCTGGCGTAGTCTTGTCCACAAGAAACCATCCAGAGCGTTGGCCCATGTTTGTTGAAGAGGTTGATAACGCTGTCTTTCTTATCTCAAAAGAACATCGCCATCCAAACGACCCTTTAGACGAATCAGCTAGGCCAACTTACATCGCAAATGTGAGGACAGACAAAATTCATTTAGAGCAATGGGAAAAACTTGAAAGGCTCATTAAGGCTTTAGGGTAATTAAATGACCTTATTTTCGCGTAGAACCCTCCAACGTTTAATAGATGAAAATGCCTCTACTGTTCTTACTGAGGAACAGTCTCAATGCCACATAGATAGACTGAACGATGTCGAAGAGCAGACATTCTCTTTTGAATGGGAGGTTGTGGTTCTAAACGTCCTCAACAAGGTCGGGAGGGTGATTCACGAAAAGAAGTTTGGCACAAGACACCCTGACGTTTTCTTTACATCAAGGACTAATAAGGAAGAGAGTTTTATTGCTGACATTGTAACAGTCTCCGACGAAGGCTTAGAGAAGGAAGAACCAGTAAAGGCATTTGAAGCGGAACTACAAGAGAAGATAGAGAAGTTCGGATTAAGCCTAAACCCCTTTATCCTTCACTTCAACCGCATGGAATCATCATCATTCGGAGAAAAACCAGACATTAAAGTTCCTGAGCGAAATAGATTTCATAAAGACTTCTTCAATAATAATTTCAAGAGCTTTCTAAGAAGAGTCCGAGAGAATCCAAGTTCCCCTGAGCAATATTACGTCAAGACAAAAGATATTGATGTCTGTTTAGAATATAACCCTCAAAACCGACGATTCACAATGCACCTCCCGGCGAACGATATACCGTATAATTTAGTTAAGAACCCTATCTACAATGCTCTTAGAGGAAAAGTTCGTAAGTTAAAGCAAGCTAAGTTTGAAGGGACGCGCGGGATTATAGTCTGTGATGGCGGGAGCGCCATGTTCCACTTTAGAAAAACAGGCGCTTACCAGTTAATTATCAGCACCGAAATGGTAATCAGGGAGTTCTTCCGCCAAAATAAAAGCGTTGCTTTCGTGCTTCTTATCTTTATTGATATTCAAGGTGATGTTGATGCGGGGAAGAGGCGATACGAGGTAAAGACAAAGCTTTACGAGAATGAGTTACACGAGGCTTTAAGTGAAGACCTACGAGCTAAACTATTTACTCTGGACAGGCTATTTCCGATTCCTGTAATTGACGCCAGAAGCGCAGTCTCAAATATCAAAAAGTTCGGCAAGCTGGATGAGGGATGGGGGTTTTACGCAAAATTGATTATGGATGGTATGAAGGAAGTCAAAATATCCGCGAGAACTTTGCTTGGACTATTAGCCGGTACGATAAACCAGCAGCAGTTCTTAGAGGATTACGGGTTTGTCCCTGATAAGGAAAATACTCTTCCGTCTAGGAATCCATTTGCCATCAATTTAGAACAAGGGAAGTTGATAACGGAGATTAATTTAGAAAAGTCTGAGCACGAAGATGATGATTATATCGTCTTCAAGTTTGGCGAGACTGATGCAGCAATTTCCCCATTCAGATTGCAACCTAGCGGAGATTCTAGCAACACAGAAGCGAATGGTCTGCTAGTCGGAACGTGGATACTTCAAGCTCAGTTCCCTAACAACCAGAAGGTGAACTTTAACCTTACAGTCACCCAAGACGGAAATCATATCTATGGCACATTAGAAACAGAAGAAGGGATAGCCCACCTAACCGATTTCAATGTCCAAGATAAAAGGTTCGAATTCAAGATACCAAGTGTCCCTATAAATGAGCAGTTTTTCGATATGAAGATTTCCGGTGAGGTTGATAGCAGGAGTATTAATGCTCACTTAATCTTAAGTGATAAGAGCGGAGCATCTTTTTCATTTCCGGTAACTGGCACACGAATGTGAGGAAGAAATCAAAGGGTTCTAACCTCGTTCTGTTGGGCAGGATAATTTTCCGTTGGGCAGGAATCATTCCGGCAATTTCTTAATAACACTCTGCCGACGCTTAACCGGAGTTCTCACAGACCGCAAATCTCTCTGTCTGCTTTCCAGAATGTAGCCGAGCCTTTGGTGCGTGATGCCGAGCAGGTGAGCGGCCTTTGTGATGCTGCCTTCCGAGACTTCAAGTGCTTGCCGGATGATGTTGTTCTCGAAGCGGCGCATTATCTCATCAAGCGTGGCAGTTCCCGGCTCTGTGATGAGGCTCATTTCGCGGGGCGTCGTGGGCTTATACCTTCGCCCCGCCGAGAGTACGCGGCTGGCGGCGTGGAGTAAACGCTGTAGAGTTGGAATGTGCTGCGAGGGAGTGAGCCAACAATACGCCCGCTCGAAAACGGTGTGCATCTCGTCTATCTCTATGTGGTCGCTCAACACTTCAAGCATGGTCAGAGCGGCCATGCCAGCGTCATTAAGCGCGCCCGATTGGTGCGCGGCTTCCATCGCGCGGAGAAAGTTCAAGCGGGCAAGGTCGTGATGTCTGAGGCGGGCAAGAGCCGTAGCGTGCGTGATGAGGGCTTCTGCTAAAAGTGATTGCCGCCCGCCATCACCTAGAGCATTCACAGCCGCGCTCGCCGCGTGCTCGGCTTCATGGTTGCGCCCTTCGGCAAGAAAGACGCGGGCGCGTGTCTCGTCAACCTGAGCCACGCCGCAACGGTCTTTCATGCTCGCCAACAAACGCCGTGCGCGGTCCAAGTGCTCATGGGCTTCTGTGAATTTGTTGGCTTTAAAATAGAGGAATCCGAGATTGTTTTCGACATTAGCGCAATAAGGCTTATGCCCGGCCTGCTCAAAGTGGTAGCTTGCCGCCGCGTATTCGATAAAGGCCCGGTCAAGATAATCCGCCCGCTGCTCAGACGTACCTATGTCTTCCAACACGCCAGCCAACGCATTGTGGTATCCGCCTTTAATAGTGTGACTGGCAATCTTCTCGAAAAGCGGGGCGGCCTCCGTCAAGATTTGCAGCGAGTCGGCGTGGCGTCGGGCTGCCCATTCCACAATAGCGAATCTCACCACGGCCTTAGCCTTTAACTCGCTGTCAGTAGTCAGCCGCGCTAGAACTTCTTGAAGGATAACGCGGGCCTCATCGTATGCGCCCTCGCGCCAGTAGCAATAGGCCAAGTCCGTTT
>Ga0196977_1001026_pt1 | contig 11637 bp, 12 predicted proteins | sample S3v_1013CmetaG_FD_148634 | JGI IMG/M metagenome (GOLD analysis project Ga0196977, IMG submission 148634) | Soil microbial communities from Anza Borrego desert, Southern California, United States - S3+v_10-13C | ecosystem: Environmental > Terrestrial > Soil > Desert | place: USA: California...
CAGCGCGAGTACTACCTCAACGAGCAGCTCAAGGCGATCCAGTCGGAGCTCGGCGGCGCCGAGGCCGACGACGCCGACGAGATCGCCGAGCTGCACGAGAAGATCGAGACCCTGAAGCTCTCCAAGGAGGCCCGGACGAAGGCCACCGCCGAGCTGAAGAAGCTCAAGACGATGCAGCCGATGAGCGCCGAGGCGACCGTGGTGCGCAACTACCTCGACGTGCTGCTCGGCCTGCCGTGGGGCAAGAAGAGCCGGCTCAAGAAGGACATCGCCCGCGCCCAGGCGGTGCTCGACGAGGACCACTACGCGCTCGACAAGGTCAAGGACCGGATCGTCGAGTACCTCGCGGTGCAGGCGCGCACCAACAAGCTCAAGGGGCCGATCCTGTGCCTCGTCGGCCCGCCGGGCGTCGGCAAGACCAGCCTCGGCAAGTCGATCGCCCGCGCCACCGGCCGCGAGTTCGTGCGTCAGTCGCTCGGCGGCGTGCGCGACGAGGCCGAGATCCGCGGCCACCGCCGCACCTACATCGGGTCGCTGCCGGGCAAGATCGTCACCAACTTGCGCAAGGCCGGGGCCTCGAACCCGCTGTTCCTGCTCGACGAGATCGACAAGCTCGGCCAGGACTTCCGCGGCGATCCCGCCTCGGCGCTGCTCGAGGTGCTCGACCCGGAGCAGAACCACAAGTTCCAGGACCATTACCTCGAGCTCGACATCGACCTGTCGGACGTGATGTTCGTGTGCACCGCGAACTCGCTCAACCTGCCGCAGCCGCTGCTCGACCGGATGGAGATCATCCGCCTCGAGGGCTACACCGAGGATGAGAAGGTCGAGATCGCCCAGCGCCACCTGCTCGACAAGCAAATCGAGGCGCACGGCCTCAAGCCGGGCGAGTTCGAGCTGACCGAGGAAGGCCTGCGCGACCTGATCCGCTACTACACCCGCGAGGCCGGCGTGCGCACGCTCGAGCGCGAGATCGCCCGACTGGCGCGCAAGACGCTGCGGCAGATCCTCGAGAAGAAGGTCGCGGGTGTCACGATCACCCCGGACAACCTCGGCGAGTTCGCCGGGGTGCGCAAGTTCCGCCACGGCATGTCCGACGAGGAGCCGCAGGTCGGCGCGGTCACCGGCCTGGCGTGGACCGAGGTCGGCGGCGAGCTGCTGACGATCGAGAGCGTCACCACCCCGGGCAAGGGCGAGGTGCGCACGACGGGCAAGCTCGGCGAGGTGATGACCGAAAGCGTCGCCGCCGCCTTCAGCTTCGTCAAGGCGCGGGCGCCCGCGTACGGCATCAAGCCGTCGATCTTCCAGCGCAAGAACGTCCACATCCACTTGCCCGAAGGCGCGGTGCCCAAGGACGGCCCGAGCGCCGGCGTCGGCATGGTGACCTCGATCGTCTCGACGCTGACCGGCATCCCGGTGCGACCGGACGTGGCGATGACCGGCGAGGTCACGCTGCGCGGGCGGGTGCTGCCGATCGGCGGGCTCAAGGAGAAGCTGCTCGCGGCGCTCAGGGGCGGGATCAAGACGGTCTTGATCCCCGAGGAGAACCAGAAGGACCTCGCCGAGATCCCGGACAACGTGAAGCAGGGGATGGAGATAGTCGCCGTCGCGCACGTCGACGAGGTGCTCCGGCACGCGCTGGTCGAGCCGCCCGAGGCGATCGAGTGGACCGAGGCCGACGACCTCGCCAGCCAGCCGCCGCCGGCCGGGCCGGGCGCTCCGGCGGCGACGACCGCGCACTGAGTTGGCCCTGCGGGGCCTGCTGCAGCGCAGCGACTCGGCGGAGGGTTCTGGCGCGATCTCCAGCGCGTGGGGCGTGCTCCCGACGGCGACTCGGCGTTTCGTCCCAAATTGCTCCAAAAATGCCGCAATTGCGCGCCGCGCGGCGGCTTAGCCCTTGCCAGCGGCGGCAAAACTCGCTCAATTCCCCGCCGTCGCGAGGCGATTCAAAGTCGGGCAAACAGACAAGTGAGGGGGGTTCTAGCGGACATGAACAAGAACGAACTGATCGGCGCCGTCGCGGAAGCCAGCGGTCTTTCGCGCAGCGATGCGACCAAAGCCGTCGAAGCCGTGTTCGACACCGTGACCAGCTCGCTGTCGAAGGGCGACGAGGTGCGCCTGGTCGGCTTCGGCACGTTCTCGGTCGCCAAGCGCAAGGCCTCGACCGGCCGCAACCCGCGCACCGGCGAGCCGATGACCATCAAGGCCTCGACCCAGCCCAAGTTCAAGGCCGGCAAGGGCCTCAAGGATTCGTGCAACTGAGCCTGTGACGTCGCGGGCCGCAGGCGGCGGCCGGCCTCCAAAGGGCCGCTCCCGAAACGCCGGAGCGGCCCTTTCGCTTGCCGCTCAGCCGCCGAGCTGAATAAGCGCCATCGGCGGCGCCAGGGTCCGCCGGTTGATCTCCCATTCGAGCACCTGCCCACCGGCCTCCGCCCGCGGGCCTTCGTCGGTGTTGTTGGCGAGGATATGCCCGTCGGTGACGATCCTGAACGTCCCGTTCGTCTCCGGCAGCTTCGGACCGGGATTGCCGGATTCCGCAACGCTCGCGGCGCCGAACACGCCGGCCATCCCGGTCATCATGCCCTGGAACGGATTGCCGCCTCCCTGGGTCGCGAACCCCGGCGCCTCGATCCGCACGGTCCGGCCCTGGCGCAGGTTGGCGACGACGAAGCTGTTGGACATCGGAAAGCGCTCGAACGTCGGGAACGAGAAGTCGTGGCCGATGCGGCTGGTGAGGGCGAACTCGACCTCGAACAGCCCGTCGCCGCGATACTCGACGCGCTTCCAGCCTTCCTGGCGGCGGAGCCGTTCGGCCAGCTCCTCCGCCGCTTCCGGATCGGCCGGGTCGATCCCGCCGAGCATGGCCTTCATCGCCTCGGAGTCGCGTTCGGCCGCGGCCTTCCTCGCCGCCACCGATTCCTCCCAGGTCCGCCGCTGGTCGGCAATCTCCTCGTCGGTGCATGGGCGCTCCTCGAAGTCCTCGTCGCTGTAGCACGGCTGCTCGAGGAATTCCTCGTTGGCGGCATCGGCCTCGTTGGCCATCTCGGCCAGCTGGCTCAGCGCGATGAGGTAGATCTCGCCTTCGTAAGTGAACGTGAACTCCCCGTCGCGCCGCACGTCGAGCGTCGACTGGAAGGTGCCCGGCGCGACGATGCACGCGGTCAGCGCCAATGCCGCGGCCGTGGCCAGCGCGGTCGCGGCGGCGACGCGCCACCGTTCGATAATGGTCATGCCCGAAATCCCCCCTCGATCTGCCGTCAGCCCCGAGTCGCCACCGCGTAGAGCGCTATTGCCGCGGCATTGGAGACGTTGAGGCTCTCCATAGCATCACTGATCGGCAATCGCGCCAGCGCGTCGCAATGCGCGGTGATATTGTGCCGCATGCCTTCGCCTTCGGCCCCCAGCACCAGCGCTACCGGGCCCGCCGGAAGCGCCTCGGCCAGCGTCGCGGTCGCCTCGCCGGCGAGGCCCAGCCGCCAGTACCCCGCCTCGGCCATTTCCTCGAGCGCGCGGGCGAGATTGACCACCCGCACCCACGGGACGGTCTCCAGCGCCCCGGACGCGGCCTTGCCGATCACCCCGCCTTCGGGCGGGGCGTGGCGGTCCTGGGTGACCAGCGCGGCGGCGCCGAACGCCGCGGCCGAGCGCAGCACCGCACCGACGTTGTGCGGATCGGTCACCTGGTCCAGCACGATCACCGGCCGCGTGCGATCGCCGGCGAGCACTTCGTCGAGATGCAGATCGGCGAGCGGCTCGCACTCGAGCACCAGGCCCTGGTGCGGCGCATCGCGCGCCACCAGCCGGGCGAGGTCGGCGCCGTCGGCATGTTCGAGCGGGAAATCGGCCGGCAGCTCGCCGTCGAGCGAAGCGATGCCCTCGCGCGTGGCCCACAGCTTGCGGTGCACGCGCGCGGGATTCCGGAGCGCCGCTTCCACCGCGTGGCGGCCCCACAGGCGCACGTGGCCATGCGCCCCGCGTCCCGATCCGCGCCCGCCCTGCATGCGCCCGGCGCGTCCGCGCAGGTTCTTTCTGGCACCCTTGTCGGCCATGCGGCCACCCCTGCCAGCGGCACCATTGACAGGCAAGCGTCGCTTCGCCATGTGGCGCGCTCTCGGCCGGTCGGCCCCTCCAGCGGGCCAGATTCCGCGGGCTCGCCCGCTTCCGGCTCATCGGTGGACAGGTGGCCGAGTGGTTAAAGGCAGCAGACTGTAAATCTGCCCGCGCAAGCGTACGGTGGTTCGAATCCACCCCTGTCCACCAAGAGCCGTCTCCCATCGACCGGCGCGCCCGGTTTGGCTTGTGGCCGCCCCGTCCATTCCCTAGATGGGCGCGATGGCCGGAGAATTGCTCGACAACCGGGGCCGTGGCGAGGCCGAGTGGAACTGGCCGGCGATCCACCCCGAAGGGCGCAAGTTCGGCCTCATCGCCGCCGCCATCTCGCTGCTCGTCCTGTTGCTGCTCGACTGGGAAATCGTCGGCTGGCCCTTGCTGCTGCTGTCGGCCGGGGTATTCGCGTTCTTCCGCGATCCCGAACGGGTCGTTCCGCAGGCCGACAACCTCGTGCTGTGCCCGGCCGACGGGCTCGTCTCGCTGATTAGCCAGGTGCCGCCGCCGCGCGAATTGCAGGGCGCCGACGCTGGCGGCTTCGCCGGGCTGGGCGAGGAGCCGGTGACGCGGATTTCGATCTTCATGTCGGTGTTCGACGTGCACATCAACCGCGCGCCGGTCGGCGGGACAGTGCGCCGGGTGGTCTACATCCCCGGCAAGTTCATGAACGCCGACCTCGACAAGGCGAGCGACGAGAACGAGCGCCAGCACATCCTGATCGAGCGGCCCGACGGGCGCGCGGTCGGCTGCACCCAGATCGCCGGGCTCGTCGCGCGGCGCATCGTCCCGTTCATCAAGCCGGGCGACATCATCGCTGCAGGCCAGCGGATCGGGCTGATCCGGTTCGGCAGCCGGGTTGACGTCTACCTGCCCGTCGGGACCGACGCCAAGGTCCTGCTCGGCCAGAAGGTCATCGCCGGCGAGACCGTGCTGGGCGAGTTGGGGCGCGAGCAGCTGCTCGAGGGCGTCAAGCAGTGACCGGCTCCCGGGACGACGACGAGCAGCCGCTGGCTCCGGGCCCGGCGTGGCTCGGCCCCAAGGCGAGCGAGGACGAAGTGCCGGTGGCGCCGCGGCGGCTGGCCGGCGGGCTGACCGTGCGCGCAGTGCTGCCCAACGCGATCACCGCCGCCGCGCTGTGCTCCGGGCTGACCGGCATCCGCTTCGGGATCAACGGCAACTGGGCGATGGCGGTGTTCGCCATCGTCCTCGCCGGGATGCTCGACGGAATCGACGGGCGCATCGCCCGCCTGCTCAAGGCCCAGTCGCGCTTCGGCGCCGAGCTCGACAGCCTGGCCGACTCGCTGAGCTTCGGGATGGCCCCGGCGCTGGTGCTGTACTTGTGGTCGCTGCACGAGCTGCCGCGGCTCGGCTGGTTCGCCGCGCTGGCGTTCGCGATCTGCTGCGCGCTGCGCCTGGCGCGGTTCAACGCCCGCATCGACGTCGAGGAGCAGCCGCACAAGTCGGTCGGCTTCCTCACCGGCGTGCCGGCGCCGGTCGGCGCCGGGCTGGCCTTCCTGCCGATGTACTTGTGGATCGCCAGCGGCGAGGAGGCGTTTCGTCATCCGGTGCTGGTCGGGGTCTGGGTCGCCGGCATCGCGGTGCTGATGATCTCCAACCTGGCGACGCTCAGCTGGACCTCGATCCGCCCGCGGCGCAGCATCCGGCTCGAAGCGATCGCGCTCGCCGGGCTGGTGTTCGCCGCGCTGCTGACTGAGCCATGGTGGACGCTGGTCGGCCTGTGCGCGGTGTACCTGGCGCTGATGCCCTACGCGATCGTGCGCTACGCGCGGATCAGGCGGCAGCGACTCGCGCCCGAAGCGCCGGCCGCGCCGATAGAGGCGCGGCGGCTGCCCGACGGATAGCCGGAATCCGGCGAGGCTCGCCAGCCGACAGCTCGGCGAGGATGTGCCGCGACCGCCTTATCCCCTGCGCGAGCGAGGCGTGGATCACCACCGCCGCCGCGAAAGCCGCAAGGCCGAACAACAGCGAGATGACGATAGCGAGCATTCGACCGTTCCCTTCGATCGCTTCCGGGTGCGTAACCGGTGGAAGCATGGGTAGAATCACGTACCGGGAGTTTTGTTCCCCGTTGGTTCTATGTTCCCTCTTTGTTCCGCAGAGTCAACAAAGAATTGGCCGTCGCTCATCGCTCGGCGGGTGAGATGAGGGTGGATTTCGCCTCGCGTCGCCGCTAAGGGCCGCTCGCCGCGCCCGATTCGTTCGGACCGGGGGCGGCAAATCCACATGGGAAGCGCCCACACCGGTGCCGCGCGCGGGATCTCCGCCCGGTTCCAGCTTCCCAGAGGCACAACCGGAAAGGAAATACCTATGGCGGTTCCCACCGTCACGATGCAGCAATTGATCGAGGCCGGCGCTCACTTCGGCCACCAGACCCACCGCTGGAACCCGCGCATGAAGCCGTACATCTTCGGCGCGCGCAACGGCGTCCACATCCTCGACCTGTCGCAGACCGTGCCGCTGTTCGCGCGCGCGCTCGACTTCGTCGCGGCGACCGTGCGCGCCGGCGGCAAGGTGCTGTTCGTCGGCACCAAGCGCCAGGCGCAGGAGCCGATCGCCCAGGCCGCCCGGCAGTGCGGCCAGCACTTCGTCAACCACCGCTGGCTCGGCGGCATGCTGACCAACTGGAAGACCATCTCCCAGTCGATCAAGCGCCTCAAGAGCCTCGAGGAGCAGCTCTCGGGCGACACCACCGGCCTGACCAAGAAGGAAGTCCTGCAGCTGACCCGCGAGCTCGACAAGTTGCAGATGTCGCTCGGCGGCATCCGCGACATGGGCGGCATCCCCGACGTGATGTTCGTCATCGACGCCAACAAGGAAGAGCTGGCGATCAAGGAAGCCAACGTGCTCGGCATCCCGGTGGTGGCGATCCTCGACACCAACGTCGATCCGAATGGCATCGCCTTCCCGATCCCGGGCAACGACGACGCCAGCCGCGCGGTGCGCCTGTACTGCGACGCCGTCGCCCAGGCGGCGACCACCGGCCGCAACGAAGGCGTGGTCGATTCGGGCGCCGATATCGGGGCGATGGACGCTCCGCCGGAGGAAGCGGCCCCGACCGACCCTGGCGCCGAGGAAGCCGAAGCTCCGGCTGCGGAAGCGACTGCCGACGAGGCCGCCGCCGAGGCCTGACGCCCCCGCACGATTGCAATTGCGCGCGACGGGCCCATCTGGGCGGCCCGTCGCCCCCCAATCAAGGACAGTACAATGGCTTACACGGCCGCAGACGTGAAGAATCTCCGCGAGCGCACCGGCGCCGGCATGATGGACTGCAAGAAGGCGCTCGACGACAGCGCCGGCGACATGGAAGCCGCGGTCGACGCGCTGCGCGCTAAGGGCCTCGCCGCCGCCGCCAAGAAGTCGAGCCGCACCGCGGCCGAGGGCCTGGTCGGCGTCGCGGTCGAGGGCACCCGCGGCGTGGCGGTCGAGGTCAACTCGGAGACCGACTTCGTCGCCAAGAACGATCAGTTCCAGGACTTCGTCCGCAAGACCACCGAGGTCGCGCTGGCGCAGCGCGCGGACGACGTCGAGGCGCTCAAGGGCGCGGCTTACCCGGATGGCGGCACCGTCGGCGACAAGCTGACCGCTAACGTCGCCACGATCGGCGAGAACCAGCAGGTCCGCCGGATGAAGACGGTCGCGGTCTCGCAGGGCCTGGTCGTGCCGTACATGCACAACGCGGTCGCGCCGAACCTCGGCAAGATCGGCGTGCTCGTCGCGCTTGAGAGCGAGGCCGGCGTCGAGGTGCTCGAGCCGCTCGGCAAGCAGCTGGCGATGCACATCGCCGCGGCGTTCCCGCAGGCGCTCGATGCCGACAGCCTCGATGCCGAGGTGCTCGAGCGCGAGCGCAAGGTCGCCGCCGACAAGGCGGCCGAGAGCGGCAAGCCGGCCGAGGTCCAGGCCAAGATGGTCGACGGCGCGGTCAAGAAGTTCGCCAAGGAGAACGCGCTGCTGAGCCAGCTGTTCGTGATCGACAACAAGACGCCGATCGCCGACGTGGTCGCACAGGCGGGCAAGCAGGCGGGCGCCGCGATCGCGCTCAAGGACTACGTCCGCTTCCAGCTCGGCGAAGGCATCGAGAAGGAAGTGAGCGACTTCGCCGCGGAAGTGGCCGCCGCCGTCGCCGGCTGATCCACTCATTCGTCATTGCGAGGAGCGACGAAGCAATCCAGCGCGGTGCGCGCTGCCCTGGACTGCTTCGCTGCGCTCGCAAGAGGGAATTAGGTCAGGACCAAGAGTCGGGAAAAAGTCAGGCCGAGATTGCGGCCGCCGGACCTCGGTTCGGCGGCCGTTTTCGTGCACACCGAGTGCGCCCCAGGCAGGGTCTCAAGCATCCACCTGTGCCTCGGCGTCGCCCACCATAATCGTTTTATTTCAAACACGTCTAGAATGGCGGACAGCTCAAAGCCGCGGCCGCAGCTCGATGAGCCAGATCTCGGGGCGCGTGAACAGGCGGACGGGCATTAGGCTGGTGCCGAGGCCGGCGCCCACGACAAGGGTCTTGCCATCCTCCTCGATGCGTCCGCAGGCGTAGCGGTCGCCATAGTCCGACATGTGTGCGGCCGCGCCGCCCCAGGATAGGCGATCTGCCCGCAGTGCGTGTGGCCGGCGAGCATGAGCGGCACCGAGCGGGGCAGGTCCGGGAACGGGTCGGGGCTGTGGCTGAGCAGGAGGCGCGCTCCCGGCAACGTGTCCATGGCCGCCAGCGTCGCGGGAAGGTCGGCGCGGCCGGTGTAGTCGTCGTCGAGCCCGCCGATCACCAGCGGCCCGGCCCGCCGCGCCTGGTTGGCCAGCAGCACGACGCCGTGCCGGCGCAGCTCCGCGGCGAGGGCGGGCATATCGAACCAGTGATCGTGGTTGCCCGGCACCGCCATGACCCCGAGTGGCGCGTCGAGTGACCCGAGCGGGGCGACGACCTCGGCCGGAGCGTAGATGTGCGTGGCGAGGCGCTTCTCGCTCACGAGGTCGCCGGCAATCAGCACGAGGTCGGGCTCGAGCGCGTTGATCTGCGCGACGATGCGTTCAAGGCGATCGGGCGGCATGTCCGGGCCGGCAACGTGGATGTCCGAGATCAGCGCGATGCGGACTGGCGTAGCGAGGCCCGGCAACGCCACCTCGGTGCGCCGCACTCGCGGCTGGGCCATCGTGTCGCTCCAGGCCTTGCCGGCAAGCGCGAGCAGGGCCAGCAAGGCCAGCGCGAGCACCCGCCGCGCCCTGCCGAACCGGCCCTTCCCGGGTCTCGCTGACGATCCCTCCCGCACCGGACGCGGGATCGGCCGCAACGCGCGGCTTGGCAAGCCCGTTCGCCCTTGGCACGCCCCGCGCTCGCTCTATAAGGGCCGCAATTCCGCGCCTTGGAGAGACCGCATCCCGATGACCATGCCCGCCGTCAAGCGCGTGCTGCTGAAGCTGTCGGGCGAAGTGCTGATGGGCGACCAGCCGTTCGGCATCGACCCGGCTACCGTCGCCGGGCTGGCGCAGGAGGTGAAGGCGGCCAAGGACAGCGGGCTCGAGATCTGCCTGGTCATCGGCGGCGGCAACATCTTCCGCGGCATGGCCGGGGCGGCGGCGGGGATGGACCGCGCGCAGGCCGACTACATGGGCATGCTGGCGACGGTGATGAACGCGCTGGCGATGCAGAACGCGCTCGAGCAGATCGGCGTCCACACCCGCGTCCAGTCGGCGGTGGAGATGGACCAGGTGTGCGAGCCCGTCATCCGCCGCCGCGCCGAGCGCCATCTCGAGAAGGGTCGGGTGGTGATCTTCGCCGCCGGGGTCGGCAGCCCGTTCTTCACCACCGACAGCGGCGCCGCGCTGCGCGCCGCCGAGATGAACTGCGACGCGCTCCTGAAGGGCACCAGCGTCGACGGGGTGTACGATTCCGATCCCAAGACCAACCCGGATGCAAAACGTTTCGAAACGGTGAGTTATCACCGGGTGCTGGCGGACAATCTCAAGGTGATGGACGCCTCCGCCGTGGCGCTGTGCCGCGACAACGGGATCCCGATCGTGGTCTTCTCCATTCGCGAGAAAGGCAACCTGGCGCGGGTCCTCGCCGGCGAGGGCGTGCAGACGATAGTGCGGAAGGAAGCCTGACGATGCCGAAGTATTCCAAGGCCGATATCGAGCGCCGCATGGCCGGGGCGATCGACAGCCTCAAGCACGACCTGTCCGGCTTGCGCACCGGGCGCGCCAACGTCACGCTGCTCGACCCGGTGCAAGTCGAGGTCTACGGCTCGATCATGCCGCTCAACCAGGTCGCCACGGTCAGCGCGCCCGAGCCGCGCATGCTCAGCGTGCAAGTGTGGGACCGCGCCAACGTCATCCCGGTCGAAAAGGGCATCGCCCACGCCAACCTCGGGCTCAACCCGATGATCGACGGCCAGACGCTGCGCCTGCCGATCCCCGACCTGACCGAGGAACGGCGCAAGGAGCTCGCCAGGCTCGCCCACCAGTACGCCGAGAAGGCCAAGATCGCGATCCGCAACGTCCGCCGCGACGGCATGGAGATGCTCAAGGAGGACGAGCGGAAGAAGGAGATCTCCGAGGACGACCGCAAGCGGCTCGAGGACGAGGTCCAGAAGCTCACCGACCGCTTCGTCGGCGAGGTCGATGTCGCCACCGAGCACAAGGAAAAGGAAATCCTGACAACGTGAGTCTGAGTTCCCCCAAGCCGTTCGCCTCGAGCGAAGTCGAGAGGCCGGGCGAGCGTGTTTCCGCTTCGCTCGACACGAACGGAAGTCTGGAAAAAGGCCATTGCGTGCACGGAGCGCGCCACGTGGCGATCATCATGGACGGCAACGGGCGCTGGGCGAAGCGGCACCGCCTGCCGCGCGCGATGGGTCACCAGCGCGGGGTCGAGGCGGTCCGCCGGCTGGTCCGCGGGCTGGGCCCGCTCGGGCTCGAGTGCCTGACGCTGTACGCATTCTCGTCGGAGAACTGGAAGCGCCCGGAGGACGAGATCAGGGACCTGATGGGCCTGATGCGCAAGTTCATCCGGAGCGACCTGCCGGACTTCGTCGCCAACGACGTGCGGCTCAGGATTCTCGGCAATTACAGCGCTATGGCGCCCGACATTGTCGAAATGCTCGAAGATGCGCTGGCGCAGACCGCCCACGGCAGCAAGACCATCGCGGTGGCGCTCAACTACGGCTCGCAGCAGGAAATCGCCCGCGCCGCGGCGAAGGCGGCCGCCATCGGCCCGGTGACGGTCGAGACCATCGCCGCGCAGCTCGACACCGCCGACCTGCCGCCGCTCGACCTGCTGATCCGCACCTCGGGCGAGGTTCGCCTGTCGAACTTCCTGCTGTGGCAAGCGGCTTATGCCGAGATGTGGTTCACCGACGTGCTGTGGCCGGACTTCACGCCGGCGCATTTGGAGGAAGCCCTGGCGAGCTTCGCCAACCGGGAGCGGCGTTATGGCGGACGGTGACACAATCCTCCCCGGGACGGGGAGGTGGCAGCGCGAAGCGCTGACGGAGGGGGGCCGCCTCCTGGCGCAGGATGTGGGGC
>Ga0196977_1001027_pt1 | contig 11628 bp, 10 predicted proteins | sample S3v_1013CmetaG_FD_148634 | JGI IMG/M metagenome (GOLD analysis project Ga0196977, IMG submission 148634) | Soil microbial communities from Anza Borrego desert, Southern California, United States - S3+v_10-13C | ecosystem: Environmental > Terrestrial > Soil > Desert | place: USA: California...
TTGAACTGCTGTTCGCCGATCTTGAAGCTGTCTTCAGCCGCGCTCATCTTCACGTCTTTCAAACGGAAACGAAGCGTCGCGAGCGTGTTGTCGGTGTTGTGATTGATGACGTAAGCCGCCGCGGATGCCGGACCCGTCAGTTGTCCCGCGACTTTCGCGTCCTCAGTCAGCAGCTTTGCTTCGACGTTCAGCACGCTCTTGTCGACGACGCGCACTGTTTTCACGTTGCGCATCGCGCCCATGGTCCAACCTGTGTCGTCGTACGGCGCCGGATCCGTGACGTTGTAATACTGCGTGTCGAGCAGCATGTCGGCCATGCGCGAATACGGCTGGTCCATCCGCACGATGTAAGAACCCGCCGGATACTTCTGATCTTTGACACTGAAACTCTTTGTCGCGCGATGAACTTCAATACCCTGCAAACGCATCAGGTTGACCATGTCGGCCGCTTCAACAGGACGCGGCGTGTCGCCCGGAATGATGTAAGCCGCAGGGCCCTCGTTTGACGCTTTAGCAATCGAGCGTTTGCTCTTCAGGTAAAAGTTGTTCAGGAAGCGTTCCTTCTCTTTCGCCACGAGGTTCATGGCAAACAGGATCGCGGACTGCTGCATGTTCACGTTGTTGCGCATCGACCAGTTGACGCGCGGGAACGGCGGATTCGGACGGTACCAAACGCGCGACGTTTGATTCGCGCCCAACGTTCTTTCGCGGGTGTCTGCGCCGCCGTTGCCGAAAGTCTCGTAGAAACGCCCGATCGCGTTGTGTCCGGTCGCGATGTAGAGCATGTAGTTTGGCGCCCAACCGTCGTAAAAACCGTGTGTCCAAACACCGGGCACGCCGCGTTTCGTCATCTCTTCGATTTCGTAATGGGCCAGGACTTGAAACTCATCGATCGCGAGGGGATCGATCCACGCGTTGTACGGCCCCGTGCCCGTCATGGTGTAGAGATACGGCACTGACTCGTGCAGATCGTGAAGCACCGTCGGATGGTAGTCGAGAAACGTCTTCATCTGGTTGCGCGAAAGCGCGAGGGCCATGCCGAGACTGTCGCGGTTGTTGTCGTGCGCGACGTATTTGCCCCAGTAGAGCAATGGCGGCGCCGGTTTGCCCGGATTTGCTTTGCGGTAGTTGTAAAGATCGACCATCCGATCGCGGCCGTCGACTTCGAGCGCCGGCGTGATCATTACGATCATGTTCTTGCGAATGTCTTCGATGAACGGCGAGTCTTCGACCGCGAGACGATAAGCCAGTTCCATCAACATCTCGGGCGAGCCGGTTTCCGGCGAGTGAATCGAACCGGAGGCCCAGTAGAAGGGTTTGCCTTCCGCGATCAGCGTGTGGGCTTCAGTTTCGCTGAGCTTGCGCGGATCGGCTAGTTTGGCCGTGATCTCTTTGTAGCGATCGAGTTTGGCCAGATTCGCTTCGTCACTCACGAGCACCAGCATCTGCTCGCGTCCCTCTTCGCTCTTCTCGGGCGCAAGCAACACGCGCACGCGTGGAGAGGCGCCGGCGAGCGCGCGGTAGTAGCGATAGAGATCCTTCGTGTAGGTCAACTTGTTTGGCGTGCCGATCGCGTAGCCCAGGATCTTTTCCGGCGAAGGCACCTTGTCCGAGAGTGGCAGATGGTCCACCAGCTCGGTCATGAAGTACTTCTCCGTGGTGTACTCGGCGATCTTCGCGCCGTACGCCGTGTCGTTCGGAGATTTTGGAGTCGTATATTTCGGATTGACCGGCGCTGATTTTGCGGGAGCTGTTCGAGCAGTGCTAGCAGACTCTTCAGCAGACGTGTTGCGAGAGTCAGTTTGAGCCGAAATCTGCGCCGATAAAACCAGCAGCGTCAACACCGCGCACACGAGTTTGGATCTTGGGAACATAATGGGCTCCTTCAAGTCGGCAGGAAACTGTTCTATCTTTGGTACTACACGTCACGCGCACAACGAAAGCCTGAGATCATCCAGCGTTCGTGCGCGTGAAAGAAGTTTCTGTACGTCGTTCTGATATGCGACCGGGGCGTGGCAAACGAGCCGCCGCGCAAAACCTTCTGATTGACGAACCACTTGTCGTTGTATTCGTCAAACTCTGTTTTGAAACCCGGGTAAGGCACGTAATCCGACGTCGTCCACTCCCAAACATCGCCGATCATCTGCTGGCAACCGTAAGGATTGGAGCCGTCGGGGAAAGCACCCACGGGCGAAACTGACCAGAAACCGTTTTCGAAGAAATTGGTGTTGCCGCTGTCGGGATCGGTGTCGCCCCACGGAAAACGACGCTTAACTTTGCGGTCGGCATCATAACACGCCGCCTTCTCCCATTCAGCTTCTGTCGGGAGTCGTTTGCCGGACCATTTGGCGAACGCTGACGCTTCGTAGTAACTAACGTGAGAAACGGGATCTTCGCCGCGGGTCTCGACGGAGTGAAGACCGGAAAAATCGCGAATCATCCACTCAGTGTCGTGCAATTCCCAGTAGAGTGGTGCTTGCCAGTGTTCTTGTTTGACCGTTTCCCAACCTTCAGAGAACCACCAGCGAAAGTTCTGATAACCGCCTTCGCGCATGAACTCCAAAAACTGACCGTTAGTAACCAAGCCCCGATCTATCTGAAAATCCTGTAGGAAGACCTGATGCGCGGGTTTCTCGTTATCCCACGAAAATCCCTCTCCTTCAAAACCTAACCAAAATAGTCCCCCTTCGACATCCGCCATACCCTCGACTTTGAGTTGTGGTTTTGCAAGCGGCTTCATCTTTGGCTGAAACTGATCGCAGAGCAGGTGCTTGATGTCGTAAACGAGCAATTCCTGATGTTGCATCTCGTGTTCGAGACCCAGCCTCACGACTTTCACAACCGCGTCGTCCGCTGTAGACAAAAACGAGAGCATCTGTTCATCGACGTGATTGCGGTAAGCAATTGTTTCGCGCACGGTCGGACGAGACTTTGTGCCGCGCTTGGGGCGTTCGATCCGTGCTCCGAACCCTTCGTAATAGGAGTTGAAGTAGAACAGAAAGTCTTCCGAGTAGACTTTGTATCCCGGTTTGTGGGCGTGGAGCACGGTTTCGAAAAACCACGACGTGTGACCGATGTGCCAACGCGGCGGACTCATAAACTCCGCCGTTTGAATCACATAGTCTTCAATCTCGAGCGGCACAACTATTTCCATCGTGCGCGCACGAACCCGCTTGTATAAATCCGTTAGTGACATTGATTTTAGACAATAATACTAGCTCACGACGATCGAGTGTGAGCCGCGGGGGGAAACTCGTCCGATTATTTGTGCTCGGGGGTAATTCTCGCGCAGTCTGCGAAGCAACGTCTCTGCTTTATCTTCGGCAATAGCGATCAGCATCCCGCCTGCCGTTTGTGGATCAAACAACAATCTCAACAGATTCGAATCGACTGAAGACGCGACCACGACGTCCGCGCCAACATACTCGCGGTTGGTTTTGTCACCACTCGTCAACATTCCCGCAGTCGCCAATTCCAAAGCACCATCGAGCAGCGGCACGGCGCAGGCGTAGATCTCAACCGTCACCTTACTCGCGCAGGCCATCTCCCACGCATGACCAAGCAGCGCGAAGCCGGTGACGTCCGTCGCTCCCTTCACTCCAAATGCCAGCATCGCTTCAGCCGCGTGCTTGCCCGGCGTCAACATCGTTTCCACTGAAGCCGCCACGATCTCGTCAATGACGCACGCTTTCTTGACGCCCGTGGAAATCACGCCCGTGCCGATCGGTTTCGTAAGAATTATTAAGTCGCCGGGCTGTGCGCCGGAGTTTCTCGCCACGTGACCCGGATCGATGATGCCCGTAACCGAGTAGCCAAACATGATCTGCGCGTTATCGACGCTGTGGCCGCCAATCAACGTCACGCCGTGGCGGTTGAGTGTTTCGAGTCCACCACGCATGATCTGCGTGAGGATCGCGGGATCGACGCCCGTTTTCGGAAAACACGTGATCGCCAACGCCGTGATCGGCGTACCCGCCATCGCCCAGACGTCGTTAATTGAATTGAGCGCGCTGATGCGTCCGAAGTCGAACGGGTCGTCGACAATCGGAGTGAAGAAGTCTACGGTTTGTACCAAAGCGAGGTCGTCGCGGAGACGGTATACTCCCGCGTCGTCGGCTGTGTCGAAGCCGACAATCAGGTTTGGATCGGCAGGTTGTTTGGGTAGCCCGCTCAAAACTTGAGCGAGTAAGCTCGGGCTAAGCTTCGCCGCTCAACCGGAGCACGAGACCATCTCAGTCAGACGCATCGCGGGCACCTCCTTTCACGAGTCTGTGTTTTACCATAGTTGCGTAGGTTCGCCGAAGGGGTTCACCGAAGGGGTTCGCCGAAGGAGTTCACCGAAGGGAGTTGATTGATGATCCACATCGGACCGGCCGGTTGGTCTTACAAAGACTGGGAAGGCACGGTTTATCCGCAGAAGCCCGGCAAGAACTTCGATCCGCTCGAATACCTCGCGCGATTTTTCAATACGATTGAGGTTAACAGTAGCTTTTATCGTCCACCCGCGCCCTCAACAACCAAAGCCTGGGCCAATCGCGTGTCCGCGAACAAGCAGTTTACGTTCACCGCGAAGTTGCATCGCCTTTTCACACACGAACGTGGTAAGGCGACCAAAAAGGATGAAAAGGAATTTCACGACGGGATGAAGCCGCTCTTGAAGGCTGGAAAACTGGGCGCGCTGCTGCTTCAGTTTCCGTGGTCGTTCAAGAACACCGTTGACGATCGTGTTTACCTGGCGGAATTGCTGGAAAAGTTTAGTAAGTATCCATTAGTGCTCGAAGTGCGGCATGCATCGTGGAACACACCGGCGATGTACGAATGGTTAGAAGAAAGAGGCGTGGGAATCTCTAACATCGACCAGCCCGTGTTTTCGAAGTCGATAAAACCGGCGTCGTTGAGCACTTCGCCCGTCGGTTATGTTCGGCTTCACGGCAGGAATTACCAGAACTGGTTTCGCGAGAAGGCGCCGCGCGACGAGCGTTACAACTATCTCTACACGCACGACGAACTCGACCCGTGGCTGAAACGAATCAAAGAGGTCGCTAAGCAGACGCGCGAGACTTACGTGATCACCAATAATCACTTCCGCGGCCAGGCGGTGGTGAACGCACTCGAGATCGACGCGGCACTAAAAGAAAAACCAGTGCCGGCGCCCGAACCGCTGTTTGCGATCTATCCCCGGCTCAAAGAGTCCGCGACTCCCGAAACTTCCGACCAAAAGCTCTTCGACTAAGTGCGACCGCTCTTTCCTGGGACCGCAGGCGTCTCGCCTGCAACTCACGGTAGTAACTCTCACGAAACAGAGCAGGCGAGACGCCTGCGGTCCCAGGAAAGAGCGCGTTCAAATAAGTTTCACGCGCCGTGGGCGATCAACTGGGCAAAAGAGATTGGCAAACCGTCCGGATCGATCGCGACGGCGAGCTTGATGCCCTCACCTTCACGCTGCGTCGGCGGCATCACGAAACGAATTCCTTTGGCCTGTAACTCTGCGTAAGTCTGATCAACGTCGTCGACATTGAAGCCAATGGAGCACGCACCCGCGCGTTTCGATGGATCGCCCTGCGGCGGCGGACCGGGCACGCCTCCACCGTGCAATGCGAGCGTCGTTGCTCCCGTGGCAAACTCGGTCCACTCCGGCGATTCAAACTTCAAGGGAATCCCCAGCTTGTCGCGGTAAAACTCCACCGAACGCTGCATGTCGGAAACGACGATCATCGTGTAATCAAGCTGCTTGAACATCTGTCCTCCTTAACGCTTTGCGCCGCGCGGCGAATGCTTGCGCGTTTGGCCGCTGCCCATCCCCACGATCACTTCAAATTCGTCTTTCGTAAGCGGCATCACCGAAAGCTGCGACTGGCGAATCAACGGCAACTGGCTCAGTCGCTTGTCATAACGAATAGCCGCCAATTGGACCGGAGTCGCGAGTGGCTTCACGGGTTTGAGATCGACCGCGACCCACTGCGGATCGTCAGCCGTCGGATCAGGATAGGCGCTCTTGACCACTTCCGCCAAACCCACGACCTCTTTTCCCTTGCCTGAGTGGTAAAAGAGAACACGGTCGCCGACCTTCATGCCGCGCAGGTTATTTCGCGCCTGGTAATTCCGCACGCCGGACCAATCGGTGCTGCCGTCTTTTACAAAATCGTCCCAGGAATACGTTTCCGGTTCCTGCTTCACCATCCAATAGTTGTGTTTGTTTTTGGTTGTAGTTTTAGTCAAGGTTTTCATGTTGCGCACTTTCAATCTACAATTGGCCCATGATTAAAGAAGGAACTACTGCGCCGGCGTTCAAAACCAATGACGCGAACGGCGAAACCGTTTCGCTGAAAAATCTTCGTGGCCAGAAGGTTGTACTCTATTTTTATCCCAAAGATGATACGCCAGGCTGCACTAAAGAAGCCTGCTCGTTTCGCGACGCGTTTGCAACGTTCAAGAAACGCGGTATCACCGTTCTCGGTGTCTCGCCGGACAGCGAAGCGTCCCACAAAAAGTTCGAGACTAAGTATAAACTCCCTTTCACCCTCTTAGCCGATAAGGACCACGCGATCGCGGACGCCTACGGCGTGTGGGGACAGAAGAAGTTTATGGGACGAACGTACATGGGTGTTCATCGAACCACTTTCTTGATCGATGAGAAGGGCAAGATCAAAAAAGTGTTTGAGAAAGTGAAGCCAGAAGATCACGCCAGTGAGGTTCTGGAAGCTTTCGCTGACTGAGATTATTGCCGATTGCCGATTGTCAATTGCCGATTGAAGGAGTTTTGAACGGCTTCAATTGGCAATCCGCAATCGACAATCGACAATGCGAAGAGGCTAGGCTGCCACCCAGCCTGCAATTTTCGCGGTTTCACCTTCCGGGTTCCGGCCAGGCATCAGACCTTGCAAACAACTGAAGGAACTCGGAACGTCTCGCTTGCGAGCAGGCAAGTGCGGGGTTTCCTGAACCGTCGCACCCTCTCCTGCTTCGTTAAGAAAGTAGAGCCGAGTGTTACCAACAACCTGCGTTCTGATTTCGTGAGTCCAGAGCAACAGGTTGGCTAGAGCGTCGCCGATCTCGTCTTTGCCGAGCTTTGTTTCCTGAGCAATCTCGCGTTGCGTGCGCGAACCTTTGCGAATGGCGTCGCGCACGCGTTCCACGGGAGAGAGTTTACTGACTGACTTTGAAGGATAGTGTGAGCTCGCTGAGTCGCCGGCCATTATTTCGGTCATTTCGATCTGCTGTGAGATGTAGCGCTTGCGTGCTGACTTGTATTCCTTCAAAGCGCGGCGGCTTTGCGTTACTTTTTGACGAATGCAACTCTTGCAGTAGAGATTTCGGCCATCTTTACGTGCTCGGCAAATTCCAAATTCGGCTATCGGCAAATCCTGTGAACAAATCGGACAGTGTTTCAGTTGGGGGGCTAGTAATTTTTCCTCTATCATTCGAGCAACTCCACTGGGCATTGAAAAACAACACTTCAAACCACAAAGCGGGCAACACTTCACCTACCCGGATAAGCAAACCTTCCGGTCCAGGAAGCTTAGTTTGGGATTATTGTTTGGCGAAGATGCCCACCACCGGGCGAATCGCCTAGATTGCCTTGCGCGACTGCCGCACGAGCCGCGCCCCATCTTTCACCTGACTTGGCTTTCGTAGGAAGGCTCTGGGCAATTGCGAGATAGAGATAAGAGCTTAGTAACCTTCAAACGAGTCAAAAAACAGGTCCGCTGACCTCTGCTTGTTCTGGCAATCAATGTTCAGCGAGGGAATCGCATTATAGTTATCGATAGCTTTTTTGCAATACCTTTTTCAGATGTGTTTCGGACCAAAGTTAATCGCGAAATTTCGTTTCAAGATCGTGAGTGATGCGATCATCTATCCTGCTATTTAAGAGTTGTTTGCGTCGCGGAAGTGGACGAATCGAGCGATCGAAATTTATGTTTCAGTTGTTGCGGCGTTCGATTTTGGTCTCTTGATTTGTTAGGAAAACGCGCGAGTAAGTGAGAATTGAAAAAGCGTTCGCCGTCTGTTTGGCGCAACTACTTCGTATTCGTTTTCAATGGTCCCACAATTAGTAGACACGTACTTGGACCATCCGTGAGTGAGTTGTTACGAGCAAGTTAAAAAGTGACATGATGCACGTTCCTTAGCAGCAAAAGAATTAACACGTTCACCCGCAAGGGGTTTTTGTCACGCCGCTAACGTGTGCAAAGTGTTGTAAGTGCGCGTTTGTAACAGCTTTGTAAAACTCAGACCTATGATTTCCACAAAGTTTTCCACACATCCTGTGGAAATCGCATCACCGAGAAGCACAGGAAGGACAAAGAGGCGCAAAGCCTGACCAGTCTCATTCAATGCGCTTGGCGGAAGTGGACCACGATGTGTCTGAAAGTGATTACCAGAGTTGAAGAATCTTCCACCAGGCGACGCCCGCGACACTCCAGATGATAATGGTGGTCACCGAGGCGATTAGTCCGAGCCACCACCACGTGCGTTGCGTTGTGTAACCCGCGCCAAAGTAGATCGGCGCCGGTGTCGTACCGTAATGCGTCAGCGAGGCCGCCAGGTTTGAAAAATACGCCAACGACAACACCGCTAGATAAGGCGGAGCGCCAGCGGCCAGAATCACGATTAAAAACGGCACAAACATCGCCGTCACGTGCGCCGTGATGCTCGCAAACACGTAATGCGCGTAGAAGTAGATCAAGAGCAACGACGCGAGCGCTAGCCACCATTTCCAGCCCGTTGTGAGTCCTGCGGCTGCTTCGGCGAATCTTTTCGTCAAACCTGTTTGCCCGAGCGCCTCGGCCATGCGTATCAGCCCACCATACCAAATGAACACGGCCCACGCAGCTTTTTCCGTGATCAGATCTTCCCAATCCAGTACGCCCGTAATTAGCAAGACGCTGATGCCCAGCAGCGCAACCGCCGCGTAATCAATGCCGTGGAATTTGGTCGTCATCCACAAGCCCGCGACGACGCCAAAGACCAACAGCATCAACCACTCGGACCACTTCATCGGTCCCATCATCTGCAACTCTCTTGCGGCAAACTCACCGGCGGCAGGCGTGTGTTTGATCTCAGGCGGAAAAACTCGATAGAACAAATACGGAACGATAATGAGGCTAAGCAATCCCGGAACGATTGCGCCGATGGCCCACCGCGCGTAAGTGATCTCGATTCCGGTTGTTTCCTGCGCAAACCGTGCGATGATTGGATTCGAAGCCTGACCGGTCAAAAACATCGCGCAGACGATTACGTTACATTGGTACACACTCGCCATGAGAAACGCGCCGAGTCGACGCGCGGTTGGTCCGGGTCGTGATTCATAAGCTTCCGCCAGACTCTTGGCGATCGGAAAGATGATTCCGCCTGAGCGCGCACCGGTTGATGGGATTACGGTCGCAAGCACGGTTTCAGTTGAAGCGAGCGCGTAACTGAGACCGAGTGAGTGCCTGCCAATGGCTTTGATGAAGAAAAACGCGATACGCCGTCCCAAACCGGTCTTGATCATGCCCCGCGAGATGAAAAAGGCGGCGAGCACGAGCCACACGACGGGATCTGCATAGCCGGTGAGCACCTCGTTCATCTTCATCACGTTGAAAAGCGGTAACGCTGTGACGCCCAGCAAGACCACAGCGGCGCCCGGAATCGGACGGACAATCGATCCGGTGATCGTCGCCGCAAAGATCGCCAAGAGCCGCCACGATTGCTGCGTGACGCCCTCCGGGACTGGAATTAGTAAGATACCGACCGCTACAAACAACACGATCGCCCAACGCAGCAGCAGGCTACGGAATCCTAATCTCTCGATAGGTTCCTTTTCAGTTTCGGGGGTGTTTTGCATACTGTAAGAGGCAAGGCTCAAAATGCGGGACAAGATAACCGATAAAGAAACATATTTGAACAGACGTTTTTTCATGCGTGCCGCGGTCCTGGCCGGCACGGCCACCGCGAGCACGCTTCTTTACCGCAGACTGAATCCACCGCCGGCCCAGCCTGTCGAAGGCGAGAAGCTCAACGCGACCGCTAGTGATTCGAAACCAGAGGCTGTCAAAAACGGCTATGTGGTTGAGGATCAATTGACGCCGTTTGAGGCGATCACGAACTATAACAATTTTTACGAGTTCGACACTTCGAAAGATGGCGTTGCAAGTGCCGCCAAACGATTCGTAACGCGACCGTGGGAAGTGTCGGTCGGTGGTTTAGTAAATAAGCCGCGCGTTTTCGACATTGATGAATTGCTGAAGTTTCCGCTCGAGCAACGAATTTACCGGTTGCGCTGCGTCGAAGGCTGGTCCATGGTCATTCCGTGGATTGGCTTCCCCTTGAACAAACTGCTCGAGCAGGTCGAACCCACTTCACAGGCGCGGTATGTTGCTTTTCAAACCCTGCTCGATCCGAGTCGCATGCCGAACCAACGCACTGGCGTCCTTCAGTGGCCGTACGTCGAAGGACTTCGTCTCGACGAAGCAATGCATCCGCTGACCATCATGGCCACGGGACTTTATGATGAAACGCTGCCGCCACAGGATGGCGCGCCGATTAGGCTAGTTGTGCCCTGGAAGTACGGCTTCAAAAGCATCAAATCGGTCGTCAAGATCACGCTCGTCGCTGATCAACCGCCCACAACCTGGAATATTGAAACACCTTACGAATACGGGTTCTATTCAAACGTGAACCCAAACGTGCCGCATCCGCGCTGGAGTCAGGCCACGGAACGCCGGATCGGCGAATTCAGCCGCCGCAAAACGCTGCTCTTCAATGGCTACAGCGAACAGGTTGCTCATCTCTATCAGGGAATGGACTTGGTGAAGAACTTCTAAAACGCGCCATGACCTTTCCCAAGATCGTTGTTTTTATCAACTCGCTGATTCCGCTCGTACTTCTGCTCTGGGATCTCTACCGCAACCGCGTTGGGCCAAACCCGTTGGAGTTTGCCACGCGAACGACCGGCATGTTGACGCTCGTCTTCCTGTGTCTCACACTCGCCGTCACACCGCTGCGAAAGATTTTCGGCCTTAATTCGCTCGTGAAGTTTCGCCGAATGCTTGGCTTGTTCGCGTTCTTCTACGGTTCGCTCCACCTGCTGACTTACGTTTGGTTTGACCGGCAGTTCAAGCTGTTGAACACGGTTCAGGACGTGGCGCAGCGGCCGTTCATTCTAGCTGGCATGACTGCGTTTGTGTTGATGCTGCCGTTGGCGCTGACCTCAACGACTCGCATGGTGAAACGATTGGGTGGAAAGCGTTGGGCCAGGCTTCATCGTCTCGTATATCTCGCGGGAATTGCCGGCGTGGTTCACTTCTGGATGCTCGTGAAGTCGGACACGAGTTTGCCGTTGACGTTTGCTTTTATCGTGCTTTTTCTATTGGGCTATCGCCTTTTGCTGAAGTACGAGCCACCTCAACCGACAAATCACAATACGAGCCTCTTTCCGCGCGAATAGTCTTCATCTAGAATGCTTCAGAAGTAGTCCGAGGTCCATCGAATGCCTGAGCGAAGAAGCACCGAACGAAAGAGAGTACTACTTGAAGCGAAATGGGAGAGCATGTCGCGCAGACATGAGGCACGCGTTGATGATGTCAGTCTCGGTGGCTGCTTCGTGAACACGTACGGACCGGTGGAGCTCAACGAGCCGGTGAGTCT
>Ga0196977_1001028_pt1 | contig 11627 bp, 10 predicted proteins | sample S3v_1013CmetaG_FD_148634 | JGI IMG/M metagenome (GOLD analysis project Ga0196977, IMG submission 148634) | Soil microbial communities from Anza Borrego desert, Southern California, United States - S3+v_10-13C | ecosystem: Environmental > Terrestrial > Soil > Desert | place: USA: California...
GCCGGCGCCGACCGGACCTACGACGCGCTGTTCCGGCAAGTGGGCGTGATTCGTGCCGCGACGTTCTCGGATCTGCTCGACATCCCCACGGCGCTCGCGACCGGGCGGCGTCTCAAAGGCAAACGCGTCGCCGTCCTCACTTCGACCGGCGGCGCAGGCGGTTTGGTCGTCGACAGCCTCGGCGCATCGGGATTCGATGCGCCGGCCCCGGAGCCGGAGACCGCCGCAAGGCTGCGCGCGCTGCAGGACAACGATCAGGCGGCGCTCGACCGCAATCCGATCGACGTGACGCTCGCCGGGCTGCGGCCCGATCTGCTGCGCGGTGCGATACGCGCGATTCTCGACAGCCCGACATACGACGCCGCCGTGGTCATCGTGGGGTCGTCCGCGCTGGCGCAGCCGAATCTCATGGCGGACGCGCTCAACGACTGTCTTTCCGGGAGCGAGAAGCCCGTGATCGCATACGTGAGCCCCTACGCGCCCCACGTCGAGCAGGTCCTGAATCGACGCGGTGTGCCGGCGTACAGCGCACCGGAGAGCTGCCCGGCCGCGCTGACGGCGATGCTGCACTCGACGCGTTGGCAAGCGCCCGCGTCTTCGCGCGTGTCCGTCGCGCCGGTCGCAATCGATGACCTGCTTTCGGGCGCGCTCAACGAAGCGGAATCGAAACAACTGTTCGCGCGGTTCGGAGTGCCCTCGGTTCGCGAGCGCGTCGTGCGCACGCCGGACGAAGCGCAGCGCGCGGCATCGGAGCTCGGCGGTCCGGTGGTCGTCAAGATCCTGTCGCGCACGATCCTGCACAAGAGCGAAGTCGGCGGCGTCGCGGTGAACGTAATGCCCGCGGAAGCCGGTGCCCGCGTGGCCGCGATGAAGTCTGAAGTGGCCGCGAAGGCGGGCAGCGCGCCCGAGGCATTTCTGGTGCAGGAAATGATTGCCGGCGGCACCGAGCTCATCCTCGGTTTCCACCGCGATCCTCAGCTCGGGCCTGCCGTGCTGCTCGGCATGGGCGGCGTCACCGCGGAGCTCTTCAACGACACGACGATGCGGCTGCTGCCGGTGGGCCGCGATGAAGCCGAAGCGATGGTGCGAGAGCTCAAGAGCTGGCCGCTGCTCGACGGCTTTCGCGGCCGCCCGCGCGGCGACATCGATGCGCTGGTGGCGGCAATCGTCGCGTTCTCGAACATGGCAGCGCAGCTCGGAGATTCGCTCGTCGAAGCGGAGGTGAATCCGCTGTTCGTGCTCGCGCGCGGTGAAGGCGTGCGCGCGGCGGATGGTCTGGCGGTGCTACGCGGCGCCGCCGTCTAACGCCCGCAGGCTGCGACAGCGCGCGCATCAGCTCATCGTGCGCCGGCCTGGCGAAACACCCGCAATTCTTCGGGCCTCTTGGTGATGCCCGCGAGCTTGCTCAAGCCTAGCCATTCGCGGGCGCGTTTCACGAACCTCGCATCTCCGCGAATGGAGATCGCCTTGTCGCGCTGCGCATCGGCGAGATCGGTCCACCCCATCCAGATCGCCGTCATGGTGCGCAGACCCGCCTCGATCTCGACATCGACTTCGTGCCCCGGATCGAAGTAGCACAGGTCGACCTCGGAGCCTTCGAACACGAGCCAATGCTCCCGCACCGGTGTCTGCGCGTCCGGGAACACGAAGTGAATGGTGAAACGACTCGGAAACTCGGGCAGCGGCCTCACGTTGCGGCGAATATCCCACATGAGCAGCCGCGCATCGACATCCTCCACCGACGGTTCGACATCGACCCATTCCTGGCCCCAGGTCGCCATCGACGTGACGATCGCTCCCAGGGCCTCGCCCGCGGGCGTCAGTCGATACGAGCCCTTTGCGCCGCGCGCACCCGCGCGGCAGGACACGGCACCGGCGGCCTCGAGCTCTTTCAAGCGGCGCGCGAGCAGATTTCGCGACATCAGAGGGACGCCGCGGCTGATGTCGTTGAACGTCGTCGACCCTTCGAGGAGCTCGCGCACGATCAGCATCGTCCAGCGGTTGCAGAGCAGCTCCGAGGCCATCGCCAGCGGACAGAACTGACCGTAGACACTCTTGAATTTCGCTGCCATGGCCCCGCCCTTTCGCGTCGATGCCAAAGACTAAGCAAAACGCTGCGCGGGTGGTAGTACAGATTCTGTACTAGAGGCCGGTGCGGAGGACCAGCAGGATGACGCCTCCACCACCCCTACCGCGAGGTAAACCATGACAACCACGATTCGCACCCGCACCGGCGACACGCGCTCTCTTGCTGAGCCCGACATCACGGCGCTTGCCGCCGCCATGCGCGGCCGGCTGGTGCGGCCGGAAGCGCCGGATTACGACGAGGTCCGCCAGATCTGGAACGCCGCGATCGACCGGAAGCCGGCGCTGATCGCCCGCTGTCAGGGCGTGGCCGACGTGATCGCCGCCGTGAAATTCGCATCTACCCATGGTCTGCTCACCTCCGTGCGCGGCGGTGGACACAACATCGCCGGCAGCGCGTTATGCGATGGCGGTCTTACGATCGATCTTTCGGCCATGCGCGGCGTTCGCGTCGACCCCGCGGCGCGGCGTGCGTGGGTCGAGGGCGGCGCGCTGCTGGGCGACGTCGACCACGCGACGCAGGCTTTCGGTCTCGCCGTCCCGCTCGGCATCAACTCCACGACCGGCGTCGGCGGGCTGGCGCTCGGCGGCGGATTCGGCTGGCTGAGCCGCGCCTTCGGACACACCGTGGACAACATCGTCAGCGCCGACGTCGTTACCGCGGGAGGCGATCTCGTGCGGGCGTCGGACAGCGAGAACACGGACCTGTTCTGGGCCATCCGCGGCGGTAGCGGCAACTTCGGCGTCGTCACCCATTTCGAATTCAAGCTTCACCCCGTGGGCCCGATGATTCTGTCGGGACCGGTGATTCACGCGCTGGAGAACGCGCCTGCAGTGCTGCGTGCCTACCGCGAAGCCGCGCGCGATATGCCCGACGAGGCCACGTGCTGGCTGGTGCTGCGCAAGGCGCCGCCGCTGCCCTTCCTCGAACCCGAGCATCACGGCCGTCCGGTATTGATCCTGGTCATGGCCTACTCGGGCTCGATGGACCAGGGCGAGGCGGTGTTGCGGCCACTGCGCAAGCTCGGCGAGCCGCTGGCGGATGGCGTCGCACCTCATCCGTATGCGGGCTGGCAGGCCGCCTTCGATCCGCTGCTGGGCGCGGGCGCGCGCAATTACTGGAAATCGAACGACTTCGCCGAGCTGAACGACGACGTGATCGAGCTCATGGTCAGCGCGACGCAGTCTCTCCCGACCGACGAATGCGAGATCTTCGTCGCGCAACTCGGCGGCGCTGCAGGCCGTGTCGCCGTCGATGCGACCGCGTACGCGCATCGACAGACGCGCTTCACGATGAACATCCACGGCCGCTGGCAGGATCCGGCCGACGATCGGCAGGTGATCGGATGGGTTCGCAGGCTGTACGAGCGCTCGTCACCGCTCGCGACGGGCTCGGTCTACGTCAACTTCGTTCCCGAAGCCGGTGAAGTGCGGTCCGTCGGTCCGTTCGGCGCGAACACAGCCCGGCTGAGAAGGATCAAATCCCGCTTCGACGCCGGCAACGTGTTTCGCGCGAACGTCCCGATCGAGCCTTTATCCGCGTCTACGCCCTGAGGCGGGATACGGGCGCCTCGCGCGGCGCCTGCTGCCACTCGTGCATCAGCCACTCGTGCTGCAAGGCCACGTGGTGGCGTGCGATCTCCGACACAGTGTTGCAGGAGATCTGCGCCATCGCGCGGCTGATCTCGCCGCGGTAGATATCCAGTGCACGCGCCGCGCCGGCCTGGCCGCCGGCGGCGGTGCCGTACAGCGTGCTGCGTCCGATCAGCACGAACTGCGCGCCCAGCGCGAGCGCCTTCACCACGTCGCTGCCGCGGCGTATGCCGCTGTCGAAGACGATCGTGGTGCGATGTCCTACCGCCTTGACGACGTCCTCCAGCACGTCGATCGGCGCGGGCGCGGCGTCGCAATTACGCCCGCCGTGGTTGGAGACGATGATGCCGTCGGCGCCGTATTCGAGCGCCTTCTCGGCGTCGTCCGGGTGCAGCAGACCCTTGACCAGGAGCTTGTGCGGCCAGATGTCGCGCAGGTCCTTCAAGTCGTCCCAGTTGAGCGAATCGGCGCGCGTTTCCTTGTTGCCGCCGTACGCGGTGGTGATCTTGTCGCGCAACTGGTCGGGGAAGTTTTCGCGCGTCGGCATGCCGCCGTTGGCGATATAGCGTCCCAGCACGCCGAACATCCAGCGCGGATGCGTCATCACATCGATCGTGTTGCGCCGGTTGTACTTGAACGGCACGGAGAAGCCGTTGCGCCGGTTGTACTCGCGGTTGCCCGCAACGGCGCCATCCACCGTCACCAGCAGCGCTTCGAAACCCGCCGCATCCGCGCGGCGCACCACCTGGTGGGAGAGCTTGCGGTCGGCCCACATGTAAAGCTGCATCCACAGCGTGCCCCCGACCTGCTCCGCAACCTTCTCCATGCTGGTGATGGAGCCGGTGGCGAGCGAGAACGGGATGCCCGCGGCCTTGGCTGCGCGGGCGAGCTCGAGCTCGCCGCGATACCACATCATGCCGGCCGCGCCGGTGGGCGCGATGCCGATCGGCATCTTGAATTCCTTGCCGAAGAGCGTGGTGTCGAGCTTGCGGCCCGAGACGTCCACCAGCATGCGGGGCCGCAGCTTGATGCGCTCGAACGCCTCGCGATTACAGCGCAGCGCCACCTCGTCCTCGGTGCCGCGATCGACGAATTCGAACAGCCATTTCGGTAGCCGGCGCTTGGCCATTTCGCGCAGGTCGAAGATGTTCTGCGCGTCTTGCGGATCCGGGAAAATCATCGCTCACCCCCCGTGGCGTTTTTGGTCGCTGCGAGTATAACGCCGCGAGGCCGTTGCCCAGGGAGACGCCATAATCGCCGGATGAATCTGCGCCAGCTCATCACCCTGTGCGAGGTCGTGGACCAGGGGCTCAAGCTTTCGGCCGCGGCACAGTCCCTGCACCGCTCGCAGCCGAGCATCACGCGCCAGCTCCAGGAGCTCGAGCAGGAGCTCGGCACCCAGCTCTTTCTGCGCAGGCGCAACAAGATCCTCGATCTGACGCCGCAGGGGCGCGAGATCCTCACGAGCGCGCGGCGCATCGTCCGCGAGCTCCACAGCATCCGCAGCGCGAGCGAAGACACGAATGCCGTAGCGCGCGGCGAGTTCACGGTCGCCACGACGCATACACAGGCGCGCTATACGCTGCCGCGCGTGATCCGGCAGTTCAAGACTCAGTACCCGCATGTGAGACTCAGCCTGCGACAAGGCACACCGGTCCAGTGCGTGGAGCTGGTCGCCCGCGGCGCCGTCGATATCGCAATCTGCACGGAGACGCCGGACCAGCCCGATGACGTCGCCGGCATTCCAGCGTACCGGCTCAACCGCAGCGTCGTGGTGCCCAAAGGCCACCCGCTCCTGCGCGTGAAGCCGCTCACGCTGGAGGCCGTGGCGCGCTACCCGATCATCACCTACGACCAGGGCTTCAGCGGCCGCTGGGTGCTCGACCACGCGTTTTCCGAGCGCGGACTCGAGCCCACCGTAGTGCTGAGCGCGATCGACGCCGACGTGAGCAAGACGTACGTCGAAATGGGACTCGGCATCGCGATCCTCGCGACGATCGCGTTCGACGCTGCGCGCGACACGCAGTTGCGGAGCATCGACGCGAAGCACCTGTTCCCGCCGAGCACGCTGCGGGTCGCGGTCCGGCGGCATGGTTACCTCCGCCCCTACATGCTCGAGTTCATCCGCATGTTCGCGCCGTCGCTCGCCCGCGCTCGCGTCGAGCGCGCGCTCGCGGGCGAGCGCATCTCGCCGCCGCGCAACCTCCCGGAGCTTTAGGGCCATGGGCCGCCAGTTCGACACACCCGTCATTCCCGCGAAGGCGGGAATCCAGAACCGTCATTGCTCTGGACCCCCGCCTTCGCGGGGGTGACGGATGAGAGCAGTGCTATTTGCACAGCGCATAGCAACGCTACGTTTTTCGCAATTTATCTGATAGCTGCCGGGTGGTAACCTTTGCGGCTGCCCAGCCGCCGTCCGCCCCTTCGCCAGAGGAACGCTGCCGCGGCTTTCCCCGCTCGTCGCTCACGGAGCTCGCCCATGTACGGAGTCATCAATCACAACTTTCCGCGCCCGTCCGAAGCGCTCGTGAAAGGGTTCGCCGGCATCTGGACCTCGACCATCGCCGACACGATGGGGCGGCACGGGGTGATGATGCCGGAGATCCGCCCGATCTTCGAAAACATCCGTTTCGTCGGTGTCGCGTTCACGGTGCTCAACTACCCCAACGACAACATCACGACGCACAAGGCGCTGACGATGCTGCAGCCCGGCGACGTGCTCGTGATCGACGAAGGACGCGAGAACAACACCGGCTCCTTCGGTCACAACATGTCGCTCCAGGCGCGTAACCGCGGTGTCGTCGGCTACGTGAGCAACGGCTGCATGCGTGACATCAAGCTCCTGCGCGACGAGAAATTCCCGGCTTTCTGCCGCGGTGTGTGCGCCCGTTCGGCGCAGAAGAACACGCCGGGATCGATCAACGTCCCGGTGCAGGTCGGCGGCCTTGTCGTAGGCCCCGGCGACATCATCATCGGTGACGACGACGGCGTCGGCGTCGTCCCGCTCGCGGTCGCGGAAGAGGTGCTCGCTAAGGCCAAGTCGCGCATGGACATGGAGTTCCAGCAGGCGCGCGACATCAAGGAAGGCAAGAAGCCGCTCGAGATCCTCTATGGGGACTCGTGGGTCGATGCCGCGCTCAAAGGCAAAGTCAAAGAGAACATCTGAAGTTAATAGTCATCGCAGCCGCAAACAGACGCGGCGTTGCGATCCCGTGGCGCACGAAAGGCTACGTCCGCAGACGGGATTGCTTCGGCGAGCATTGGCTCTTCTCGCAATGACACGGTCGCTCTAAGGATACGGAATGATCCCAAATGAATTACTGGTCGAGCGCGTTGACGTCCTGATCGCAGGGAGCGGCGCGGCGGGCATGCGCGCAGCCATCGCCGCGCACGATGCCGGCGCCGGCAAAGTCGTGATGCTCGCCAAGGGCCCGCGGCGCGCGAATCACACGCGCATGTCGGGCGGCCGCTACAACGTCGTGACCGGTCTCAACCCGAACGACAGCAACGACGCGTTCTTCCAGGATACGATCGATTCCGGCGTCGGCATCAACAATTACGCGCTCACGCGCATCCTCGCGGACGAATCGCTCGACCGGTTGTACGACCTCGAGGAATACGGTCTCGCGTGGGACCGCACCGACGTCACCAAGTACTACATGTCGATGACCGGCGGCGGAAGCTACGTCCGCACGATCGGCTCGGTCGACGAAGGGATCGGCATCACCGAGGTGATGCTGCACCAGATGCACGCGCGCGGCATCCGCATCTGCGACTTCCACATGCTCGTGGATGCCATCAAGGACGACAACGGCCGCGTGGTGGGCGGCCTGGTCCTGGATCTTGCCAAGGGCGTCTGGCGCTACTTCGAGTGCTCTGCGCTGGTGATCGCCACCGGCGGCACCTCGCAGATGTACGAGACCAACTCCGGCCCGACGATCAACACCGGCGATGGCATCGCCATCGCCATGCGCGCGGGCGCGGAGCTCGTCGACATCGAGTTCATGCAGTTCATCCCGATCTCGTTCGTGTATCCGCCGAGCGCACGCGGTTACACGCTCACGGAGCCGGCACATTACGGCAAACGCCATTTCGATCCCAAGGCGGAGGCCGCGCACCTGCTCAATAACAAGGGCGAGCGCTTCGCGCTCAAGCACGACCCGGTGCGCAAGGAAGGCAGCACGCGCGACATTCTGGCGCGCGCGATCATGCTCGAGATCCTGGAAGGCCGCGGCACGCCCGAAGGCGGCGTGCTGATGGTGCCGGATCCGGACGTGTTCGATTCCTTCCTCAAGGAGCGGCCGATCTACGTGAAGCGGCTGCTCGAGAACTACGGCGAGCCGCAGGCGCGCCTCCAGGCGCCGATCCAGGTCATGCCGAGTGCGCTGTACACGCTCGGCGGTGTGCGTATCGACGCGTGGTGCCGCACCTCGGTGCCGGGACTGCTTGCAGGCGGTGAAGCCGCGGGCGGCGTGCACGGCGCGAACCGCCTCGGCGGGAGCTCGATGCCCGACATCCAGGTATTCGGCCGGCGTTCAGGCGTCGCCGCCGCGGAGGATGCGCGCGCGGGCGGCAACCCGCCGGGCGCCGGCCTCGAGCGTGCGCGAGCGCGCGCGGCCGAGCTCACGAAGCCGCTGGGCGCGAGCTCCGGTGTGCGCCCGCCCGAGGTCAAGAAGCGGCTGCAGAAGCTCATGTGGGACCACGTCGGTCTCGTGCGCAGCGGCCCGAAGCTCGAGGAGACGCTGCGCGCCTTCCGCGAGACGCGCGAGCAGGTGCTGCCGACCGTCAAGGTCACGAACAAGGCGCGCGTGCTGAACCGCGAATGGATGGAATCGATCGAGCTCGAAAACATTCTCGATATCGGCGAAGCGATGGCGGCCGCATCGATCGCGCGCGAGGAAACGCGCGGCGCGTTCTACCGCACCGATTTCCCGCAGCTCGACGCGCAGTGGACGGCGAACCTGTGGGTGAAGCGCGACGGGCGCAATCTGAATGTCGAGAAGCACGCCGTGCAGACGCGCGTCGGGCCGCAGCCCACGGAGCCCACGCACAAGGCCGAGCTCACGTTAGGAGAAGTCTAGGCATGACCATGGAAAAAATAACCGTCACGGCGGAGATCCAGCGCTTCGACCCGTCGGCCGACAAGGAACCGCACTTCGAGAGCTTCGAGGTCACCGGCCTCGCCAACATGCGCGTGCTCGACGTGATCCGCTCGGTGTACGAGAACCAGGCCGGCGATCTCGCCTACCAGTTCGCGTGCCGCATCGGCCGCTGCGGGACGTGCGCCGTGCGCGTGAACGGCGTGTCGGTGCTCGCGTGCCAGGAGAAGTGCAAGCCGCACATGCGCATCCAGCCGCTCAAGCCGTTTCCGGTGCTGCGGGACCTCGTCGTCGATCGCACCGAGATCGAGGCCCGGCTGGAAGAGCTCAAGCTCGCGCCGCTGCGCACGCACGAGCATCCCGGCATGCCCGAGCCGATCACGCCCAAGCGTGCCGAAGAGCTCTGCCACATGGATTCGTGCCTGCTCTGCATGGTGTGCGTGTCCGCATGTCCCGCCGTCGAGGAACGGCCGTTCGACGGGCCTGCGTTCATGCTGAAGCTGCGGCACATGTCAAAGCACCCGCAGGACACGCGCAACCGCCTCGACCAGGCGGTCGAGCACGGCATGCTCGAATGCTTCAACTGCGACGTGTGCACGCAGGTGTGCCCGGCCGACCTCTCCCCGGCGCAGGCGATACGCGAGTTCCGCCAGGAGCTCATGTTCGGCGGGAAGCGGCCGGTCGAGGGGAGACCCGGATGAGCCAGGGTCTCACGCTTCCGCGCAACACCACGCAGCAGGCGGAGAAGCCGCTGCACGGAAACATCGCGCGCTGGCTCCACCGCATCACCGGCACCGTCATCGTGCTGTTCGTGCTGGTGCACGTCGTCGCGCAGACGATCCTGCACGTGCCGGGATTCGCGGGGATCAAGGCCGGCATGCCGTGGCTGCCGGCGGTGCAGTCGCAGCACTGGGTGCATGCGCTGCTCTATTTCAGCATCGTGTTCCACACGCTCTACGGCCTGAAGCTCCTGATCTCCGAGATGGGACTGCGGATGGGCTATCGCGTGCCGCTCTGGTCGATCGTGGGCTTGAGCGCGCTCGTCGGATTGAGGGAGGTCTTGCGCTATGCCGGTATCTGATCGCGTCGTCTACGGCCGGGCGTTCAAGGCGACGCCCGTCTGGCTGTGGCTCGCGCAGCGCGCCTCGGGCGTACTGCTCGGGCCGCTCGTGCTGATTCACATGTGGTCGAGCAAGACCGCTTCGAGCTCGGTGCTGAACGCGCTGCTGCTCGCGATCATCCTCGTCCACGGCTATTCGGGTCTGCGACGCGTGGCGGTCAAACGCGACCGCTTCGGCGTGACGCTCGTGATCACCCTCTTCTGGTGCGCCGTCGTCGCGTTCTTCGGCGTGCTGCTCGTCGTCTACCACTAGAGTCCCGCCTCGCGATGAGCACCGCTCCGGCCGGCGTTTTCGACGCTTCCCGCGGAGAAAACGAGCGCAAGATCTTCCAGCGCGAAGCGGTGCCGCACATCTTCCGGCCGCTCGAGCTGCGCTCGGTGCGCGTGCGCAATCGCATCATGATGTCGCCGATGAGCCAGTACTCGGCGACGGACGCGCGCGCGAACGACTGGCACTTCCAGCACCTCGTATCGCGCGCGGTCGGCGGCACCGGGATCGTCTTCACGGAAGTGAATCACGTGAACCGGGCCGGGCTCTTCACGCCCCACTGCCTCGGTTTATGGGACGACCCGCAGCGCGACGCGCTCGCGCGCATCGCGCGTGCCGTGAAGGCGCAGGGCGCCGCGGCCGGTATCCAGATCGGTCATGCGGGCCGCAAGGCCTCGACCGCACGGCCCTGGGAAGGCAGCAAGCCCATTTCGATCGACAACGGCGGGTGGCAGGGCTTTGCCCCCTCCGCGATACCCATTGCCGAGGGCTACCCCGTGCCCATCGCAATGGACGAGAAGACCATCGGTGAGACGCTGGACGCCTTTGCCGCGAGCACGCGCCGCGCGCGCGAAGCCGGGTTCGACATCGTCGAGATCCACGGCGGTCACGGCTACCTCATCCACGAGTTCCTCTCTCCGCTCGCGAACCGGCGCACCGACCGCTACGGCGGCAGCTTCGAGAACCGCACGCGGCTGCTGCTGGAGGTGATGGATGCCGTGCGTGCGGAATGGCCCGACACGCAGCCGCTCTTCCTTCGCATCTCCGCCACCGACTGGGTGGACGGCGGCTGGGACCTCGAAAGCAGCGTGAAGCTCGCACAGCTTCTGCGCGAGCGCGGCCAGGTGGACCTCATCGACTGCTCGACCGGCGGTGTGGACCGCCGCCAGAAGATCTCCATTTACCCCGGCTACCAGGTGCCGTTCGCTTCTGCGATTCGCAAGCGCTCGGGCATGCCGACCGCGGCCGTGGGCCTCATCAACGGCCCCGATCTGGCGGAACAGATCGTCGCCGGCGGCGACGCCGATCTCGTGGTGCTGGGCCGCGCGCTGCTCGCCGACCCGTACTGGCCGCTGCACGCAGCCAGGACGCTGCGCGCACGCGTTGCATGGCCCACGCAGTACGAGCGCGCGGATATCTACTGATGTCTTTTCTGCGAAAGACGAAACACACCGTCACCCCCGCGCAGGCGGGGGTCCAGGAAACCAACTGCCCTGGATTCCCGCCCGCGCGGGAATGACGGCGAGGACGCTATGGATCTCCAGCTCTCAGGCAAGACCGCCCTCGTCACGGGCGCGAGCAGCGTCGGCATCGGACGCGTCATTGCGCACGGTCTCGCAGAAGAAGGTGTGCGCGTGGCGATCAGCGCGCGCCGTGCGCACCTGCTGGAGGAAGTCGCGCTGGAGATCAAGGACAAAGGCCTGATCGAGCCGGTAGTGCTGCCCGCCGATCTGTACGAGCC
>Ga0196977_1001029_pt1 | contig 11623 bp, 5 predicted proteins | sample S3v_1013CmetaG_FD_148634 | JGI IMG/M metagenome (GOLD analysis project Ga0196977, IMG submission 148634) | Soil microbial communities from Anza Borrego desert, Southern California, United States - S3+v_10-13C | ecosystem: Environmental > Terrestrial > Soil > Desert | place: USA: California...
CGAAGTACTGGTCGCCCGCGAGGTCGGAGTTGATGAACGCGGCGCCGAAGAACCAGCCGGTCCCGGCCTGCGTCGCGCCCGCTGCGCCGTCGGCGTCGCCGAACTGCGCCTGGTTGCCCATGACCGTGACGGGGAAGTTCGACGTGAAGTTGATCCCCAGGGGCTGCTCGCTGATGAAGCCGAGGTCCGTTCCGCTGAGGACCAGCGTGCCCCGCGCGGGGACGGTGAAGGTCTGTGTGAAGTCGGGCAGGTCGGTGCGGACGTACTGGCCGTGCAGCGTGATCGTGCTGACGAACGGGTTGGGGTTGAAGATCACCACCTCGCTGTCGGCGCCGGCTCCCTGCACGAGGCTGGGTGTCGCGCCGGCGAGGCCGCCGCCCGCGGGGTCGCCGACGATGCCGAAGCCTGAGCCGTCGACCAGCTCGTAGTGGCTGTGTCCGGCGACGATGCCGAGGAACTCGCCGTTGTTGGCGGCGTCCACGGGGGCCGCCGTCACGACGCCGCCGAAGACACCGGTCGGGAGCTCGAGCACCTGATCGAGGTTCAGCCCGCCGCGGCGCAGGGCGCCCACCGTCTGGGTGATCTCGATCTCCTCGCCAGCCGCGTCGTACGCGGTGAGCGTGATCTCCACATCGAAGTCGTGGGGGTTGAAGTAGAGGAGGAAGTCGTTGACGATCCCGGAGTTGCGCTCCAGGCGGGCGAAGCTCCACAGCGGCGAGATCTGGTTCGTGAAGGCGTCGCCGGTGGTGGCGCCGAAATCGAAGTGCCCCATGGAGGCCCCGATCGGGCCGCCGACGGCGCGGACCTCGATCGAGTACGGAGCGATCCGAGCGCCCACCGGCGAGCCCTCGGCGCCGTTGCTGATCGTCACGCCGCCGCGGCTGCCGGCCTCGAGCGTGGCGTTCGAAAGGACCACCTGGTCCCGCTCTCCGGTCTCGTAGTGCAGGATCACCGAGTAGGTGATGTCGAAGTTGTTGGGGTTGGCGACCGAGACGAACTCGCGGATCGTCGGGCCGGTGAACCCGGCCGGGTAGAACACGCGGTACACCTCGGGCTCCGCGTCGATCGTGAGCGTGTACGAGCCCACGCCGGTGCCGATCCCGTCCACGACCACGTAGTACTGCTGCCCCTCGCCCGCCGATGCGAAGCGCACCGCGGCGTTCACGCCGGGGATGCCCGTCGCGTCGAAGCTGACCACGGCCTCCTCGCTCGCGGCGTCGAGGATCGTGATGGTGGCGTCGAGCAGCGAGCCGCGCGGGGTGGTGAGCTGCACGTAGATCGTGCCGCCGGCCGGCGCGGTGAACGCGAACAGGTCGCGCTCGCCCGCCTGCGAGATCACGCCGCTGGCCGTCCCGTCGGCGTTGATCGGGTCGAGTGCGACCTCCTCGGCGTCGTCGAAATCGATGTCGCCGATCCCGCCCCCGCCGCCGTCGGAGCCGGCATTGCCCTCGATCGCGACCTGGTACTCGCCGGTGCGGTTGCCGACCAGATCGTTCACCAGGACGAAGTACCGCTGGTCGGCCGTCGTCCCGGTCAGCACGATGCTGATCGGATCGCCGGGCGTGAAGGAGGAGATCGTCTCCACCTCGTTGTGGTCCGCGTCGAAGATCGTCAGCTCTGGCCTCAGGCCCAGGGCGCTGTCGTCGAGCGGCGCGAAGGTGATCGTGACGTTGCCGGCGGCGATGGTGCGGAACGTGAAGAGGTCGGTGTCGTTGACCACGTCGATCCGCGGGTTCAGCGGGTCGCCCAGGGTGTCGGTGCCGAGCCCGCCGTCGCCGGTCGTCGGGTCGAGGGCGATCGAGTGCGCGATCGACCACTCGCCGGCGTTGGGGTAGTCGTCCAGGGGCGGCGCCGCGAGCGCCACCGTGTAGTCGCCGGTCTCCGAGTCGCCAGAGGCGAGGCTGGAGGCCTCGACGAGCACGAAGTACACCAGCCCGCGCGTGATCGAGGATTCCACGATGCCGGGCGTGATCCCGTCCGAGACGTCGAGGACGTTGCCCTCGGAGTCCAGGAGCGTGACCTTCGGGAGGAAGTCGCTGCCCGTCGGGCGCGACACGGTGATCCGCCCGATGCCGCCCGCGAGGGCCGTGAAGCGGAAGAGGTCTGAGTCGCCGACGATCTCGATCGTGCCGGTGTCGGACCCTTGGCCGAACTCGTTGTCCACCGCGATCGCGGTCGCGTACTGGAACTGGCCCACGTCGGGGTGGTCGTCGGTCTTCGTGATGTCGAATTCCACGGTGTAGTCGCCCTCGTCGGTCTGGATCTCCGACGCGCGCACGACCACGTAGTAGAAGGGGTACTCGAGACCGGTGATGTCCGAGATGCGGTTGGGCGTCAGGCCGATCGTCACCTGGGCGTCCGCCGAGTCGGTGTAGTCGTCGTTGAAGTTCAGGCGGAGCAGCACGGGGTTGCCCAGCGGATCCACGCTCACCTCGTACACCTCGACGAACGGGTTGAACCCGAGCGTCTCGGCCTGCACGGTGATGGTGGCGTCGGTGAAGTCGCCCGCGCGGAACCTGAAGACGTCGGTGTCGCCGTTGCCCTCGATCGAGCCCTCGGCGCTGGCCGAGCCGAGGAAGTCGAGCAGCTCCACCTCGGTCGCCCCCTGGAACTCCAGCCAGTCGGCGTGGTCGTCCTCGACGGTGAGGCCGGAGACGGTCACGTCGTACAGGCCCTCGGACGCGCCGGCGCCGAAGACCTGGATGAAGTAGCGCTCGCCCTTGGTGGCCTGCGTCGTGATCGTGATCGAGCCGTCGCTGGAGGCCGTCCCGCTGGCGAGCTGCTCGATGTTGCCCAGCTCGTTCTCGCGGTAGATCACGACGTCGGGGATCAGCGTCTCGCCGCTCTGGCGCCCGACGGTGATCGTCATCTCCGCCGTCGCCGGCGAGATGAACGCGAAAAGATCCGCGTCCAGCGGGTTGCTGATGTTGTTGTCGATCTCGCCGCTGATCGTGGCGATGCCGGTGGCCTCGTCGATGCCGAGCACCGTCGCGTCGGTCGTCGAGGCGTTGACGAAGTCGTCGTTGGTGAGCGTGGGCACCGTGTGCACGAGCAGCTCGTAGGAGCCGATGAGGTGCTGCCAGGCGACCGCCATCGTCGGGTCGTCCCGCCACGCCTCGTACTGCCCGGCCTGCCCGCTCTCGACCTGGATGTAGTACACCTCGCCCTTGACGATCGGGAAGGAGATGTACGCGTCGCGCTTGTGGAACGTGCGCTCCCCGTTGGCGCCCGCGTAGGTCGTGTCGGTCTCGCCCGGGATCGAGTTGTTGTCGTTGTTGTAGCCGACCTGCTCGAAGTCGTTGTTGAAAATGCGCAGCGCCGAGTCCAGGATCGAGTTGTAGATCTTGGTCGCGCTGAAGTTCTGCGGCGTCACGAAGTCGCCGGCCGGCTCGCCGTCGTCGTCCAGGTACCAGCCCAGGTCGTCGTACCGGTCGAAGGGGTCGTCCCCCTCGTCCTCGTTGTGGGAGTCGCCGTCGCCCACGGTGTCGCCGTCGTCGTTGTCGCCGTCGTCGTCCTCATCGTCGCCGAACTCCTCCGCGATGCTGGCGTCCACGAGCGGGCCCGCGCCGTCGGCGATCCATTCCTCGAACCAGTCGCTCAGCTGGGTGGTGTTGATGCGGATCTCGGCGTACCCGGTGGCCGCGGCCCGGAAGGTGTAGAGGTCGTTGTCCAGCGGGTGCTCGATCCCGGCGATGCCGGACTCGCGAAGCACGGTGACGCCCGTGTTGTCGTACTGGGCCCCCATCATGGCGTTGTCGTCGTCGTACCCCGTCAGGAGCGTCGCGCCGAAGGCGTCGGCGATCGAGAACGGGAAGGTCCACGGCGTCGGGTAGTCAGCCAGGCCCATCACGAAGGCGCGCTCCATCAGCGCCGAGCTGTCGAGATACGCGTCCGAGCTGCCCGTCGGCCCGGCCCAGGCGCCGCTCCCCACGCCGAGGTCGATCTGCCAGGCGTTCGCGAAGTCGATCGGCGCGTTGTTGAAGTTGTTGGGGGCCTCGATGAAGCCGGAGACCGTCCGCGTGCCCGTGTCGTCGGCGATGCCGTCGAACGAGTCGTCGGCGAGCGGCGTGTCCGACTGGATCGTGGACCAGTTGTCCTCGTCGCTCGGGTCGGGGAAGCCGTCCACCGAGACGAACGCGTTGTAGCGCCCGGAGCCGCTGGTGCCGAACACCTCGATGTAGTAGGGCTCGCCGCCCCACACCGACAGGCTGAACACGCCCTCGAACGGCGTCGCGCCCTCGGCGTAGTCGATCCCCAGAGCGCCGAAGTCCAGGTCCGCGTAGTAGCGGGCGGGATCCAGCGAGCCGGTGAAGTCCAGCCCGAACGCGTCGTCGAACATGTCGGGCAGCGCCTCGTACACGATCGTCCCGACCGAGTCGTAGACGCGGACCCCGGGCGTGAGCCAGGTGAGTGGGGGCGCGCCCGGGTCCTCGATCGCCTGGACCTGGATCTCCACCCGGCTCGCCGGGCGGTAGCCCTCGTACCAGCCGATGGCCGCGCCGTCCTGCGCCGCGTCCCCGTCGCGGTCCACCAGCCCGTCCATGTCCTCGTCGACCTCGTCGCCGATGTTCCCCGCGTAGTTGCCGAGCATGTCCACCGGCGGGACAAAGACGAAGACGTCGGTGTCGGAGCCGCGGTGGATGCGCCCGCTCGCCGCGCCGATCGAGACGAGCGAGTGGTCCGAGAGCGGCCCCTGGGCGAGCATCGCCGCCGCGAGGGTGTTCTCCTCCGCGACCTGCCAGTCGCTCCAGACGATCGGGGTGGCCCGGGCAAAGTCCAGAGAGTTCGCGTGGTCGTCGAACTCGGTGTCGCCCTCCTGGAAGGTGTGCGCCGCCTCCACCAGCATGTGGAAGTTGTCGGTGTTCGCGAAGTCGAATCCGTCGACGAGCACGTAGTACGTCTCGCCGCCGACCAGCGTCGACTCGATCTGCGGGCTGTCGCCGAAGAACCGATCGCTGAACGCGATGAACGTGCCGTCTGAGTCGTAGAGCGTGATGGAGGGGTCCAACAGGCCGGGCGTGAGCCCCGGCAGCGGGGTCGCCTGGATGATGGCCGGACCGCTCGATTGGGCGACGAACTGGAACAGGTCGGTGACATCCTCGCCCGCGGCGCCGGTCACATAGCCGACTCGGCTCACCGGGTCGAGCGGGATGCCCTGACCCACGAGGTCGAGCGCCAGCTGGAAGTCGCCCGTCCGCGGCGTCGCCGGCTCGAACTCGTCCGAGCGCACACGGATGTAGAACGTCTCGTCGGGGTTGCTCTTGAACACCGTGAACGCGTTGGTCAGCCGGCCCGACTGGCTGTCGCCGACGACCAGGTTCCCCTCGCTGTCGTAGATGTCCAGCCGGGTGTCGAGGTCGTCGTCGTCCGCCCGCGCGTTCGCCGAGGCGAGGCTGTCCCAGGCATCGTCGTCGCCCGTCTCCACCCGATAGACGATGTCCTCCAGCGGGCGGCCGATCGTCCCGTCGGTCGTGCTCTCGTCGGGCGAGCCGTCGTGGCTGATCTCCGTGCTCTGCCCGTCGACGCGGATAGTGTACAGACCCTGCGCCGCGTTCTGCGGCCCGGCCTGCGCCGTGACGCGCACGAAGTACGTGTAGAGCCCCGTGTTCGAGTTCCGATGCGCCGCCGTCGGCACGAAGCCGAACCACGCATCGATGGGCGTGCCGCCCGTCAGCTTCCCGCTGTCGCCCGAGAACCCGACCAGGTTCCCCTGGTAGTCGTACACCTGCACCCGGGTGTCCACCCGGTCGTCGAAGGCGTCGGCCGTGTTCACGGCGTCGGCCAGCACGGTGATGAAGTCAGGGGCCGAGACGCTGAACGTGTACATGTCCACGTCCGACGTGTCGGGCAGCATGTCGTCGTAGGTCGCCTGCCCGTCGCCGTCGAGCACGAGCTCCTGCGCGTCGTTGAACGTGGAGCCGGGGTCGCTCAGCAGCACGCGCCCTTCGAGCACCTCGAACGACGCATCGCTCGCGCGCCCCGCCGCCGCGTGCACCGCCGCCGCGCTCGGGCCCGACGCACGGCGCTCCGGCTCCCCGCCGCCGCGACGATCCGACCACCACGAGCGAAGGTTCGACATACTCATTGCTTCACTCCCGTGCTCCTCTCGCGGAGCCTGCTGTTCCCTCTGCCCAGACCGTCGGACGCGGCATTGTTCGCCAGCCCGTCCGCTGCATCCCGCGACTTGGGCCGACGCGTGGGCGTGCGCCCAATCCCTGGCGGAGCCGCTGCCAAGCCATGCCGGTCATGGCCCGCCGAGCCGTGCCGCCTGGGCGGGGCCTTGCACCCCTGTACGGGCACCATCCGCCGTCTCCGGCCCAGCGTACCACAGCGTCCGCCTTCGCGTCCAGCCGACACCGGCCCGTGCGGCGGGCCGACGACGTGCGCCAGGATGGTCCCGGGCCGCGGCACCTGGCCGGCGAACCCGCCGGCTGGGGCCCGGGCCTCCCGAGCGTACCCAAAGATACCACATTTCTGATCCGGTGTGTTCCCCGATTCGCGCGCCGCCACCAAAAATCCGGGCGCCGCTACCCTCGCACCGCCCGCGCGATGGCCCCCAGGGCCAGGATCTCCGCGGCGTCGTACACCGAAATCGGGGAGATCTCCGGGGTGATCACCAGCGGCGCTTCCGAGCACCCGAGGATCACCCCCTCGCACCCCCGGTCGGCGAACCGGCGCACGATCTCCAGCACGCGGGCCTGCGATTCCGGCCGGCGCAGCCCGTAGATCAGCTCGCTGAAGATGATCCGGTCCAGGTCGTCGATCTCGACCTCCTCCGGCGCCAGCAGTTGCACGCCGCGCAGCCCCAGCATCGTCTGGTAGGTCGAGCCCGTGGTGACCATCTTGGTCCCGATGATCCCGACTGTTCGGCAGCCGGCCTCGACCAGAGCGTCGGCGACGAGCTCCGGGATGGTCACCCAGGGAATCGGCGAGCCCACCTCCGCCACGTGGATCCCGTGCTGCACCGCATTGTCCGGCGTCACGCAGAAGCTCGCGCCGCACCCGGCCAGCTTGTCCGCCGAGCGGCGGAGCAGCGCCCCCACCCGCATCCAGTCCCGCTCCTGGATCGCGTCCAGGTAGAGGCCGAAGGGCTCGTTATGCAGCGTGACCCGCGGCCACTCGCGCGGGTCGAGCCCCTTCTGGGCTTGGCGCGCCAGTTGGCGCGTCAGCGCTTGGCAGAACAGCGCCGCTCCCTCCGGGCTGACTCCCGCGATGCCGATGTGTCCGCTCACCCGGTGCCCCTTCGCGCGTCGACCCCGGGGAGAACCGGGGGCGCCTCGCCTGTCCAAGCCCGGCTCATCGTGGGCCGTCCGCCCCCTGGTGTCAAACGCCCGACGCCGCGACGCCCCGCGCTCCCGGTACAGTTCCGCATGGCCGATGCCTTCGAGATTCTCGGGTTCAGGCCCCGATTCGACCTCGATCCCGCGGCGGTCCAGCGGGCGTATCTGTCGGCCGTCGCCCTCTGCCACCCCGATCTCGCGGGCGACGATCCGGACCGCGCCGCAGACGCCGCGCGCCGTGCCGCGGCCCTGAACGGGGCGAAGGCGGTGCTGCTGGATCCCGAAGCCCGGGCCCGGGCGCTGCTGGAGCGTCTCGCCGTGCCCGCCGCGGGCGACGAGCGGGAGCTGCCGCAGGGCTTCCTGGCGGAGATCCTGGAGACCCGCATGGCCGCCGAGGAGGCCCGTGCGGCGGCCGATCGTGAGTCGATCCTTCGCCTCCGCGCCTGGGCGGCGTCCGAGCGTGAGAGATACTCGCGCCGGATCGCCGAGCTCTTCGACGAGCTCGGGCGGGGAGGGGCGGACCGCTCCGAGCGGGCGAGAGATATCCGGCGCGAGCTCAACGCGTGGCGGTACATCGAGCGGATGATCGAGCAGGTCGGGACAGATTGAGCCCGGGGGAAAAAGGCGGGCCTCAAGGACGTTGATGCCGCGGGAGGGCGTATGGGCAGGTCAGGATCGTGGATCGGCACTGTCGGGTTCATCGCGGTCTGCATCCTGGCGCTCGCCGTGATCCGTCAGCGGCTCGGCGGCCCGGCGGCGGTTCCGGGCGCGTTCGCCGCGCACGTCGCGCTCGACGACGCGCTCGCGGAGAGCGCCGCCAGCGGCAAGCCGGTGCTCGCGTTCGCCACGGCGGACTGGTGCGGGCCGTGCCAGTCGTTCAAGCGGGGAGCGCTCGCCGACGAGCGGGTCGAGGCCTGGATCGCCGAGCACACCCTGCCGGCCTACGTCGACCTCACCGATGGCGACGAGCCCGAAGCGCAGGAGGCCGCGAGGCTGCTCGCGGTTGCTTCGGTGCCCGCGCTGATTCTGCTGCGCGACGGCGAGATCGTCGCGCGTCTTGAGGGAGCGGTCGGGGCCGATCGGCTCCTGGAATGGCTCCGGGCGGGCCGGCAGGGGTCGGTCGATTGAGGTCGGGCGCGAGAGACTCAACCAGCTCAGGCGAGCGGGTTGACGAACAGGCCTGTCGCCAGCTTCGGGTAGAAGTACGTTGATTTCTGCGGCATGAGCTCGCCGGCGCGGCTGATGTCCCGCACCGCCTGGAGCGGCGTCGGGCGGACGATGACCGCGAGCTGCGCGAACCCGGCCCCGCCGCCCGCCCCGGTCTCCTGCCCCGAGCCGATCTCCACCGCCTCCTCGACCGAGTGCGGGAACGCCCACCGGACCGGCCTGTCGTCGTTGAGCTTGGGCTGGCAGATCCGCTCCACGATCAGGTGCTGGATCACCGAGACGTCCAGCGTGCGCCAGGCCTCGACCCGGTCGGCGAAGTTGCTCTTGAGCGGGTCCGGCTGCTTGGGGGACGCGACGAAGCAGCGCCCGCTCGCGAAATCGATGAGCCCGAGCACGTTGTGGCCCGCGCCCGCCGCGGCGTGCGCCATCGCATTCTCGATCGCCGCGGGATTCGCCGTCACCTCGCGGATGGTCAGGTCGTGCGTCGCGGCCTCGATGAACCGGTCGATGGTGTAGTGCGCCATGCCGCCAAGCACGCGGTGCGTCGGCCCGATCACGAGCCCCGGGTCAGACATGCCGACGAGCACCATCATGCACCGGCGCGCCGGGTGCTCCGCCGCCACCGCCCCCTCCTTCTCCAGCGCCGCGAGGTAGTTGAGCGCGGTGTTGTAGCGGTGGTGCCCGTCGGCGATGAACACGTCCTCGCCCGCCAGCGCGTCCTGGTACGCGCGGATCGACGCCGCATCCTCCACGGTCCACACCTCGTGACGCACGCCGTCCCGAGTCGTGGCGGTCATGTCCGGGGCTCGCGAGGCCATCAGCCCGCGCACGAGCTCGGTCGCCCGCCCGGAGTCGTCGGCGTGAAGCCCGAAAATCGGCGAGAGCTGCGCCTGCGTCGCCCTCATCAGGGCGAAGCGGTCCTCCTTCGGGCCGGAAAAGGTCTGCTCGTGCGGCAGGATGCCGCCGCCGGGACGCGGCCCGAACGGGGCCGTCTCCACCGCGCACGCCATGCCGGAGCGCTGGTGCGCGCCGCCCGCGAACTGGAACGTCTGCCTATACGCGAACATCGCCGGCGCCGCCCGGTGCGTCAGCACGCCTTCGGCCAGCCACGCGGTGTACAGGGCGGCCGCTCCGGCATACGCCTCGCGCGGACCCAGCTCCTTCGGCGGCACGTGGGGCAGGTCGATCGCGACGATGTTGCAGGGATCGCGGGAGAGCAGCGCCCGCTTGTCCTCGGCGTCGAGCACGTCGTAGGGCGGCGCCACCCGCGCGCTCACGTCTCCCCGGCCACCACCGTACTGCACCGCCCGGAACGGGTACACCTTCGGCATCTCGCTGCTCCTGCTCGGCCGCCCTTTCGCCGCCGGGAGGACTCTAGGAGTCTTGAGTCTTGAGGCTTGAGTCTTGAGGAAGGAGACTAGACGTGCCCCATGTCCCCCGCGCGCCCGGCGGCGACGCCGCTCCGACCCAGACTCACACCCACTGACCCACTGACCCACGGAACCGCTGACCCACTCACCCACGTACCCACGGGCGATCGTCCTACGCTTGGCCATGCCCAAGGCCGTCGTCATCCGCGCCGCCGGAATCAACTGCGATCAGGAGATGGTTCGCGCCTTCGAGCTCGCCGGCGCGGCCACCGACCTCGTCCACCTCGACGCCCTCATCGCGCAGCCGGCCCGCCTCGAGGAGTACGACCTCGTCGGCTTCCCGGGCGGCTTCAGCTACGGCGACGACATCGCCTCGGGACGCATCTTCGCGATGCGGGTGCGCGAGCGGTTGTATCCGGCGCTCCGCGCCGCCGCCGAGCGCGGCTGCCCGATGATCGGCGCCTGCAACGGCTTCCAGGTGCTCGTGCAGGCCGGGCTGCTCCCGGGCCCCGGCGCCGGCGAGGCCTGGCCCGAGCACGCCCCCCCAGTCGCCCAGCTCGCCCTCACCGACAACATCCAGGCCCGCTTCGTCGACGATTGGATCGGGATGACGCCCGTGGCGTCCTCCGTCTGCCTCTGGACGCGCCCGCTCGTCGAGCTCGCCTCCGCGCCCGCCGCCGAGGACCTGCTCAAGCTCCCGGTCGCTCACGGCGAGGGCCGGCTCGTGCCGCGAACGCCCGGGCTGCTCGTCGAGCTCGAGGGCGCCGGCCAGATCGCCCTGCGGTACGCGGACAACTACAACGGCTCCGAGGGCGCGGTCGCCGGCGTGTGCGACGCGACGGGGCGGATCTTCGGCCTCATGCCCCACCCCGAGCGGTTCCTGGAATGGAACCGCCACCCCTACTGGACGCGCCTGCCCGCCGAGCTCCGGCGCGGCGAAACGCCCGGCCTGCGCATGTTCCGCGCCGCCGTCGAGGCCGCAACCGGCGCGCGGGTGTAGGGAAGAGCGAGGCAGCGAGGCGGTAGGGCCGCGACGCCGGATAGCCTCAAGACTCAAGACTCAAGACTCACCTCAGCGACCGCCCCCCATCAACACGCAGCACCGCGCCGGTGGTGTATGTGGCGTCGAGCGCGAGGAACGCGACCGCCGACGCCGCCTCCTCTGGCGTCCCCGCCCTCCCGAGGGGGACGCGCGAGAGGTACCGCTCCTGCATGGTCGGGTCGGCCTCCGGGCCGCTCTCGGGCCACGCGACCACCCCGGGCGCGACGCCGTTGACCCGCACGCTCGGCGCAAGCTCGAGCGCGAGCGTCCGCATCATCGCGCCGAGCGCCGCCTTGGACATCGCGTACGCCGCGTGATCGCGCCTCGGCAGCCCCGCGGCGTGGATATCGAGCATCGCCACGATGGCCCCGCCGCCGCGGAGCGGCGAGCGGGCGAGCAGCGGCGCGAGCGCGGCGCTGAGCGCCAGGGGCGAGAGCGCGTTGACGCGGAGCTGCGCCTCGGCGTGCGCGAGGTCGAGCCCGTCGAGCGGCGAGGGGTCGTAGGTTGAGGCGCTATGCACGAGCACGTCAAGGCGCGGGAGCTCGCCGGCGATGGCCCGGCCCCAATCGGCGCTCCGCGCCGCGTCGGCGAGGTCGAGCGGCGCGATCCTGGCGTCCACGCCCGCGCTCTCGATCTCGCGCGCGGTGGCCTCCGCTTCCGGAGCGCTCGTGTTGCGCGTGAGCACGACGTCGCACCCGCGCCCGGCGAGCGCGAGGCAGATCGCCCGCCCCACGCGCCTGGCGCCCCCGGTGACCAGCGCCACG
>Ga0196977_1001030_pt1 | contig 11602 bp, 10 predicted proteins | sample S3v_1013CmetaG_FD_148634 | JGI IMG/M metagenome (GOLD analysis project Ga0196977, IMG submission 148634) | Soil microbial communities from Anza Borrego desert, Southern California, United States - S3+v_10-13C | ecosystem: Environmental > Terrestrial > Soil > Desert | place: USA: California...
GGCCTGATCGCCGCGGTGCAGCTCGCGGGCTACACCACCGACTGGGTACTCCAGTTCCAACTCCTGATGCTGGCGCTCACCGTGACCGGCGCGTTCCTCGGCATGTCTGCGACGCAGTGGCGCCGCGCGCGCCACGCGCTCGAAAGCAGCGAAGCCGAGCTGAACACGATCGTCGCCACCGCGCCTGACGCGATCGTGAGCCTCGACGATCAGTGTCGTGTAACGCGTGCGAATCGAGCCGCCGAAGCGTTGTTCGGCCGGGAAGCCGTCGCCCTCGCCGACACGAGCCTGTCCGAGCTGATCGTCGATCTGCCCTCGAATCTCGCGGGCACGAGAGCGCTCCGCGCGCGCGCACGGCGCAGCGACGCGAGCGAGCTCCCGGTCGAAGTGTCGTTCGGCAGCACGCTGGTCGATGGTCGGCCGGTTTATATCGGAGTCATCAGGGACACGACCGATCGCAGCCGCATGGAAGAAAAGCTGCGCGAGCGCGATCAGCACCTCGATCGCACGCTGAGAATTGCCGCGGCTGCGGAAATGGCCTCCGCGCTCGCGCACGAGCTCAACCAGCCCCTGACGGCCGCATCGGCGTACGTGCAGGCGCTCGAGATGCTGCTCGCCAGAAACGATCCGGCGGATCCCAGCCTGCTCGATACGATGCACAAGACGGCCGGCGAAGTGGAGCGCGCGGGCAGCATCGTGCGCCGGCTGCGCGAGTTCTACCGCCACGACCCCGGCACGACCGAACAGGTGCAGGTGGAGGCGCTCGTCGAAAACGCGCTCGCGCCGCTCAGGACGCGCATCGAGCGTCACGGCATCGAAGTCGCCGCCGATATCGACGCGGATGTGCCGCCGCTGGTGGTGGACCGGGTGCAGATCGAGATGGTTCTGCACAATGTCGTCCGCAACGCGGTCGATGCGCTGGTCGATGCCGCGTCCGAACGGCGGCAGATCGTGATTGCCGCCTCACGCGCCCAGCCTGGAGGGGTGCAAATCGCCGTTGAGGATACGGGTCCGGGTGTCGCGCCCGCGATCGCCGAGCAGCTCTTCAGGTCGTTCGTAACGTCGAGGAAGGAAGGCACCGGTCTCGGGCTTGCCATCAGCCGCTCGATCGTGGAGCGCCACGGCGGACGCCTGTGGCTCGATCGAAGCACGGGCGGCGCGCGTTTCGTGATGACGCTCCCGGCGCTGCCGGAAGGCGCATCGAGGGCCTGATGCTTCCGATGCGCGTTTACATCATCGACGACGACGCCGCGGTCAGGGACTCGCTGGCGCTGCTCCTGCGGCTGCACGGCTTCGACACGGTCTGCTTCGCCGGTGCGGAAGCATTCCTCGACGAGGTGTCATCCGAGTGGTCCGGAATCGTGCTGGTGGATCTTCGCATGCCGGGCATGAGCGGACTCGAGCTTCAGGCCGAGCTGCAGGCGCGCCAGATAGAGCTTCCCGTCATCGTCATCACCGCGCATGGCGAGACTTCGGCGGCGCGCACGTCCTTCAAGTCGGGCGCCGTGGATTTCCTGGAGAAGCCGATCGACCGCGATCAGCTACTGGCGGCGATCCGCGAAGCAGTAAAGCTCGAATCCGAGCGTGTGCGGCGAACAGGTCGGACTGCGGAAATGCTGCGGCAGCTCGCGCGGCTCACGCCACGCGAGCGGGAAATCCTCGATCGTGTAGTCGCCGGCAAACACAACCGCGAGATCGCGAGCGAGCTCGACATCAGCGTGCGCACCGTGGAAGTTCACAAGGCGCGCGTAATGGCCAAGATGGGCGTCGAGCGGATTGCCGATCTCGTGCGGGTGGTGCTCTCCGGAAAGGGCTAGGGCCGGCGGCTTCAGCGACTCCACACGTGATGACCGTGACGCACGCGCACTGCGCCCGCGTCCTCGCGCTCCACGCGTGCGGCCTTACGGCTGCGCAGTTTTTCGGCGAGCAGACCGGCGAGCGCGACCGCGAACGGCAGCGCCAGCAGAAACGCGAACTCGCGATCCAGATTCATCACCCACTCCATCAATTCGCCTAGCATGCTGCCTCCTCGTGCATGACTGGATGCTTGCATGCTACGTCTGCGGCAACCGGAACAAATCAGGCCCGGCCGTACGGGAGACCCTTATCGTGCGCGGCGCCGCCGCTAGGCCGGCTGCGAATTGCGCGTGAGCGCCTTGAGGTCTTCGAGAGCCGCGGCGACCTCCCGGCCTTTCTCCTCGATGAAGCGATGAGCTCGTCGGGCGTGCGCTCGTCGTCGTCCCGGCGTGCACTCGGGTTGACAGCCTTGAGGTCGAAGGCCGCGTCTTCGATGGCCTGCGCTTTGCCGTTCAGCTCGCGCGCACGCGCGTCGCACTCGGCTACACGCTCTTCGAGCCGCGCAATCTCATCGGCATCGGCGACGCCGCTCTTTTTCGCAGACTTGAGCTGTTCGCGTGCGACGTCCGCCCGGGCAGCCGTTGCGCGCGCGTCGCTGCGGAGCGGATCCGCCTCGCGTTTCGCTTCTGCCTTGCGTGCAGAGAAATCGATAGTCCAGCTCCGCTCGCTATCTGCGCGCTCCGCCAGCAGCGCGAAGAACTCCTCGAAGCGATCCGACGTGAGCGGCGTCTTCTTGCCGACCTTTACGTCGGACAGGTCGTAATAACAAATCCGTTCGGTCGGTCTGCCCTTGTCGAAGAAAAGGAGGTTCGTTTTCACTCCGGCACCCGCGGTCGTGAACACGCCCCCCGGTAGGCTCACGATGCAATACAGGTCACACTCGTCGAGGAGCTTGCGTTTTGTCGGAACGAAGGCGGTCTCGTTCGTCCTGAATAGAACGCCTTCGTCGAGCACGATTCCGCAGCGTCCGCCGGGCTTGAGGCTGTCGATGACGTGCTGAAGGAAGAGGAGCTGTGTCGCGCCCGTCTTGTATGCGAACCGCGTCTGCGCGTCCTTGCTCTCCTTCCCGCCGAACGGCGGGTTTGTAAGCACCACGTCGTAGAGACCCGGCGCATGCTCGAACAGCCCGCCATACACCTCCTGGCCCGTCAGAGTGTTGCCGTGCCAGAGGTTCGGCTGGTCGATGCCGTGCAGCACGAGATTCGCGAGGGCGATCGGAGAGATCAGGTTCTCTTTCTCGCGGCCGAAGTACGTGTCGTGTTTCAGCGTCTCCAGCTCGTCGGCGGTGATTCCGTGCCGAGCTTCGCGCGCGTGTATTCATACGTTTGGGCGAGAAAACCGCCGGTGCCGCAGCCCGGGTCGTACACGGTCTCACCCACCCGAGGCGCAAGCGTCTTGACGACGACACGGATCACTTCGCGGGGCGTGAAGAACTGGCCGCCGTCGTTGCCCTTCTCGCCCATCTTGAGCAGCAAGCCTTCGTAGACCTGCGACAGCGTGAATATGGGCGTGTCGTCCACGCTCTCGGGGCTGATCTCCTGCACCTTGTCGAGCACGTCAAGCAGATTCCGCTCGGTATCGATGCGCACGCGCTCGACGCCCGACATGATCTCGCTGATACCTTCTGACGCGGCGTCGCGCCGACTTTGTCTCTCAGCGTCTTGAGATGCGGCAGAAGCTCGGCGTTCACGAACGAGAAATATGCGCCGAGTTTTCCGCCATCCGTCAGCTCCGCGCGTTTGGCGCCATTGGGTGCCGCCAGTCACGCCAGCGGTACGGCTGCGCGAGCGTCGGCGCAAACGACGCGCCTACCGCCTCGGCGTGCTCGGCCTCGTGCTCCTCGCGCTCGTCGAGGATGCGCAGAAAGAGAATCCAAGTGAGCTCCGGTACGTACTGAAGCGCGCCAGCGCAATTCGACCGGCGCATGATGTCGCAGATCTGCTTGATCGCGCCGTTCAGCGACTGCTGCGTCGCATGTCTTTTCTTGCCTGCCTTCACTTCCTGTCTAAGCCTCCGCGAGATCGGTCGGTTCTTCGAGCACGTCGAGAAGCGCCTGCGCGCAGAATACGCGGTCGCGACGCGCTGCGCTCGTTTGCACCACGATGCCGCGGTCTTTCAGTACCGTGATGGCGCGCTGAGCGGTGGTAAACGCGACGTTCAGATGTTGTACCGCGCCTGTGATGGTGATGAACGGATTCGCGGCAAGCCGATCCAGAAGCCTCGCCATGGTCGGCGTGTGGCGCGACCCCAGATCACGCCGCCAGCCGTCGAGGAGCACGTTGATTCGCTCCGTCCTGCGAAGCGCGTCGCCGGCCTGATGCTCGACGCCTTGCAGGAAGTACAGAAGCCATTCGCGCCACGCGCTGCGCTCGCTTACCGCAATGAGCAGATCGTAATAATCCGCGCGGCTCGCCTCGAAGAAAGCGGACAGGTACAACAGCGGCGACGGCAGCACGCCGCGCTCGATCAGGAACAGTGTGATGAGCAGGCGTCCGACACGGCCGTTGCCATCGAGGAACGGATGTATGGCCTCGAACTGGTAATGCATCAACGCGGCATGCACCAGCGGTGGCAGCGTACGCTCGTGGAGAAATCGCTCCCACGCATCAAGGCAGGGTCCAATCCGGTCGGGCGGCGGCGGTACGAAACGCGCCGTCGCGACAGTGGCGCCGGGCGGACCGATCCAGACCTGTATACGTCTGAATTCGCCTGGCGCGGCGCGATCGCCGCGCACGCCGCGCGTCAAAGTCTCGTGCAGCTCGCGCACGAGACGCAGCGACAACGGCAGCTCCGCGAGTCGCGCAACGCCCTGTTCGAGAGCCGCGACGTAGTTCGCCACCTCTCGAAGATCCTCCGGGCTTCGTTCCACAGGAGCGCCCGCCTCGTGTGCGAGAAGCTCGCCCAGCGTCGCCTGGGTGCCTTCGATGCGGCTGGACAGCACCGCCTCGCGCCGCACGAACGGCCGGATGAGCACGTGCGGGTTTGGCAGCCGCCCACCCTCTCCGGCCAGCCGGCCGATCATCCGGTCCGCGCTGGAAAGTGCCGACGCAAGCTCCGAGGACCATGCGATCTGCGGAGGCAAGTCGTTGGGCACGAAAGCCTTTGCTCCGGTGGACACCGACACGTATTGACCTGACGGGCCTGACATTTAGATTCGCCGCCTTGTTTTCGGCCGCGATAATAAGCACGGCCGTTATTTTCGACATTAACACAAACCGAAAATAGCGCGCCGAGCCGGGAAGGAGATGTGCGAACAAATCTTGCGTCATGGCAGCGACGCGTTCGGGTATAAGCAGGCGCGCATCCAGGTCCGGAGCGTCGTAGTGGTCGCGCGCTGCCTCGGGGGCAGGACTTCGCCGGTGTCGGCATTGGTGAGACGCCGGCCCCGGAGCTCATCGCGGTCGACACCGCTTTGACGCTCGTTCATTTCCTTGTTGTCGTGGAAAAGATCGAATCGAAAGATCTCGCAAGCGGCGAGATACCTGTCTTCGATGCCCTGGCTCATGTCGTAGGCGTAGACGGGGGCGCCGAAGTGCCTGATGTTGTTGGCCGTCATGCGTGCGTCCTCGGCCATCTCGCGGCTCTTTTCGGGAAAGTCGATGCGGCGTGGCGTGGCTGTCAGGCCGATCTGCACGGCTTTCGGATTGCGCGTGAAAACCTGCGACCATTTGCCCCACGCGGAGCGATGGCACTCGTCGATGACGATGTGGGAGAAGTAGCCTTCGGGATAGTGGCGAAGCAGGAAGCTCGCTGTCCCTTCCTCCGCGGCGACGTCGAGCGTCTGGTACGTCGCGATGTGAATGCGCGCGTTGCGAGCGTTGTTCGTGCCGTCGGGCTTCTGGAACACGAGGGCCGCGTCGGAGCCGAACACATTCTGAAAAGCGGTGTTTGCCTGTCCGCGCAACTCGTCACGATCGCATACGAACAGCGCGCGCCGGAGCTGGCCCGCGTCAGCGATGCGCTTGAGCAGGTTGACCGCAATGAAGGTCTTGCCTGAACCGGTGGCGAGCGCAAGCAGCGCGCGCGGCGGCTCGTTGGTGCGTGCGCAGCGCGCGACTTTCTCGAAGGCGGCCCGGATAGCGGCATTCTGATAATAGCGACGCGAAGACTCCCCGCCGGAATACGGCGTGACGAGCGGGCGCGCTGCGTCGTCATCGAGCGAAAATCCGCGATGGCGCTCGTACCGGTAGGTCAATTCCTCCGGCCTGGGGAAAAGCGACAGCGGTCTCGCCTCGGTCGTGAGGCCCGTGCATCTGTCGAACTCCACGTACAGATGGCCGTTGGTGGAGAACACGAATGGAACGTTGATACGGTCGGCGCGGCGTAGAGCTTCGCCTGCTCGAGCCCATGCGTCGGCGGAAGCGACTCGGCCTTGGCTTCGATCAGCGCGACCGCGACCGGCTGCACGCCGGCCTCCACCTTCACGCGGAGCGTGTAATCGCAACGCCGTTTGCCGCGCCTGCGCGCGCGGCCGTCGACGATTTCAATCGCGCCGGCCGTTTCCTCGCGGCGAATAAGGTCCGTCCAGGCGCGCGCATGCAGCGCCGGATCGATGAGCTTCGCCCGGGTATCGGATTCGTTGAGTGCCATCGATGGACAGGTCTTGCGGCCGCCTGCTTGAAGAATAGCAGCATGGCGCCTGTTGTGTGTTTCGTCCGGGCCTTGGTTTTGCATCCAGCGTGACGCGCAATTCTTGCGCTGTCATCGACCCCGCATGAATCCATCCCGGCGAGAGTTCCTGCAGCTCCTGGGCGGCGCCGGCAGCGGCACCGCCCTGAGCGGCCTGATCGCCTCCGGCGTGAACCTCGCGCCGACCGTCGCACGGGCGCAGGCGCTGCGGATCCGCAACGCGAAGACGACGCCGAGCGTCTGCCCGTTCTGCTCCGTCGGCTGCGCGACGCTCGTGCACACGATAGACGGCAAGATCGTCAATATCGAGGGCGATCCGCGCAGCCCGCACAACGAAGGCACGCTCTGTCCGAAAGGCGCGGCGATCTTCCAGCTCCACGTCAATCCGAATCGCCCGACACAGGTGCTGCACCGCGCGCCCGGCGCGGCCGACTGGGAAGTGTGGGATTTCGAGCGCGCGATGAACCGGGTCGTGGAGCTCGTGAAGAAGACGCGCGACGAGACGTTCATCGAGCGCCTGCCGGACGGCAAGCTCGTCAACATGACGCCCGCGATCTTCTCGCTCGGCGGTGCGACCCTCGAGATCGAGTTCAACCACATCCACCAGAAGCTCATGCGCGGGCTGGGCATCGTGGCGATCGAGAATCAGGCGCGAATATGACATAGCTCCAGCGTCCCCGGTCTGGGGACCCGGTTCGGCCGCGGCGCCGCCACCATGTACCCACGCGCGATGGAGGATTCGGACTGCATCGTCGTGATGGGCTCCAACATGGCGGAGAACCACCCGGTAGCGTTCCGCTGGCCGATGAAGGCGAAGGTGCAGCACGGCGCCAAACTGATTCACGTGGATCCGCGCTTCACGCGTACGAGCGCGGTCGCGGACATCTACGCGCCGGTGCGCACCGGCTCCGATATCGCGTTCCTCGGCGGCGTCATCCGCTACGTGCTCGAGAGCGAGCGCTGGAACACCGATCCGTTCTTCAGGCGCTGGGTCGCGAGCTATACGAACGCGGCAACGCTGATCGACGAACGCTACCGTGACGCCGAAGACCAGGATGGCGTGTTCTCCGGCCTCATGGAGTACAAGGGCGGCGTCGCCGAGTGGCCGTTCAACGCGCTGACCGCCGAATACGAGGGCGAGACCTGGCAGTATGCCCGCGGCGGCAGCGGCGCTCAGGGCCGTGTCGCCAGCACGGCGCAGACCGGTGAAACCAGCGGCACCAAATCAGGCGCGCAGGAGGCACCGCCGCGCTCGCGGCCCGGACCGCCGTACGACGACATCGTGCAGAGCCTGGTGAAGCCCGCGCCGCTTCGCGATGAGACGCTCCAGGATCCGCGCTGCGTGCTGCAGATCGTCAAGCGCCACTACAGCCGCTACACACCCGAGATGGTGGAGCGCGTAACCGGCTGTCCGCGCGACACGTTCCTCAAGGTCGCGGAAACGATCCTCGCGAATTCGGGGGCGGAGCGCACGACATCGTTTGCGTACGCGGTGGCATGGACGCAGCACACCTACGGCGTGCAGATCATCGGCGCGTGCGCGCTGCTCCAGCTCCTGCTGGGCAACGCCGGCCGGCCCGGCGCGGGCGTGATGGCGCTGCGCGGACACGCCTCGATCCAGGGCTCGACCGACGTGCCCACGCTGTATCACTCGATCCATGGCTACCTGCCGCATCCGACGGCGCTCAAAAAACACGACACGCTCGCCGAGTACCTCGCCGCGGAGACGCTGCCGACCGGCTGGTGGGCGAACACGCCGAAATACGTCGTGTCGTATCTCAAATCGATGTACGGCGACAGCGCCACGGCCGAGAACCAGTTCGGCTGGGACTGGCACCCGAAGGTGCTCGGCGACCATTCGCACATGGCGATGTTCGCAGCGATGAGCGCAGGCCGGGTGCGCGGCATGCTGTGCATCGGACAGAACCCCGCGACCTCGCTCAACGCGCGCTTTCAGCGCGCGGCGCTGCGCAAGCTCGAATGGCTCGTCGTCAAGGACAACTGGGTGCACGAGACGGCGACGTTCTGGAAGAACGCGCCGGAAGTGAAAGGCGGCGAAGTGAAGACCGCCGACATCGCGACCGAGGTGTTCTTCTTCCCGTCGACGCAGGTGGCCGAGCTCGATGGCACCTTCACGAATACGCAGCGCATGCTTCAGTTCCATCACAAGGCGGCCGAGCCGCCGGGCGAGTGTCGCTCCGACACGCTGTTCACGTACGAGCTCGGAAAGCGCCTCAAGAAGCTCTACGCGAATTCCACGCTGCCGCGCGATCAGGGGTTCCGCAACCTGTTGTGGGACTTCGAGCACGAGAACGAGCATGAAAGAAAGCGCGGAGAGCCCTCGGCGCTCAAGCTGCTGCGCGAGATGAACGGCTACTACTCGGGCGATCCGAATCGGCATGTCAGCGGTTTCACCGATCTCAAGGACGACGGATCGACGACGTGCGCGTCGTGGATCTATTCGGGGATGTATCCCGCGCCCGACCAGAACCTGACGGCGCGGCGCACGCCGGACAAGCCGGGCGAGCGCGGCGCACAGCTCAACTGGGCATGGGCGTGGCCGGCGAACCGGCGAATCATGTACAACCGCGCGTCCGCCGATCCCGACGGCAGGCCCTGGAGCGAGCGCAAGAAGTGGGTGTGGTGGGACGAAGCCGCGAAGCGCTGGACCGGTTACGACGTACCGGACTTCCCCGCGACCAAGCCGCCGGACGACAAGCCCAGGCCCGGCGCGACCGGCATGGACGCGTTGCCCGGCACCGCGGCATTCATCCTGAAGCCGGACGGTCTGGGCTGGCTCTTCGTACCGTCGGGCCTCGTCGATGGTCCGCTGCCGACGCACTACGAGCCGGTCGAATCGGCGGTACGCAACCCGCTCTACAAGCAGCAGGCGAGTCCGGTCGTGAAGTACTGGAAGCAGCCGGGCAATCCGCTGGCCGCGGTGGCCGACCCGAAGTTCCCGTACATCATCACGACTTACCGCTTGACCGAGCACTATCTCTCGGGCGCGATGAGCCGGTGGCTCCCGTGGCTCGCGGAGCTTCAGCCGGAGCTCTTCATCGAGATCTCGCCCGAGCTCGCAGCCGAGAAAGGCCTGCGAAATCTCGACTGGGTGTCCGTCACGACGCCGCGCGCGTCGATCCGAGCGAAAGCGCTCGTCACGCGCCGGATGCGGCCCTACACGATCGACGGCCGGCGCATCCATCACGTCGGCATGCCGTGGCACTGGGGTTATGAAGGCCTTGCCACCGGTGCGGTGGTGAACGAGCTCTCCTCGCTCGTCGGCGATCCGAACGTCTCGATGCACGAAGGCAAGGCCTTCGTGTGTAACGTGGAGAAGGCGTGAGCGTGCGCCACGCGATCGCCGCGGCGTTCATTCGGAGCCGCCTCGCGATGACGGACCCTATGTCATTGCGAGGAGCCGCAAAGGCGACGAAGCAATCCCGAAGCGTTCGGAAGGATTGAACATGGCCGAGCCGATGGGTTTTTTCACCGACACCACCGTGTGCATCGGATGCAAGGCGTGCGAAGTCGCGTGCAAGGAATGGAATCAGCTTCCGGCGACGAACGGCGGGCGCAACACGCTTTCCGGCGACAGCTACGACAACACGCGGCGTCTCGACGGCATCCACTGGCGGCACGTCGCGTTCGTCGAGCAGTTCAGCGAGGACCGCAAGGACGGGCGCTGGCTGCTGATGAGCGACGTCTGCAAGCACTGCGTGCAGGCAGGCTGCCTGGAAGTGTGCCCGACGAACGCGATCATCCGCACCGAGTTCGACACCGTCGTGATCCAGTCCGACACCTGCAACGGGTGCCGTGCGTGCATCGCGGCGTGTCCGTTCGGCGTGATCGACATCAATCCGGTGTCGAAGACCGCGCAGAAGTGCACGCTGTGCTACGACCGGCTTCAGGCGGGACTCGAGCCGGCGTGCTCGAAGGCGTGTCCGACGGATTCGATCCAGTTCGGCACCGTGCGCGAGCTGCGCGAGCGCGCGGGCAAGCGCGTCCAGCAACTGCACCAGGCCGGGGAAAAGCGCGCGCATCTATATGGCGCCGACGAAAAAATGCTCGGCGGGCTGAACGCGTTTTTCCTGCTCGTGGACAAACCCGAGGTCTACGGCCTGCCGGCCGATCCGAAGCTGCCGAGCCGCAACCTGGTGACGACATCCGTCTTCTCGGCCATCGGCGCACTGGTGGTCGCGCTGGTCGGCATCTTCAATTTCCGGGAGCGCGGCGCGCGCGCGCGCGAGGACACCTGAGCATGGAGATGGCGATCCCTTCCAGCACGTGGTTCACCGCGGCGCCGCACTGGCAGTGGCTCATCGTGCTGTGGTTTTTCTTCGGCGGGCTCGCGGCAGGCTGCTACTTCTTCGCGACGCTCATCGACCTCTTCGGCCGGCCCGAGGATCGCCCGATCGCGCGCGCGGGCTATCTCGCCGTGCTGCCGTGCCTCGTGGTGAGCGGCATCGTGCTGATCGTGGACCTGTCGCGGCCCGAGCGCTTCTGGCACCTGCTGCTGGAGAATCACACGTTCCAGCCGATCTTCAAGTACTGGTCGCCGATGTCGATCGGCTCGTGGGTGCTGCTCGCAATGAGCTTTTTCGCCGTGCTCTCGTTTATCGGCGCCTTGTCCGATACGGGACGCGTCCGCTGGGCGGGTGCGCGGCAGCTGCGTCCGCCGGCGCGGCTCGGCACCGCGGTCGCGCTCATCGGCGCGCTGCTGGGGCTGTGGCTCGCCGGCTACACCGGCGTGCTGCTGGCCGTCACCAACCGCCCGATCTGGGCGGACACGCCGCTGCTGGGCCTGCTGCTGCTCCTCTCCGCCGCCTCGATCGCCGCGGCATTCCTGATCCTGCTCGCGCACCGCTATCGCTGGCACAGTCCCGGCGCGGCGGCGCTGGAGCGCATCGAGGTTTGGATACTCGCGCTGGAGCTCCTCGCGTTGATTGCGGTGGTCGTCTCGCTCGGGCCAGCCGCGCGCCCGTGGCTCGGCGCGTGGGGCGTGCTACTCATCGCCGGGCCGGTCGCGCTCGGCATGCTGCTGCCCCTCGCGCTGCACCGACGCCGCGACTGGCTCGGGGCGCGCACACCGGCGGCCGCCGCCCTGCTGGTCCTC
>Ga0196977_1001031_pt1 | contig 11589 bp, 8 predicted proteins | sample S3v_1013CmetaG_FD_148634 | JGI IMG/M metagenome (GOLD analysis project Ga0196977, IMG submission 148634) | Soil microbial communities from Anza Borrego desert, Southern California, United States - S3+v_10-13C | ecosystem: Environmental > Terrestrial > Soil > Desert | place: USA: California...
AAGTGCTTTACGACGGGCTGGGGCGCACAATCGAGACGCGGCAGTACGAGACGGCCACTGTCTATGTCATGACGAAGCGGACCTACGACGCGCTGGGCAGGCTAAGTAGGGTCTCAAATCCTTACAGGACGGGGACCCCTTCGTGGACCGAGACGGCCTACGACGCCCTCGGGAGGGTGACATCCGTCAAGACCCTGGCTGACAACGCCGCCGTGACCACCAGCTACAGCGGCAACACGGTGACGGTGACGGACCAGGCAGGCAAAGACCGCCAGAGCACGACTGACGCCCTGGGGAGACTCATCCAGGTCGTCGAAGACCCCGGCACAGGCGGCCTCGGTTACGTCACCGCCTACGCCTACGACCAACTCGACAACCTGAAGACAGTCACGCAGGGCACTCGGACGCGCAGCTTCACCTACGACTCCCTGTCGCGGCTCGTGAGAGCCGCGAACCCCGAGAGCGGGACGGTCCTGTACAACTACGACGCGAACGGGAACTTAGTCCTGAAGATCGACCCGCGGCCCGGCGGCGCGCCCCTCCCGAATTGCTCGATCCCCTACGCCGGCACCAACGTCGCCAGCTGCTACGAGTACGACGCGCTGAACCGCCCGACCCTGCGCGACTACAACGACGCCACCCCCGACGTCAGGTACGTCTACGATGCGCAGCCCCTGCCGACGGGCGCGCCCGCCTTCACGCGCGGGGCCTCGACGGGCAGGCTCGTGGCCGTGACCACGGGCGGGACCAACGCCGGCAGCTACTACGGCTACGACGGGCTGGGCCGAGTGCTCAAGCGCATCCAGCGGACGGATTCGATTAACTACTTGTCCGAGGCTACCTACAACAAAGCAGGAGCAGCACTGACGGAGACCTACCCGGCTGTGCCCGGCGCGACTGACAGGCGGACTATTAGTTACAACTACGACGGGGCCGGGAGGCTCTTGTCCCTTAACAGCGGCGCCCCGACCTACGCGGCCGGGGCGAGTGTGACGGGCATCAGCTATACGCCGCACGGGGCTCTCGATAAAGAGACGCTGGGCAATGGTTTCACCCACGACATCAACTACAACGCCCGCCTCCAGCCCTCCCAGATCAGGCTCGGCACGACGACCACGCCAACGTCCCTCCTTGATCTGACATATAACTATGGGACGACAAATAATAACGGCAACGTGCTGGACGTGACCGAGAAGGTTGGCGCTTGGACGAGGAAGCAGGTCTACACCTACGACGAGCTGAACCGGCTCGACCTGACGGAAGAGAACAACGGCACGACGACGACGCCCCTGTGGACGGAGGACAACGAGTACGACCGCTTCGGCAACCGCTGGGAGGTCGTCTCGGGCGGCACGCCCCTGACCTTCAATAGTAAGAACCAGATCGTCGGTTATGTTTATGACGCGGCGGGCAACCTGACCGACGACACTGTGAGCACCTACGGCTACGACGCAGAGAACCGGCTCAAGGCCGTGGGCACCGTGACAACCGCTTTCACGTACGACGGGGAAGGCAAGAGGGTCAGGAAGGACTTCCCGCTACAGGAGCGGGTCAGGTTCGTCTACGGCATCAGCGGGCAGCTCGTCATGGAAATCAACATAGCCAGCAGCACGCTAAAGAAGGAGTATGTATACGGGGCAGACGGATTGCTGGCGACCATCGAGCCTGGGATCGGCACCAGGTACTTGACCTCCGACCCCCTTGGCACGCCGAGGGTAGTGACCGGGACCACCGGCACCAATCCCATCAGCCGGCACGATTACACGCCCTTCGGGAAGGAATTAGTCGGCGGCGTCGGCGGGCGCACGAGCGCGCAGTTTTTTGACGTGGGCGATGATTTAAGGAAAAAGTTTACCGGATATGAAAGAGACGATGAGACGGGGCTGGATTTCGCGAATGCTAGATACTATGGCAATTCTTATGGGAGATTCACAAGCCCTGATCCTTATAATATTATTTTCGAGAAAGAAAGGGGGAGCAATAGAAGCGAAAGGAAGTCAATTCTTGACGATTTTCTTTTACAGCCCCAGAATTGGAATGCTTACGTTTACGTTATCAATAATCCAACTAATTTGATAGATCCCTCCGGGCTAATCTGGCTGACTAAAGATAACACGAACTTTATGTGGATTGATGACGGTGAGTACGAGAGAAATAAAGACAAGTATAAAGACTATAGTGATGCGACTGGAGCCGTAGTCACATATGAAAGTGGGACCGGGCAATATAACGATCCATCACTTAATGGTCGAAAAGTAGTTTTAGGCCCTGACGGCGACCTGTTACCAATTACCAACGAGGAAATAGCGCGTGCAACAGTTACTATGGAGGAGGAAAAAGCTGAGAGTGACAATTCTCCGATCGGCGAGATTCCACTGATCCCCCCTCCCGATTTAGATCCAAATCAAACGAATGACGTTTATTTTGAGTTAGTAGGTCAAGGACCCTTTGGCAGTCCGCCTGCTACTTATTGCTTATATGAGGCATGCGGTCCTCATGTTAACGACATGAACCCTAAAAACAATTGTTTCTATGCCGGCATGACCGATATAAGAGGCCCGGGCGCGACTTGTCCGGTAGGATACCGCAACACGTATTATAAGCCATACCTCTTCGGCTTTATCCCGCTGCCATGTCAAAGAGTCGGACACGTTCCTCTCACTTTCAATCCTTGCAGACAGTAGAGTGTAACGAATGGTGGTAAAAGTAATGCAGGACAGCAATAAGTCAGGAGATGCTCAATGTACTACGCTCCCGCCGCTTAGGCGATTAAAGTTTATAATCGTTGCATACATTTTGAGTCGTGCGCGGACTCGCTTTCAAAGAAGATTGCTAGCTGCCGCTTTGAAGTTCTTTTTCAATAGTGCGAAATTTCTTAGCGTTCTTTTGATCGGGTTCATTCACATCTACACAATTTTATTCGCTTATCGTTATGGTGGGAGGACCGTGGCTATATTAACAGCTATCTTGCCTGGGGCCTCACAGATATACTGGTTGGTCAGACTGTGGCTAGATGGTAATACCATCGCATATTTATACGGGGTGGCCTTATTAATATTAACAGGTGTGATTTATGTACTTCGGGAAATAAGACCAATGGACATTATTGATAGTACCTGTGAAAGAAATTAGGATTGTATGGTTTGTTGCTAAAATAATTTCTGATGCAAGAAGGTGTAGAGGTCACTTGGCTACGATGTAACCCGGAAGAGGCCCTCGACGACCTTTGACTTCCCCATCCCGGTCTTCCCGTTTTTTCTTTTACTCTTTCCTCATCAGGTGCGACGCCCTCACGCCTTTCACAATCTTCTAGAATGTTGAGCGACCATAATCAACGGAATAATCCCGATTCCTTGATTTCAGGACAACTCTCACGTTTCACGCCCGAGCAGCAGACATAAGAAATTGCGCTCGGTAGGTAGTGAGCAAGTGCCGCGCCCCGAGTAGATCTTTGTAGGCTCTTCACCAAAACTAACCCACATACCGGCTTTGCCCGATAATTCAGCTTCGATCTTAGATCGTCGGGCAGAGGAAATAAATGTAGGGCAGACTTTGGAGGAGGGTTGGTCTTTCCGAGTTAGAGTTTAAACCGAAGTCCTACGCTTGAGTCGCGTAAAGACAAGCTCGCATCAACGCGGGATTTCTTCATTCACAATGGCGCGGAGAGCGTTATCCCGCTCTTCTGCACATAAACGCCTAACCTTTCCCGCTTCCTCTTTTGTCCTTGGCAGAGTGCTTGGACTTACACAATTGATATACCTTAACTCGGCAGCATCTATCTTTTCCCTCATCAACGCGCCATCTGTTGCAGCCCGCTTTGTAAGCCTACCGGTGACGCTCGCATGGGACTCGGGATGACTACGCTGCCACCGTTGCGTAAAGAATACTGACCAGTAAAAGGTCATGAAGGCGGCAATGAGGGGAAACAACAGCCTTTTCATAAAAACAGTTTAGCATATTTATCGGGCAAGCCTGCGCACCAAATCACGAACATATACCACCAGCAGCTGCCGCCAGAGGTAATACTAACCACCCTCATCGAGTGGCAACTGACGAAGGTCAACCACGAAGCAGGTCTAGACTTCTACGACTTCAGGGTGAACCTTCGCAACGACGGCGAGATGACGGTGCGCGACTTTCGTGTGGACGTGGAGTTGCCAAACCTCTACATGAATCAGTACACGATCTGGCTCTGCTGCAAGAAACATGTTCACGGCTATAATCCCTCCCTCGGTTCGTCCTATACCCATCAGGAACCTTTTCAGTGAAACACAATTCATCTTCGTTCAAGTGGCGACACTTTGAGCCCTCGCTAATTCTCCTGTGCGTTCGTTGGTATTGCCGTTATCAACTCTCTTATCGTGATCTGGAAGAGATGATGGGTGAGCGTGGCTCGTCAGTAGATCATACAACTGTCTTCAGGCGGGTGCAGAAATACGCTCCCGAACTCAACAAACGCATACGCCCAAGACGGACGTGCTCGACAACCAGCGTGTCGCCGTAGATGCCGAGCGTGGCCGCGATGTTCTTACCAGCTGCCGTGCCGCCCCTGTCATTCCGAAACAGCGAGTTTCCCTCCCGGAAGTTGGGCCTGTCGGAACTTGCTAAATCCATCCCGCTCCCCACCCAATAGATTGCCGAGGAGACCCAGGCCGACGGGCCGTAAGGGCGGAAGAATCCCTTCGTCTCTTTCTTCTGCCTATTAAGCTTCGGTACGACTGCCTGACGCTCGACGACTTCAGGCTTGACGAACTTTGCCCGCAGCTCCGGCGGGTACTCCTGCTGCTAGGCGCGTGCGGCCGCGCTGGCGAGGGCGACAAGTATGAGGCACACGAGTGCCCGTGCTAGATTTCTTTTCATCGGTCATCTCCTTTGTCGAGGTGGTTGATGGGTGGCCCGCTCGGTAGTGCGTGGGAGCTTGGCGGGCGGGCCGCTGCTACGCGACTCCGAGGTCCTGAAACCTCTTGTGACTTGAATAAATGGGGGTGGGGCAATGTGCGCCAAATGGGCAGAGCCGAAGAAAGGGTATAACCCTAGCTTTTTGTTCGAAGGTTTAGAGCGAATCAAGAAAATCAATCCCGAGGGGCAAGCGGGCTTCCAGGGGGTTGAATTCGATGATTACTTTACTGTTTTACTTTCAAGTGTGGAGTTTACTGGGAGGATCCCGGAGGTGGAACGGCAAGGGATTTTACGGGCCGCGCTCTTTTCGGTCGCCCAGCAAGGAAAGCTTACACAGGACGCCGTTCTAAAACAGGTTTCAGCCAACGAAGTTGCTTACCTGCGGCAACCGATCAAGCCCTTCGTCTTGCTCTCAAGCCTGTCAGTCCATTATCACGATGAAATTAAAAGTTCGTCGTTAGGCGACGTGAAAATCACCTTGACGCCGAATCTGCCGAAGGGATTCAGTCAGCAAGCAGTGGTAGAAAGGGCCCAGCGGATGGTCCACGGCGATCTGCCGGATGACTATTCCTACGTTCGCGTGGAGGTATCCGCCCGGTCCATTTTTGAAGCCGCCGAACAAGCCCTTGATAGTCTCGACCTGCTACGTGGCATCTGGAATTACTTATCGAACCGGAGGCATCATCTTAGATGGTCTACATCACGGAGAGAGCCTATCAATACAGTTATGCTCGGACCAATCCATACGCTACATAAGCCAGGCGGCGAGATCGCGTCAGATACATATTGGTATGAACCTGATTACGCCGGCCCCGCACCCAGTTTTCGTTTCATGGATCAGATAGACGCATTTCGTAAGGAGGAAAGGCTGATCAGGAATAGGCTTACGAGACATCGTTACAGGGTTGCAGTGGAAGATTTAATCAAAGCCTACACCAGAGCTTTGGACACGAGGGATTATAAATCGGCCTTCATATCTCTGTGGAGTGTATTGGAAAGACTGACGAATACAGAGCAGGCTCGCTATGATGTGACGATTAGACGCGCATCGTTTCTTCTGGATGATGAAGCCTTCCACCGGCAAATACTGAATCATTTAAGAGACCACCGTAACCGAGCTGTGCATATCGGGGAGACAATTAATGAGATAGAAACTATCCTCTACCAGTTAAAGCGTTACGTCGAAGTGGCTCTCGGGTTCCACATAAGTAACTTCCAAGATTTTTCCACAATCGCTGAGGCTGCCAGCTTTATGGATCTTCCGTGCAGCGTAGATGAACTAAAGAGAAAAACGATTCTTTACAAGAAAGCTATTAGATTTAGGGAATGAGAGATGGGAGCCCATCTAGGGCTCCCACAACACCTGTCAAATTGTTTCCAGCGTCTCCTTCCGCTTGCGGTGCCTTCGGGCGCTCGGGCACGTCGCGAAGTGGCTCAGAGAACGGCTTCCCTCCGCTCGCGCCCGCCCCAGTTCCTCGCCCGTGAGCATCCTTGTAATACAGCCTGTCGTGTGGAAGCCGCGGCGGACTTCGCATTTCTCTTCCGGGCTCGGCGTGCGCCTCGGCATTGACCCGGCCCCACTCCTGGCCTATTGTTCACCGGCTTGACTGGTCCAGATATGAGACGTCGGACCTTGCGCTGCCCGGGGCCGGTAGTGTCGGGCAGAGTCTCTCCTCGGCATGAGGGAAGCGGTGAGCAAGGAAACAACTTGGTGCCCCTCAGCAAGTATCGGCTTTCGCTCAGTGGAGAAAATATGAGACGAAACGGGCCTCTAATCTTATCGCTTCTGTTACTCGCGGGTGGACTGTCGGCTGGGTGCGGTGGCAGCACGAAGAAGGCGTTGGCCGGCAAGGCCAAGGAGTTGATGGACACGCAGGCGGCCGAGAGGCTGGACCCCGGCGCGAAGATCAGCGGCAAGATCGCCGTCGTCGAAACCTACCCCGGCGGGACGACCTCCCTGGAGGGGTTCCACGCAGACGGGGCGGTCGATAACCTGTCGGCGTTTTTCTTCTCGCCGCGGAGGAAGGCCCAGTCGGTCGAGGAGATAGACACGCTCGTCAAGGTCAACTGCCGCAAGGGCGACGCCATCGCGGGCAGCTCCCCCACCATGTACGCCAGCGTGTGCGACGTCTCGCTGATCGACTACAAGACCAAGACCCTGTTCGCCAGAAAGAGGTTCGAGAACGACACTACCTTTAACGGGGTCTCTCCGTCGGACCCGAGCCTGGCGCGCACGCCGTCGGAAGAGATCAAAACATACCTGCGGGAGTTTTCGACCTACGACTAGGGCGTCGAAAAGGGAGCCGCGCGCGAACCGACACTCATCCGGCCAACGCAACAGCACGCTTCTTAAACCGGCCATCTCTATAGCCTGCGCGTGGCATAGGCTAGGAGGCCCCTGTCCGGCCGTTCCTGCTACTCATATATAAACAAGGGAGACAATAAAGAGATAACGCGGGGCGGAAAACGTTGACACAATCAAGCTCCCTCCTGTAGCCTTGCGCCTCAACTCGCGCCTTGGGCTGCCCGACAGACTTCAACCCTCAACCCCTGGAGGTTCTCATGATTCCCCGAATTACTCTCTTACTCTTTTCCGTCACCCTATTAGCCAGCACCGCGCGCGCCCAACTATTACAAACATTCGTCTCGGCTTCAGGCGACAACGCCAACTCTTGCGAGCGTGCCACCCCCTGCCGCACCTTCAGCGGCGCACTCCAAAAGACCGACCCCGGCGGCGAGATCGTCGTCCTGGACGCGGGCGAGTACGGCCCCGTCGTCATCACCAAGTCGGTCAGGATTACGGCGGTTGGTGTCTATGCGGGCATTATCGCGACGGGCGGCACCAACGCCGTCGCCGTCAACGCCGCCTCGACCGACGTGATTGTCCTGAAGGGATTAACCATCACCGGCAAGGGGGCCGCGAACGGCGTCTCCTTCGTGGCCGGCGGAATGCTGCACATAGAGGGCTGCGCCGTCAGCGGGTTCACGGCCAGGGGCGTCAGTTTCACCTCCGCGGGCAAGCTCTTCGTCAAGGACTCCTTCGTCAGGAACAACAATAACAACGGCATCTACGTCGCCCCCGGTTCAGGCAACGCCATAGCGTCCATTGACCACACACGCATGGAGAGGAACGGGTATGGCGTGCGGGCCGACGGCGGCAGCGGGAGAAGCTCACAAGTCTCAGTCAGAGATAGTGTCGCGGCGGACAACACTACGAGCGGTTTCTACGCCACGGGCAATACTGCCCAAATCAACGTCCTCGACAGCGAGGCCGTCTACAACGGGGGCAGCGGGTTCTACGCGACCAACGGCGGGAAGATAAACGCCCAGCACTGCCTGTCGGCTAATAACGCCACAAACGGGTTCGTGGCGTCGGACCAGGGGGCGGTGAGCGTCAAGGACTGCACGGCGACGAACAACACGGCACACGGGGTTGCCAGTGTAAGATCGGGGAAGATAAGTGTCGAGAGCAGCGGCCTGATCAACAACACCGGCAACGGGATGTACGTCTCGGGAGGGGCGACTGCCCTCATCGGCACTTCGACGGTCACGGGTAACAACGTCGGGCTGAAGAACGACTCCGGCAGTCCGGGCACGCTCAAGTCCTTCGGCAACAATCAGGTCGCCAACAACACGACCGACACGGCGGGGACGATCACTCCCGCGCCGTTGAGCTAGGAGGGGCCATGATTCGACATATCATACTGGCCTTCGCCGCCGTGGCGCTGCTTGCCGTCGCCGCCTCCGCCGCCCCGCTAACTTACATCTCGTCCACAGGAGATAACGCCAATCCGTGCTCAAGGACCGCGCCGTGCCGCACTTTCGCCGGGGCGCTCAGTAAGACTGACGCCAACGGCGACCTGGTGGTGCTTGACTCAGGAGTGTACGGCCCTCTTTACATTAACAAGTCGGTGAGGGTCACCGCCGTCGGCGTTTATGCGGGAACCGGGCTGGCAGTCACTTCCGTGGCTGCCATCGTCAGCATCGGACCCTCCGACGTGGTAGTTCTGAGAGGGCTGAACATTACCGGCACCTACTCCGGCGGCGACTTCTGGAACTACTGGAACCCGGCCATTGATTACACTACAGGCGGCACTCTCCACGTCGAAGACTGCACCATCGAAAATGGTAATGCGGGGATAGCTTTCAGGGGCGCCGGGCGGCTGTTCGTTAAAGACAGCATCATCAGGGGTAATTACGATGTCGGGATTCTGGTGGGCATGTACAACTGTCGCTTCACCGGCATACCGGTCCTCTGCGGGGCGGGGACGGCGATCGCTTCAATCGATCACTGCAAGATTGAGGGTCTTTACCAAGGCGTCAGCGTCGTCACTGATGACGAGGATCCTGGAAAAGCGTTCGCTAAAGTAACGCTCAGGGATAGCACCATCAGCGGGGGCGTTTTCTCGGGCGGCTCTGGCTCCCAGGTAAACGTCTACGACTGTCAGGAAATCAGTAACTAAGGGGCGGCGCGAGTCCTAGCCTACGCCGCCCCTTCACCCGTTCGCCTTCGCAGGTTGGCGCGAGCGCACCGAGCGGGCGTATTCGAGCACCTCTAGCGGCAAGTTGGGCTTGACCAATTCCATGGCGGCCACAGTATACACTCGGCGAACCTAAAACATTTTGGGTCATTAGTTCCCTTTCCTCTGCGCCTTCAAATCACCGATAACTCGGACACCCACCCCTCAGAATTAAATTGAAGTATTATTGGAAGTGTGTTACATAGCTTTGGCTATGAATGCCTTCAGCCTATCGCCTAACCCGCGTCTCCTCTACCAGACTGACAACATTAAGTCCTCGCTCCACAAGTTGCTCTACGTCGTGCGCGAGCGCCAGGGGCTGACGGCGATTCTCGGCGAGCCCGGCCTCGGCAAGTCTTCCTTGATGCGGATGCTGCACATGGAGCTCACCTCCGAGCCACAGTACGAGGTCGCCTTCATCGTCAATCCCAATTTCACGCGGGACTTCGCCTTCCTGAAGGCGATCTGCGCGGAATTCAGCATCTCGGCTAAGCGTTCCATGCTGGCGCAGGAGGCGGCGCTGCAGACGCGCCTGGTCGAACTGATGGCGGAGGACAAGAACCCGGTCCTCCTGATCGACGAGGCGCAGCGCCTTTCGGGCTCGCAGCTCGAGGTGGCGCGCACGCTCCTCAACTTCGAGACCAACGACCAGAAGCTGATCCAGGTCGTGCTGGCCGCGCAGCTTGAGCTCCGGGACAAGCTCAAAGACAAGTCGAAGAAGGCGCTCCGGAGTCGCATCTTCCTGCCCTCGATCCTCTCGCCGCTGACGCTAACCGAGGCTATCGAGATGATCGACTACCGATGTAAGCAGGCCGACGTCAAAAATCCCTTCAACCGTGACTTCGTCAAGGAACTCTTCAACGAATCGGGCGGTAACCCGCGTGAGTTGCTGAAGCTGTGCGCTGCGGCCTTCCAGATGATGGAGCTCGCCGGCGTCAGTTCCCTCCCCGTCGAGGCGATCCCGCAGCTCAAGCAGGAGGCGTCGTTGATGTATGACTGAGCCGGCCGCCAAAGAATGGACCTTCAGCGAACTCCTGCGGAAGAAAAACCAGCAAGCGGCCGAGGCATTGAAGCCCCAGCCGGCCCCCCCTGAGGAACCCGTCCGCGTGCCGGACCCGTCCCTTGAGCGGACCCGTCCGCAACTCGGACCCGTCGCCGTTTCGGACCCCACCCCCCGTCCAAAGCGGACCCGTCCGCAAGTCGAACCCGTACGCCACACGGACGGGTTCATCTCGGTCACCAACCACTTGCTGGACGACATCCTGCCCGGCCTGGATCCGGCCGACCAGGCCGTGCTACTTAGGCTCTACCGCCTGACACGCGGGTACAAGAAGTCGACCTGTAGGGTCAGTCGTCAGAAGCTGATTGCGAAAACCAACGTAAAAAAGACCCGTCTGCTCCAGTCGCTCGTCACGCTGGAGGAGCGGGGCTACATCCGCCGGCTCGCGGACGACACCTCGAACGCGGACATTTACTCGCGCGGGATGAACATCGAGATGCTGATCGGGGGAGCCGAACCCGTCCGCCCCGCGGACCCGTCCGAAACACGAACCCGTCCGCCAGGCGAACCCAATAAAGTAAATACACAAAAAGAAACCACACAAACACAGGACGTGGGTGTGCGTGTGGGTTCAAAGTTCACGATCGAAGAGTGCCGGAGGTATGCTGAGCACCTGCGCTCGACGGGTCAGGGGATCAATAACCCTGGCGGCTACGCCACCACAATCCATCGCACGGGCGAGGCCGACGAGCTGATCGAAAGGTTCCTCAGCCCGGGCCCGGCCCAAGTGGACGCCTCCGAGTGCCCGGACTGCAAGGGGAGTGGGTTTTATTACCCTGAGGGTGCCGCGGGCGGCGTGAAAAAGTGCAGACACGAAAAGCTGAAGCTGGAGGGCACGTAACCAGCCTACCACCTTGGGCTCGGGAAGGCGGCCCGTATGAACCGTAGGACCGGCGCAAAATGCCCATGTTTCACGCCATGTTTCACACCCGCAAGCCGCTGAGCAGAAAAGGGAAGTATTTCACAGTTCGGGCTCTCGGCAGGGCAATTCCGATAATGCACCTTTTCGGAAATTAACTATTGACGGTTTCTATTCAGCTATCGTACAAAGGCTGGCAAACAAAGGTGATTCTGGCGAGACGAGGGCGTCATTTGAAAGCAGTATATCAC
>Ga0196977_1001032_pt1 | contig 11581 bp, 8 predicted proteins | sample S3v_1013CmetaG_FD_148634 | JGI IMG/M metagenome (GOLD analysis project Ga0196977, IMG submission 148634) | Soil microbial communities from Anza Borrego desert, Southern California, United States - S3+v_10-13C | ecosystem: Environmental > Terrestrial > Soil > Desert | place: USA: California...
CCGGAGGCTCGACAGAGGCAAGCAACCCCTATGCGATTGCGGTACGCGCCAAGGCGATTCCGCAGGTTGAGACTTTTTTCACGCAACGATTCATGGCGTACAGGGCAATCGTCGGGCACCATAATGTAGCGCGCTTTGATGCCATACTTGGCGCTGCGATCAAAGCCCTGATTGAGTCGTCACAAGATCAAGGCTCTGTCCTTTACCCGCTCTTGCGTGGGAGAGGCTTCGGGGGTTTTTACGACAATGCCTACAAATTCGGGCCATTTAATCCGGACACATATAGGCGATTCGATGACTGTTGGCTCAGATCTGTGTGTCAGGAGGCTCTTGAGTGTCTTTCCGCGCGAACCGGCGAGCCGTTGAAACCGCACGATCTGCAGACGCATCTTTTACTAGAGACATTGCTGGAGCGCAAGACCTCTAATCTCCTGTCGTTGTTCAAGAACGAAGGACATCGTTTAGCGTGGCGAACAGACCTCGTGGATCGGTTAGGGCGTCATGAGTTGTTCGCCAGCGAGGAGTTGGCAAGGGAGCTTGTGGACCGCGTATTTGCCACCGACTGGGACGACATTCCCCTACTGATGGATGATGACGGAGGGCTGTTCGATCCCGTCGAGTTTGTGGAAATGAAGCTGCTAGTCGGTGCACGGGAGGTAACCGCGAGTAAGGATGCGGAGCGCTCTGTGGTCTTGCCCCTCCTGTCTTTCTGTCGGCCTAGGCTCCTCGACAAACGGCCGATGGATGTGGTGCTGGACATGGCAGAGACGCTCCCCATCCGACCTGGCCCGGCGCTCGCCGGGCGCGTCGCAATCGCCTGCTCCGCCAGCTCTGACTTGAGCGATGTTCGGGACTTGCCCGATGCCTCGCTTACGCTGCGAGGCTTGGCTAGACTTCTGGCTACCTTTCCTCGGCTCAACCTGGCCTTTGTGGGTCGGGCCGTGCGCGATGCCGATAACCCGAACCGATTGCGCTCGGTTGCCCTGGACGCGGTCGGAGATCTGTGCGTGGCCATGAGGAATCATGAACTCCGAACCGAACGGAGTGCAGTGGCATGACACCAACAGCCGAATCAAAAGGTGTGCTCACTCTCCGGGACAGCGAGCTTGCTCGTGCTCTTCGTTTGATCAGAGAGCAGGAGGGATTGACTGCGCATGAGCTGGCAGTTCGCGCTATGACGAAGGGTCGTTGCCTCCAGCTCCGCCAGGGTTCCTCGGAGCAAGAGTACCTTGCGAATCTCAAGCGAGCTGGCTACGTTCGTAGTGACGATGGCATGCGGTACTTCTTAACCGCGCAGGGGCAATCACTGCTTGAGCGTCTGGAATCCCAGGCTGATCGCTGAACTGAGTCAGTCCAGAAGAGAGCTGCCGAAGGTTAGGCAGATAGCCCAAGCGCGCTAGTCGCTCCGCATGCCTCGGCTCTAGCCGGTAACTGTTGCGGACCGCTCGCGCGAGGTGCGGAAGATCTGCGCAAACCGCGTCAGCCCTGAGCCGTTCGGCTCCGAGCATCGGATTCTTCGTGGCAAGCTCCAGCACCTGGATGGGCACACGGAGTGCCGGCTCACTGCCCTCCTCCGGGTCCGCCCAGTACGCGAGTGCGCCGTTGTAGTCGGGCCGCATCTGGGCGCTGCCGGTCGTGACGCCGACCGCCACCACGCCAGGAGCACAGCGCCGCCTGCTACCGCGGTTGCGCCACAGGTACACCGTCTGTCCAGGAGCGAACTTCGAGGCGCACCTGGTCGCCGGCCACAGGATGTCCCGGGTCGTGACGAGGTAGCTGTCAAGGTCGAACCTGTCGGGGCTGCGCTGGAGCAGCCAGGCTAACGGTGGGGTAGTAGACGCAGCGGGCGTCGCCCGTTCCGGATGTCTGGCTCGCACCTCGACGCCGAGCGCCTTGAGGAACCCGGCCGCACGGTCCGGCCGTAGCCCGCCGGGCACCTCGTGCGGCATCGGCTCCCGCCCCGTCACCCGCCGGGGCGGCCACCCCGACCAACGCCTTGGAGTCGTAGATGTTGCCGTTGAGCACGGCGACGTACTTGCTCGGCACGCGGACCGCCGGGCGCTCGCCGGCGTCCCACTGAGCGGCGGCTTCCAGAACATGGTCGAGGGTGATGCCGTCGGGGATGGACATAGCGCGATAGCGTGCAGGGGCTGGCTCACAGCATACATGAGGTCCGCGCTTCTGGCGGCGAGCCCCTTCAGATACACTGATGTCGAAGCGCCGCCATGCATATCCGTAACTCCATCTCGCGGCTCTATCGCCAGTGGCGCGAGGCGGGAAGAATCCACCGACGGCGCATGGTCCTGCTGTTGTCGGTGATGGCACCCAGGACCATCGGGGGCGGATTGCTCCACCTCATGGATGGTGCTCCCTCCTGGGTCGCGTCGCTGCTGTCGGTGGGATGGATTGTCCCGGTGTGGCTTCTCATCTCCCTGTCGGAGCGGACCATCCGCAGATCCGTCAACGAGCGGGATAGCGCAGTGTGCTGGCAATGCTGGTATCCGCTTGGGGGCGCGAACAGTCGCTGCTGTCCAGAGTGCGGGTCGCCTTTCGAGGCGTCAGAGCTTCGGGAGCGCTGGCGGCTCGTTGTCTGGCTCGGGGACAGGACTGCGCACCGCGTCCTGCGGGCGCTCATGATGGTCGGCATCGCTGTTCTGTCGTTGTGGCTCCTGGCGGCGGTGTTCCTCGGGCTCGGCCCGAATCTCGGCCTTCCGTTCGGGTACTACGGGAAGCTCAGCCGCGTCGTCTCCCGGCTTGAGTCGATCCCCGGGGTAGAGGTCGTGGACGTTGCCACGAACCATGACGTGACTCTTGAGGACTTCCTCGTCGTCGTGTCCATCCACGGCACGCGCCGTGCATCCATTGAGTTCCCCGATGCGGACGCGCCGGTGCTGCTGCGCATCGTGCACGACTGGAAGGCCAGAGAGGTTTTTGGGGATGTCGCGGAATAGCGAGTGCGCGCGTATGCATCGGCGTGCACTCCCCTGCGCATGATGCTGCACTCGTCGTCAGTGCGCGCTCGCAGCCGAGCACACACGGATGATGATTTGCGCTCGTTGTTGCGTTAGAATGTGAGCGCACGGAGCGATTCGAGCCACGGAGGGCCCACCATGCACATCGCGTTCAGGCCCATCGACGACATCAAGCCCTACGACAAGAACCCCCGCGTCAACGACGACGCGGTGGACTCGGTTGCTCGCTCGCTCCAGGAGTTTGGGTGGAGGCAGCCGGTCGTCGTGGATGGGACAGGGCCATCATCATCGGCCACACGCGGTGGAAAGCGGCCCGCAAGCTCGGGATGGAGCAGGTGCCGGTGCACGTTACCGAAGGCCTCAGTCCAGAGCAGGCCCGCGCCTACCGCATCGCCGACAACCAGGCGGCGAGCATCGCGGAGTGGACTACGAGTTGCTGCCGATCGAGATGGCCCAGCTGAAGGATCTGGGCCTCGACCCCTTCATCCACAGCTTCGACGACGAGGAGCTGACCAAGCTCACGGCGTCAGCCGGCTGCCCAGCACCGCTCCACACGCTCCTGGCTCGACGGCGCTCTGGTCCTGCTCTGGGAGGCGGAGCCCGACCGGCTCTCACGGGCTAGGCCACCTTCCGCGACGGCCCGCCCGTCGGAACCGCGGGCAAGCACGCTGTTCCGAAGTCGTGGGAGGGAAGGGCGCGCAGGCGCAGTGGGCCTTAGGGAGACCCGGGTACCCGGCTGCGAGACTCCGGCGGGTAGAGCACGATGCTGCTTCGCCCGGTGGACTCCGACGGCCTCACACGTGCGAACTCCGTTCCCGCGGACAACCCGATCGCCATCCCGTGGCACAGCGCGCACAAGCCTGTCTCAAGGATGGCCAGGAGCACGGGCCGGGAGCTGAAGGCCGGTACAACCGCGCCGCTCACAACCGCCACGCTCTGACGCTCCCACCTCGTGGGCGACCCGCAGTAAGGGCAGTCGCACTCGAGACCGCCAAAGCCGCCGAGCAATTCGTACGCCCGCCAGAGGGATCGCTCGGGGAGCTCATCCAGTGCATGCGCCATTTCGCAGCTCTCCGCCCCCGTGGTGCCTGCATACCCGAGATGGCTTCGACCGTCGGCGGGTGCATGAACGGGCGTGGCTCCCGCCTGCGCACCGTTCGCACCCCGTCTCGCCGTCTCGCCGGGAGCCATCCCGATCGCGTGCCGGCGCGCCAGCTCGCGGAGCGCCGCCCTCAGGGCCGCCTCGTAGCCGCCGCCAACCTTCGCGTAGAGACGCTTCGCCGTGCGGGCACTCAGTGCTCCCCTGCACTGTCCGCAGAGCGGTTGGCCCGCCGCCTTCTCGCCGGCGCACGCCGGACACACGGCGGAATCGCGCGACTCGATCAGGCTTAGGCGGTACTCCTGCTCCGGCTCACCTATGGATCGGGGAAGCTCCGGCATTAAGCAGCCTCCTTCTGCGCGCCGGCGGCACCCTCCTCTGCTGCGCAAAGACGGTTGAGCGTCCGGAGCAACTGCGCGAACGTGACCGGCAGCGGGAGCCCGACAGACTGCCGATCCCGGGCGATCTCCCCCGGAAGCGCGAGCTCACCGGTCGGGGAGATGACCAGAAGGGGCAGCCGGGCTCCGCCGGCCGCCTCCTCCAGCTCGCGCAACCTGCTCGCCGCGGGCACGGACTCTGCCGGCGAGGCAAGGTGCACAACCGACACGTTGGGCGCGGCGTTCGCATCGCGGAGCCGGTCGAGCGCAACCCCGACCGCGTCGACCCCCGGTCTGAGCGAGGCGAACAGCGGGTTGATCGGAGTGATGAGGCGGCCGCGGTGCCGCTCGCGCACCGGCGTCCACGGCTGCGAATGGCCCACCATGAGCAGGGAGAACTTGACGTCGTCGGTCTCCTTCTCGGCGCGTTCAAGCGCACCCTGGAGGTCCTCGCCGCGGAGGTTCAGCAGCTGCGCGAGGGCTTCGGTGGGGTAGAGCGTGTCGTTCCCGCTCGAGCCGATCATGGCTGCGTGCGCCAGCCTGTTCGAGAGGGCGAGTATGGCGGACTCCGCCAGTTGTTTCTTGGCGTGCTCACGCAGGTTCGAGGCCGAGAGGTGGTGCGAGGCCAGCGGCACGACCAGGTCCTTCGGAAAGCTCCACATGAGCAGGAGCCGGTCCATGATGTCGGCGTGGTTCAAGAGCAGCAGCCGGGCCTCGACCAGCTCGAGCGGCAGGTCCAGCCGCTCCGCAACCTCAAGCACGTGCGCGTACTCGGGCGCGAAGTGCTCCGCCAACACCATGCGTCCCAGGTCATGGAGGAGCCCGAGCGTGAAGGCGCGGTCGGGGTCGAGCTCGCCCGTCAGGCGGCCGATCTCGGCCGCGAGCAGCCCGCACGCGATTGAGTGCTCCCAAAAATGCATGAAGTTGAACCTGTTCGAGATCATCACGCCCGAGAAGGAGTCGATCAGCTCCAGGTTGAGGACGAGGTCCCGGATGTTCTTGGTCCCGATCCGGAGCACAGCGTCGCGCACGCTTGTCACAGGGTCGCCCCGCTCGAACAGGGTCGAGTTGGCCAGCCGCAGGACCTTGAGCGCGACGCTCTGGTCGCGGGCGATCACCTTGGCGATCGCGTCGAGCGAGGTCGCGGGATTCGCCGTGAGCCTGGTGATCTGCGTCACGGTGGGCGACATGGCTTTGACCTCGGAGATCTCCCGGATCCGCTCCAGGATCGCGGAGCGCGTGACCACCGGGCGAAGTTCTCGAAGCGACGCGGCCCCATTGTTCACCGCATGCCCCGTGGCGGGACCGCGCGCCTCGGGCTTCTCCTCGTGTCCCGGAGGCGGTGCCGCCGCCTGTGCGCTCCGGACGGCCGGGCGTCCCATCCCCTTTTCGCGCCTTCGGCATGCGCTGCCGGCGAACGCGGCCGCCCAGCGGCTCGGATCCAGCGACCGCTTGAGCAGGAATCCGTCCGCGCCCGCCTGCACCGCCGCGAGCACTTCCTCGCGGCCGGCACTCTCCGTGAGCACGATCCCCGAGATCTTGCGGCCGTCGGCGCGGAGCTGCGACACCAGTTGAACCACCGAGAGCCCACCCTCATCCGGCAGCTTCCACTCGGTGACGACCATGTCGATCTTGCCGGAGGCGATGCGTTCCGCCGCTTCCGCGGCCGTGCCCGCCTCGACGGTGCTCTGCCCCGATATACCGAGCAGCGTCACGAGCAAGCGACGATACGATTCGTTGGGCTCCACAACGAGGACGTTCAACGGAACCACTCCTTTCCAAGAGGAAGGCGTTCAACAGCAAGCGGCCGAACGTGTGGTCTCGATGGGGCGAACTGCCCTGGACACGATCCATCGGGGATTCGTCCATCTTCACCCCGGCAGTTGAATGAATCCGTCAGATGGTCGTTGCGCGCGCACAAGGCGCGCAAGCGTTGTGGACGACGCCACAACATTGTGGTACATGTGCCCGATCCGGCGCATCACTGCGTAGTTCGCCAGCCCGCGGATCCCTGGGAGGTGGAGCCTGCCGCGAAACGATGGCGCCGCCGTGGATCAGGTGTCGGCGAGGCTGGCATCTGCGAGGCACGGGCCAACTTCGAGAGCCCCGGACAGATCGAGCGGCGCTCCCGCTATCACGGGGCCAAGGGCCACTGGGTTCTCGATGCGTGGATTGAGACGTGGCTCGCGCCCTGGTTCGCGGATTGGTGACTCGACGACCTTCGCCGTCCGCGGTGCCCGCTTCGTGCCATGCACGGCGATCCTGACGAGTACGGCACCCTCCTGCACCCGCGGCGGCTCGCCGGGCCCGCGGCCGCACCGCATTGTCGTGTTCAAGGACTGCGGAAAGGTTCGGCATCGGCAAGCACAAGTGTGTCGAGGGACATTCTTCCTAGCTGTCGCACTTGCGCGGCAAACCGGCCGCGATCCAGATGACGATGTGGCGGATCACACCCGCAGCCTACAGGCGACCCCTTGAAGGCGATAGGGGTCTGTTGGAGTCTGGAGTGTCTCGCACATCGCCCAGCATGGCGCACGAGCAGACTTGCCAGCCCATGTGCGTCAACTCACCCCCCAATAGGCTCCATCGCCGGCTCCGCAAGGCCTACGCCACTCGCCGCCAGCGAGCCCCGGAACGGCTGGCTCAGGCGCGCGTACACCGCTCCCGGCAGGTCCACCGTCCCCCAGCGCGGGCTCCGCACCCGCATCGCGGCCGCGTACTCGCGCACGCCGACGGCCCGCAGCGCGTACCACCTGCCCCGGTGCTCGACGATCTCCTCGAAGAGCCCGTCGGCCGGCAGCGCGTCGTGCCAGTACATGAAGAGGAAGACCGCCCGGAACTCCGGCCCGAAGAGCCCCTCCCAGGCCAGCATCGAGCTCACGTCGTCGGCCGCGACCCACGACTCCAGCCGGCGCGCGCTCGCCCCGTCCCGGCGCACCGGCACCCGCCGGCCCTTGATCTCCACCAGCAGGTTGAGCCCGGCGCCGTAGACGACGAAGTCGAAGGATTTCAGGCTGGCCTCCGGGCGCGCCTCGCCCCACGCGGGCTCGGGGAGGCGCGGCAGGAGCGCCTTCTTGGCCTCGTTCACCGCGACGTACGGGATGCGCTCGGCGCGCAGGAAGGCCTCGAACGCCTGTTCATAGTGGTGGCGGCGCTGGGCCATGCCCCCATCCTAACACAATCCCTATGGCCGGTCATCCGGTTCTGGCGCCGCGCCGTCCTCCGCCAGGCGGTCGAGGATCACGGCGATCCCGGGCGGGCCGTCGGGGGTGGGCCCGGTGATGAAGTCCACGGGCGTCTCGCGGATCAGCGCGCGGTGGTTGACCGGGAAGATCACGTTGTCGCCTTCCTCGCGCGCCAGGGCCGAGGCCACGGGCACGACGCCATCCCCGAGGGTGGAGCTGGCCTCTCGCAGCCCCTCGGCCAGCTCGCCGAGGTCGTCTTCGCTCATTAGCTCGCGCAGGAGCCTGGATTCGCGCACCCACCCGAGGTCCACGGGCTCGGCCTGCACGATGTGCCCGGCGATATTGGTCAGCTCCAGGCCGCGCGGGGTGTCGCGAGCCGCGAGGCCGGTGACGAGCGCGGAGCGTTCGGCGAGGTCCGCCGCGGCCTGGCCCGTGCCGTCGCGCCGATAGTCCAGGAGCGGGCGCAGGTCCCAGGATTGATCCATCATCCAGCGCTGCACCTGCTCGCGGATCTCCGCCGCGGGCCGCAGCTTGGCCCAGGGGGAGCCGGCCCACGGTGTTCCGACCGCGATCAGGCGCGTCACCCGCGGCAGGTTGCCGCCGCCGGAGATGTCGCCGGCGTACCCGCTCTCGCTGGTCAGGGCCTCGAACGCCACCAGCCCGCCCATCGAGTGGGCCACGAGGGCGACCTCACCTACGCCGAGCCCCCGGGCCGCGCGCAGCGCGCCGAGGAGCTCCCCGGCCGAGGTCACCACCCCCTGGTCGTTGTGATACTCGAAGCGCGCGACCTCGTGACCGGCCCGGACGAGGGCCGGCGCCAGGTCGCACCAGATGTCGCCGGGTTCGTCCAGCCCGTGCACCAGCACCACGAGCCGCGCCGGCGGGCGCTCGCTCGCGCCGAGCGCGACCCAGGCGCTGGGGAGCTCCGCCGCCGCGCCCGGATCGTCGGACGCCGGCACGTACAGGCCACCGAGCGGTGCGGGCAGCTCGTCCAGCTCGGCGACCTCGTCGAGCAGGTCGTCGAGCCCTCGCTCGAAGCGGTCGAGCGCCTCCCGCCAGCTCTCCTGCGCGGCGGCGGGCGCGGCGGAGCCCGCGCCAAGAACGATCCCCAGCCAGATGCCGGCCGAGCGTGTCATCGGGCGCCTCCCGGGGTCTAGCGGTTTGCGTCGATCATGCGGTCCATCAGCTCCGCCTCCGCGCCGGCGTACCTCTCGAAGGCTTCTTGGAGCTTGGCCCGGATGGATTGCAGGGCCGCCGCGTCGATCGGCCCGCCCTCGCCCGCCTGCGCGACGATGCTGTCCATCGCCTCGCTCGCGGCCCTGAGATCGCTCACCGCGACCGCGTAGGAGCGGGCGCTGTCGTAGAGCAGCTGGTTCTCGAGCTCCTTGGTGTCCGGCCGGTGCAGGAGCCGCCAGGGCTGAGCCCTGGCCTCGATCGCGAGGAACTTGAGCTGGTCGCTCGCGATCCGGAGGTTCGCCAGCGCCCGCTCGATGCCGGGACGCTGCTCCGCGAGCAGTTGGTTGGCCTGCTCGCCCAGCGCGGCGAAGCGGTCCGCGCCCTCGCGCGTGGTGTCGAGCAGCGCCGAGCCGCGCGGCACCCACTCCTCGTCCACGCCGGTGACGACGCTCTCGGTCCGGGCAAGGATGTTGTCGATGCGCGGGCGGTTGTCGTCGACGACGGCGCGCCCCGAGCGGATGAGCTCCTTGGCGTCCGCGAGAATGATCTTCGCGTCCCCGGTCATGGGCCCTAGGTCCGCGCTGGCCCGCTCCACGTTGCCGAGCGTGGCGGAGATGCTGCCGCGCCACCCGGTCAGGTCCGTCTCCACGCTCTCGATGCTCCGGCGCGCGGAGGCGACCGAGGCCCTCACATCGTCGGCGACCGGGCCGATGCGGGGCCTGATCTCCGCGAGAGCCTCCGAGATCTCGCGCATCGAGCGCTCGGCGCTCGCGAAGATCTGCTGGAGCTGCACCCGCTGCTCGGGGCCGAAGCCCGCGTTGGCGAGGAACGCCGGCGGCGCCACCGAGCCGCGAAGCACCTCGCCCGCGTCCAGCGCCGGCGAGGCGCCCTGCGCATCCGCCACGTTCGCGCCGGTGCCGACGTAGGGGATGTTGATCGTGCTCGCCGTCCCCAGCAGCGGCACCTCGAGGTATGCCCAAGCGTCCTCGTACAGCTCGATGTCGGCCCGCAGGCTCACGCGGACGTCGACCACGTACTCCCCGGTGCTCGCGTCGCGCTCCAGCGAGATCGACTCCACCTTGCCCTGCTGCTGGCCGCCCACCCGCACGGCCGCATCCTCGGCCAGCCCCGTCGCCCCGTCGCGCAGCGAGAAGCGCACGACGTACTCGCGGCTGCGCGCGAACGTCACGTCCGCGAGCACGAAGCTCGTCAGCACCGCCAGCACCACGCCCCCGACGAGGAATCCACCCGCCAACAGGTTGGCCTTCTGGCTGTAGCGTCCGCTCATCTGGCGTCGATCCTTCCCGCTCGCCCGCCCGAGAAGGCGGGACGGGACACACTCTAATCGGCATGGGAGAGGCGCGTCGCCAGCGCCGGCAGGAATCTCCGGGGCGGCTCAGGCCCCGAACAGGTCGCTCGTGAACGCCGTCTGATCGCGCCGCTCCGTGATCGGCCCCTCGGCGTCCCCCCGGAGGAACTGGCGGATCAGCCGCTCCTCGTCGGGCAGCTCCCTGGCCGACGCCTGCGGCATGTCGCGCAGCCGCTCATACCACTGCCGGGTCTCCACCTTCAGGATCCGCCCCTTGTCCAGCATCGCCATCCGGTCGGCGATCGCGAAGGCAGAGTCCATCTCGTGCGTCACGACGACGCTTGTGACCCCCAGCTGCCTCGTCAGCGCGATGATCAATTGATCGATCTGCGCGCTCGTCACCGGGTCGAGCCCGGCCGACGGCTCGTCGTAGAAGAGGATCTTGGGATCCAGGGCCAGGGCCCGCGCGAGCCCCGCCCGTTTCTTCATGCCCCCGGAGATCTGGGCCGGGTATTTGTCCGCGTGCTCGCGCAGCCCGACCAGCTCGAGCTTGATCTTCACCTGGATATCGATGATGTCCTGGTCCAGGTTGGTGTGCTCCTGGAGCGGCAGCGCCACGTTCTCCGCGATCGTCATGGAGTTAAAGAGCGCGCCCGACTGAAACAAGATGCCGAACTGCTTCCGCACCTCGTTGAGCTCGACCTCCGAGAGGGTGCAGATGTCGCGCCCGAACATGTGGATCCGCCCGCGATCCGGCTTGAAGCTCCCGATCATGAGCCGCAGGCTCGTGGACTTGCCCGAGCCCGAACCGCCCATGATGACCATGGTTTCGCCGGGGTAGACCTCGAGGTTCAGCCCCTCGAGCACCGGGCGGCCGTCGAAGTTCTTCCCGACGTCCTCGCACCTGATGACCGGCGCCGCTCCCCTGAGCGCAGGGTCTTGTGTCGCAAGGGGTTGGGTCGGGTTGACGTGGTCCACGGCAGAGTGATACGCCCGATCAGCCGCCGGGATCCGGCGCGGGCGGGTCGGTCTGTTCATCGGCCGGTGTCGGCGCGGGGCTTGCGTTCTCCGCGGGCGACGAGCCGCGGATCAGCCACACCAGGCTCCCGTCGGGAGCGACGTAGCCGGCGTCCGACACGCGCGGGAACCAGCTGCCCATCACCTCGTCGTCGGAGAGCTGGAGCAGCACGATCGTCTGGCCCTGAGGCGTCTTGCCGGGCATGGGGATCACGTCGGAGCCAGCGCCCGCGGCCACCCGCTCCGCATCGTCCTGATCCATCTCGCCGAACGCCCTGAACAGCGGGCCGACGCCCTGCGGGATCGCGGGCGCGCCGCCCAGGTCCGAGGCCATCTGCGCCTGGAACTCCGCGATCCGCTCGTCGGAGACCTGCGCCGCCGCGTCCGAATCCAGGACGGAGCGCACCACCGCCGGGTCGGCGCTGAACGCCTGGGTATAGACCGGG
>Ga0196977_1001034_pt1 | contig 11558 bp, 13 predicted proteins | sample S3v_1013CmetaG_FD_148634 | JGI IMG/M metagenome (GOLD analysis project Ga0196977, IMG submission 148634) | Soil microbial communities from Anza Borrego desert, Southern California, United States - S3+v_10-13C | ecosystem: Environmental > Terrestrial > Soil > Desert | place: USA: California...
GAATTCGGCCGTGCCGCCGGCCTCCTCGAGCCGGTTTTGACCATGGCGGCGATGGTGGCGCGCCGCGACGATAGCGTGCGAGGCGAGATGCGAGAACGGATCGTCCGGGGCGTGACGGTCGATGTGCGCGGCGACCGCCTCGATCGAGGGCGCAGCCCAGAAGACGCGCAGGAAGCGCTGCATGCGGCGGCGCTCGAGCAGCCACGTCCAGGCTTTCGTGACGATCAGATACCAGGTCGTCACCGACATGAGCAGCAGCATGATCAGCAGCGCCTTGCCGACGCCGTCGGTCTGCGCGAGAAAATGGGCGAGGCCCATGCCCGATTGGGGATCCACGTTGTTAGCTCCTCAAGCTGAATGAAATCGGAACGAGCACCCAGGCCGCGACCGGTTTGTCGCCGCGCCGCGCCGGCACGAATTTCCACTGCTTCACCGTCTCGAGCGCGACGCTGTCGAGCCGGCTGAATCCGCTGGACGTCCTCAACTGCACCTCGGCCGGCAGCCCCTGTTCGTTCACGAACACGCGCAGCATGACCCGACCCTCTTCGCGCATGCGGCGCGACAGCGCGGGATAAGCCGGCGCAGGGTTCTTCAGGTAATCGGCGTTGAAGCGCGGCGGGATGAGGGGCGTCGGCGCAGGCGCCGCCGCGACAACGACCGGCGGCGCGGGCGGCGCCGCCGGTGCGGGCTCCGGCGGCGCTTCGATGAGCGGCTCCGGTGGCGGCCGAGGCGCGACGAAGGGCGCGGCCGCCTCGGACACGGCGGTCATGACCGGCGGCGCCGGCTTCGGCTTCGCCCGCACGACGCGCGGCTTCACCGGCAGCGGCTTCGGCGGCGTCTCCGACTCCTCCAGCTTCGGCTGCGGCGGCGCCACCAGGCGCACCATGACGGGCGCCGCCTGCGTGAGCGCCGCGCGCACGGGATCGAGTTGCAGCACCAGGTAGACGGCCAGCGCGTGCAGGCCGACCGCGAAAGCCATACCTGCGAAGCGGCCCTTCATCCGCCGACGAGCACGGTACTACCGGAGCGCGCCGCGGACGCAGTGCCCGCGAGCGCGCACACGCCGCTCACGAACGACGCGAGGCCGCTGTTCTTCAGGAGCACGCACGCCGCGACCTGCCTATCCCTGTCCGCGAGCTTCGCGGCGAAGCGGTCCGCTTGCCGCTGCAGCAGCCCGCGCAACGCGCGCGATTCGCGCTCGAGCTCTCCGAGGCGCCTCAAATCAGCACGGCTCGCCGCGCCGATCTGGTGGGAAAGCATATGGACGTCCTGCGACACGGCGTCCCGGAGAGGCTCGGCGGCGCACGGGTGCGACATCACCGCCCGCAGCGCTCCGGGCACGTCGCCGCTGGCCAGCGCCTCGTTCCAGCGCCCGCGAATCTCGTCGTCGGTGCGTAACTGCGAGAACGCCCGCACCGCGCCTGCGTAGCGACCGTCGAGCTCTTTCTGGACGAGCTCCGACAGGGCGGTGCGATGGCAGGTCATGTTCACCACGCCGTGATGCAGCTCGTAATCGGAGCAGCCCTGCCGTCCCACGAGGCCGCTGCGGCGCGCAAGCCGGCGCAACGCGTCGAGCGGCAGACAGGTGCCGACGACGCGCAGTGGTACGACGGCGGGATTTCCCACAGCTTCGGCCGGCGGCACGTGTGCGGACCGACGGGCAGCGGGCGCGCGTCCGCGCAGCACGCGACGGCGTCTGGGTGCGCAAAAAGCGACGCCACCGCATTCGCGAGGCCGTGCTCTGGGGCCGCGCCTGTGCGCAGCGGGCGCTGGTGAGTCGACATTCGGTGCTCCCGGAACGCGCTAGTGCAGCAGCGACTCGACCCAGCCGACCGGCCTGGAATGTTCCACGGACGCACGGGCGGCGTTTTCCCATTCCGCGACCGAGGCGGCGGCGACGTCGCAGACGAGCCGGTCGGCGCGCGGATGTTGCGCGAGATAGCTGAAATGCCGCGCGATGCATGAGGCGAGTCCCGGACACGGACGGCTGCGGTACGCGGTCAGCAGGTAGAGCAGCGCCGCGAGGATCACATCGGGACGGGTTTGGGCTGCGGCCATGCAGAGCTCCTTTCGCTTGTTCGGCTCGGCTGGCTGACCCCGCAGGGCTGGCTGGCGATAGTCGGGTCGCCCCGCAGCGGGGGCAAGGGTGTTACGCGGTGAGGATGAGCTTTCCCTGCTGCGTCACGCGCAGGCGGTACTCGCGTCCGTCGTGCTCGATGATCAGCTCGCGCGCGCCGCCCAGGAGCTTCGCGCTTGTGGTCCGCGGCAGCGGCTCACGGCTTGCGCCGACGCGCGTCCTCTCTGCGGCTCTGTTCTTTCGATCTTCGTCGAGCACGACAAAATGATAACCATTCTCATTTTGATCTGCAACTCGGCTGCGCCCGACGCGCTGGGCGGCGGTCTAAGCCCATGATCGTGCGGGACATCACGATTTTTCACCGAAAAGGTCTTGCACGACGCCGCGAGGTTATTGATAATTATTCGCGTTACGGAGGAGCTCGACACGATGTACGTCTGCATCTGCAACCCGGTCACCGACAGCGAAGTCCGCAATTGCGTGCGCGCCGGCGCGTGCAGCCTGTCGGATCTTCAGATGCAGCTCGGCGTCGCTTCTCAGTGCGGGATGTGCGCCTCCGCGGTGACCGCGATCCTTCACGAAGGCGATTCGCGCCCAGCCAGCTCCGCCGGCTGCGGCGCCATGCCCCTGGCGGCCTAATTCGCCCGCACCCGCATGGGTGCTAGAGTGGGCGCGGCCGTTGCGTACGGCCTGCGCGTCATTCCCGTTCCTCTCTCCCCGCCGGAGGCCACATGAAGGGCGACCCGAAGGTCATTTCCTATCTCAATGCCGCGCTCAAGCAGGAGCTCACGACCATCAATCAGTACTTCCTGCACGCGAAGATGTACCAGAACCTCGGGTTGCCGAAGCTCTACGAGCACGAACGCAAGGAATCGATCGAGGAGATGAAACACGCCGACGAGCTCATGGAGCGCATCCTCTTCCTCGAGGGGCTGCCCAACCTGCAGGACCTCGGGCGTCTGCTCATCGGCCAGACGGTGCCGGAGATGCTGAAGTGCGATCTCGACGCGGAGCGCGCGGCGCGCCCGCTGTACCAGGAAGCGATCGCCTACTGCGAATCGGTTCAGGATTACATCAGCCGCGAGCTGCTGGAAGACATCCTCGAGAGCGAAGAGGAGCACATCGACTGGCTCGAGACGCAGCTCGACCTCGTCGACGCGGTGGGGCTGCAGAACTATCTGCAGTCCCAGATGAGCTGATTCTCTGGAACGAGCATGTGAAAACGGCGGCCGAAGGCCGCCGTTTTATTTGCATTGCCTGAACGCCGCTAGCCGGTCTTCAGCTCTTTCGCGGTCATCGTGTACTGGAAGCGGTCCGGGTCGAGCGGATCGAGCCGCCCGCGCTCGGTCTGACCGTCGGGGTACATGAAGTACGGCACTTTCCAGCCGCCGGTCGCGCCGGGAAACTGCACGTCGTGGCCGCGGTTGTAGGCGAGCCAGTTCATCTCCCAGTACCCGAAGAGACGCTCGCGCGCCACGCGCACCTTCTCGTGCGTGAGCGGCAGGTTGCCCGGCGGCTCCTCGAGGGCGACCTTGCGCACGTCCGCGGGATCGACCGGCACCCACCCGTGCGCCTGCGACCAGAACTCGGCGCGGCAGTGCTGCGCGCGGGTGATCGATTCGCTGTTCGCGCCCAAGCTCACGTAGCCGTGCTGCGATTTCGCCACCCGCACGCCGTAGATGTCCCGCGCGGGAACGCCCGAAGCGCGCGCGAGCCCCACGAACAATGCGTTCAGATCGCCACATTTGCCGCCGAGATTGCCGGTCTCGAGCATCCCCTTGATGTCGCCCCAGCCGCAGCCGCGCACCTTCGGGTCGCGATGGGTGTTGTCGACGATCCACTCGTAGATCGCACGCGCTTTGTCCACGTCGCGGCGTTGGCCCCGGGTGATATCGAGCGCGGTGTCGCGCACGATGCCGTCGGTCGGGATCATCTCGGTGGGCTGGAGCGCGAGCTTCAGCTCTTCGCGGTCTGCGCGCGGCGCGAGCCTCGGCGCGGTATCGAGATTCACCTGCCGGTCGCGCGCTGCGAACCGGCTGGTGAGAACGAGAACCGGGTTCTGCGTAGATCGCTCGAAGATGGCCGAGACCACCCCGAGCGCGTGCCGCGGTTCTTCGGTGTAGGTCGCGGCGCCGCCGTCCGCCTGCCACGTGCTGCCGAGGCTCTTGAAATAGCTCGTATCCCGGGTGAGCGGCACCGGCAGCCACACGCGCGTCACACCGTCGGCGTCGAGCACGTGCACACGCGTCACCACTTCGAAAACCCGCCACGAGCTGCCGGCGGTACTGGCGACGGCGAAATGCGGCAGCGCGGCCACTGCGGCAGCCGCAGGCAAAACAGCGCCATGCTTCAGAAAATGTCTGCGATTCATTTCAGGTCCCCGCGGGATGTTCGACCGTGCTTCGCGATCCGGCAGGCGGGGCGCCTCAAAGGCGCCGGCGGCTCGAACCGACGGTAAAGGTAGCAGAAAAGGCGGGGCGAAAAAAGAAATGCGCCGCAGCCTGAAGGCGTGCGGCGCATTGTCGTGAATCCCGGCGGCGGCGCCGCCCGATCGTTTTACGGACCGCGGCGGTAGAGCTTGGCGGTATCGGGATTCGTATAGCGGCGCTTGTATTCGAGCGACGCGCCCCAGGCGTTCACTTCGCGCGCTGCACGCGCGTCGAGGATCTGGATGAAGCGCTCCCAGAGGCGCATCACCGGTGCCGGGAGGTGATTCACGAGTTTCGACATGGCGGGTTAGCTCTTATTTCGTTGGACCGGGGTCGAGAATACTGGCGCCCGCGGAGGCGCATTAGGGCGTACGTCACAGTCCGCTGCTGGAGCGCGCGGCGCCGACGGGCTGGCCTGAATCGGCATCGCGCAGGACGCGGCCGCTCACGCTCCTGCGTGTCAGATGGTGGAACTGACCGTCCGTGATATCGGCGAGGTCGAACTGAAAGCCGCGCGCACTGGCGGTACGCCGCGCCGCCTCGACGAGCTGGAGGCGATCGAGCGCGAGCTTCTGGGGACGCGCGAGCAGGATCTTGTTGCTCGTGCCCGGCACGTCGAGCATGTAGACGTCGTCGAAGACCTCGAGGTACGTGCGTGCCATGGCGTCGAACAGCGGATTCGCGCCGCGGCCCCAGATATTCCAGACCACGATGCCGTTGGGACTGACAGCGCGCTTCACTGCGCGCATGAACTCGATCGTCGTCAGGTGCGGCGGCACGTTGCGCGTGCCGAAAGCATCCAGAAACACGACGTCGTACGGCTCGCGCGTGCCCTCGACGAACGCGCGGCCGTCGCCGACGTGCGCTTTCAGCCGGGCATCCTCGCGAAAGCCGAAGTAATCGCGCGCGACCTGCACGACGTCCGGATCGATGTCCACGGCGTCGATCGTCGCATCGGGGTAGTGCTTGCGCAGGAACATCGGCATCGTGCCGCCGCCGACCCCGACGACGAGCATGCGCCGCGGGTTCTCGACCAGCGCGAGCCCCGCGAATGCGACCTTGGTGTACGCGAACCCGAGATATTCCGGCTGCCCCGGTTTCGTGATGCTCTGGCGCGCGCCGCCGCGCTCGAAGCGCAGCACCCGAAAACCTTCGGAATCTTCGGTGACGATGATGTTGTTGTACTTCGACGGCTTGTCGTAGAGCACCCGCTCGGCGGCGAGCGCCGCGGTGCAAAAGGCCAGCAGCCAGACGAGCGCGGCGCGAGCGAGATGGTGATGAGGCGTCATCGCGCGATTATCGCATGGCCCCACTCCGCTTCATCGGCGCGAGACGAACGCGTTGCCCTTGATGTAGAACCGCAGCAGACGCCGCGCCCAGTGCCCCGCATAATCGACGCCGATGCGCGGCCGCTTCACGATCGAGAATTTTTTCGGGAAGCCATCGTCGGCGACATGCAAGTCGTCGCTCGTGAGGTCGTGGCCGTTCAGGCGCTTGTCGATGTGCATCGCTCTGCACAGCAGGCCCGGACCCTGCGTGCGGCCTTCGACGTGCCGTACCGGTTCGAGCGCGCGCAGCAACACCGCGGAGGCGATGCCTTCGGCCTGCGTGACCACGTTCATGCAGTGATGCATGCCATAGATCAGGTAGACGTACGCGTGCCCCGGCGGGCCGAACATCGTCTTCGTGCGTGCGGTGAGTCCTTTCGACGAATGCGCGGCGAGGTCGTGCGGCCCGAGGTAGGCTTCGACTTCGACGATGCGTGCGATGCGCTCGACGCCTTCCGAGCGGTGCACGAGACACTTGCCGAGCAGCTCGTGTGCGACGGCGACGGTGTCGCGGTCGTAGAACGAGCGCGGAAGCTTTCTGAACACCACCCTCACCCTAACCGTCCCGCTCAGGGGGCGGGGTGGTTTTGTCCGTTTTGGGAGGAGGCGAGGTTCTGGCCGTGCGGAACGTGATCGAGTAGCGCAGCTCCTTCGTCTCGGATATCGCGTGCTGCCAGCCCCAGCGCGCCCCACCGCGCATGAGATACGCAGAGCGCGGCGGCAGATCGAGCGCGATCGTGTCCTCGCGACGCTGCTTTTCACCGGGGCGATACGGCCGCAGCCGCATGCGCGCGTGGCCGCCGAGCGAGACACCGACGATCACTTCGAAATTCGGCACGTCGCGATGCCAGCCCAGCGGACTGCCCGGCCGATACTCGCTCACGAGCGCGTGCACGAATTGCTCGGGTGGGAGACCTGCCCACCGTGCGACTTTCTCGCGCAGCGGCAGGAGAAAACCGGGCACGGGCGGCGCCTCTTCGAGCCGGTTGCGGCTGAAGTCGTATTGCCCGCCGTAGCTCACGGTGCGGCGCTTCGCCGTGTATTCCTTGTATTTCGATTCTTCGAGCGGCAGCTCGCGCACGTGCGCGAGGAGCGCCGCCTCCTCGTCACGCGTCAGGAGCTCCGGCTCATAAACGAAGCCTTCGGGAAGCCGCGACTGCGATCCGAACAGATCGGCCTGTGAAGCGCGCGCCGCCATTCACCTGAATTTTTCTTCCAGCCAGTCGCATACCGTCTCCACCGCGAGCATGAGGTAATCGCGCTGGCAGTGCTGCGCACCGCCCTCCTCGGGCGTGAACACCCGGAACGTTTTGTCTTTCGAGCCGATCGCGTCGAACAGCGTCTGCGCATCGGCCATCGACACTTGCGCGTCCTCGGCGCCGTGGAGCAGCAGGAACGGACACTGGACTTTTTCGGCAATGCCCTGCAGCCGGAAGCCTTCGAGCTTCGTCAGCGCTGCCTCGAACGTGTCCACACCACATGCCCAGAGCAGATGATCCGCGGGGACGGGCAGCGCGGCTTCCTTCAGCTTCCTGATGCGCCGCTGCCACGTCTCGTAGTAGTCCCATATCGCGCCCCACGCGATCGCCGCCTTGTAACGCGGGTCCATCGCCGCACAGCGCGGCGTGTAGTAACCGCCGAGGCTCATCGCGATGATGGCGACGCGGTTCATATCGACATCGCCGCGCGTCTCGAGATAGTCGAGCGCCGCGCTGCCGGCGATCTCGAAATCGTGCCGAATGCGCATGCCCCGGAACCGGATCGCTTCGCCCTGTCCGGGACCGTCCACCAGCAGCACGTTGAAACCGCGTCGCACGAGCTCCGGCGTGCCGCGCAGATACTGGATCTCCTTCTGCGTGTCGAAACCGCCGAAGCGCACGATGCACGGGTTGCGCTTTTTCGTCGTGTTCTGCGCGTGGATGAAATAGGCGGGGAACGGCCCGGCCTGTGACGGCAGGTCCACGACTTCGATGCGTGGCCCGTCCGTAAGCGCGGCGAATCTGCGGAAGCAGTCGAGCGAGACCCGATACGCCGCCAGCGCCTGTTCGTCCTTCGGCTGGCGGAAATGGTCGCCGATCTGATAGTAGAAGCACGCCCGAAGGTAGTTCGACGCTGCCGTCAGCGGGTGCCCTCTTTCTTCCGCCGTGCGTGCGCGCCCGCGCAGCAGCTCCGCCCCGTCGCACCACGCCCTGAACCACGCATCGTCATCGCCGACGCGCTCGCGCAGCGTGCGGCCGATGCGGTCGGCCTCGGAGAATTCGGCGCCGCCATAGGGAATCGTGCTGAACACGACCAGCATCTCCGCCGACCAGCGGTAATTGCCGGGGTAATACATGAAATGCCTGGCAGATGCGACGGGCGTGTCCATGAGGTGCTCCGTGGGAGGATTTGCGCGACGGGCCATAATAATCGAGGAACACCGTAAGACCGGGGTCTCTCCCCGTTTTGCCGCCAAGGAGAAAACATGCTGAAAGAATTCCGGGAGTTCGCGGTCAAGGGCAATGTGGTCGACATGGCCGTCGGCATCATCATCGGCGCGGCGTTCGGCAAGATCGTCGATTCGCTGGTGAAGGACGTGATCATGCCGCCGATCGGTTTCGTCCTCGGCAAGGTCGATTTCTCGAACCTGTTCGCGGTACTGAGGGCGGGGACGGTCCCCGGGCCGTATCCTACGGTTGAAGCGGCGCAAAAAGCCGGCGCCGTCACGGTGAACTACGGGATCTTCGTGAACAACGTCATCTCGTTCGTGATCGTCGCGTTCGCCGTGTTCCTGCTCGTGCGCGCGATCAACCGCCTGCGCCGGCAGGAAGAAGCGAAGCCGGCCGCGCCGCCACCGGCGCCGCGCGAAGAAGTGGTGCTGCTCACCGAAATTCGCGACGCGCTGAAGCGTCGATAGCCCGGCGGAATCCGACCAGCGGCCTACCGCACGCAGTAAGCCGCGAAGGCGGAAATCCAGTTAGCCGTGTTCCTGGATCCCGGCCTACGCCGGGATGACGCACCTATCGATCCGCCGGCGGACCTCTCGATCCGCCGCGCACGACGCAACCTACTGGTCCATCTTGAGCTTCGCGGCCGCGGCGATCTTGCGGTATTTCGCGGTCTCGGCGCGGATGAACTCGGCCAGACCTTCCGGCGACGTGGGCGAAGGCACGCCGCCTTCGCTCGTGATGCGCGTGCGCACGTTCGGGTCTTCGAGCGCTTTGCGGATCGCGCCGTTGAGGATGTTGATTACTTCCGTCGGCGTCTTCGCGGGGGCGAGCAGCGCGTACCACTGCGTGAGCTCGTAACCGGGCAGTCCCGCTTCGGCCATCGTGGGCAGGCCAGGGTAAGCATCGACTCGCGTGGTGGTGGTGACCGCCAGCGCGCGCAGCCGGCCGTTGTTGGTGAACGGCAGCGTCGTCACCGGACTGGCGAAAGCCATCTCGACCTGACCGGCGACGAGGTCGGTGGCGAAGAGCGCAGTGCCGCGATACGGCACGTGCACGATGTCGATGCCGGCCATCGTCTTGAAAAGCTCGCCGGACAAATGCGGTGCGCCGCCCACGCCGGCCGAAGCGAAATTGAGCTTGCCGGGCCGCGTCTTCGCGAACGCGATCAGCTCCTTCACCGTCTTGACCGGCAGGGACGGATGCACGACCAGCACGTAGGCGAGCTTCGCCCCGAGGCTCACCGGCGCGAGATCGCGCTGCGGCTCGAACGGCATCTTGCGTCCGAGCGCCGGCATGATCGCGAGCCCCGAGGACGTGCCCCACACCAGCGTGTAGCCGTCCGGCGCCGAGCGCACCACGAAGTCGGTGCCGATGAGCCCCGCGGCGCCATCGCGATTGATGACCACGATCTGCTGGCCGAGCACCTTGGTCATGCGTTCGGCGACGATGCGCGCGAACGCGTCCGTTGCCGCGCCCGGCGGAAACGGCACGACGAGACTCACGGGACGCTGCGGATACTGCTGGGCCTGCGCATGACCGGCCGCCAGCGCGAGCAGCGCGCCGGCGAAGATTCCCACACGATCTTTTTTCACTTTCTTCCCTTCACCCTATCTCTCTCGCCGCTTTGCGGGACGAGGGCATGTGCCTACCTAGTTGCCGGTCCTCGGCACGCGCTCCTCGAATTCGCGGCCGAAGACCGGTTTGTCACCTTCGTACGCCTCCAGCTTTCCGCGGATGACGAAGTCCTTTTTCGTGCACGAGACGTGCGTGCGGCTCTCCGTCCGGATCCGCCAGTCGCCGCGCTCGAACTCCCATGTCCACGTCACTTCCGCCGTCGCGCTCAATGGCTCATCCTCGACCAGGCTGTAGCGCTCGGTCGAGCGCGCTTCCGCGATCAGGTCGATCTCGTCGTAGCGATTGCGGCCGCTGGTGTCGGTGATCGCCACCACGGTCTCGCCTTTGCCGAGATCGGTCGTGATCGTGCGGTTGCGGCTGCCGGGCGTGAGCGCGGTGCGTGTGAACGGCGGCGCCGACTCCGGAGCCTTGAATTTGACTGCCGCGTCCGCGCGCGACGGCGGCCGCACCGGCAGCTCGATCGCGCTTTTTCCCGTGACGAGCGTCAGCGTGACCGGTTCGGGCGAGGGCCAGATGAGCGGCCAGTACGTCGTCGAGATCGCCACGCGAATGCGATGACCTTTCGCGAAGCAGTAACCCGTGTCGATCAGCGGGAACTTCACCTTGTACTCGCGGCCCGGCGTGAGCCGCGTGACCTTCTCGGAGCCGCTCAGATGCGTGAGGTTGAAGGTCTCGTACGAGACCCGCGTCGATGCGCCGTCCGGCGCGACGTCGCACAGGCGTACGCACAAGAACGCGAGGGGTCGATTCACAGACAGCGTGAGATCGACTGACGGCGTGCCGAGAATGTCGACGTCCTTCGTCAGCGGTTCCGAATCGAAACACAACGACTGACCGTCGTCGGCACGCTGATCGCCCGGCAGCTCGGGGCTCGGCCCGTGTTGAAACCACGGCATGAGCTCGCCCGAGGTGAGCCCGAGCGTCTGCGGCGATTTCCACGACATTTTGGCTGCGCGCACGGCGCGATCGCTCAGCACGCCGCCGGCATTCATGAAGAAGCGCTGACGCTTGATGCGTGGGCTCGGCCACACCTTCTCCGCAACCCAGCGGCCCGGCGACTCGGGATAGAAGCTTTTCGCGGGCGCGGAGCGTGCGATCCAGGCGATCAGCTTCGGATCGTATTCGACGCCGGTGTCCTTACCGCGCATCCAGTGGTCGTACCAGCGCAGCGCCTCCTGAAGGAGCCCGATCGCCGGACCGGGCATGCCGAGATGGCCATAGCGGTGGCCCCACGGCCCGATCACCGCTTTCGCCGGCGATTTGAGCTTCGACATCGATTCGCTGACCGAGCCGACGTATGCGCCATCCGCCCAGCCGGAGAGCGCGAAGAACGGCGCGACGATCCTGTCGTGGTCGATCGCGCGGTCCCGCCAGTAGGCATCGTTCGTCTGGTGCTTGAGCGCCGCGATGATCTGCGGCGTGTTGTGCTCGAGCCGCTCCATCCACATCTCGCGCCAGCTATGTCCCACGAGCTCGGGATCGGGCGGACGCGATTTGTAGCCGAAGACCTGGCTCGACCAGCGAATCGCGCGGATCAGGATGCAGCCGCCGCGGAACACCTGGCTGTAGCGGTAGCGGTCGGGCGCGTAGGACTGCGCGATCACCGCTTTGAGCTCGGGCGGCGCGCGAAATGCCGTCTGTATCCCCTGGAATCCGCCCA
>Ga0196977_1001035_pt1 | contig 11556 bp, 11 predicted proteins | sample S3v_1013CmetaG_FD_148634 | JGI IMG/M metagenome (GOLD analysis project Ga0196977, IMG submission 148634) | Soil microbial communities from Anza Borrego desert, Southern California, United States - S3+v_10-13C | ecosystem: Environmental > Terrestrial > Soil > Desert | place: USA: California...
GGACAAAGTGGAGACGGAGATCAACAGCATCGCTGCCCTGAACGATGTGTTGAAACGAAGCTGACGCAAGGAGGTGAGCAAAACGTCCGGCGGCAAGCCCCCCCGCAAGCCCGGACGTTGACGGCGGACCGCTTTCCCGAGCTGGAAACTACGAAGGGAAACGCGGTCCGCTTTTTTATTGATGCGGGATTAAAAAATAAATAATGAACATCGAACATGGAATATCGAACGCTGAAGTAGTGTGCCGAACGGTCACTTCATAATTCAGTATTCCGTGTTCGATGCTCAATATTCAATAAAGCTCATAGCTGAACACATCGGTGAAGTACCCGATGTTCGAATGATCCGTGGCCTGCCAGGCTTGCAGGTTGTGCTCGTTGTAGCGGCGCTTGACTTCCGCCCAGGGCTTGCCGCCGATGAGCTGCCGCTGCAGGATGACGTTGCCGCGCTCGTCGTATTCGTATTCGAAAACAGGATCGGAAGCGGGCGTGCGCGTTTTTTGCGTGACGCGCGTCTGCCTCCCGTGCTCGTCGTAAAATTCGCGCAGCACTTCCGCCACGCGCTCGTCCGAATCATAAACGACCGCCGAGACGTTGTCTTCATGCGTGCGCGCATCGTGGTGCACCGTGCGGTATTTTTTCCCGGTCTCTTTGTTTTCCGAATGCGTTTCCGCCAGCACGGGCTCGCCGTCCTTTATTTCATACACGTGGCGGATCACGCGTATCGGCGCCATGTCGTAGCCGAATTCCTCGTGCGTCTCCACGTTCTCTTTTCCTTCGGCGTGATAGGTGTAGCGATCGCAATGCTCCACCTCGCCCGGCGAAGACTCGATGCGTTTTTCCAGCAGGCGGTTCTGCGCATCGTACACGTAGATCGTCAGCGAAGGATCGCCTTCTTCGTAATGCCGCGCTTCTTCGGTGATCTTGCCCGCTTCGTTGTATTTGATCGTAATACGCTCGCTGAGCTCCCCGCTCATGTAATGCAGGTGCTCGACGATGCGGCCTTGCTCATCGAGCTTGTTCTCGTATTTCTCCGCTTCATTTCCCTCTTCATCCAGCTCGATGTCGAGCACGATGCTGCCCGAAGGATGATAATCCACTTTGCGCAGCACGAAGCTTTTTGCTTCCAGCGCTTCCAAACCTTCACCCGCTTCTCCGGGAACGACGAAAGGATAGCGGCGCACTTCCATGTGCTTGATGCTCGGGCTGGTCTTGGCTTCTGCGGACATGTGTGAATGGATTGGTTGTCCAAATATACGTACGTGGGATCAGAATTGAGAGTGAGCTCCGGTAGTTGCCGGGCTGAGGTAAGAGAAAACATGCATTGCCGGCGCGCACCTGGCCCACGCTCCCACGCCGCTCAGAACACATCGCCGCCGCCTGTCAATTTGCTTTGCCTGTAACTGCGCGAACGCTTACATTTGGCTCACCAAAAACAGTTTATGAAAAACTTCCCCCTGTCCGCCGCAATCCTCGTCGCCGCGGCATTTTCCGCCTGCTCGGGCGAGCAGCAGCCTGCAGAAAATAAAAACGCTTACGTGTATCCCAAGACCCGCAAGGTGGATACGGCCGACACGTATTTCGGCGTGAAAGTGAGCGACCCGTACCGCTGGCTGGAAGATGACAATTCGGAGGAGACGAAAGCCTGGGTGCAGGAGCAGAACAAGGTCACCTTCGATTACCTCGGCAAGATCGCGAGCCGCGACAAGATCCGCGAGCGCCTGAAGAAGATCTGGAATTTCGAGAAGATCTCCGCGCCGTACAAAAAAGGCAAATATTATTTCTACTCGCGCAACGACGGCATCCAGAACCAGAGCGTGCTGTACGTGAAAGAAGGACTGAACGGCGAAGCCCGCGTGCTGATCGATCCGAATACTTTTTCCCAGGACGGAACGGTTTCGCTCAGCGGCACCAGCGTTTCGCACGACGGGAAATACATCGCGTACGGCTTGAGCAAAGCCGGCTCGGACTGGGTGGAATACGACGTGATGGAGATCGCCACGGGCAAAAAGCTCGACGATCATTTGAAATGGATCAAGTTCGCGGGCCTGGCCTGGAAGGGCGACGGCTTCTACTATTGCCGCTTCGATGCGCCGAAAGGAAAAGAGTTCACCGCGGCGAACGAATACCAGAAAGTTTATTTCCACAAGCTCGGCGATCCGCAGGAGAAGGACAAGCTCGTGTACCAAGACAGCGCGCACGCCAACCGCAACTTCGGCCCGCAGGTGAGCGACGACCAGCGCTGGCTACTGCTTTACAGCTACGAGTCGACCAGCGGCAACGCGCTGATGGTGCAGGATCTGTCGAAGCCGGGCAGCGGGTTCAAAACGATCGTCGATAATTTCAAGAACGATTACGGCGTGCTCGACGTGCAGGGCTCGAAGCTGCTCGTGCGCACCAACGCCGGCGCCCCGCGCTACCGCCTCACCGCGATCGACATCAACGATCCCGCCCCCGCGAAATGGAAAGATATCCTGCCCGAGCAGAAAGACCTGCTGGAAGAAACCGTGCTCGCCGGCGACAAGATCATCGCGACGTACCTCGTTGACGTGAAAACGAAAATGTTCGTGTTCGACAAAACCGGGAAGCAGGAACGCGAGATCGAAATGCCCGGCCCCGTGCATTGCAGCGGGCTGAGCGGCGACAAAAAAGACAGCCTGCTTTTTTACAGCATTGTTTCCTTCACCGCACCGGCGTCGACGTACAAATACAACCTGCTGACGAACACGAGCACGCTCTACCAAAAGCCGGACATCGATTTCAAATCGGATGAGTATGAAACGAAGCAGGTGTTCTTCACAAGCAAGGACGGAACGAAAGTGCCGATGTTCATCACGCACAAGAAAGGCCTGAAGCTCGACGGCAGCACGCCCTGCTTTCTCTTCGGCTACGGCGGTTTCAACATTTCCTACGTCCCCGAATTCCGCATCGACCGCAGCGTGTTCCTCGAAGCGGGCGGCGTGTACGCGGTGGCGAACATGCGCGGCGGCGGCGAATACGGCGAAGACTGGCACTGGGCCGGCACGAAGTGCAAAAAGCAGAACGTGTTCGACGATTACATCGCGGCGGCGGAATACCTCGTGAAAGAAAAATACACGAGCAAAGAGAAGCTGGCCATCCACGGCCGCTCCAACGGCGGGCTGCTGATCGGCGCGGTAATGACGCAGCGGCCCGATCTCTGCAAAGTTTGCATTCCGCAGGTGGGCGTGCTGGACATGCTGCGCTATCACCGCTTCACCATCGGCCGCGCCTGGAGCACGGACTACGGCCTGAGCGAGAATGAAGAGGAATTCAACTGCCTGTACAAATACTCACCGCTGCACAACGTGAAAGAAAGGGAATACCCCGCGACCTTGATCATCACCGGCGATCATGACGACCGCGTCGTTCCTGCGCACTCGTTCAAATTCGCCGCCACGCTGCAGGAAAAAAATAAAGGTTCCAACCCCGTCATGATCCGCATCGACACGAACGCAGGCCACGGCGCAGGCAAGCCGACGGCGAAGCAGATCGAGGAGTATGCGGATATGTGGACGTTCGTGTTCCATAATTTGGGGGTGGAGTATTGACGAGGCGTTGCGCTTATTGTAACTTTACGTCAAGCAATCTTCGCCCTATGACAAAGACCAACTTAAAGAAGCGCGTTCATCAATATATCGACCAAATCGATGATGACCATACTTTGCGCATTGTGCATGCTATGCTTGCTGAACACGTAAAGGCGAAAAACGAAGAAGATGATGAGATTGTCGGTAATATCGCAGGCAAACCTCTTACCAGGGGGGCGCTGAAAAAGCGGCTGAAAGAATCTGAGCGGGATTACAAGGAGGGACGAGTATACAGCCACGAAGAAGTCGTAGCTCTGTTCAAGAAAAAATTTGCCAAAGCCCGGAATGCGAAAGCATAAAGTCACATGGTCTTCGCATGCTTTGAAAGGCCTCTCTGATATCTACAGTTTCGTTTCTTATCGTTTCACCCCTTCGATAGCAGAAAAAGTTGTAAACGGAATATTTGAATATGCCGATCAGCTTAAACATTATCCCTACTCCGGCCCGATCGAAACGAAACTGATACCTGCCGAAGAGAACTGCCGCTACTTGGTCTACAAGCACACCAAAATACTTTACCAGGTTAAAGAAAAAGAACACGAAGTTTTTATCAGGGATGTGTTCGACGTGCGCCAGCATATTTCTAAGCTCAAGAAAACCTGACCAAAAAGAAACCCGGCTTCCTTTCAGAAACCGGGTTCAAAGTCTGCGCTTTCTCTCGCACGTTCAGTTCAGCACAGCTTCAATGTGATTGATCGTTTTTGAAGGCTTGGCCTCGTAGGCTTTCGAGAAGGCGAGGATGTTCCTGATCGTTTGCTCCGAGGGTTCGTACTTTTCAGTTTCCCCGGCAAAATCGGCCAGATCTTCGCTGCTTACCTTCAACTCGAACTCATCTTTTAGCGTAGTAGTTTTACTCATTTGGGAGACGTATTGGTTGGACTTATTCCGGTAATTTCTACATAAAAAACGGCCCCTCCCCGCCCTTATTGCGCAAGGCTTGCAGCACATATATAAACAACTGGGATTCAGCAGAATAAAAAAAGCCGCAATCTTCTGGGGATCACGGTTTTTACATGTTGCAACTTTATTCGCTCAGTGGCTGAGCACGATGTTGTGCTGCTCGGCCATCTTGCGCAGGTTGATGAGCGCGTAGCGCATGCGGCCCAGGGCCGTATTGATGCTCACGTTCGTCGAGTCGGCAATTTCCTTGAAGCTCATGTCGAGGAAGTGGCGCATCACCAGCACCTCGCGCTGCTCCTTCGGCAGCTGCTCGATCATTTTGCGCAGATCGCCGCGGACCTGCTCTTTCATCAGCTTGTCTTCCACGTTCCCCTGCCGCAGGCGCAGCACGGTGAAGATGTCGAAGTCCTCGCCGCCATCTACCAAGGGCATGCGCTTCAGGCGACGGTAGTGATCGATGATCAGGTTGTGCGCGATGCGCAGCACCCAGGGCAGGAATTTTCCTTCATCGCTGTACGAGCCTTTCTTCAGCGTGGCGATGACCTTGATAAAAGTGTCCTGGAAAATGTCCTCGGCTAAGTGACGGTCGCGCACCACCATCATGATGTACGAGAAGATGCGCTTCTTGTGGCGTAGGATTAGAATTTCGAGGGCGGATTCATCCCCGGCGATGTACAGGTTGACCAGGTCCTGGTCGTTGAGCTGCTGCTTCTGCATGGCAAACCTCCTTTGGCTTTTCTGAACTTAAGAGAGAAAGCGTAGAGTTTTGCTCGATGCAGTTACCTGTTTTTGAGGCCGATAAAATCAGCCGGGTGAAATAATAAGTTGGGTACTATTGTGGTTAAACGGGGCTTTTTAACATTTGTTGCGTGTTCGGGAAAATTTTTCCGCGAAGCCCCTTCAACCGTTCAGTCTCCAAATGTTTATGGATCAGCAAAGTTAACCAACGAAACGAGAAAAGCAAATATCCGGCCAGTTTTTTGGCAACCTTTTACTGAATGCTGCGTCCGCGCGCGTCGCCTTCTCTCCCGACGCCCAATAAACACAGGCCCTCCCGATGGTTCTGCCTTTTAAAATCCGTACCTTTGCACTCCTTTAAAAAGCTTATACAAGGAGTTATTTTGAGCGATCTTATCGAATCATACGACCCGAAAACGCACATCATTATAAAAGGTGCGCGGATGCATAACCTGAAGAACGTCGACCTGGCCATTCCCCGCAACCGCTTCGTCGTCATCACCGGGCTCTCCGGCTCTGGAAAATCTTCGCTTGCATTCGATACCCTGTACGCCGAAGGGCAGCGCCGCTACGTGGAAAGCCTTTCCGCCTACGCGCGCCAGTTCCTGGGCAAGATCGAGAAGCCGGCCGTGGATTACATCAAAGGCATTTCCCCGGCCGTGGCCATCGAGCAGAAGGTGAACACGCGCAACCCGCGCTCCACCGTCGGAACGTCTACCGAGATCTACGATTACCTGAAGCTGCTTTACGCGCGCATCGGGAAAACGTATTCGCCCGTTTCCGGCGAGCTGGTGAAACGCCACAGCGTGAGCGACGTCGTCGATGCTTTATTGCAATTGCCCGCCGGCACGCGCCTGCTGCTGCTCGCGCCGCTGAAGCAGAAAAAAGACAAGACGCTGAAAGAGCAGCTCGGACTTTTGCTGCAGCAAGGCTTCACGCGCATCAAATACAAAAATGAGATTCTCAAGCTGAACGAGATCAACGTCTCTTCGCTTTCCGCCAAAGAAGAGCTCTTCATCGTCGTCGACCGCATCGCCGTCAATCCCGGCGACGAAGACGCCGCATCACGCATCGCGGATTCGGTGCAGACGGGATTCTACGAAGGCGAAGGCGACCTCATCGCGGAGATCGTGACGGATGAAGCGAAGCCGGCGCTTGAAGAAGAAAAAGCGCCGAAGACGAAAGCGAAAAGCAAAGCCGCACCGAAAGCGAGCAACGGCAAAGCGAAGCTCAACGGCCACGCCAACCCGGTCGAGCGGGGGCTAGACCATTTGCATTTCTCGAATCGATTCGAGGCGGACGGGCTGATCTTCGAAGAGCCCAGCGTGCATTTTTTCAGCTTCAACAATCCCATCGGCGCCTGCAAGCATTGCGAAGGCTTCGGCAACGTGATCGGCATCGATGAAGACCTCGTCATCCCAAACAAGGCGCTTTCGATCTATGAAGACGCCGTCGCCTGCTGGAAAGGCGAGAAGATGAGCGAGTGGAAAGAGAAGCTCGTCATGCACGCCTATAAATTCGATTTCCCGATCCACAAGCCGGTGCATGAATTGTCGGCGGCGCAGCGCGAGCTGCTGTGGACGGGCAACAAATTTTTCCGCGGGCTGCATGCCTTCTTCAAGCACCTCGAAGAGCAGAGCTACAAGATCCAGTACCGCGTGATGCTCTCGCGCTACCGTGGAAAAACGACTTGTCCCGAATGCAAAGGCACGCGCCTGCGCAAAGACGCGAACTACGTAAAGGTCGGCGGCCGTTCGATCAGCGAGATCGTGCTCATGCAGGTGAAAGACGCGCTGCAATTGTTCAAAGAAATAAAGCTCGACGAGCACCAGCGCAGCGTCGCGAAACGATTGCTGAAAGAGATCACCAGCCGGCTGCAATTCCTCGACGACGTCGGCTTGGGTTATCTCACGCTGAATCGCCTCTCCTCTACCCTTTCCGGAGGTGAATCGCAGCGCATCAACCTGGCCACCTCGCTCGGCAGCAGCCTGGTCGGATCGATGTATATTCTCGACGAGCCCAGCATCGGACTGCACCCGCGCGATACGCAGCGATTGATCCAGGTGCTTCTCGCGCTGCGCAACATCGGCAACAGCGTGCTGGTGGTGGAGCACGACGAAGAAATTATGCGCTCTTCCGACCTGCTCGTCGACATGGGCCCGATGGCCGGCAGCCTCGGCGGCGAAGTGGTTTTCCGCGGCGATCACGACGCGCTGCTCGGCGAAGAGAAAAGCCTTACCGCGCGCTACCTCACGGGCAAAGAAGAGATCCCCGTTCCGAAGCAGCGGCGCAAGTGGAAAAATTTCATCGAAGTTGCCGGCGCGCGGGAAAACAACTTGAAAAACATCAGCGTGAAATTCCCGCTCGGCGTCATGACCGTCGTCACCGGCGTCAGCGGCTCGGGCAAATCCACGCTCGTAAAACGCATCCTGTATCCCGCGCTGAAAAAGCAGTTCGGCGGCTACGGCGAGCAGACCGGGCAGTTCGACAAGCTCGGCGGCGATTACAAATTTTTGGAGAACGTGGAGTTCGTCGATCAGAACCCGATAGGCAAATCTTCGCGCTCGAACCCGGTCACCTACGTGAAAGCGTACGACGATATCCGCACGCTGTATTCCGAGCAGCAAACTTCGAAATTGCGCGGCTACAAGCCTTCGCATTTTTCGTTCAACGTGGAAGGCGGGCGCTGCGACGTGTGCGAAGGCGAAGGCGAAGTGGTCGTCGAGATGCAGTTCATGGCCGACGTGCACCTGCTCTGCGAATCCTGCCACGGCAAGCGTTTCAAGGAGGAAGTGCTCGAAGTAACGTACCGCGAGAAAAATATTTCCGACATCCTCGACATGACGGTGGATGACGCGATCGCGTTCTTCAGGCAAGGCACCGGAACCTGCGAGAAAAAGATCGTGGCCAAGCTGCAGCCCTTGCAGGATACGGGTCTCGGCTACGTGCACCTGGGCCAGTCGAGCAGCACGCTCAGCGGCGGCGAAGCGCAGCGCATCAAGCTCGCGTCGTTCTTAGGCCTCGGCCACAACCAGCCGTCCACGCTCTTCATCTTCGACGAGCCGACCACCGGCCTGCATTTCCACGACATTAAAAAGCTGCTCGAAGCCTTTCAGGCCCTGATCGCGCAAGGCCACTCGCTCATCATCATCGAGCACAACCTCGAGGTGATCAAGTGCGCCGACTGGGTGATCGATCTCGGCCCCGAGGGCGGGGACGCGGGCGGCGAGCTCGTGTTCGAAGGCACGCCGGAAAACCTGCTGAAGGCGAAGCGCTCGTATACGGGGCAGTATTTGAAGGAGAAGTTGTAGCATGATCTCATGAGTTCTGCTCCTGATCGCTCTTACTTTTTTGTCGGCGCCGGGCTCATTCTTTTCAGCTCTATTGCCGTTAGTATAAAGCCGATGCTGCTCTTGCTTTGGCTGCTGCCGGTCTTCATTTATTTACTGGGGGTAATTGTCATTTCAGTGAGCCATATCAATCACGTGTATAAATTACTTTGGACAATATGTCCAGCTATGATTTGCATGGCCATCATTTTTCGTTTTTTCGGTTAAAGATTACTGCAAAATTGAGAAGTCATCGCGCAAGTACGCGATCTCTTTCACGGCCTTTCACTTTCTCATCGTACTCAACTCATAGCTCATGCAGTGGGATTATCCGCGAATGCGTATTTTTCCGCCATGAACTCCACACCCTCCTCCTCCAGGCTCGCGCTCTTCATCATCGGCATCATCCTCGTGCTGGCCAGCGCCATTACCTTCGCCGTAGCGCCCATCCTGCTCTATTTTTTCGGCTTGCCCATCATCGTTTTCGCGATCGGCGCCATCCTGATCGCGCTCAGCGATCGTTCCGTCAAAGCCAAGCTGCTCTGGATCTTTTCGCCGGCGGTGGCTTGCGTGCTCGCCTCGTTCGTCATTCATTACGTGCTGACCGAGTCGAGCAGGATCGAGCCTGAAACTTTTTTGCTTCCTGAAAATTATCGCGGGAAAGTGCAGATCGTCTATTCGCCTTGCGGAGAAAAAGCCGAATACGAGAATGGCCGTCGCCTGTACCGTATTCCCGAGAACGGCGTGCTCGTCACGCAATTCGAAGCCGAGTACGGCATCGTCGACCACCAGTTCTTTTTCGTCGATGCGAACGGGAAGCGCACGCCGCTGGAAGAAACGTACGCGCCCGGCAAAGGCGATCAGCCCGGCGTGTACGGCCTGGGCACAGGACATTCCCCGGCGAACGGGAGCGAGCCGGAAACGCACTTCCAGGAATTTTTCGTGGGCAGCGAAAAAGAGCAGGCGGGATTTTACGAGCCGCAGTACGAGAACTTGCGCGACTCAGTGGAGCAGGCGGTGCTGAAGGCGTGCAGGGGGAAATAATCCCGGCGGCAATTTCTCTTCTATGTCACCCGACAAGCTTTTTACTTCTACGATCTCTTACCTCAAGCTCGTCACCGCATTCGCCGGCGTGATGTGCTTCGTGCTCATATTCTATCAAAGCTTCGATCCCATGGGCGGGCTGGAGATGATGATCGTCAACGATCTTTATCAAACCGACACGCTGCCCGAAAGCGCGCGGCCGATGTACCGCTTCGTGTTCCTGCTGTTCGACTGGCTGAGCGTGATGGCCCTGGCGGCGCAGTACCTCGTCATCCATTTCGCGCTGGAGAAAAGCAAAAATGGTCGTACTGGTACATGTGGCTCATCGGCCTCGGCTGGCCGCTGGGCGCGGGGGCGATCGCGCTGTATTGCCATGCGCCGGCGTATTTCGTTTCGGTGGGCATGATGCTCGCGCTTTTCTTTCCGCCGCTGCTGCTGCTGAAAAAATATTTCCGATGAAGAAAATGACACGCTTGAAATTCCTTCCGCTTCTTTTGCTTTTCGCCTCCTGCGAAGGACAAACGCAAGAGCAGAAACAGCAGCCGCCTGCCGCCGACACGGGTATTGCCAAAAAAGAAACGCCGCAGCTCCCCGAAGCGATCAGCAGCTACATCGCGCAAAATCCCGACGACGGCAAGCCCAGCCAGTCTGCAGGAACCGTCTCCAACGGCAAGCTGATCAACGGCAAGCTCATGCCTTACCGGGGCGAGAATTTTTCCTACTTCGATCAAGAGAGCTATCTCAACAGCCGCGCTTTCGTCAACGGCAAAGTGAAGCTGGCCGTGCTCGAAACCTATTCTGCGCTGCAGAAAGAATTCCCGGGAAGAAAGTTCGTCATCATGGAATGCTCGAACAAGCACGGCGGCCCCATCTTCCCGCACCGCACGCATCAGAACGGACTGAGCATCGATTTCATGGTTCCGCTGCTGAAAGACGGGAAACCGTATTACGGTTTGGATTCGCTCGGCGCTTCGCATTACGGCCTGGATTTCGACGCGGAAGGAAAATACACGGAGGACAAAAGCATCTCCATCGATTTCGAGCTGGCCGCGCGGCACATGCTGCTGCTGGAAAAAGAATTGCGCAGGCAAGGCTTGAAGATCGGCAAAGTGATCCTGAAGCTGGAGCTGAAAGACGAGCTCTTCGCCACGGCGAGCGGGAAGGAATTGAAGAAGCTCGGTATTTACTTCGCGCAAAATTTAGATGTGCTGATCAACTCGCTGCATGATGATCATTATCACATCGACTTTGAGAAAGTGAAATAGCGGCTGCTAAAAACTTTAACTGCAGAGGATGTGCGTGAGGCCTCTGCGGTTAAAGTTTTTTTGATTCTACTATCCATAATTCATCGCCAGCCACACGAGCCCGCCATAAAAAAGCGACGCACCCACCATCACGAAACTGTCGAAGCGATCCAAAATACCGCCGTGCCCGGGGATCCACGCGCCGTAATCTTTCACGCCCGCGATGCGCTTGTACCAGCTCGCCAGCAGGTCGCCCGCCAGCGCGACCGGGCCGATGAGCGCGAACAAAATATAATCGGTCATCGTTCCACCCTCGAGCAACATGCAGGCGGTAAAAGAGCATACCCAGCCGATCAGGAAACCTTCCAGCGTTTTGTTCGGGCTGATGCGCGGCACGAAACGGATGCGCCCGATCGCCTGCCCGCCCAGCTGGCTGATGCCGTCGAAGATCACCACGGAAGCATAGATCACCCAGAGAAATGCAGGCGGCGACTTCGCACAGAAAAAAAGAAAGCCGAAAATGATCGGAAGAAAAACCAGCAGCGCGATCCCGAATTTCCACCAGCGCATTTTTTTCTCCGCGCTGCGCAAATGCCACACCTCGTCGATGCCGCCCACCAGGATCACCGTGGCCGCGATGCCCGCCCAGCCCAGCGCGATGGCGGCGAACACCAGGTGAACGATGAGAAAATAG
>Ga0196977_1001036_pt1 | contig 11549 bp, 9 predicted proteins | sample S3v_1013CmetaG_FD_148634 | JGI IMG/M metagenome (GOLD analysis project Ga0196977, IMG submission 148634) | Soil microbial communities from Anza Borrego desert, Southern California, United States - S3+v_10-13C | ecosystem: Environmental > Terrestrial > Soil > Desert | place: USA: California...
TCTTCGAGCTCGATGCTGAGCACGGTTTCCTTGCCCGCGTTCACAATGAGATTTTTCATCTCGAAGGGCAGGTAACCGATGTAGCGCACGCGCAAGGTATAGCGTCCGACGGGCACGTTGTCGAGGCGGAAGTTGCCGTCGATGTCGGCCGCGGCGCCGCTGACGAGCGTGGAATCTTTAAAGAGCGCGACGGTGGCGCCGGTGAGGCCGAACTTCGCTTCTTTATCGGTGACGGCGCCGCGGACGGTCTGCGTGTTCTGCGCGGTGATCCCTGCAGAGGCCAGCAGGAAAAAAATCGCGAGTAGCTTTTTCATGGTGTTGGGCTTATGCCGTCAAAAGTAGACAATAGAAAACCCGTGTCAAGAGGGCTGGGAATGTTCGCTGAAGATTTCCGCGGGTTTGCGAAAAATGCAAATTCCAAGCCGGCATGCCCGGGATTTTCGCGGATGAGTATTTTAGCGCCAATTACCCGACCCGATGAAAAAAAATTTCCTGGTTCTCTTCCTGGCCGTGCTGTGCGCCGCGGGAATGCCTGCCCAATCCGTCACCATCAAGAAGGACTACTACGAGAGCGGCGAGCTGCGATCGGAAACGCCTCTCCTGCGTCAAAAAGGCACGGGCATGCTTCAATACCACGGCTTCTACAAAGAATATTACAAGAACGGGCAGCTCCGCGGCGAAACACCTTACGAGTATGGAAAAGTGAACGGCACGGCGAAAACTTATTATCAGAGCGGGAAGCTGAAGTCGGAGTCGGTATTCGTTGACGATAAAAAGCACGGCGCCTCGAAAACGTTTTACGAAAGCGGCAAGCTGGAAACAGAAACGGTTTATAACGACGGCGTCAAAGGCGATGCGAAAGAATTTTCCGAAAGCGGCGGGCGCATCGTGCGGACGAACGATGGGTTAAAGGAATATTACGACGGCGGACAACTGAAGCGGGAAGTTCCCCTGGAGGACAATCGTGAGCGCGGGATGCAAAAAACCTACTTCGAAAACGGCAAGCTGGAAAGCGAGGTATGGGTGGAGTTCGGGCTGGCGAGCGGTCCCTACAAAGCTTATCACCGGAACGGCGCGCTGAGCGTTGAAGGCCACCTGAAGAACAACAAGTGGGATGGCCTGCGAAAAGATTATTACGAAAGCGGGAAGCTGAAGATCGAATCCAACTATGTGTACGGCCGGCTGCATGGCGACTGGAAAAACTATTTCGAGAACGGCCGCCTGCGGGTGCAGAAAACATACGTGAATGGAAAGCTGGAAGGCGAATTCAAAGAATACCTGAATCCCGAAGGAGGAAACTGGGTAAGCGGCGCGTACAAGAACGATCTTCCCGAGGGCGTGTTTAAAACCCTTTACCCCGACGGCAACGTGTATACTGAAACGCCGTACGTCAACGGCCAGGCGCATGGAAAGGCCCGGCAATTCTACCCGGATGGAAAAATTGCGATGGAAGGCCAGTACGCGAACGGCAGCGAAACAGGAACCTGGAAATCTTATTATGAGAACGGTCAGCCGGAGAGCACGTCCGGGTACAAGGACGGCCGGCTGCACGGGCCGTTCAAATCCTTATACAGGAACGGGCAGCCGGAAATAGAATGCACGTACTCGGAGGGTGCGCCCCAGGGCCTTTTAAAAAAATATTACGAGAACGGGAAAACGCGCTCGGAAGCGGCCTTTCTTTCCGACTCGCTGATCAGCGGCAAACTGTACGACGAGCAGGGAGCGGAGGTGGACGTGCTGGCCAAGGTCAAATCCGTCATCGTTCAGAAATACGGCAGGGACGCGAAAAGCGTAACGGAGAACAGCCGGCTGAAGGAAGACCTCGGCATCACCCTCGAACCGAGGAAAGGGCTCCTGCTCGAATTGGAAAAAGAATTCGCTGCATTCAAGATCGATCTTTCGATGGAAGACTGGAAAAAAACGGTGGGACAATTGGCCGATGCCGTCAGGGAGAATGCGCTCAGGTAAGCGGCGCGCCGCTCAATGCCGGAATTCCTTCACGGTATCGATAAAACACTTCACCTTGTCCACTTCCGTATCGGGATACAACCCGTGACCGAGGTTCGCGATGTGCTTTTGCGGGCCGAAAGCGCGGAGCATCTTTTCCGTTTCTTTTTTGATCGTCGCGAGATCGGCGTAAAGCAAGCAAGGATCGGCGTTGCCCTGCAGCGTTTTTTCTTCCCCGATAATTTTTCTCGATTCGGCGATATCCATCGTCCAGTCGAGGCCGACGGTGCGGCAGCTGGTTTGCGCGATGCCGGCGCGGGCGAAAAAAGCATCCTTCGCGAACACGGTGACGGGCGCGAGCGGGCTGAGCGCGTCGCAGATCTGCGAAATGTATTTTAAAGCGAACGCCTCGTACTGCTCCGGGCTGAGCACGCCGGCCCAGGAATCGAAAATCTGCACGAGATCCGCTCCCGCCCTCACCTGCGCCTGCAGGTAGCTGATCGTGCTCTGCGTGATCATGCCGAGCAGACGGTGCGCGAGCTGCGGCTGCGTGTACAGGAATTTTTTCGCTTTGGAAAACGTTTTCGAGCCGCTGCCTTCGATCATGTACGCGAGGATCGTCCAGGGCGCGCCGGCGAAACCGATCAAAGGCACGCGGCCGCCGAGCGCGGCTTTCGTGAGGCGCAGGGCTTCGAGCACGTAGTGCAGATCTTCGCCTTCAGCCACGCGCAGCGCATCGATGTCTTTTTCGCTTTGGATCGTTTTCTCGAACCAGGGGCCTTTCGCTTCCACCATTTGGTACGGCAGGCCCATCGCTTCGGGAATGACGAGAATATCGGAGAAGATGATCGCCGCATCCACGCCGAGAATATCCACCGGCTGGATCGTCACTTCGCAGGCGAACTCGGGCGTTTCCACCAGCTCTTTGAAGCCCCCCATCTTCGCGCGCACCGCGCGGTATTCCGGCAGCACGCGACCGGCCTGGCGCATCAGCCACACGGGCGTGCGTTCTGTTTTTTCACCGCGTGCGGCGCGCAGGAGGAGATCGTTTTTTAACGGCATGGGCGCAAAGGTACAGGAATCGAATGCGGCAATGTCAGGCCTTTGTCAAAGCGATGTTTAACCTTTTTTAAGCCTGGAAGACCTGCCAATGCTGGATAAAATTGAATGTACAGACATATAATTCGTAATTTTGCTTTCCATTAAAACCAAGGGGAGAGAAACGATGAAAAAATATTTGTGTGTCCTGGCAGGTGCGGCGGCGATCAGCTTTTTCAGCTCCTGCAAAAAAGACGACATCAGCGGGATCGTGACGCAGGGTGATTGGAAGATAACCTCCTTCATCGACAGCGGCAACGACGAGACGCATCACTTCAACGGCTACACCTTCACGTTCGAAAGCAACGGGACGGTGAAAGCGGTGAACGGCAATACGACGCGAAGCGGCACCTGGAGCGAAGGCAACGACGACTCGAGGCATAAATTTTATCTCACTTTCCCGGCGGGCGGCTCTTTCGAGGAGCTGAACGACGATTGGCAAGTGGATGAGAAAACAGCGAGCGTGATCCGCTTGAGGGACGATAACCCGGCTTCGGCGGAGACGCTGGTGTTTGAGAAGAAGTAAAAAGTTGGTTGGTTGGTTGGTTAATTAGTGTGAGTGTTTGAAGGACGCCTCGTGGGAACGCGAGGCGTTTTTCATTGTATCATGTTCCTGGAACATCACTTTTTTACTGGCTCAAAAAAAGTCTCGTCCGCGTGGCGGTCACTCGCTGGCGCCCGATGCGTTCTCAATTTTTCCTGAAGTAATGTCCACTCGAGCGGAGTTGAGAAAGGAACATGTACAGTAACGAATCCCCAAACCCTCTATCTTTAAGCAGCATGAATTTCTCAACCCTGCTGCAGAAGAAAATGCTATTTCGCGGCTTGTTCCTGGCGCTGATGCTGGGGGCTTGCGCGTATTTTATCCAGCGGCCGCGCACGTTTTGGGATATGCTGCCGTATATGGGCGCGGTGGTGGAGCTGGATCATGCGGACAGCGCGTATGTGCATCGCACCACGTACGAAGCGTTCAAGGCGCATGCTTCGGAAAAGATGCAGGCGGCGATGATCGGCGGGCACCCGTTCTGCCGCGCGGTGGCGGGGCGGGCGGATCTTTTTCAGCAGCAGCTGCCGTTCTTCCGGGTGAAATTATTGTACGTGCATTTCAGCCGCGTGTTTTATCTCAGCGGCATTCCCTTGTTTTACGCGGTGCTGCTGCCTTCGCTTTTTGCGTTCGTGCTGACGGGCATTTTCGTTTTCCGCTGGCTGGAGAATTATTTTTCGCCGGGGTTTGCCTTCGTGCTCAGCGGCGCGCTGCTTGCGTGCGAGTTCAACCTGCAGGCGTTCCGCGTTGCTTCGCCGGATGCGCTGGCGGGATTTTTTATTTTGCTCACCTCGTATTACCTGCTGGAGAAAAAACGGACCTGGCCGGCGGTGCTGTTCTTAATTCCCGCGGTGCTCGCGCGGCCTGACAATGTGCTGTTCGCCGCGGCGCTGCTGGGCGGGCTGGCGCTGGTGCAGTTCAAAGCAGACAGGAAAATGGCCTATGCCTGCCTGCTGCTGCTGGCCGCCACGGGGGGGCTGGCGCTGCTGCTGTCGCGGCTGAGCGGGTATGAAACCTATACGATGTTCTACCGCGCCTTCGTGGAGCTGCCGGTGAACCCGCTCGAGCTGAACGTGCAGTTCGACTGGGACACGTATCTCGGCGGCGTGAAAAAAGGATTGGGCCTGAGCGCGCGCGTGGCGGGAATGTACCTGCTGGTTTTCGGCGGCGTGCTGCTGGTTTATTTGAGGCGAATCAAGCTGCGCAGCTTCGAAGGCATCTGGCTGGGCGCGTTGCTGCTTTCGATGCTCGGCAGGATCGTGCTGCACCCGATCTACGAGAACCGGTACATGTTCGCGCACCTGCTGGTCATTTTAATGCTGCTCCTCATCGAAGCGGGGAAACGATTCTCGACGCGCATCCCCGCCCGCATTCAAAATTCGATATTCAACATTCAGGATCGGGCAGCCTGAATTTTGAACCGATGCGAATTCATTCCTTCAGCAAAAAATTTTCCACGCGCAGCTTCACGTTCTCGCGCACGTTCATGTAGAACAAATTATAATCGAGAATGTGATAATTCTTCCTGCGCGTGTAGCCTTTCGCCTTCGGCTTGTGCACCCAGATGATGTGCTGCGGCGAGCACTGCGCATCCACGATGCCCGTATCGATGCGATCGAACTTCACCGGAACGGAACCTTTGTGCAGCGCGGCGGGCGCGTAGGCGCTGTCGCGTTTCCAGCTGAGCGGGTTCACGCACTCGTAGGTTTTTACGTTATCGTACGCCAGCCATTTTTCTTGCTTTCCATTCGCTTCCTTAAAGCTCGAGCCCCAGCGGCGCGTGTGCCAGGCGGCGTAGCAATTCGTTTGCCCGGCCGAATCGCAGGGAACGATGGTGGTGAACATGTCGCGCGCCGCCGATCCGCCCGCGAGGTAGGCGACGACCAAACGTTCGCGCAGCGCCGGATCCGCTTCGATGACCTCGGCGATGAGGCGCTGCGCGATGAAGGTTCCCTGGCTGTGCGCGGCGATGACGAGGGGACGCGCGCTGCTCCAGTTTTTCACGTAATGCAGGAAAGCGCGGCGCACGTCGGCATACGCGGTATCGAGCGCGCGGCGGCCGTCGCCGTTGTGATCGGTGAAAGCGGCGAGCGTGGCCTGGCGGTAATACGGCGCGTACACCTTGCAGGTCTCGTTGAAGATCGAGGCCTGGTGGCGGATGGCGTATTTGTCGGTGAGCTTGCGCAGGTCTTCATCGTTCGCGTCGCCGTTCCAGTTTTTTCCTTTGAAATAAAGCGTGGGATGAATGAAGAAAACGTCGGCGGGCGCGTGCACCTGCTCATCGTGCAGCCCGCTGCCGGCGGGCAGAGCATCGGCGCTGTCTTTTTTCCAGGGCAGCGCGGCCCAGCTTTCTTCCCGCGTGAAATCCGGCGGAGAAGGAAGGGGATAATGATCAAAGCTTTTACGGGGCGTGAGGCAGCAGGGCAACAGCAGCAGTCCGGCGACGGCAACGAGGATCGATCGCATGCGCAAAGATACGAGCGGGAAGCGTTTGCGGATTGGCGGGAATTGCTTCAGTTCTTCATCATCTTCCCGCCCGCGTTCACCGAAGGCGTCGACAAGCGCACGATGTACACGCCTTTGCTCCAGCCGGCCGCGGGCAGCTGAACCAGGTTCGGTCCCTGCACGAAATTTTGCTCGCCTGAATGATAGACCTGCCGGCCCAGCGCGTCGAACACTTCCACGCTGCCTGCCTCATCCGATCCCAGCACGAAGCTGAGCGCTGCCGTTTCGCTCACCGGGTTCGGGAAAACCGACAGATGCAGGCCTTCTTCCTCGGGCGCGAAGTAAGCGGTGAAAACGTCGTCGGCATCGGGATTAAAAACGAGCGCGGCCGAGCGCGCTTCCTGCCTGAACAAGCTGTCCGAACGCCAGTACGCGAAACGGTAGCCCGGCGCAGGGATCGCGGTCATCGCTACCGGCACACCGTCGAAATACGTGCCGCTCCAGGGCACGGACGGATGGATCGTGTTGAGCCGGATGGTGCCCGCGCCGGGCGGCCACACGTCGAGCGAGAGCTGCACCTGCTTCTCCAGGTTGAACGTATCCTGCACGTGGTCCAGCGCGGTTTGCGGGCGCGCGGCAACGAAGGGCACGGCGAACGCGTTGATCTCCGCGTGCCAGTCGTTGATCCAGAATCCCCAGCGCAGCATGTGATCGTCCATCTCCTCCACGATCCGGTTTTTCATCACGCCGAGATGATCCGACAACGCGTCAACGGAATATTCGGTATTCACCAGGTCGGCGTAGCGGTTGATGAAATAATGGCGGAAACCTTCGTTCGCCAGCAGCGACTTCAGCAGCTGCACGTGCTTGTTGTCGTCGCCGTACGGCCCGAAGATCCTGCCCAGCGCGTCGAGCGAAGCGGGGGCCCAGCCGTTGTTGTTCAGGATGGCGTCCAGGTCGATCAGGATGTAACGCCATTTGCGGCCGGGCGCGCGCTCGCGCCAGAACTTGATGTTGTTGTACGGCCAGTCGATGTTGGCGAAGAACGTTTCGGTGATGAAATAATCGCAGAAGCTTTCGATGTCGATCATCGCCGCGGCGCTGTCGTAATTGGCGGGCAGGCTCATGTCGTTGCCCGTGACGAAAGCGTGCATGGCATTGAACACCGTGAAATCTCCCTGGATGACCGTGGTATCTTCTTCGAGAAGATCGACGTTCTCCGGGTCCACGCCGTAATTCTCAGCGAGGTAATGCTTGCTCACTTTTTCGCGGATGTTGTGAATGCCCCAGTAGTCGCCGTTGATGTACACCGCTGCAGGGCGATAGCCGAGCACGTCGACGTCGATCTTCTCCCGCGCCCGCAGGATGAGGTTGTGCGCAAACCCATCGCGGAAATGCATCTTGCAGAAGTCGCCGCTGGCATTGCGCAGCACAAGCACCTTGAACTGATCGGCCGCTTTCTCCGGGAAGAATTGATAATCGAAATCACCGTCGCCGTAGCTGCCGCGCGCGATGATGCGCAGGGATTTCATCGGCCGCGTGCGCGCCACGCTGCCGCCGTTGATCTGCACGCCCGCATCCTGCTCGAGCACCAGAGCGCCTTCTTCGTCGAACATTTCGATGTGCAGCGGCCGCTCCCATTCCCGCCAGAAGTTCGCACCGTAATACGGAAAATTAGAACTCGCGTTCGGACCGTACACGTAGATGCCCGTGTTCCAGTCGAAGAGGTGCGAAGAATCGGTGCTGAGCGAAATGACCGGCAGCTGCTTGTCGACGCCGATGAAGTACGTTTCCGTGCGCACGTCCGAAGGCAGCAGTCCCGGCTCGAAGGCCCGCGCACGAACCGGGTTCGTCGCCGTGATCCAGATCGGGCCGGTATACAGCGGAGAGCTCGACGTGGGCTCGGAACCGTTGAGCGTGTAGCGGATCTGCGCGTTCGGGTTCGTGCAGCTGATCTGCAGCTGAACGGGCCCCGCGTGAAAACCGGCCTGGGGATTGAACTGCAGTCCCGGCGCATAACCCGCCGATCCCGGCGACGCGCTGTTGGATGCGCCGGGCGTCGGTGACGCGAAAAACAGGAAGCCGCTTCCGCCGTCCGGCACGCCGCCGTATGAATGATCGAGCTGCAGCCCGGGAACCTGCACGGAGCCGAGCAGGTTTTGTGACGCGTCGTACAGCTGAAGCTGCTCGTCTTCGGAAAGCTTGAAGTTGGCGTGCAGTTCGGGACCGCTGCGGTCTTTTCCCGAGAGAAAAACGAGCAGGAAGGATTGCGCGGGAATGCTGACGTTCGGGAACGTCCACTTGTCCTGCTGCTCCGGATCATCGGTGATCGTAAAACCGTTCAGCGGGACCGGCGAAGCGGAAGTGTTGTAAAGCTCCACCCAGTCTTCCGCCTCGTCGTCTTCATCCTCCAGCACCGAACCGTTGCGCGCGCACAGCTCATTGATCACCACCTGCGCGCGGGCAGGGATAACAAGCAGGAGCATTGCAAAAACGATGTACGCGGGGCGGGTCATCTTAATAAGATACGACAAATGCACGCATTGTCCCGGGGGGGAGATGACCGGACAGCACCTTAAAGATACTACGTTTCAGCTTATTGCCCGGCGGTCGGCTTCCGGATTCTTCTTCAGCTTATCGAAAAGCACGAATGATCACAAACCGAAAGCCGCGCGAATCTTCTCCGCCGCTTCCGCAGCAGGCAGGTGCGAATTCCCGATGCGCAGGAACGGGTCGGGATACGGAAATTCACGCTTCATCACCATCTCGTATTTCTCATCCATGAAGCGGATGTTGTCGTCCGAAAAAGCGCGGTCGCGCTTGCTCGGCTTGTGCAGCAGGCGGTTCTCCGTGCCATTGCGCTGCAGGCGCGTAGCCGTGTCGCAGTCGAGCTCGACGAAAAAGAATTTCACGCCTTCGGCGAGCAGGAGCTCGCGCAATTCTTTCACGTACTTGTTATCCGTCTCGTCATTCGTTGCCCAGACGTAGGTGAAGATCAATCCTTCGAAGCCGCCGCGCGCCGCTTCCAGGAAAAAAGCCTTGCGGAACGCTTCCACGATGCGGTAAAACGGCTCGGTGCCGAACTGGAAATACGGCAGCACCGGCTCGATGGCCACGTGGTTGTGAAATAATTTATAGCCGGTGAGCTTCGCCAGTTCCTGCCCGACCGTCATTTTTCCCGCTGCAGGCGGGCCGTAAATGAAAATGAAATTCATGAGGTTGAAAATTTATAGCCGCAATGTAGCAACGATCAGGCCCCGCCCAGCTTGCGCATCACCTTCTCCACCCGCTTGCGCTTGCTGTCCTTGTCGATCTCGTCGAGCCGCGATGAAAGTATTTTGACGAAAAGCCTCGCATCCTTCGCTGGAACGAGCGCGGCGGCATCCTCGGCGTACTTCGGCAATTGATTCACCGGCGCCGTTCTCAGCTGATCGAGGTACAGCGTGAACGCGTCGGATGCGTATTGCTTGACAGCTGCGAGCTTCAGCAAAATGCTCATGGCATGATCGCGCGTGATCACCGATCCGCTGTCGGCCGCAGCCATGATCCGATCCAGCGCGGCGTAAATCTCTTTCGGCCTCTCGCCGGCGATGCTGCTCAGCGCGCTCATCGCGCCCCACTGCATGCGGTTGCTTTTATCGTCCAGCAGCGCGAGAAATTCTTTCCAGTACGGCGCGATCAGCTCCGGATCGGCATAACCGGTCTCGTACAATACTTTTATGCAATCGTGGCGAATGTCCTTGCTTTTGTGCCGCAGGTTTTCCGCCAGCTCTTTCACGGCGGCTTTGTCTTTTTTCGCGGCGATGCGTTTCGCCAGCTCCACGTTGGGAACTTCGTCGCGGCGGCCGAGCGCGCCGGCTAAGTGGTCGAGGATGCTCATGGGATCCGGATAAATGATCGCTGCAATAATAGAAAAGAAAATCAGGTTGCCGGGAAGCGCCGCGGCGCGTGAATTTTCGGATATTTGCAGGCAAACTTCCCACCTGTGGACAAACATCATTTTGACGTCGTCGTTGTCGGCGGCGGTTGCGTGGGCCTGGCGGCCGCTTACAAGATCAACACGCGTCACCCCAAGCTGAAGATCGCGCTGCTGGAAAAAGAAGATCAGCTCGCCGCGCACCAGACGGGCCACAACTCGGGCGTGATCCACTCGGGCATTTATTACAAGCCCGGTTCCTACAAGGCGAAAAATTGCGTGGACGGCCGCCGCGAATTGGTGGCGTTCGCGAAAGAGCACAAGATCGCGCACGACATCTGCGGCAAGATCATCGTCGCCACGCACGAGAGCGAGCTGGCGCACATGAACAAGGTATACAACAACGGCGTGGCCAACGGCGTGGAAGACCTCGAGCTCATCGACAGCAAGCGCATCAAGGAGATCGAACCTTTCGTGGAAGGCATCGGCGGCATCTGGGTGGGCTGCACCGGCATCATCGATTTTCCCGGCGTCACGCGCAAGCTCGGCGAGCTGCTCGAGCAGAAATTTCCCGGCAGCAAAGTTTTCCTCGGCACCGAAGCGAAAGCCTTCGAGCGCAAGAACGGCAGCACCGACATCGTCACCAACCGCGGCACGTTCAATGCGCGGTATGTCGTGACCTGCGCCGGGCTGCAGAGCGACCGCATCGCGCGCAAGGAGGGACAGCGCAGCGACGCGGCCATCGTCGGCTTCCGCGGCGATTATTATGATCTCACCGACAAAGGCATGAAGAAAGTGCGCAACCTCATCTATCCCGTGCCGAACCCGAAATTTCCTTTCCTCGGCGTGCACTTCACGCGCATGATCCACGGCGGGGTGGAATGCGGACCGAATGCCGTGTTCGTGTTCAAGCGCGAAGGCTACGGCAAAACCTCGTTCAGCATGAAGGACACCTGGGAAGCCTTCACCTTCGGCGGCACCTGGAAATTTTTCGGCAAGCACTGGCGCTTCGGTCTCGACGAATACCGCGGCGCTTTTTCGAAAGCGTATTTCCTTAAACGGCTGCAGAAATTAATTCCCACGCTCGAAAGCGAGGACATCATCGCCAGCCGCTGCGGCGTGCGCGCCATGGCCCTCGCTTCCCAGGGCGACATGATCGACGATTTCAAGATCGAGCACAGCGGCAACGCGATCCACGTGCTCAACGCGCCCTCGCCCGCCGCCACCGCCTGCCTGGCCATCGGCAAAGCGATCGAAGAAATGGCGACGGAAAAATTCGGATTGAGCGAAAGCGGCGTGTTCGAGAAAACGATGGAGGATTGATCCAAAATTCAAGATTCAACATTGCTGGATCTTGACCTTTGAATAATTTACTATGCCTCGCATGAAATACCCCGCGCTTCTTTTTCTCGCTTGGCTGCTCAGCCCCGCCGCCTGCGCGCAAGCGCCCGATCCGGTTCCAAACGACGTGCTGAAGATCAACCTGCTTCGCTCCCTGCACCAGGGCGCGCTGCTTTGGGAGCACCGCGTGCGCGAGGGACGCAGCGTCGAGATCGGGCTGGGTTATTATTATCCCAACGATCGCTTCTACACGATCAG
>Ga0196977_1001037_pt1 | contig 11542 bp, 9 predicted proteins | sample S3v_1013CmetaG_FD_148634 | JGI IMG/M metagenome (GOLD analysis project Ga0196977, IMG submission 148634) | Soil microbial communities from Anza Borrego desert, Southern California, United States - S3+v_10-13C | ecosystem: Environmental > Terrestrial > Soil > Desert | place: USA: California...
CGGCGTCTCGGCCGCCCACCTGGTCGGCTTCACCGACTCCGCCGGCAAGGGCCTGGCCGGCGTCGAACGCGCGCTCGACGACGAGATCCGCGACGCCGGCCGCGACGGCAAGCCCGTGGCGCTTTCTATCGACCTGCGCGTCCAGGCGGCGCTGGAGGACGAGCTGCGCCGCGCCGCCGTCGACCAGGGCGTGAAGGGCGGGGTCGGCATCGTCACCAATGTGCGCACCGGCGAGATCCTGGCCATGTCGTCGTGGCCGGAGTTCGATCCCAACGCGGCCGGCCGCGCCGCCGACGACGCCAAGCTCAACCGGGCGGCCTCCTCGGTCTACGAGATGGGCTCGACCTTCAAGGTCTTCACCCTGGCCATCGGTCTGGACACGGGCCAAGCCACCCGCAGCTCCACCTTCGACGCCACCTCGCCGCTGAAGCTCGGCAACCGGGCGGTCCGCGACTACCACGCCGCCAACCGGGTGATGACGCTCGAGGACATCTTTATCCTCTCCTCGAACATCGGCACCTCGCGCCTGGCCATGCAGGTCGGCGGCCCGACCGTCAGCCGCTACTTCGACGCGCTAGGCCTCACCAAGCCGGCGGATGTCGAGCTGCGCGAGAACGCTCGGCCGATCCGCCCGCGCCGCTGGGACGACAATACGGTCGCGTCGACCTCCTTCGGCCACGCCATATCGGTGACGCCGCTTGCCCTGACCCAGGCCATGGGCGCGGTGCTGAACGGCGGGCAGATGGTGCCGCTGACCATCCGCCGCCGCGAGGGCGCGCCGCCCGAGGGCAGCCGCGTCGTTTCGGAACAGACCTCCCGCATCATGCTCGACCTGATGCGCATGAACGTAGTGCGCGGGACGGGCTCCAAGGCCAACGCTGCGGGCCTGCGCGTCGGCGGGAAGACCGGCTCGGCCAACAAGATCGTCGGCGGCCGCTACTCCGACACCGTGCTGGTGGCTTCCTTCGCCGCCGTGTTCCCGACCGACGGCCCGCTCGACGCAGACCGCTACTTCGTCCTCATCCTGCTCGACGAGCCCAAGGGTTCGGCCGCCTCGGGCGGCGCGCGCACTGGTGGCTGGACTGCCGCCCCCGCCGTCGGCCGGGTAATCGACCGCATCGCCAGCTTCCTGGGCGTCCGCCGCGCCGCCGATCCCTGGCAGACCGCCACCGGCGAGCGTCCGCCGGTCGAGGAAAGACTGTCGATCGTGGCCGCGCCGGCGGTCGAGGAGGCCGCGCGATGAGCGAGGTCCACCTCTCCGAACTGGTGCGCCGCGACCTGCCGGTGGATCCCCTGATCACCGCCGTCACCGCCGACAGCCGCAAGGCCGGGCCGGGGGCGCTCTTCGCCGCCCTGCCGGGCGCCGCAGCCGACGGCCGCGCCTTCATCCCCCAGGCCCTGACCAAGGGGGCGGCGGCCGTGCTGGCGCCGACCGACACGCCGGGCGACGCCGCTCCGGTGCTGGTCCGCTCCGGTGACGTGCGCCGCGCCTATGCGCTGGCCGCCAAGGCCTTCTTCGGCGCGCAGCCGAGGACCTGCGTGGCGGTGACCGGCACCAACGGCAAGACCTCGGTCGCCACCTTCTGCCGCCAGATCTGGACCCGTATCGGCCACAAGGCCGCGTCCATGGGCACGCTGGGCGTAGTCGCCGGGGAAGAGGCCATCACCGGCCCTGGCCTCACCAGCCCCGACGCCGCGGACGCGGCGCGCTTGCTGGCCGAGCTGGCCCAGCGCGGCGTCACCCACCTGTGCCTAGAGGCCTCGTCGCACGGCATCGACCAGCGACGCCTCGATGGAGTCAGCCTGAAGGCCGCGGCCTTCACCAACCTGAGCCAGGACCATCTCGACTACCACGAGACCATGGACGCCTACCGCGACGCGAAGCTGCGCCTCTTCGAGCAGCTGTTGCCGCGCGGTCGCACGGCCGTGCTGAACGCCGACAGCGATGGCTACGGACCCTTCGCCTCGAGCAGCCTGATGTCGGGCCTGACCCTCTTCAGCGTCGGCGAACGCGGCCGCAACCTCTCGCTCTACTCCCGCCAGCCCGTGCCCGAAGGCCAGCGGCTCAAGATCGAGTGCGACGGCAGGCTCTACGACCTGCTGCTGCCGTTGGCGGGCGCCTTCCAGGCGTCCAATGCACTGGTCGCGGCCGGCCTATGCGTCGCCGCCGGCGACAAGGTCGAGAAGGTGCTGGAGGCGCTGGAGCACATCGAGGGCGCGCGCGGCCGGCTGCAGCGCATCGGAACCGGCGCGAAGGGCGGCGAAGCCTATGTCGATTACGCCCACACGCCCGATGGCCTGAAAACGGTGCTGGAAGCGCTGCGTCCGCACGTCTCTGGCAAGCTGATCGTGGTGTTCGGCGCCGGCGGCGACCGCGACGCCGGCAAACGGCCGCAGATGGGCTCCATCGCCGCCAGGTATGCCGACCTGGCCATCGTCACCGACGACAACCCGCGCTCGGAAGACCCCGTCGCCATCCGCAAGGCCGTCCTCAAAGGCGCTTCCGGGGCAACGGAAATCGGCGATCGCCGAACCGCAATTCGCGAGGCGGTATCCCTGCTGCGACAAGGCGACGTGCTCATTGTCGCCGGAAAAGGTCACGAGCAGGGTCAAATCGTCGGCGAAACGGTCTATCCCTTCGACGACGCGACCGAGGTCGCGGACGCTTTGAGGGAAGAGACCGCCTAGATGCCGGGAGACGCCGGAACCGAACCCCTGTGGACCGCCGCCGAGGTCCTGACCGCCACGGGCGGCCGGCTGGAGGGCCTGGCCTTCGCAGCAACCGGCGTGACCTTCGACAGCCGCGAGGTGCGGCCGGGCGACCTGTTCGTCGCCCTGAAGGGGGTGCGCGACGGCCATGACTTCGTGGATCAGGCCTTCAAGGCGGGCGCCGTCGCGGCCCTGACCGAGAAGCCCATGGACGGCGGCGCCTGCGTCATCGTCGGCGACACCCTGAAGGGGCTGGAGGCGCTGGGCGCCTACGCCCGCGATCGGGCTCCCGAGGTGCGTCGCGGGGCGGTGACCGGCTCGGTCGGCAAGACCAGCGTGACACAAGCCATCCGCGCCGGCCTGGCCCTTGCCGGACCCGCCCACAGCTCGGTGAAGAGCTTCAACAACCACATCGGCGTGCCCCTGACGCTGGCGCGCATGCACCGCTCGACGCAGCGCGCCGTATTCGAGATCGGCATGAACCATCCGGGCGAGATCTCGCCGCTGGCGAAGATGGTGCAGCCGCACGCCGCCTGCGTGACCAACGTGGGCCCCGTGCACACCGAGGCCTTCGAGGACGGCGAGGCCGGCGTGGCGCGCGCCAAGGCCGAGATCTTTGAGGGTCTCGGCCCCGGCGGTGTGGCCGTGATCAACGCCGACATCCCCTGGTTCGACGTGCTGAAGCAGGCGGCGCTCCGCCACGGGGCGCGGGTGATGAGCTTCGGTTCGGACGAGACCTGCGACGCGCGCCTGCTGGACTTCCAGCCGGAGCCGAACGGCGCCCGGGTCTTGGCCCGCATCTGGGGCCACGACTACGTCTTCACCCTGGCCCAGTCGGGCTTCCACTGGGGCCTGAACAGCCTGGCCGTCCTGCTGATGCTGGACGCGCTCGACGTGCCGACCGAGACGGGTCTGGCCGCGCTGTCGGAGTTCGCGCCCCTTGCCGGTCGCGGCCGCGAAATCCTGGTGGCGCTGGAAGACGGGGCCTTTACCCTGGTGGACGAGAGCTACAACGCCAATCCGCTGTCCATGAAGGCGACGCTGGCCAGCCTGGGCGCGCGGCGTCCGGAGGACGGCGGCCGCCGCATCGTAGCCCTGACCGACATGCTCGAGCTGGGGCCGGAGTCGGCCCGGCATCACGCGTCCCTGGCCCAATCCATCGAGGCCGCCGACATCGACCTGGTGTTTCTCGCCGGGCCGCAGATGAAGCACCTCTGGGAAGCCTTGCCCAAGACGCGCCGCGGCGGCTGGGCTCCCGACGCCGCCGAGATCGCGCCCGAGGCGGCGCGGGCCGTGCGGCCCAATGACCTCGTGATGGTGAAGGGATCCAACGGCTCGAAGGCGTCCACTATCGCCCGGGCCCTAGAGAAGCTGGACGCCGCCTACGGAGAGCAAGCCTGATGTTCTACCTGCTCTACTCGAACTTCTCGGACTATGCGGACCAGATCCCGTTCCTGAATCTGTTCAAGTACCTGACCGTCCGTATCGGCCTGGCGCTGTTCACCTCCTGGCTCGTCTGCCTGGCCATGGGCTCGCGCTTCATCCGCTGGATCCAGACCAAGCAGGGCCGCGGCCAGCCGATCCGCGAGGACGGGCCCGAGGGACACCTGCTGACCAAGCGCGGCACCCCGACCATGGGCGGGCTGATGATGCTGGCGGGCGTGGCGGTCGCCACCCTGCTGTGGGCCGATCTCGGCAATGTCTACGTCTGGGTCGTGCTCGGCGTGACGCTCAGCTACGGCATCCTCGGCTTCATCGACGACTACGCCAAGGTGACCAAGCAGACCTCGGCGGGGCTGTCGGGGACGCAGAAGCTGTTCTTCCAGTTCCTGATCGCCGGCATCGCCGTGGCGGTGCTGGTCTTGCTGGCGCCCCGATCGCCCTCTACCCCGGGGCTGGAGACGGCGATCGCCTTTCCGTTCTTCAAGAACCTGCTGCTGGATCTCTCGATCTGGGGGGGAATCTTCTACATCGCTTTCGGGGCCTTCACGATCGCCGGCTTCTCCAACGCGGTGAACATCACCGACGGCCTGGACGGCCTCGCCGTGGTGCCGGTCATGATGGCGGCGGCGGCCTTCGGCCTGATCGCCTACCTGGTCGGCAACTTCGTCTTCGCCGAGTACCTGCAGGTCCACTTCGTGCCCGGATCAGGGGAGGTGGCGATCATCTGCGCCAGCCTGATCGGCGGGGGCATGGGCTTCCTCTGGTACAATGCTCCACCGGCCAAGATCTTCATGGGCGACACCGGTTCGCTTGCGCTCGGCGGCGCGCTGGGCGCCATCGCGGTGACCACCAAGCACGAGCTGGTGCTGGGCATCATCGGCGGCCTGTTCGTGGTCGAGGCGCTCTCGGTGATGATCCAGATCGGCTACTACAAGCTGACCAAGAAGCGGGTCTTCCTGATGGCCCCGATCCACCACCACTTCGAGAAGCTCGGCTGGCCCGAGAGCACCATCGTGATCCGCTTTTGGATCGTGGCCGCGCTGCTCGCCCTGATCGGCCTGGCCACGCTCAAGCTGCGGTGACGGGGAGGGGAGGCGTGATCCCGATCCGGGGCTTCGACGGCGACAGGGTGGCGGTGTTCGGCCTCGGCCGCACCGGCCTCACCGCCGCGCGCGCCCTGAAGGCCGGCGGCGCCGTCCCTGTCCTCTGGGATGAGAACGGAAAGGCCCGCGAGACCGCCGCCGCCGAAGGCTTCGAGGTCGAGGACCTTTCCACCGCCGACTGGTCGCGGTTCGCCGCCTTCCTGCTGTCGCCGGGCGTACCGCTGACCCACCCCAAGCCGCACTGGACGGTGAAAAAGGCGAAGGCTGCAGGCGTCGAGGTGCTCGGCGACATGGAACTCTTCGCCCGCACGGTGGCGCTGGCGCCGCTGGCCAAGAGGCCCCGCGTGGTGGCGATCACGGGCACAAACGGCAAGTCGACGACGACTGCGCTGGTGGGCTGGGTGCTGAAGAACGCCGGCCGCGACGCCCGCATCGGCGGCAACATCGGCATCGGCGTGCTGGGCCTCGAGGATATGCACGCGGGCGCGGTCTATGTGCTGGAGACCTCGTCCTATCAGCTCGACCTGACCCGCACCTTCCGCCCCGACGTGGCGGTGCTGATGAACCTGTCGCCCGACCACCTCGATCGGCACGGGGGCATGGACGGCTATGTCGCCGCCAAACGGCGCATCTTCGCCAATCAGGGTCCGGGCGACACGGCGGTCATCGGCGTGGACGACGCCTGGAGCCAGCAGATCTGCACCGAGCTGATGGCGGCCGGAAACTCGGCGGTGCGCCCGATCTCCTCGGGTCGCGCCATCGGACGCGGCGTCTACGCCCTGGGCGGCGTGCTCTACGACTCCACCGGCGACCGCACGGTCGAGATCGCTGACCTGACCCGCGCCCGAAGCCTGCCCGGCAAGCACAACTGGCAGAACGCGGCGGCCGCCTATGTCGTGGCCCGCGCGCTCGGCATTTCGCAGGACGACGCGGTCGAGGGGCTGATGACCTTTCCGGGCCTTGCCCACCGCATGGAAGAGGTCGGGCGCGTCGGCAAGGTGCGCTTCATCAATGACTCCAAGGCCACCAACGCCGACGCCGCGCGCCAGGCGCTGCAGTCCTATCCGAAGGTCTACTGGATCGCCGGCGGCCGGCCCAAGGAGGGCGGCATCGAGGACCTGCAGGACCTCTTCAGCCGGGTCGAGAAGGCCTACCTGATCGGCGAGGCGGCCGACGCCTACGCCGCCACCATCGGTTCCTCGGCCAAGTGGGAGATCAGCGGCGACATCGCCCGGGCCGTGGCCGACGCCCACGCCGATGCGGCTCTCGCCGGCGAGGAGGCGATCGTGCTGTTGAGCCCGGCCTCGGCGTCCTTCGACCAGTTCCCCGACTTCGAGGCGCGGGGGGAGGCATTTCGCGCCGCTGTGCATTCATTAACCACACCTAAAAAGTCCCGCGCCCAGTCTGGCGCGGCATGACCGCCGCGACCCATTCTTCCTACGCCCAGCCCTTCGCCCGAACCGACCGCACCGCCGTCGGCCTGTGGTGGTGGACGGTGGACCACTGGCTGCTCGGCGGGATTGCGGCCCTGATGTTCCTGGGGCTGGCCCTGGCCTTCGCCGCCAGTCCGGCCGCGGCCCAGCGCATCGGCATCGAGAACGAGCTGCATTTCGCCCTGCGCCAGAGCGTCTTCTCGCTCACCGGGGCGGTGGTGATGCTCGCGACGTCGATGATGTCGCCGAGGGGAGTCCGACGGGTGGCGTTTGCCGTCTTCATCCTCTCCATCGCGGTCATGGTGCTGCTCCCCTTCATTGGCCACACGGCCAAGGGAGCGCAGCGCTGGATCGACCTGGGCCCCTTCGGGCTCCAGCCGTCCGAGTTCGTGAAGCCCGCGCTGGTCATCCTCTGCGCCTGGATGTTCGCAGAGGGGCAAAAGGGCGAGGGTGTCCCCGGGGTTTCCATCGCCTTCATCCTCTATGCCATGACGGCGGGCCTGCTGCTGATCCAGCCGGATATCGGCCAGACCGTGCTCGTCACCGTCGCCTTCGGGGCGTGCTTCTTCATGGCCGGGGTGCCGCTGAGATGGATCCTGGGGCTGGGGGCCATGGCGGTCGCAGGCCTGGTCTCGACCTACTTCCTGTTCGACCACGTGGCTCAGCGGGTGCAGAAGTTCCTCGGCGCCGAAGCGGCCGACACCACCCAGATCGACCGCGCGTCCGACGCCATCGCCGCGGGCGGTCTGTTCGGGCGCGGGCCCGGCGAGGGGGTGATGAAGCGCCACGTGCCCGACCTGCACACCGACTTCATCTATTCCGTGGGAGCCGAGGAATACGGCCTGCTCTTCTCGCTCCTGCTCATCGGCCTGTTCGGCTTCGTGGGCGTGCGCGGGCTCTACAAGTCGATGCGACTGTCCGATCCGTTCGAACAGGTGGCGGCGGCGGGACTGTTCGTGCTGTTCAGCCAGCAGGCCTTCATCAATATCGCCGTCAACTTGAACCTGATCCCCACCAAAGGCATGACGCTGCCCTTCATCTCGTATGGAGGCTCGTCGATGATCGCTATGGGACTGACGCTTGGCCTCGCGCTGGCCCTGACCCGCAAGCGCCCCGGCGCTTACGCGTGACGGTCCTTCGCAAGACGGCGGTGATCGCCGCCGGCGGCACCGGCGGGCACATGTTCCCGGCCGAGGCGCTGGCCCGCGAACTGGCCGCGCGGGGCTGGAAAGTGGTGCTGGCCACGGACAGCCGCGGCGACCAGTACGCCCACGCTTTCCCCGCGGCCGAGCGGCTGGCGCTGAACGCCGCGACCTTCAAGCCCACCGACCCGATCGGCATGGTCGGCGGCGGGTTCAAGATCCTCCAGGGCGTCAGCCAGGCCCAGAAGGCCTTCAAGCGGCTGAACCCCGCCATCGTCATCGGCTTCGGCGGCTATCCGTCGCTGCCCGCGCTGCTCGCGGCCAAGGCCCAGGGCCGGCGCACCATCATCCACGAGCAGAACTCGGTGCTCGGACGGGTGAACCGGATGCTCGCCGGGTCGGTCAACGCGGTGGCCTGCGCCTTTCCCACCCTGGGCAAGGCCTCGGCCAAGGTGAAGGCCAAGGCGCATGTCGTCGGCAACCCGGTGCGGCCGGACATCCAGGCGCTTGCCGACAAGCCCTTCAAGGCGCCCAAGGATCGCATCAATGTGCTGGTCACCGGCGGGAGCCAGGGCGCCCGCCTGCTCAGCGAGACCGTGCCCCAGGCCATCGCCCGTCTGGCCGAACCGATCCGCCTCAAGCTCAAGGTCGACCAGCAGGCTCGGCCCGAGAACATGGATGGGGCCCGCGGCATCTATGCCGACGCCACTGTCGACGCCCAGGTGGCCCCGTTCTTCCGCGACATGGCGGGACGCCTGGGCTCCGCGCACCTGATCATCGGCCGCGCCGGCGCCTCGACCTGCTGTGAGATCGCCGTGGCCGGCGTTCCCTCGGTGCTGGTGCCGCTCAAGATTGCCACCGACGATCACCAGGCCTCCAACGCCAAACAGCTGGTCGACGCGGGCGGGGCGATCTCGATCCAGGAGGACGACCTCACCGTCGACGGTTTGGCGAATGTCCTGCAGGACCTCCTGTCGGACCCGACGAAGCTCACCGTCATGGCCAAGGCGGCGCGTTCGGTGGGCGTCCCTGACGCGGCCGCCAGGCTGGCTGACCTGGTCGATCAGGTTACGCGCTAGATCGCCTTCGCCTGCGCGTAGTTGGCCGCGGCCGAGACGCCCTGGAAGCGGGTTTCCGGCAGGGGCGCGCCTTCGCAGAGGTGGGCCTGCAGGGCCGCTGACGGAGAGCCCTCGGCCGGCGGGCCCTCGCGCCCGTCGCTGGAGCGCAGGATCACTGAAAGCCGCTCGCTGAGCGCCACGGCCTCCTGCTCGTGCACGGTGCCGGCGTCGCAGTCGAAGCGCAGGCGGAACCAGACGCCGATCATGCGCGAGCCGGGCTGGCCGCTCAGCGTGCGGAACGCGCCGAAGGACCAGACCTCGATGGTCTGGCCGCGCCGGGCCGGAGCCTGTTCAGCGACGAACATGACCGCGCCCTCCGCGCTGGCGACCAGACGCAGGGCCTGGTTGGTCGCCGGCTCGGCATGAGCGGGGCCGGCTGCGATCCCCAGAGCCAGGCTGGCGGCGGCGGCGGCGAAGAAACGACGGATCATCGCAAGGTTCCTGACTGGGACAGCCGCACTGCTTCTTCGAGGTTGGCCGCGCGGACGGCGTTGCCGCCGAGCGGCCGGCCCTCGCAGATGTGCAGCCTGAGCCTTTCCCCGGCCGAGGTGGGGTTGATCGCCGCCGGGGCCGCGCTCAGGGGCATTCGACCGGCCGGCGCCAGGTTGACGTCGATCGACACCATTTCGGTGGCCCAACTCGTGCGGGCGTCGCAGTCGACCTTGCTGAGGGCCCACGCGCCCACATAGGTCACTCCGGTAGATGAATCGGGGTCCGGGGCCGACCAGCCGAGAAAGAGCCAATAGGTGGCCTGCCGACCCTCCCATGTCGGGGCCTCGTCCGACAGGAACGACGAATAGTCGGGACCGGACTTGAGGAAGGTGAGCGACTTCGCATTGGCAGGCTGGGCCACGGCCGCCGGCGCGGCGGCCAAGGCGGCGAGAGCCACGGCGGCGGCGGCCGCAAGAGCGCGGGTACGCATGGACATAATCCCCTATCCCTGCACAGACCCTAGCCCACCGTCGCCGATTGGCAATGCGGCGAAGGCTGGTGCAAACCGCCGCATCCCCCGCTATGACGCCCCCATGACGACGCCTGCCGCGACCGGCCGCAAGAAGCTGCGCCCTATTCCGTTCGACATCGGACCCGTGCACTTCGTGGGCATCGGCGGCATCGGCATGAGCGGCATCGCCGAGATCATGCTGAAGCTGGGCTACGCGATCCAGGGCTCGGACGCCAAGGCCTCGGCCAATACGAAGCGCCTGGAAGCGCTCGGCGCGACGATCTTCATCGGCCACGACGCGGCCCACGTCGACGGCGCCTCGGCCGTGGTGTTCTCCACCGCGGTGAAGGCCGACAATCCCGAGTACCAGGCCGCGCGCGAGCGGCGCATCCCGCTGGTGCGCCGCGCCGAGATGCTGGCCGAGCTGATGCGGCTCCAGTTCTCGATCGCGGTGGGCGGCACCCACGGCAAGACGACCACGACCTCGATGGTCGCGGCCCTGCTCGACGCGGGCGGGCTGGACCCGACGGTGGTCAACGGCGGCATCATCAACGCGTACGGCACCAACGCCAAGGTCGGCGACGGCGACTGGATCGTGGTCGAGGCCGACGAGAGCGACGGCTCATTCCTGCGCCTGAAGTCGACCGTGGCCATCGTCACCAACATCGACGCCGAGCACCTGGACCACTGGGGCGACTTCGAGCAGGTGAAGAAGGGCTTCCGCGACTTCGTCGAGAACATCCCCTTCTATGGATTCGCCGCCATCTGCGTGGACCATCCGGAGGTGCGCGCGCTCGCCGCCTCGGTCGAGAACCGGCGGCTGGTCACCTACGGGGTGAACCCCCAGGCCGAGGTCCGGGCCGACGTGGTCGAGATGGCCGCCGACGGGGCTTGGTTCGACGTGGTCATCAGCCCGCTGGAGGGCGAGGAGCAGCGCATCGAAAGGCTGCACCTGCCCATGCCCGGCTGGCACAACGTCTCTAATGCGCTGGCCGCCATCGCGGTGGCCCGCGAGCTGGGCGTCGGGGCCGACCACATCCGCGAGGGCCTGGCCGCATTCGGCGGGGTGAAGCGGCGCTTCACCACCACCGGCGAGGCCAACGGGGTGCGCGTCATCGACGACTACGGCCACCATCCGGTGGAGATCGCCGCCGTGCTCAAGGCGGCCCGCCAAGTGGCCAGCGGCAAGGTCGTCGCCGTGGTGCAGCCGCACCGCTACACGCGCCTCCGAGACCTGATGGACGAGTTCTCGTCGTGCATGAGCGACGCCGACACGGTGATCGTCGCCGACGTCTATCCGGCCGGCGAGCAGCCGATCGAGGGCGTCGATCGCGACTCCCTGGCCGAAGGCATCCGCCGCTACGGGCACCGCCGCGTGCTGACCCTGCCCGACGTCGACAGCCTGCCAGCCCTGGTCGCCGAGGAGACCGCCGCGGGCGACATCGTCGTCTGCCTGGGGGCCGGCGACATCACCCAGTGGGCCTACGCCCTGCCGGACCAACTCGAGGCCTTGGGGCAGGCCGCGTGAGCGACTGGCGCGATGAACTTCCGGCGGTCCGCGGCAAGCTGGTGCGCGACGCCGAGCTGGCGCCCTTCACCTGGTTCCGGGTGGGCGGCAAGGCCGAGCTGCTGTTCCTGCCCGCCGACCACA
>Ga0196977_1001038_pt1 | contig 11541 bp, 7 predicted proteins | sample S3v_1013CmetaG_FD_148634 | JGI IMG/M metagenome (GOLD analysis project Ga0196977, IMG submission 148634) | Soil microbial communities from Anza Borrego desert, Southern California, United States - S3+v_10-13C | ecosystem: Environmental > Terrestrial > Soil > Desert | place: USA: California...
GTCGAGTCCAGCCCATGCCTTCTGAGACCCCGCGCACCCAACCGGACGCCGACACCGCCGCCGGCCAGGCGGCGCTGGTGAAGCCCACGGGCTTCCGCGAGTACGACGCGCGCTGGATCCTGGACAAGGAGATCAACCTTGCCGGCATCGAGGCGCTGGGCCTGGGGCTGGGGACCTACGTCCACGAGATCGGGGTGCAGCCGCGCATCGTCGTCGGCCACGACTACCGTTCCTATTCCGAGGGCGTGAAGCTGGCCCTGACCAAGGGCCTGGTGGCGGCCGGCATGGAGGTGCTGGACATCGGCCTGGCGCTCTCGCCCACGGCCTACTACGCGCAGTTCGACCTCGAGGCCCCTTGCGTGGCCATGGTCACCGCCTCGCACAACGAGAACGGCTGGACCGGCGTGAAGATGGGCGCCCAGCCGCCGCTGACCTTCGGTCCCGACGAGATCGGCCGGCTTAAGGCGATCGTGCTCGGCGGCGAGGGCGTGGAGCGTCCGGGCGGGACGGTCACGGCGGTCGAGGGGGTGAAGGACCGCTACCTCGCCGACATCACCCGCCGGGTGCAGCTGACCCGCCCGCTGAAGGTGGTCTGCGCCTGCGGCAACGGCACGGCGGGCGCCTTCGCGCCGCACGCGCTGCGCGCCATGGGCGTGGAGGTGGTCGAGATGGACTGCGACCTCGACTGGACCTTCCCCAGGTACAACCCCAACCCCGAGGACCATGAGATGCTCATGGCCATGGCCCAGCGGGTGCGCGAGACCGGCGCCGACCTGGCGCTCGGCTTCGACGGCGACGGCGACCGCTGCGGGGTGGTGGACGACGCCGGCGAGGAGATCTTCGCCGACAAGATTGGGCTCATGCTGGCAAGGGATCTGAGCGCCTTGCACGCCGGGGCGACCTTCGTCGTCGACGTGAAGTCGACCGGGCTGTACGCTACCGACCCGGTGCTGGCAGGCAACGGGGCAACGACGGTCTACTGGAAGACCGGCCACAGCTACATCAAGCGCAAGACCGTGGAGCTGGGGGCCCTGGCCGGCTTCGAGAAGTCGGGCCACTTCTTCTTCAACCCGCCGCTCGGGCGCGGCTATGACGACGGCATCGTCGCCGCCTCGGCTGTCCTGGCCATGCTCGACCGCAATCCGGGAAAGCGGCTCTCGGACCTCAAGGCGGCGCTGCCCAAGGCCTGGACCTCCCTGACCATGAGCCCGCACTGCGCCGACGAGACCAAGTATGAGGTCGTCGAGGGGGTGGTCGCCGAGTACGAGGCCCTGGCCGCTTCCGGCGGCAAGGTGCTGGGCCGCGCCATCACCGAGGTGATCACCGTAAACGGCGTGCGCGTGGCGCTGGAGGATGGTTCCTGGGTGCTGGTCCGCGCCTCCTCCAACAAGCCCGAGATCGTGGTGGTGGTCGAGAGCACGCAGGGCGAGGACGACATGCGCGCCCTGTTCCGGGAGGAGGTGAAGCCGCGGCTGGCCTGCCGCCCCGAGGTCGGCGCCTACAATCAGGAAATCTGATCCCGTTCGCCTGAGAGGCGAGCGGCGTTTGACGCGGCTCGTGCATCGGGGTTCAGTCGCGCGGCAGTAACCGCGTCCCGGAACCACGTCTCGAGGGAAGTCCATGGCCACCGACCGCAGACGGTTCTTCGCCTCGGGGCTCGCCGCCGCCGGCGCGGCCGCGCTTTCCGCCTGCGGAAAGAAGAAGGCCGACGCCAAGGCCGATCCGCCGGGCCAGCCGACCGGACCGCTGCACGCCTTCCTGGTCGAGAACGGCCTGCCCGGGCAGACGGGCTTTTCGGTAGGGCTCCTGGCCACCCGCGATCCTGCCGCCCAGGTGCTGGCCCTGGCCAACATCCGCCGCCAGACGAAGTTCAGGACCGAGCTGGAGTTCGCCTCCACCAACCGCTTTAAGCTCGCCTTCCTGAAGCCCGCCTTCGACCATTTCGCCGCCAGCCGCGATCTGAAGGCCGCCCAGGTGACCGCGACCGAGTTCGCCGGCTGGGCCGGCAAGTCCGACGCCGACAGACAGGCCGCCTATCTCGCCGCCTATCGGGCCCTGCTGCACCTGCTGCCCGAGGCCGACCGGGCCGGGATGTTCGTGCACCTGGCGGCGCGCAGCTCGGGCGGCCGGCGGGACGCCAAGCTGGCGGCCGGGCTGCAGACGGGGATCGGCCAGGGGGCGACGGTGAGCCTCGACGGCGAGCGGTTCCGCGACCTGCCGCAGCTGGCGTCGGTGCTGTTCGGCTCGATCCGCTACGCGGCCGGCCCGATGCGCTCGAAGACCAAGCGCCGCACGGTCGAGCTGCTCAAGGCGGCCCTGAAGGCCCCGGCGCTCGACGCGGCGTCCCTGACCGCCGGTGGCCGCATCGCGGCGGCCTCCCAGGCCTTCTAGATCTCGGGGAAAGAAAAAAGCCGACGGGCAGACACGGAGCTCGCGATAGCTAACTCACTCCCACCCGCCGGTTTATAGACGGGGAGAGTGAAGGCCCGGCGGGCGCCCGAGTCAACCGGCTCAGAACAGCACGAAGCTGTGGCGCGGCGCCGGCTTGTGGTTGGGGAACAGCTCCCGGTCGCGGGCCAGCAGCGGGTTGCCGCCCAGATCCCAACGCGCCGCCGCCTGGCTGTCGAAGGCCTGGTCGTAGTGGCGGATGCCGCGCTCGAAGTAGTCGTAGTCGGCCTTGGAGCTGAACACGATGCGGTCGCCCTCGACGCGCCAGCGGCCGCGGGCGCGCTGCAGGTACTTGGACAGGGCTTCGGTCTGCAGCAGGGAATCCTCGACCCCGTCGTGGAAGGTCATGACCAGGCGCTCGGTCTGGCGGCGCTGGCGCTCGAACGCGGAAAGGATGCGCTGACGCGTTTCGTAGTCGGCGGGCAGGCGGGCGATGCGGGCGCGGTAGTCCTCGATGCGCTTCTCGCGCCAGCGGCGATGCTTCTGAACCGCCTTGCGGGCGCGGGCGGTGCGGTACTGGGCCTCCATCGGCTGGTTGATCAGGGTCGGACCGTCGAGCGCGTCGCCGATGCGCATCAGGTTGATCTCGGAGATCAGGCGGCCGACGTCACGGTCCTGGGTGTCGACCCACTGCCGCTCCATCTCGGCCACAAGGCGCGGCGCGGCGTTGATCCGATCCTTCAGCATCACCGCTCCGATCGCGCCGGCAAAGGTCCCGATGAGGGCGAGGGCCAGCATGGTCAGGCCGATGTCGCGGCCGCTGCGGGCCGCCCAGCCGTACCAGAGCGCCGCCCACAGGGCCCCGCCGCCGAGCACGCAGATCACGATCACCTTGATCCAGTAGCGCAGGACGGCGTCGTCCTGGCTGGCCCCGAAATTGGTGTCCGGCAGCGAGGCGCGGAACCAGAACACTGCAAAGGCGATGGCCAGCGGCGCGGCGACCCCGGCCAGCAGGGCGGGCCAGGCCGGCGCGGGTGCGCGGCGCGCCGGGCGCGCGGGTTCCTCGTAGGTGGTCATGGGTCTGCCTCCCCCGAAACAGTCGCCGGATTAGACCGGCCCGCCAGCGTGGCCGCAAGCGGGGGAGGGCTGCGGCGATTCCGCGCTTCCGGCGCCGCTCGGCGCACCCCGGCGCGCTGGGCGAGGCCCGCCCTTCCCTTCGCCGCTTGCGCCGTCTAGCAAGCGCGCGACGCGGGAGGACCGATGACCACCACCATCGCCATCGTCGGGGCGGGCTTCTCCGGCTCCCTGCTGGCCGCCCAGCTGGTGCGCCGGCCCGTCGGCGTGCGCGTCTTCCTGATCGAGCGATCGGGCGTGTTCGGCCGCGGCCTGGCCTATGGGACCACCTGCGCGGCGCATCTGCTGAACGTCCGCGCCGGGCGGATGAGCGCCTTTCCCGACGAGCCGGACCATTTCGTGAAATGGCTGACCGCCAACCGGCCGGAGCTGGCCGACCCGCAGGGCTTCGTGCCGCGCATGATCTACGGCGACTACGTGCAGGCGATCCTGGCCGAGGCCGGCGACAGGGTGGAGCGGATCACCGGCGAGGCGGTGAAGGTCGAGGAGTCGGAGAAGGGCGCCCGTGTCACCCTCGCCGACGGCCGCGTCGTCGAGGCCCACGCCGCGGTGCTGGCCACCGGCAACCCGCCCCCGTCGGACGCGGCGTCCAAGGGGCTGGAGGACCCGCGCTACTTCGCCGACCCGTGGGTCCCGGGCCAACTCGCCAAGGTCGGCGAGGGGGACGACGTGCTGCTGCTGGGCGCGGGCCTGACCATGATCGACGTGGTGCTGGCGCTCAACGAGCAGGGCTGGAAGGGCCGGGCGCTGGCCCTGTCCCGCCGTGGCCTGCTGCCCCGGCCGCACAACGAGACCCAGGCCCACGCGGTGGCCCGCGAGCCCGAGGCGACCGATCTGCTGGGCATGCTGCGCGAGGTGCGTACGCGCATGCGCGAGATCGGCTGGGGCGAGGCCATGGACGAGATCCGACCCTTCAACCAGCAGGCTTGGCGCAACGCCACCGACAAGGAGCGCGGCCGCTTCCTGCGCCACCTGCGACCCTGGTGGGACGTGCACCGCCACCGCACCGCGCGCGAGGTCGGGGCGGCCATCTCGGGCCTGGTGGATTCCGGGCGGCTGCGCGTCGCGGCCGGCCGCATCGAGATGGTCGAGCCGGTGGAGGAGGGCCTCGCCATCGCCTGGCGCGCGCGGGGGGCCGAGAAGTCGCGCACCGAGACCTACGGCTGGATGGTCAACTGCACCGGCCCGCTGCAGGACCTGGCGCGTTCGACCGACCCGCTGCTGACCAACCTGTTCAAGGCCGGCATCGCGCGGGTGGACGGGGCCAGCCTGGGGCTGGACGTGATGGACGACTGCCGGCTGCAGGATGAAACGGGCGCCCCGCACGAACGCCTCTACGCCTTGGGCCCTCCGACCAAGAGCGCCTTCTGGGAGGTGGTGGCGGTGCCCGAAATCCGGGTGCAGGCGCAGGAGCTTGCGGAGCGCCTCGCGGGCTAGGCTTGATCCAGTTTAGATGGTTGATTCCAAAGAGCTTAACCTGACAACAGGCCTGTTCACCTGATCAGGCCGCCGTGGCCGCCTTCACCGCGTCGACGATGTCGCGGATGGCGGTGTCGACCAAGGCCTCGTCGTCGCCCTCGGCCATGACCCGGATCAGGGGCTCGGTGCCGGACTTGCGGACGAGGACACGCCCGGAACCGTTCAGCTGGGCCTCGGCCTGGGCGATGGCTTCCTTGACGAGGCGTGATTCCAGCGGCTTGGCGCCCTTGGCGAAGCGCACGTTCTCGAGCTTCTGCGGGGCCGGCTCGAACTGGCGGGCCAGGGCGCTCATCGGCTGCTGGTTCTGCACCATCACCGCCAGCACCTGCAGGGCGGCCAGCAGGCCGTCGCCGGTGGTCGCGAAGTCGCGCAGGATCAGGTGGCCGGACTGCTCGCCGCCAACGTTGAAGCCTCCCTCGCGCATCCGCTCCATAACGTAGCGGTCGCCCACGCCGGTGCGCTCCAGCTTCAGCCCGCGCGCGGTCATGAACCGCTCCAGGCCGAGGTTGGACATGACCGTGGCCACGACGCCGCCGCCGGTCAGCCGGCCCTCGTCGGCGTAGCTGCCGGCGATGATGGCCATGATCTGATCGCCGTCGACGACGTTGCCCTTCTCGTCCACCAGCATCAGCCTGTCGGCGTCGCCGTCCAGCGCGATGCCGACATCGGCGCGGTACTCGCGCACGGCGTTGATCAGCGGCCCGGGATGGGTCGAGCCGCAGGCCTCGTTGATGTTGAAGCCGTTCGGCTCGACGCCGATCGGGATCACCTCGGCGCCCAGCTCGTAGAGCGCGGTCGGGGCGACGCGGTAGCCGGCGCCGTTGGCGCAGTCGACCACCACGCGCAGGCCGTTCAGGCTGTGCTTGCGCGGGAAGGTGGCCTTGGCGATCTCGACGTAGCGCGCCTGGCTGTCGTCGATGCGCACCACGCGGCCGAGGTCGCGGGAGCCGGCCAGGCCTTCCTGCAGGCCCTCGTCCATGTGCCGCTCGATCTCGGCCTCGGCGGCGTCGGACAGCTTGTAGCCGTCTGGGCCGAACAGCTTGATCCCGTTGTCGGCGTAATCGTTGTGCGAGGCGGAGATCATCACGCCCAGGTCGGCGCGCAGCGAGCGGGTCATCATGGCCACGCCCGGCGTGGGCAGTGGGCCCATTAGGCGCACGTCCATGCCCACGGAGGTGAATCCGGCCACCAGGGCAGGCTCGATCATGTAGCCGGAGAGGCGCGTGTCCTTGCCGATCACGACAAGGTGTCTGCGGTTGTCCGCCGACCGGAAGAGCTTGCCCGCCGACAGGCCGACGCGCAGCGCCACCTCGGCCGTCATGGGGTGGCTATTGGCTTTGCCGCGGATGCCGTCGGTGCCGAAGTAGGACCGCTTGGCCATCAGGATATGTCCCCCGCTGGAACGCGAAACGTTGCGAAATGCATTTTCAGGTGCATCCCACCCCGCCGGTGATAAAGGGCGCGCCCTATAGCTCCGTTCAACGTGTTTTCATACCTCAGGATTTCTGCTCCCGGAACGAAATGTCCCGCTTGCTCTTTCCTGGCCCCTAACCTGCAAGGTTTCTGCCCATGTGCGGCATCATCGGCATTTCCGGCGGCGAACCGGTCACGGACCGTCTGATCGACAGCCTCAAGCGGCTCGAGTACCGCGGCTACGATTCCGCCGGCGTGGCGGCGCTGGGCAAGGGCGGGCGGCTGGACCGCCGGCGCGCCTCGGGCAAGATCCGCAACCTGGAATCCGTTCTGCGCGAACGGCCCCTGCCGGCCACGGTCGGTATCGGCCACACCCGCTGGGCCACCCATGGCGCGCCCAGCGAGCGCAACGCCCACCCGCACATCACCAACCGCGTGGCGGTGGTCCACAACGGCATCATCGAGAACTTCGCCGAGCTGAAGCAGGACCTGCTCGCCGCGGGACATGTGTTCCAGTCCGACACGGACACCGAGGTCATCGCCCACCTGATCCAGTCGCGTCTGGACGCCGGCGACCAGCCGATCGACGCCCTGAAGTCGACGCTGGACCGCCTGCACGGGGCCTACGCCCTGGCGGTGCTGATCGAGGGCGAGGACGACCTGGTCATGGGCGCCCGCCGCGGCTCGCCCCTGGTGGTCGGCTGGGGCGACGACGAGATGTTCATCGGCTCCGACGCGCTCGCGGTCGGGCCCTTCACCAACAAGGTCACCTACCTGGACGAGGGCGACTACGTCGCGATCCGGCGCAACGAGGCGAAGATCTACGACGCCGCGGGCAGGCCGGCCGACCGCCCGGCGGTGACCGTCTCGGCCTCGGCCGCCCTGGTCGAGAAGGGCAACTACCGGCACTTCATGGAAAAGGAGATCCATGAGCAGCCGGAGTCCTGCCAGCACACCCTGACCGCCTACGTCGACCCGGTGTCGCGCCAGGTTGCGGCCCCGACCGCGATCGACTGGGCAGCGATCCCGCGCGTGCAGATCGTGGCCTGCGGCACCGCCTACTACGCCGGCCAGATCGGCCGCTACCTGTTCGAGAAGATCGCCGGCCTGCCCTGCGACGTGGAGATCGGCTCGGAGTTCCGCTACCGCTCGCCCGCCCTGACGCCGGGCACGCTGGCCCTGGCCGTCTCGCAGTCGGGCGAGACCGCCGACACGCTCGCCGCCCTGCGCTGGTGCAAGCAGCACGGCCTGCCCACCGCCTGCGTCGTCAACGTGCACGAATCCACCATGGCCCGCGAGGCCGACCACCTCTGGCCGACCCGCGCCGGCCCCGAGATCGGCGTCGCCTCGACCAAGGCCTTCACCAGCCAGGTCACCGCGCTCACCTGCCTGGCCATCGCCGCCGCCGTGGCGCGCGGGCGCATGTCGGACGTCGAGCAGGACCGCGCCGTCGCAGCCCTGATGGAGCTTCCCCGCCTGCTCGGCGAGGCCATGAAGCAGGACGAGGCGATCAAGGAGGTCGCCCAGGAGCTGAGCCACGCCCGCGACGTGCTCTACCTCGGCCGCGGCGCGATGTTCCCGCTGGCCATGGAAGGCGCATTGAAGCTGAAGGAGATCAGCTACATCCACGCCGAGGGCTACGCCGCCGGCGAGCTGAAGCACGGCCCCATCGCGCTCATCGACGAAGACACCCCGGTGGTCATCCTCGCGCCCGAGGACGAGTTTTTCGAAAAGACCGCCTCGAACCTGCAGGAGGTCGCCGCCCGCGGCGGGCGGGTCATCGCCATCACCGACCCCAACGGCGCCCGGCGCATCGAACTGGCGCGCCGCATCATCGAGATCCCGCACTGCGACCCGCTCGTCGCGCCGATCGTCTTCGCCGTGCCGATGCAGCTCTTGGCCTATCACACGGCGGTGCTGAAGGGCACGGACGTGGACCAGCCGCGCAACCTCGCCAAGTCGGTGACGGTCGAGTAGCCGCCGAGTTCAGGGCAAAAAAACGCCGGCGGTCCGCAAGAGCCGCCGGCGTTTCCTTGTTCGGGACCAGTCTTACTTCTTGGTCTCTTCCGTCGTGGTCGTGCTCGACCCGTCCGGGTTGTCGGTCGTGGTCGTGGTGGTCGTGGTCTCGGCCGGAGCCGGAGCCTCGACGACCGGCGGCGTCACGGTGACTTCGGCCGGCGGGGTCACCACGGTGGTGTCCGCGGCGTCAGCCGCAGGCGCCTCTTCCTGCTTCTGCTGGCAGGCGGCGAGGGCGAGGCCGGTGACGGCCGCGGTGACGATGAGGATCGATTTGATGCGCATGGAGCTCTCCCTTATGCGCAGGGAGAACGCCCCACCGTGAATTTGGTTCACGGGTGTGTGAGATTTTGTGAGCGACTTTCGCGGAACCGGATCCGTTGGGCGCGCGGGCGGCCTCGGCCGCCCGCGGCGGGCCCGGCTCCGGCGGGGTGGCGCCGGTCGGGTCGTTGGCGCCCTTGTCCGGCGGCATCGAACCGTCCGCGGGCATGGCGGCCCCGTCGGCCGGAGCATCGGCCGGCGGCATGGCGTCGGCGGGCATGGCCGCGGGGTCGGCCGGCGCGGTGGCGGCGGCGTCCGCAGCCGCGTCCTCGGCGGCGGGCGCTTCTTCCTTCTTGGCGCAGGCGGCGACGGCGAGCGAGCCGGCGGCGAGGCCGGCGACGATGATCGACAGACGTTTCATTGCAATCCTCCCTGGTTGCCGAGGGATAACCGCCAGCGGAGCCGTTTGGTTCACGGCCGCGTGAGAATTCGTGAATCCTCTGCGCTTTGTCGCGATCAGTGCTCGCGGAAGGAGCGCCAGAAACGCTGCTGCAGAGGCTCGAGCAGGTACTGCAGGGCGGTGCGCTTCTTCAGCGGGATGACCACCTCGGCCGGCAGGCCGGGCTTGAGGCCCGACTGGGCGCCGCGCACCTGGCGGATGACGCGCATCTCGCTCTCGGGCACCACCACCTCGGCGCGGAAGAAGCGCTGGCCCGACTTCTCGTCGAGGAAGCTGTCGGCCGAAATCTTGGTGATCCTGCCCTTCAGGATCGGCAGGTTGCGCTCGTGGAAGGCCGGGAAGCGGACCTCGGTCTCCTGGCCGATGCGCAGGTCGTCGGCGTCGGCGGGCGAAACCATGGCGTCGAGGACCAGGGAGGCGTCGCGGGGCACGATCTCCATCAGCTTCTCGCCCGGCTTCACCACCCCGCCGACGGTGAAGATCGACAGGCCGACCACCTCGCCGGTGGCCGGGGCGCGCACTAGGGTGCGCTCCAACTGGTCGCGGGCGGCGATCAGCTTGGGCTGGGCCTCGCCGAGCAGGCGCTCGGTCTCCGACAGCTGCTGAGCGACCTCCTCCATCTGCTGGCGCTGCAGCGAAATGATCTGGGTGCGGGTCTCGCCGATCTGGTCCTGGGCGCGGGCCACGTTGGCCTGCAGGGCGCCGCGCTCGCCCTCCAGCGCCGCGGCGTTGCGCTCCAGGGCGCGCACCCGGGTCAGGGGCGCGTAGCCCTGGTCGTGCAGGGACTTCATGTCGGTCAGCTCGTCGCCGATCAGCGCCTGCTGGCGGGTGTTGGAATCGATCTGCTGGCCGAAGCCGCCGATCTGCTGGTTCAGCTGCGACACGCGCTGGTTCAGCACCGACTGCTGGGTGGTCAGGCTGGCGCGGCGGGCGCGGAACTGGGCCCGCTCCAGCGACAGGGCCTCGGCGGCGATGGGCTGGTCCTCGACCGGCAGGTTGGCGAACTCGGCCGGGGCCGGCACGTCGGCGAGGCCCAGCCGCTCGGCGTTCAGCCGCGCGCGGGCCGCCTGCAGGGTGAAGGTCTGGGCGGTCAGGGCGCGCTCGGTGGCGCGCAGCTCGCCGGCGGCGATCTCGACCAGCACCTGACCCTTCTGCACCACGTCGCCTTCGCGCACCCGCAGGGCCGAGACGGTGCCGCCGTCGCGGTGCTGCACCGCCTGGCGGTTGCCGGAGACGCTGACCACCCCCTGGGCGTAGGCGCCCGCGTCGAGCGGGGCGAAGGCGGCCCAGCCCAGGAAGACCACGAAGAACAGGAAGGCGATCAGGCCGCCGACCTTCATCTCCTTGCCCGGATCGTCGGTGATGTCGCCGGGCGCGGGCTGCGGCTGCGGGATGTCGCTGGCCGGGACCGGAAGCGTCTCGGGCTTGCCGTCTGCGGAAGGAGTGATTGCGGTCGCCATGGCCTGTTATCCCGTCAAGCCGAGACCACAGTGGGGCGAGGCCCGCGGCCGGAGCCTTTTTCCTGCTGCTGCAGGCGGGCGACGACCTCGTCGCGGGGGCCGAACATCTCGATCACGCCGTCGCGGATGACGACCATCTTGTCGGCCGCGTTGAGGATGCCGGTGCGGTGGGCGACCAGCAGCACGGCGGCGCCGCGCGCCTTCAGCTCCAGCAGGGTGCGCATCAAGGCGCCCTCGCCCTCGGCGTCGAGGTGGGCGTTGGGCTCGTCGAGCACGATCATGGCCGGCTGGCCGTAGATGGCGCGGGCGAAGGCGATGCGCTGGCTCTGGCCCGAGGAGAGGCCACGGCCGCCCACGCCGAGCATGGAATCGTAGCCCTTGGGCAGCCGCAGGATCATCTCGTGCGCCCCGGCCGACTGGGCGGCGGCGATGACGCGGGCGTCGATCTCGGCCGGGTCGCCGCCGTTGAAGGCCTCGAAGCGGCTGATGTTGTCGCGGATGGTGCCGTGGAACAGGATCGAGTCCTGCGGCAGGTAGCCGACGTGCTTGGCCAGCCGGTCCGGCTCCCAATCCTTCAGGTCCGCCCCGTCGAGGCGCACCGAGCCGTAGTCGGGCGTCAGCGCCCCGGCCACCACGCGGGCCAGGGTGGTCTTGCCGGCGCCGGAGGGGCCGATCAGGCCGACCACCTCGCCGGGCTGGATCGACATCGACACGCCCTTGAGGATCATCGCCTCGCCGACGCGCACCCCGACCTGCTCGACCTGCACCAGACCCTTGGGGGTCGGGAGCTGGGTGCGCGGGGCCTCTGGCGGATATTCGGTGAACAGCTGCACCAGGGTCTGGAAGGCGGCGCGGCCCTGGACCACGCCCGACCAGGCGCCGACCAGCTGCTCCAGTGGCTGCAAGGCGCGCGACAGCAGCACTGAGGCG
>Ga0196977_1001039_pt1 | contig 11533 bp, 10 predicted proteins | sample S3v_1013CmetaG_FD_148634 | JGI IMG/M metagenome (GOLD analysis project Ga0196977, IMG submission 148634) | Soil microbial communities from Anza Borrego desert, Southern California, United States - S3+v_10-13C | ecosystem: Environmental > Terrestrial > Soil > Desert | place: USA: California...
TCCGCCCCGCCGTCCGTGCTGCCGCACGCCCAGTACGAGCGCTTCGAAAGCACGCGCGAGTACGAGGACATGTTCGACGACCTGGTCGCCCGGACGCAGAGCGTCATCCGCATATTCGATCGCTCGCTGTCCGCACGCTACAACGCACCTGCCCGCTGCACCCTGCTGCGCGAGTTTCTGCGCTCCAACCCGTCGAATCGGCTGTACATCGTCCTGCACGAGGTCGAAAGCATGGCGCGCGTCTGTCCGCGGTTCGTGGCGCTCCTCCAGCACTTCAGCCATGTCGCCAAAGTACGACAGACGCCGCGCTGGGCGCGTCATGTTTACGACCCGTTCGCGATCTTCGACGCGAGCCACTACCTCCATCGCTTCCATAGCGATCACATGCGCTATGCGCGTGGCCAGAACGAGCTCACGGGCGCGCAACAGTTGCTCGATCGTCACGCCGAGCTGTGGGAGGCATCGAAACCCGCGGCAGCTGCCAGCGTCCTGGGGCTCTGACGCACGGCGCCGCTAGCATCGCGCGCGAGCTAGCGTGTACAATCAAAATGACGGACGGATATTCCGCTTCAGGTCGAATACTCCGCACCGTTTCACGCAGCACATTCCGGTGATCCCCCTCGATAAAGGAAAAATCATGACACGCTCGCTTTTGATCGCCGCTCTGGTGGCGATCGGCCTCACGGCCTGCAAGAAGGAAGAGAAAGTGGTTGCACCGCCGCCCGCTCCGGCGCCGAGCGCGCCGACCGCAGCGCCGACACCGGCTCCGACGCCCGCACCCGGTGCGGAAGCGCCGAAGGCCGATGCATCCGCGCCCGGCGGCGGCGCCGCTGCATCGAGCTCCGCCGGTGGAGCGAGCGCAGGCGCCGCGCCGTCGACCCCGACGCCGTCTTCGCCGAGCGAGTCGAAGCCCGACGAGAAAAAGTAACGCGCGCTTCGAAGAACAAGAAAAGCCGGCCTGAGGGCCGGCTTTTTTTATGTGTTTTATCTACATGCGCGGCGGCCGCCGCGCTAGGCGATTTTTTGCAGCGCGTGACGCGTGTAGCGCGTCACGCGCTGCGTCGTAGGTTTTTCAGCGGATGTCGCGCCAGGCGAAGCCTTCGCTCTGAGACGCGATCGCGATCCATGCCGGATCGCACCCGAGGGCCGACGAGACGGCAGCGCGCGCGAGCTCCGGTGTATTGTTCTGCGCGGAGAGATGGGCCGCCACGAAATGCTGCAGACGACTGCAGTCGATGCCCGCCACGATGCGGGCCGAGGTCTGGTTGTCGAGATGGCCGTAGCGACTCGAGATGCGCCGCTTGAGCGTCGGCGGATAGGGGCCGTTCATCAGGAGCTCGAGATCGTGGTTGCACTCGAGCACGAGCGAGTCGATCCCGGAGAGCATGTTACGGATGTGCGGCGTCTCGTCGCCCGCGTCGGTCAGAAGGCCGAGCCTCTTGTCCCCGTCGCTGAACACGAACTGGCTGGGCTCACGCGCGTCGTGCGGTACCGGATAGGGATGCACTTCGATGTCTCCGACGACGAAGGGGCTGTGGCTGTCGATCAGGCACACCTGCGGCAGCATCGAGCCGTCCGCGCCGAGCGCTACCAGCGTTCCGTACGTGAGATACACCGGCAGCTCGTGGCGGCGCGCGAGACGCGCGACGCCGCCGGCATGATCGTCGTGCTCGTGGGTGATGAGCACCGCCGCGAGGTCCGAGGCCGCGAGGCCAAGCCGCGCCAGCCGCGCGACGGTATCGGAGAGGTTGAAACCACAGTCGACGAGGAGGCGGGTTCCGCCCGACTCGACGAGTAGACCGTTACCTTCGCTGCCGCTGCCCAACGATGCGAATCGCACCGCCGGATTATCGCAGCTTTAGCGCAGTTGTTCGTGCAGCAGCGTGAGAATCCTGCTTGCGGTCGCCGACTGATCGCGCGCGCCCTCCTTGCTGAGGACGTTCACCTCGGCGCGATCGCCCATGTCCTTCACCACCACACGGTACTGCTCGGCTTTCTGGCGGTCGTCGCTGCCCCAGAACTTGAAGCGCGAGAGCCAGCCGCGATTGTCCGCGCTGCGATTGTCGATGCCGGGATCGATATAGCGCACGAAATAGATGCCCTTCGAGCGGTCGCGGTCCTCCACGGTGAAGCCGACGCGGTCGAGCGCCAGCCCGACGCGGCGCCATGCGCGGTCGAACTGCTCTTCGAGCATGAGGCCGGCACCGTCACCGCCTTTGCGCAGCGTCGCGCGCGGGGCCGCCGGCGTGGCGCGCGTGATCTGCGTCTTCGCGCGCTCTTCCTGCACGCCGAGACGCACCATCATTCGCCGCAGCATTTCGGCTTCGAGCTCGGGACTGGGGGGCCGCGGCTGCCACCGCGTCTGGTCCCCGTCCGCAGTGCCCGACGCAAGGCCGGTATAAACCTCTTCCATGCCGCGGTGGCTGATGTAGATCTCGGTCGTACCGGGCTGCGCGCCCCGTTCGAGGCGCGTGCGGAACTTGTCGCGCTCCGAGGTCGAATACACCTGGTCGAGCACGCGGCCGAGGAAGTTGCGGATCATCCCGTCGGGAATGCGCGCGCGATTTTCCGCCCAGTCCGTCTCCATCACGCCGGCTTCCGGAATCTCGATGTTCACGAGGAAGCCCAGCTCCTGCCAGAACTCTTTCACGTGCGGCCAGAGCTTCTCGGGCTCGCCGTTCACCACCAGCCAGCGCTGCGTGCCGGCGCGCTCGACGCGCGCGTTGTTCTGCACGGGCAGGATGCCCGGCCCCGCTGATGGATCGGCGCCGCGACCCTGGCGGTCCTTCTGGTATTCCGAGAATGTGGCCGAGCCCGCACTGCCGCCGCCCGGCACGACGAAACGATCGTCTCCAGTGGGGCGCGTCAGATCCGGCGGCACCTCGAGACGTTCGATCTGCTTGCTGCCCTGCGACTTGTATTCGACCTTCTTCGTCGGCAGCTCCAGATTGAAGCCGCTGCACGCGGCCAGAGCCGCGCCCGCCGCCAGGGCGGCGATGCGTAACAACACCATTTTCATAGCTGAACCCTCAGACGAGCGCCGCCTGGCGCATCGCGTCGCGTACCTGATTGTGAAAGCCTTCCGCGAGGGGCGTGAGCGGCAGCCTGATACCGCCCCGGATGAGACCCAACTCGCGCACCGCCCATTTGACGGGGATCGGATTCGCCTCGCAGAAGAGCTGCCGGTGCAGCGCCAGCAGCTTGTTGTTGACCTCGCGCGCCGCCGCCGCGTTCCCGGCGACCGCCGCTTTGCACATCTCGTGCATGAGGCGGGGCGCGACGTTCGCGGTCACTGAAATGACGCCTTCGCCGCCGAGCAGCATGAGTCCCAGCGCCGTTGCGTCATCCCCGCTGTAGACGGCGAAGCCTTCGGGCTTGCGCTTCATGAGCTCCGCGCCGCGCTGCAGATCCGCGGTCGCGTCCTTGATGCCGACGATATTCGGGATCTCCGCGAGCCTGAGCACCGTGTCGTTCTGAAGATCCGCGACGGTGCGTCCCGGCACGTTGTACACGAGGTGCGGCAGATCGACCGCTTCCGCGACTGCACGAAAGTGCCGATACAAGCCCTCCTGCGACGGCTTGTTGTAGTACGGCACGACGCTGAGACTCATGTCCGCGCCGGATTTCTTGGCGTGCTCGGCGAGGTGGATCGCCTCGCGCGTGGAGTTGGCGCCGGTCCCTGCGATGATCGGAATGCGCTTCGCCGCGTGCTTGACGGCGGTGTCGATCAGCAGCGCGTGCTCCTCGAAGTCCACTGTCGGCGACTCGCCCGTGGTGCCGACCACGACGATGCCGTCGGTGCCCTCGCGAACGTGCCAGTCGATGAGCTTCCTGAACGCATCGAGGTCGAGAGCGCCATCCTCATGCATGGGCGTCACGATCGCGACCAGCGAACCCTGGAGCTTCGTCATGATTTAGTCCTGAGAAAACAGCGCTCTACGGCGCCGTTTGACTGCGCGATTCTACCGCACAAATGCGTTGCACCTGCGCCCGCCGCGGCGTCTCCACGACCCTGTCCTCGTAGGCGACGACGCGCAGGGCGCCCCTCACGACGTCCAGCAATTCGCCGGCGCGCAGGAGGAATGCTGGATTGGACGGCCGGCCGTAGCGCTCGTTCCCGACCGCGAACGTTTCGTAGACGAGCACGCCGCCGCGCGCGAGCGCCGCGAGAAGCTCCGGAAAAAGCGGACGGTGCAGGTAGTTCGCGACGACGACGCCGTCGTACACACCGCGCTCGAAGGGCCATGGTCCATTCTCGATATCGGCGCAAAACGTGGTGATGGCAGGGGTGGCGTCGAGCCACGCGAGCGCTGCGGCGTCGCGGTCGACCGCATCGACGCGGTAGCCGCGCGCTGCCAGCCAGCGCGCATGCCGGCCGGCGCCGCTCGCGACATCGAGCACGCGCCCGCCCGCGGGGATCAGCGGCGCCCAGCGGGTGATCCACTCAGACGGCGTTTCGGTGTGCTGGTGCATGGCGCGCGCTGCCAGATCGATCGGTGTGAGGAAAGGAGGTCATGGAGGGAAACTTGGGTTTGCCTCCGTGGCGTAATTTGAAGACGCGTCGTTGCGCGCAGCGCTAAACGACGCGAAAGTTCTTGAACTGCCACGGGTCGCCCGTATCCAGATCTTCCGGAAACGGATGGTTGCGGCCGGCGAGCGGTGTCCAGTCGCTGTAGACGCCCACGACGCTTCCCAGATACGGGTTGGCGATCTCGAGCACGCGCTGAAAATCGACGTCATCCGGATCGATGATGCCGGCACGCGGATTCTCCATCGCCCAGACGACCCCGCCCATCACACCGGCCGCGACCTGGATGCTGGTTGCGTTGTTGAACGGCGCGAGCTGGCGTGCTTCGTGCACTGAAATGCGCGAGCCGAACCAGTACGCGCCGCGCTTGTGGCCCATGAGCAGCGCGCCGAGCTCGTCCACGCCGTCGTAAATCTCGTCCATGAAAATGCGGCGCTGCTCCTGCCCGATCCAGCCCTTGCCCGCGAGCTCGTGCACCGACAGCACGGTGTCGTCGCAGGGGTGGTAGGCGTAATGGCAGGTCGGCCGGAACACGACCTTTCGCTTCTCGCGGACGGTGAAGTACTCGGAGATCGAGATCGCCTCGCCGTGCGTGATAAGCAAGCCGTGGAACTGGCCTTCCGTCGGCGTCCACGAGCGCACCTTGACCGACGCGCCCGGTCGCGTGAGATAGATCGCCGCCTTGCAGCCGAACGCGTGCTTCCGGCCGTCGCGCGGGAAGTGCCTCTCGTGCGAGCCCCAGCCGAGCTCGCACGGCTGCGAGCCCTCCCCGATGAAGCCGTCCACCGACCACGTGTTGACGAACTCGAAGCGGCGCTTGCGCGGGTTCGCCTGCTGCGTGTCGCGCTCGGCGCAGTGGATGACTTTCACGCCCAGACGCATCGCGAGCTGTGCCCATGCTTCACGCGTGCGCGGGATCGTCTCGTCGCCTTCGACATCACGCGCGAGGTTCACCATCGCCTGCTTGACCCAGTGCGAAATGAGCCCCGGGTTTGCACCGTGCGTCGGCAGGATGGTCGGCGAATTCCGGTGCTTTTTCCTGAGCGCCATCACGGCTTCGCGCAAACCGTAGTTCGACCGGTGCGAAGGTGTCACGCTCGGATCGGTGTATCCGCCGAGCCACGGTTCGATGCAGGTGTCGAGATACATGGCGCCGCGCTCGCAGCAGAACTCGATCAGCGCGACGCTGGATACATCTACGGAAAGATTGAGGAGGAAATCGCCCGAACCGATCAGCGGCTCGAGCACCGCGCGATAGTTTTCGCGCGTCAGGGGAATGACCTGGAACTTTATGCCGTAGTGCTCGGCCTCGGCGCGGCCGCGCTCGTCCCCCGTGACAATGGAGATGCGCTCGTACGGCATGTCGATGTGTCGAAGCAGCAGCGGCAGCGAGCCCTGCCCCACCGATCCGAAGCCGACGAATACGAGCCTCCCCGCGAATTTGACGTGTTTTTGACCTTCCATTTCATATACAGCCTGGTGGCTTGCCGCGACGCGCGCGAGTCTACCACTACTGCTACCACCACCACGGCGGTGGCGGCGGATAGTAAATCGCGGGCGGCGGTGGCGGACGCCGTGGCGGCGGCGGTGGCTCCAGAGTCGGCGCCGGGGAGAGCGCCTTCAAATCGGCTGCGTCGAGCCGCCACACGGTCCCGGGCGCCGGATAGCCGGAGAGCGCTGCGGCTTCCTCTGCTCTCACCGAAACGACTTCGCCGTAACGCGGCGGCGCCGATTCGCATGCGGCGAGCAGCGCCGCGAGCATGAGTGCGGTAAGCCTGCAGTACATGGAATTCACCCTTTGCTCGTATCATACAGGCATGGCTGCAGACATCGTTCGCGATCTCATTGCACGTGCGCGCAAGGCGCAGTCGATCGCCGCCGGTTACGATCAGCAGCGTCTCGACGAGCTCGTCGCGGCCGCCGGTTGGGCGATCATGGAGCCCGCGCGAAACCGCGCGCTTGCCGAGATCGCTGTGCGAGACACCGGCCTCGGCAAGGTCGCCGACAAAATCGATAAAAACCATCGCAAGACGCTCGGGCTCCTGCGCGATCTCAAAGGCGCGATCTCCACCGGCGTGCTCGCGGAGCGTCCGGACGACGGCATCGTCGAGATCGCAAAACCGGTCGGCGTCGTCGCGGCGATCGTGCCCTCCACGAATCCCGGCGCGACGCCGGCGAACAACATCATCAATGCGCTCAAGTGCGGCAACGCGATCGTGCTCTCGCCCTCGCCCAAAGGCTATTCGACGTGCGCCAAGCTGCTCGAATTCGTCCACGCCGAGCTCGCACGATCTCGTCCAGATGCTGCCGGACCCGGTGACGAAGGCGCTGTCGACGGAGCTCATGAAACAGGCCGATCTCGTGGTCGTCACGGGCTCGCAGAGCAACGTCCGCGCAGGGTACTCGAGCGGCACCCCGGCGCTGGGCGTCGGCGCGGGGAACGTCGCCGTGATCGTCGACGCGTCCGCCGATTGCGACGACGCCGCGGCGAAGGTCATGCGCTCGAAGATCTTCGATCACGCGACGAGCTGCTCGTCCGAGAACAGCCTGATCATTCTCGAGAGCGTCTACGAGCGCATGCTCACTGCGCTCGCGCGCGAGGGCGGCGTGCTGCTGACAGGCGCCGAAAAGGCAACGCTGCAGGGCGCGATGTTCCCCGACGGCCACCTATCGCCCGCGGTGACGGCACAGCCGGTGGTGAAAATATGCTCGGTCGCGGGACTTACGAGACCCGAGCTGACAGGCGCGAAATGTCTCATGGTCGAGGAGGCGGGCACGGGCCGAAGCCATCCCTTCTCCGGTGAGAAGCTTTCGCCGGTGCTGACGATTTATCGCGCGCGCGACTTCGATCACGCCTGCGCGATCATGCGCGGCATTTACGCCTACATGGGTAACGGCCACTCGTGCGGCATCCACACCCGGGACGATGCGCACGTGGAGCGGCTCGGGCGCGAGATGACCGTGTGCCGGGTCATCGTCAACCAGGCTCACGCCATCGCGAACGGCGGGAACTTCGACAACGGGCTGCCGTTCTCGCTGTCGATGGGCTGCGGGACCTGGGGGCGCAACAGCTTCTCCGAGAACCTGAACTACCGGCACTTCATGAACATTACGCGCGTCGTGCGCACCGTGCCGCCGCGCGAGCCGGCGCTCTCCGAGGTCTTCGGCGACTATTGGGCGAAGCACGGCCAGTAACGATACGGGATTACGTCGACCGGCGCGCCGCGGAGCAGCCGGACGCACCGTACCTCATCGCGCCCGAGACCGGCGCGGCGCTCCCGTACGGAGAGCTCGCCGCCGCCTCGCGCCGCCTCGAGCGCTTCCTCGCCGGTTGCGGTCTCGCCAAGGGCGACAAGGTCGCTCTCATGCTCCACAACGCTTATCAGACGGCGCGCCTGCTGATCGGCGTCATGTACGCTGGCTGCACGGTCGCGCCGCTCAATCTGCTCTCGCAGCGCTCCCAGCTCGAGTACGTGCTGGAGCACTCGGACACGAAGCTCGTGTTCACGAGCGCGGAGCTCGAGCCGCGGCTGCGCGAAGCGCTCAAAGCCGTGTCACGCACGATCGAGGTCGTGGTCATCGAACCCGATGCAGCGGCGATCGTCGCGGACGAAGCTGCTCGTGCTTCGACAAGCTCAGCACGAACCGCGGTTGAGCCACACGACGACGCGCTGCTGATGTACACCTCCGGCACCACGGGCAGGCCGAAAGGCGTCATGCACACGCACCGCAGCGTCGTGGCAGGCGGCGTCTTCACGAGCGAGGCGCACAGGCTCACACGCAGCGATCGCGTGATGTGCGCGCTGCCGCTCTATCACATCAACGGGCAGATCGTGACGGCCGTCGCGCCGCTCGTGCACGGCGGCAGCGTGGTCATGCCGCAGCGGTTCAGCGTGACGGGCTACTGGCAAACCGTGGCGCAGCACCGCTGCACGTGGATCAACGTCGTGCCGACGATCATCGCGTATCTCCTGAACGCGCCTGGGCCGCGCGAGCTCGGGCTCGACGTGTCGCGCGTGAAGTTCTGCCGCTCCGCTTCCGCGCCGCTGCCGCCCGAGCTGCACCGCGCGTTCGAGGAGCGCTTCGGCATCGACATCATTGAAACGTTCGGAATGACCGAGACGAACGCGCCGTGCTTCACGAATCCGTACGAACCGTCGAAGCGCAGGATCGGCAGCCCGGGCCGCGCGTTCGGCAACGAAGCCAAGGTGATCGACGTCGCCAGCGGGGCGGATCAGCCGGTCGGCGTGGCCGGAGAGATCATGGTCCGCGGCGAAAACGTGATGAAGTGCTACTACAAGGATCCCGCGGCGACCGCGCAGACGCTGGAGGCCGACGGGTGGATGCACACGGGAGATCTCGGCTATCTCGACGAGCAGGGCTATCTCTTCGTCACGGGGCGGCTGAAGGAGCTCATCATCAAGGGCGGCGAGAACATCGCGCCGCGCGAGATCGATGAAGCGCTGCTGCGGCATCCGGCGGTGCTGGAAGCGGCAGCCGTCGGCGTCCCGGACGCGGTCTATGGCCAGGACATCCTGGCATGCGTGGTATTGAAGCCGGGCAGCGCGTGCACGCCCGACGAGCTCACGGCGCACGCGCAGCGCGAGCTCGGCCGCTACAAGACGCCGAAATCGATACGGCTGGTCGACGCTCTGCCCAAAGGCCCGTCAGGCAAGGTCCAGCGCCTCAAGCTCCTCGATCTGTAATGGCGGCCTAACGCCACTCGAAGGTTCGTCGCGCTTTGGTAGTGCGCTTCTCCCACCCCGCGCGCGTCCTCGGTGGCATGGGCATTGCTCCGCCACGGCTATCGCCGTATGCGCGCGAATACGCCATGACACCGAAAGAAATCTGGACGCTCGTAAAAAACAGCTTCAGCGCGTGGTCCGGTGACTACGCGCCGAGCATGGGCGCGGCGCTCTCGTACTACACGCTTTTCTCGATCGCGCCGCTGCTGATCATCGTGATCGCGGTCGCCGGACTGTTCTTCGGCGCGGACGCCGTTCGCGGGGTCATCTTCGAGCAGCTCCACGCTCTGATGGGCGAGGAAAGCGCGGAAGCGGTGCAGGACATGCTCGCGAGCGCGAGCGAGCCGACGACCGGCGCGATCGCGACCGTCGTGAGCATCGGCGGTCTGCTGATCGGCGCGACCACCGCATTCGGCGAGATGCAGAACGATCTGGACCGCATCTGGCGCGCGCCCGCCGCCGACAAAACCAGCGGCATTTGGAAGCTGCTGCGCACGCGGCTGCTGTCTTTCGGCATGATCCTCGGCGTCGCATTCCTGCTCACGGTGTCGCTCGTGACTTCCGCAGCGCTGTCCGCGATCGGCAAATGGTGGGACGGCTATCTCGGCGGATGGGAAACGCTCGCGCACGTGCTGGACATCGTCGTGAACCTCGGCCTGCTCACCGTGATCTTCGCGCTCATCTACAAGCTCATTCCACGCGTGAAGGTCGCCTGGCACGACGTGTGGATCGGCGCCGCGTTTACGGCCGTGCTGTTCACGATCGGAAAAGTGCTGATCGGTCTGTATCTCGGGAAAAGCGACGTCGCCTCGACGTTCGGCACTGCGGGCTCGGTCGTGCTGATGATGATCTGGGTGTATTACGCTTCGCAGATCTTCCTGCTCGGCGCGGAGTTCACGCGCGTCTATGCCGAGACCCACGGCTCGCGGCGCAGTGCGGCCGAGAAGGAGCGCCGGCGCACCGAACGCCGCAGCCCGTCGCACCGGCCCCACCTGACGAGCGCGAGCCCGGCATAGGAATTCGTCACCCCGACGAAGGCCGGGGGTCTAGACCCGCGTTGCGTCGATTCCGGCCTGCGCCGGAACGACGACATCGCGGCTACGTCTTGGCGTTTTGCAGCCGCTCGCGCCCAAGCGTCGTGAGCTGAAGTCCGCCCTCGACCAGCTCGATGGCGAGCCCCTGCTCGACGAACCGCTTTCTGATTGCGTCGGGAACGTCCGGCTTTGTCGGGCTGTCTGTATCCAACGCGCGCAGCCAGCGCAGGTCGTCCGGGCTTAAGATGGGGTCCATGTCAGACCGGGAAGCAAGAACGGTGCAAACCCCGCCAGCACCTTGAATACACGCAGACGCATCGTTCTCGGCACGGGCGCGGCCGCCCTCGCAGGCGCGGCCGGGTGGCTCGCGTGGCGCCGACCGCGGGAATCGGTCGAGCCGGCCGACATCGTCGCGGAGCTGCCGCCCGATCCGCTGTTCCCGAATCGGCTGAGATTGCCCGGCGAAGACGGCTTCAACGGGCTGCTCGACGTCGGCGGCGCCTTCAGCATCGTGAGCCGTACGGTCCAGCACGAGATCATTCCCGGCAAGCGGGTGCCGATGCTCGCCTACACCGTGGAGCACGCTGGCCGCGCGTTCGTGAATCCGGTGCTGCGCATCCAGAAGGGCACCACGGTTCGGGCGCGCTACTGGAACGCGCTCGACGAGACGAGCATCGTGCACTGGCATGGCCTCACGGTCGACACGAATAACGACGGACACCCCCATTACGCGGTGCGCGCGAGCGAGACGTACGACTACCAGTTCGAAGTGTCGAACCGCGCGGGCACGTACTGGTATCACCCGCACCCGCATCACCTCGCCGGAAAACAGGCGTACCTCGGTCTCGCGGGACTGCTCGTCGTCGAAGACGCCGAAGACGTCGCGCTCCAGCGCGCGCTCGATCTCACGTTCGGCGAGACCGATCTTCCGCTGCTGATCCAGGACAAGCGGCTCGGCGCAGACGGCTCGCTTCAATACACGCCGGCTTCGCACGATCATTTTCTCGGCTACTGCGGCGATCGCGTCCTCGTGAACTCGACGCCCGCGCCGTATCTCGACTGCGCCTCGCGCATCTACCGCTTGCGGCTCGTAAACGGCTCGAATGCGCGGATCTACCGGCTCGCATTCCTGCGCAACGACGCCCCGGCCGAATTCCAGGTGATCGGGGCCGACGGCGGCCTGCTCGAGCGGCCGATTGCGGTGCGCGAGCTTTTCCTCGGGCCCG
>Ga0196977_1001040_pt1 | contig 11531 bp, 7 predicted proteins | sample S3v_1013CmetaG_FD_148634 | JGI IMG/M metagenome (GOLD analysis project Ga0196977, IMG submission 148634) | Soil microbial communities from Anza Borrego desert, Southern California, United States - S3+v_10-13C | ecosystem: Environmental > Terrestrial > Soil > Desert | place: USA: California...
TCCCCATGCACCCGACGCTGACGGCCCGCCTCACCGACCGGCTGCTCTCCCGAGGCCACCCGGTGCTGGTGCTCAAGGACCCCCACGCCGCGGGATACGACTACCTCGTCGTCACCGGCCGCCGCCGCCTCACGCTCGACCCGGTCACGCAGTGGTGGTTCGAGGAGATGGCCGTCACCATCCGCCTCGCCACCAGCGTCGAGACCGATCCGCACCCCGAACACACCGTCCGCGTCGGCGTGTGCGCCCACGCGAGCGAGCTGACCGAGCTCGAGCAGCTCGTGCGCGCCGACTTCGGCGACACCGTCACCATCCACAACTTCCCCGCCGTCGTCGCCCCGAGCGACGCCACGCACTGGGCCGGGGGGACCAAGGCCCATATCCTCGAGTGCTTCGACGCCCGCGCCGACAAGTGGAACGCCGTCAGACACCTCGCGACCGAGCGCGGCATCGAGCCCGCACGCATCGCCGCCGTCGGCGACCAGATCAACGACCTCACCATGATCCGCGGCTGCGGACTCGGCATCGCCATGGGCAACGCCATCGACCCCGTCCGCGCCGCCGCCGGCCGCGTCACCCGGTCCAACGCCGAGGACGGCGTCGCCCATGCGATCATGATGATCCTCACGGGCGAGTGGTGACGGGAGACATTGACCACAGAGGACACGGAGAGCACGGGGAGGAAGCCATGAGGCGAAGCGAGCGCAACTCAATACAGGTGAGAGGCGGTTCCCAAGCACGTCGCGCCGCTCGTACGCCTCGCCTGCCGTCCGCCCCGATGCTTCTCGGCTTGCCTCCGTGTTTCTCCGTGCTCTCGGTGCACTCCGTGGTGAGGTCTGATGCCACAGTCGCTCGCTGAAATCAAGGAGCTGCTCCTCGCGCGAGGCCTCGCCCCCCAGAAGCGCTTCGGACAGAACTTCCTCATCGACCAGAACCTGGTCCGGAAGCTCGTGGACGAGTCCGCCGTCGCCCGCGGCGACCTCGTCCTCGAGGTCGGCCCCGGCACCGGCACGCTCACGGAGGAGCTCCTCTCCCGCGGCTGCCAGGTCATCGCCTGCGAGCTCGACCGGGGTCTCGCCGCGCTCCTTCGTGAGCGCCTCGGCGACCGCGCCGGCTTCACGCTCATCGAGGGCGACTGCCTCGCCTCGAAGCGCACGCTCTCGCCCGAGCTCGTCGCGGCCCTCGGCCCGCGCCCCTTCACCCTCGTCGCCAACCTTCCTTACGGCGTCGCCACACCGCTGCTCCTCATCCTGCTCACCGACTACCCCGGCTGCCGCGCCATGGACGTGACGATCCAGAAGGAGGTCGGCGAGCGCCTCGCCGCCGCGCCCGGGAGCGAGGCCTACGGCGCCATCAGCGTCGTCGCCCAGACCCTCGCCCGCGTGCGCCCCATCGCGAAGCTGCCCCCCGAGTGCTTCTGGCCCCGCCCCGACGTCACCAGCGTGATGATCGCGATCGAGCGCCGCGACGAGCACGGCATCGACGACCCCGCCTCGCTCGCCGACTTCTGCCAGCGCGCTTTCGAGAAACGCCGCAAGCAACTCGGCAGTGTGCTGGGGCGGAACGTCCCGTGGCCTTCCGGGATCGAGCCCGAAATGCGGGCGGAGCAGCTCCGACCGGATCAGATCGTCGAACTCTGGCGGGCGCTCCGCTGACGCACGCGACGCTCACGCCCCCGGCAGGTACTTCTCCATCCAATCGTCCTGCCGCAGCACCGCCTCGCGCCCCCGCCGCGCATACCCCTCGCTCCGCCGCTGAGCCATGCGGAACAGCCTCGCGAGCCCCGGCCGTCCCGTCAGCTCCTCCTCGCCCGACGACCTCGCCGCCGCGGCCGCGAGCCGCTTGGCGTGCTGGCGCACCAATTCATCCTCCAGCGAGACGAAGATCTGCGCCGACCCCGGGTCGCCCTGCCGCCCTGCGCGCCCGATGAACTGCCGGTCGATCCGCTTGGCCCCGTGCATCTCCGTCAGGATCACGTGCAGTCCCCCGGCCTCCCGCGCCGCGGCGTCCAGCTCGATGTCCGTCCCGCGCCCCGCCATGTTCGTCGCCACCGTGATCGCCGGCTCCCGCCCGGGGCTCCGCCCGTGCCCGGCCCCGGCGATGAGCTGCGCTTCCTCCTTGTCGTGGAGGGCGTTGAGCACCACGTGCGCCAGGCCGCGATTGGCCAGCTTCTCCGCCAGAAACTCGCTCGCGCCGATCGACCGCGTCCCCACCAGCACCGGCCGGCCCGCGCCGTGCAGCTCCGCGATCGAGTCGACGATCGCGTTCCACTTGGTCTCCGCCGTTCGGAAGATGCGCATCGGCCGCTGCTCGCGGATGAGCGGGCGGTTGGTCGGGATGACGACCACCGGCCGGCCGTACACCTTCTCCATCTCCCCCGTCGCGTCCGCCGCAGTGCCCGTCATGCCGCAGAGGAAGGGGTACGACCGGAAGAACCGCTGGAAGCTCATGCGGGCGAGCGTCTCGCGGTCGGCGGTGACGGTGACGCCCTCCTTGGCCTCGACCGCCTGGTGCAGCCCGTGCTCCCACGAGCGGTCGGGCAGGAAGCGCCCGGTGTACTCGTCCACGATCACGACGCGCCCGTCCACGATGTGGTACTGCTGACCGTGCTTGTAGCAGTGGCGCGCCACCAGCGCCTGGCGGATCAGCTCCTGCGCCCGGCGCGTGGCCCGCCAGAGCGGCTCGCCGCCGGCCGCCAGCTCGTCGAACATCTGCGCGAGCCTGTGCTCGCCCCGGCGCTTGAGCTCCGCCCTGCGCTTCACGTAGTCGATCTTGTAGTCCGGCCCCTCGTCGAGCTTGCCCGCGACCGCCGCCCCGGTGCGGTACACCTCCGACATCTCGTCCTCGTGGCGCGAGCGCGCGATGATCAGCGGCACCACGCCCTCGTCGATGAGCACCGCGTCGGCCTCGTCCACGAGGCACGCCTGCAGGCCCGGGACCAGCGGGCCCCCGCCCCCCTGCGCGAGCTGGTGCCGCCCCGCCCAGGCGCTCAGCATCTGCCCCATGCGGATCTGGTCGCGCAGGTAATCGGCCGTGATCTGCTTGGGAGTGCCGTAGACGACCTGGCGCGCATAGACGTCGAACCGCGCCGCCGGGTCCATCTCCTGCTGGATCGCCCCGACCTGGAGCAGGCAGCGGTTGTAGATCGGCGCCCGGCTCTCCGCGTCGCGCCTGGCGAGATAGTCGTTGACCGTCAGCACGTGCAGGTGCTTGTGCTTCCACGCGATCAGCGGGGCCGCGATCGAGCCGGTGAGCGTCTTGCCCTCGCCCGTGAGCATCTCGACGATCCGCCCGTGGTACAGCGCCAGGGCCGCCATGAGCTGGACGAGGAACGGCTCCTCGCCCGTCGCCCGCCGCGCCACCTCCCGCGTGAGCGCGAGCCCGCGCCGGACGAGCGCGTCGTCCGCCCGCCCGCGCACGAACCGGTCCCGCACCTCGCGGATCTGCTCGTCCAGAGCCGCCTCGGCCAGCCCGCGCAGCGAGGGCGAGATCGCGTCGATCTGCCGCGCCTGCGCCATGAGCCACGCCGGGCGCGCCCTGAGCTGCCTCGCCCGCACGGTCACCCGCGTGGCGACGGCGTCCAGGCCCTTGGGCACCTCCGGCTTCCGCCGCCGGCTCCGCACGGCCTCGTGCAGGGCGTGATATCTCGTCAGCGCCTGGGTCACAACGCGCCCCCCTGAACAGCCCGCGCGCCTGTTGAACGCAGAGGACGCAGAGAGAAAGCGCAGAGCACGCAGAGCGGATACCCGCGCACCCCATTCTGATTGTCGTCCAGTCGCTTCAATCCCATCGCTTCACTCTGCGACCTCTGCGTCTTCTCTCTGCGGCCTCTGCGGCCTCTGCGTTCCGCACTAGATATTGACCTTCCCCTGAACCAGCTTGTGCAGCCTGTCCAGCCACTGGACCAGGAGCGGCTTGCTCGGCAGCGTGAAGCGCAGCGCCACGCGCTCCCCCGGCATCCCGACCCATCTGCCCGCGATTGCGTCGCCCGTCTCCGTCAGGCGCAGACGCATCATGAGCTGCGGGTTCTTCGCGAGCAGCCCCGACTGCTGGTCCTGGCTCGTCTCGATCTGCCCGCCACCCTGGGCGGCGAACGAGGCGTGCGGCAGGTTCCGGCCCAGCGGCTCCACCCGCTCGACCTCCGCCGGCAGTGCGTCCTGCACGCGCGAGAGCAGCCGCACCTCCGCGCTGAACTCCTCCAGGCTCAGGGCCGTCGGCCACGCCGCCTCGTGCTGCCCAAGCACCGCGATCACGCGCAGGTCGTTGGGATCCACCACCTGGCACGCGCCCGCCCCCTGCTCCACGTACCGGCCGACCAGCAGCGCCGGGTCCTGCCCCACCACGCGCCCGTCGCGCGGGGCCCGCAGCACCAGCTTGTCCAGCCGGTCCCGCAGATACGCCACCTGCTCGTCGAGGGCCGCGAGCTTCTCCCTCGCGATCTGCGCCGCCGCCGCCTGCCCCGACCCCGTCGCCCGCTGCTCGACCGCCCTGGCCTCGGCGATCTGCGCCTCCACCTGCGCCAGACGCGATTGCATCTGCACGTTCGTGCACGTGAGGATCGGCTCCCCCTCGCGCACCAGGTCCCCCGCCGACACGTGCGCCCGCTCCACGAACCCGGCGGTCGCGAAGAAGACCCCCGTGTCCTCCACGCTCTCGATCACGCCCGTCGCGCGCCGGTGGTCCTCGAAGGGCACCAGCCCCACGAGCCCCAGCCCCAGCGCGATGCACGCCAGGCTCGTCGCGATCACCCTGCCCCGCACGTCGGCGATGTTCGTGCCCGTCGCCAGCCAGTGCGTGAACTTGCCGAGCGGCAGCACGAACCACATCACCCCCGTCCACACCGCCAGCACCAGCCCGACCGCGAACAGCCGGCCCATCACCGCCAGCGTGATCGAGATGAAGAGGAACACCCGGTACGCCATCGCCGCGACGCCGTAGACCACCAGGATCGCCGCCTCCGACCGCGAACTGGTCGGCGGCGTCTCGTTCTTGAGCCGGTAGACGTGGACCTTCCACAGGTACTGCAGCATCCGCATCGAGCGCTGCATGAGGTTCGGCACCTCGATCAGGTCCGAGAGGATGAAGTACCCGTCGAACCGCATCAGCGGGTTGGCGTTGAAGATCACGGTGCTGATGCTCGCCGTGAACATCGCGTTGTACGCGATCTGGCGCACCAGCGAGCCCTCGGCCGTGCTCTTCCAGACCAGCGCCGCGACGCCCGCCACGAAGAGCTCGAAGATCATGCCCCCCGCGCCCACCGCCATCCGCTTCCACTTGCTCGGCAGCGCCCACGCCGCCGAGGCGTCCACGTACGGCGCCGGGAACAGCACCAGCAGCATGAACCCGAACTCGGGCACCTGCCCCCCGTAGCGCTTGCAGATCACCCCGTGCCCGGTCTCGTGGATCGCCTTGGTCACGATGAAGACCACGATCAGCCAGCCCCAGTTGGCCGGGGCCATCGCCGAGTCCACGCCGCTCGCGAGCGTCTCCCACTCCGGGAGCACCTCCATGAAGCAGAAGATGATGAAGGCCAGCCACGCGAAGAAGCCCCACTTGTTCAGCACCGGGCGGAGGATCGGCTCGATCCACGCCAGGTACCGGTCCGGGTTGAACACCCGGATCTTGAAGTACATGATGCCGATGGCCTGCTGCGCGGCCTTGGCCCGCGCCCGGTCCCGCCCCCGGCGCAGGAGCTGCTCGGTCTCCGGAGCCACGTCCGCCGCGAGCAGGTTCGAGTTGTACAGCTGGCTGATCAGCTGGATCGCCTCGCCCTGCGTCGGCGCCGAGTCGCCGTGGCGCTCGAGCACGATCTTCCAGATGTCCTCGACCGTCCGCCGCCCGTCGAAGAGCCCGACGAACTCGTGCGCGATCGGATTGAGCCGGTAGAACTGGTTGCTCGAGGGGTCCCGCACCACGTGCCACCGCTTGGCGCGGTAGAACTGGCGCGTGATCTGCACGTGCGGGCGCAGGCGCGGCTTCATCGAGCGGACGCGGTGCCAGAAGGGGGAGAATGTCGGGCGCTCAGCCATAGGTAAGGCAATCAGCGATCAAGGCACCGAGGCATCAAGGGCTTCCCGTACGGTCATCATCGACTGCATCTCGGCGCCCTCGGTGCCTCGTTGCCTTGATGCCTCGATGCCTGCTCCTCACCACCACAGCCACAGCCGCAGCGTGTCCCGGATCCGGCGCGTGCCGATGTCCAGCAGCGTGCGCTTGCCGGTGTTGAACTTCGCCAGGCCCTCCATGCCCGGGCGCATCCAGCCGGCCGTCTGGTCGAGCCTCGCCCGCACCTCGAAGGCGTTCCGCCGGTCCTCGTCCGGGGTCGCCAGAGGCACGATCCGCTCGACCGTCATCGGGAAGTGCAGCCCCGGGAACGCCTTCGTGGCCAGGTCCCCCGTGGTCGGCCGCTCCGCGTCGTCGGAGATCAGCGCGATGTCCTTGTCGCTCACCTGCGCGACGATCTCCATCCGGTCGATCGGCGCGATCATGTACAGCGCCTGCCCCAGCTTGACCGACGCCCCGATCATGTCCCGCAGGTCGCCCTCGATGATCGTCCCGGCGATCGGCGCCCGGATCGTCGCCTTCTCGATCAGGACGTCGAAGAGCTCGATCTTCGCCCGCGCCCCGTCGGCCTGCGCCGTCGACTGCATGTACTCGTCGAGCTTGCGCGCCGAGAGCGCCGCGTCGGCCCGCGTCGTCGCCTCGTCGAACTGGTTCTTGGCCTCCAGCCTCTGCAGCTTCAGCTCCGTCGTATCCAGCTCCGCCAGCACGTCCCCGACCTCGACCCGCGTGCCCGACTCGATCCCCCCCGGCACCGACGCGATGATCGCGTCGAACGGCACGCTCACCGTCCGCTGCTCCTCGGCCCGCAGCGTCACCGGCGCCTCGATCCGGTACTCGACCCGCACCAGCGTCACCGCCAGCACCGCCGCCGTCAGCGCCACCGCCGCCAGCTTCCACACCGTGTGCTTCGTCCCCACCGCCCAGGCGCCCGCCCTGAGCGTCGCGTCCCACGTCCGGAGCGCGACGTTCCGGTCGTCGCTCCGGCGCAGCGCCAGCACCGGCGAGAGCAGGTCCATCGTGCTCTGGAGCAGCTCCAGCATCGAGAGGTCGATCCGCCCCTCGCCCGTGGACTCGATCGTGACGACGCCGACGACCCTCTCCTCCACCCGCAGGGGCAGAGACGCCACCTTCAGCTTCGCGTCCGCCGACGCCAGCTCCCGGTGCGAGTGCGTGATCGCCTGCGCCAGGAGCACGTCAGCCTCCTCGCCCGGACGCATCGCCCGCTCCGGGGGCTGCGGGTAGAGCACCGGCTGGTCCTGGTCGAAGCACTCGTCCATCGCGGCCTCGAGCCTCTGCACCATCGCCATCCGCCGGTCGATGAACTCCGTGTCGCTGATCGCGACCGCCTTCACCGTCGCGCCCTCGCCCCGGCGCCCGACCCCCTTGGCCCACCCCAGCGCCACGCGGTCGGCCCCGAGCTGACGCGACAGGTCGTTGACGAGCTGGATCCCCGCGCCCTTGAAGTTCGGCGCGGTGTTGATCGAGGCGATCAGCCGCGTCGCCAGGTCCAGCGCCATCCCCGCCGTGCGCGTCCGCTTGAGCACCTGGTTCGCCGCGTGCCCGTGCACGTAGCCGCACATGAGCTCCACCAGCGCGATCGTCGTCTGCAGCGCCTGCTGCGAGCGCTGGTCGAGCAGCAGCGTCACCACGTGGCGCACGCCCGCGGGCGAATCCGTCCCCGACCCGAGCGGCACCGCGATCAGGTAGCCCTTCCGCGCCGCCTCGTAGAACGGCGTCTCCTCCTCCAGCCCGAAGACCGCCACCTTCCCGCCCGCCGCCGCCTCGCGCACCGCGGACTTGGCCTCGCGCCCGTGATCGACCTGCGCCTCGCTCACCGGGTGCGCCTCGCGCTCCTGCTCGGGCAGGAGCGGCCACACCGCCAGCGGGCGCGGCTCGACCTCCGCCCCCGCGTCGTCGTCCGCCACGCCCGCCGCGAACAGCACCGCCTGCCTGGCCCCGCTCGCCTGCGCCAGCACCGAGAGCAGGCGCATCAGGAACGCCCGGTCGTCCGGCGCCGGCGACGAGAGCTCCGCCACCACCCGCTGCCAGCCCGGCGCCCTCAGCTTCGACAGATCGATCACCGCTTCGCCTCCGCCGTCTCCACGGGCTTCGCCGGGTCCACCACGAGGTCGGCCCATTCGCCCGTCGGCTCCGTGAACCGCACCCAGCAGTTCACACCCGGCACCACGCCCACCGCGTTGGCCATCTCCACCCGGATCCGGCGCAGCCCGCTCGCGGCGTCGGCCGTCGGGGCCACCTCGACCACCCTCCCGGTGTAGACGCGCCTGGCCGTGTCATCCTGCATGAGAATCCACGCCGGCGAGCCATTTTCGAGGCGCAAGGCGATCGTCTGCGCCGTCGGCGTGTTCACGTCGATCCAGATCGGATCGACCGAGACCACCCGCAGCACCGGCTCGCCCTCCCGCACCGACTGGCCCTCGTCCACCTGCACCGCGTCCACGATGCCGTCGAACGGCGCCCGCAGGCTCAGCTTCGCCACCCGCGCCTCGGCCCGGCTGGCCTGGTAATCCGAGAGCACCTGGTTGAGCAGCGCGAGGTCCAGATCGATCTTCGCCACGTCCCGCGCAGCCTTGGCACGCTCGCGCTCCAGCGGGCTCCCCGCCCCCTGATCCCCCACCTCCACGTACCGCTTGTACTCCAGCTCGGCAAGCTCCGCCTGGCTCTTCGCCCGCGCCAGGGGCAGGTCCGTGTCGGCCCTGGCCCGCTGGAACTTGGCCTCGGCCACGTCCTCGCTGTCGTCCCCGCGGATGAGCAGGTCGCCCGCCTTCACCACCTGGCCGCCCGAGACCAGCACCTCCTTCACGCTCGTCGAGAGCGTGAAGCCCATCACCGCGTCCTGGCTCGGCCGCGTCACCGCCCGCTCGCCGCCGAACGACGCCCACCAGGCCCCCGACGCCTGCGCCTCGGGCTGGCTCGGCGCGGCGCACACACCCCCCGGGCTCCCCGCCACGGCGAGCACCCCGATCCAAGCCACGCACACCGATGACGGTCCAAGACGACGCCCCACGTGACGCACGGTCAGCCCCTTCATCCCCGAGTATAGATTCCTGTTCGGTTCTCTCACGCCTCTGGCGTGAGATCCCGGCCCACGAGAACCTCCCAGAAGCCTCGCCCGGCCGGCCCACGATCCCTCAGGCCGCGAGCGGGGGCGGCCCCTCGTGGGCGATCAACGATACGCAAACTCCGCGGCCGGAGTTCCCCCGCCCCTATCCTTCGCTCCCGCGGGGCGCTCGGATGCGCCCCGATGCGAGCGGGGCACACCGGCCGCCGTCGGCGCCCGGTCAACGCCCCGACGCAGGACCACGAGCCGAGGAGGACTCTCCGTGACCACCACCGCCACCCGCGCCCGCCTCGCGATCCAGGGGGGAACGCCCGTCTCCACCGCCCCCGTCCCCTTCATGAAGCCGCAGCTCCACGAGGAGGACATCCAGGCCGCGATCGGCGTGCTCCGCTCCGGCATGCTCCGGGCGGCGGGCAAATGCGCCGAGCTCGAGGAGCGGTTCGCCACGCTCTCCGGCGCCCGGCACGGCCTGACCTGCTCCAACGGCACCACCGCGCTCCAGCTCGCCTACGGCGCCCTCTTCCAGCCGGGCGACGAGATCCTCGTCCCCGCCTGGACCTATATCGCCACCGTCAGCATGGTCGTCGCCGCGGGCTGCACCCCCGTCTTCGTGGACTGCCTCGAGGACACCTTCCAGATGGACCCGGCCGACGCCGCCCGCAAGATCACCCCCAAGACCCGCGGCATCGCCGCCACCCACCTCTACGGCTGCCCGGTGGACGTCGCCGCCTTCGAGAGCCTCGCCAAGAAGCACAAGCTCCGCGTCGTCTACGACGCCGCGCAAGCCCACCTCGCCCGGTACGACGGCAAGGGGCTCGGCGCGTATGGCGACGCCGTCACCTACTCCTTCTACGCCACCAAGAATCTCGGCACCGGCGAGGGGGGCCTGCTCACCGTCAACGACGACAAGCTCGCACGCGAGATCGGCCTTCTCCGCTCGCACGGCGAAACCGACAAGTACCTCCACGAGCGCGTCGGCTTCAACTACCGCATGAACGACATCACCGGCGCGATCGGCTGCTCGCGCCTCGACCGCCTGCCCGCCGAGACCGCGGCCCGCCAGGCCGCCGCCGCGAGGCTCGATGAGATCGTCGGCCAGATCGACGGTCTCGTCCCCCCCACCGTCACGCCTAAGGCCGAGGCCGTCTGGCACCTCTACACGGTCCGCTTCGAGCCCGAGAAGTTCTCCTGCACCCGCGATGAGTTCTGCGCCGCGCTCAAGGCCGAGGGAGTGCCCACCGCGGTGCACTACCCGCGCGCGACCGTCGATCAGCCGGCTCTGGCGCAGTGGAACCGGGGCGACACGCCGGTGGCCAGCTCGCTCAGCGAGCGGGTGTTCTGTCTGCCGATGCACCATGAGCTGGGCGAGACGCACCTCGCGACGATCGCAGATGCGCTCGCGAAGGTCGCCGCCGCGTACCGCGCCTGACGAAACACACTCAGGGCGCCTGCTTCGTTCTCACCGCCTCGAACTCCGGCTTCCCCGCCTTCCGCCGGATCCAGTTCATCGCACGCATGATCCGCGGCCGTTTCGCCATCGCCCGCTCCATCCGCCGCTTGCCGGGAAACTCCGCGAGCACCAGCCCCGCCAGCACCATCAGCAGCCCCTGTCCGGGCAGCATCAAGAGCGCCAGCCCTACCACGATCAGCGCGAAGCCGACGACGGTCTTGACCACCCGCCAGCTCCAACGCAGCGCCGGGTGCCGCCGCGCGAACAGTCCCGCCGTGCGGCGCTGTGTGACGAAATAGTCGGCCGGGAGCCCGACGAGCACCGCCGGCAGCGCCACCAGCGAGCCGACGGCCGTGACCCCCGAGACAATCGCGAGCCCCACCACGATGGAGTGGTGCTCGCTCAGCCAGGACCTGAGCGCCTCGAGCATGCCGGACACTATCCCGGCCGGTTCATGCGAGGCTGACGATCAGCGCCCGCGCGTCCGCCTGCGTCCGCACGATCGAGGGGAGCGCCGCGGGGATGAGCGCCGTTTCACCGAGCGCGAGGCGCACCGGCTCGCGGCCGTGCGCCTCCACGCGCGCGCCGCCCCGGACGCACATCACGACCGTGCACACTCCCGGCGTGCAGGGATGCGCCGCGTTGGGCGCCAATTCGTCCACCGTGTACGCGTCGCTCGCCGCCAGCCGGATCAGCGTGCGCCCGTTGCTCCCGCGCGTCGCCGCGTCGGCGGGTCGGAAGTCGATGCACGCGAGGGCCTGCTCGACGTGCAGCCCGCGCCCGCTCCGCCCATACTCCCTCGCCCAGTCGTACACCCGGAACGTCGTGTCGCTCGGCGTCTGCACCTCCGCGACGAGCACGCCGGCCCCGAGCGCGTGCACCGTCCCGCTCGGCAGGTTGTGGCAATCGCCCGCAACCGCCGGCACGGCGCCGAGC
>Ga0196977_1001041_pt1 | contig 11525 bp, 7 predicted proteins | sample S3v_1013CmetaG_FD_148634 | JGI IMG/M metagenome (GOLD analysis project Ga0196977, IMG submission 148634) | Soil microbial communities from Anza Borrego desert, Southern California, United States - S3+v_10-13C | ecosystem: Environmental > Terrestrial > Soil > Desert | place: USA: California...
CGAGGTAGATCACCGCCATCCCCGGCGTGCCCTCGATCTGCACGCTCTGCGGATTGGCTACTGGCATCGGCGCGCATGCGGCCAGCGCCGCAATCAAAACGAAGAGACCGGTCCAGATCTTCAGCATGTCAGCGTCCTCCAACGAGTTCGGCACGCGCCACGGCGGCGCGTCCGTAAGGCTCCGGGATCACGCGGAACATCGACTGCGCGAACCCGTGAAAAAAGCGCGTGACCGTCTGCTGCACGAAATACATCCGGTCCGGCGCGACGTCAACCGTAATCGAGCCGTTGTCGCCCGCGTAGCCCCTGATCTGATGCCGCCCGGGCTCCACGACCCAGCGGAAATAGGTTCCGGGATAGGTGCTCCCCATCATCTGGTCGTCGAGCATGACCGTCGCGACCTCGCGCGTGAAATCCGGGTAATCGCGCACGAGGTAGATCACGGCCTTGCCGGCGACCTGCTCGAAACGCTTTGCCTCGAGGTCGGCCGGGCTGGGCGGCAGCGGCGCACACGCGCTCAGGAACACCGCCAGCAGCAATGTCCGTAACAACATCGGCACGCTTCCCTTTATTCCGGGCCAGGCACGATGCCAGACGCGTGCCCGATCAGCGGCTTAGACGCGGCGGAAGACTACGCTGAGGTTGTTCGCGGGCATCTGCACCGTCTCGGCCAGTCCGAAGCCGGCCGCGCCGGCCACCGCGGTGACTTCCTCGAGATCGCGCACACCCCACTGCGGATTCTGCGCGCGGAGCGACCGGTCGAATGCCGCATTGCTCGGCGCGGTGTGCGCGCCGTGCAGGCGATAGGGACCGTAGAGATACACCACGCCATCGCGCAGTACCTCGTTCGTGCCGGCAAACAGTGCCTCGGTCGCTGTCCACGGTGAAATGTGGATCATGTTGATACAGACGATCGCGTCGCATGCCGGAATCGGCCACGGCCGCGCATGCACATCGAGATCGAGCGGACCGAGAACATTGGGAAGCACGTGCGCGGCGAGATAAGTCGTGACGGACGAGCGCGCCTCCGGGTCGGCATCGCTCGGCTGCCACGTGAGCGCCGGCAGCGCCTGCGCGAAATGAATGACGTGCTGGCCCGTGCCGCTCGCGATCTCGAGCACGGTGCCGGTCTGCGGCAGCACGCGTCGCAGGACCTCGAGGATCGGGCCTTTGTTGCGCTCCGCTGCGGGACTGCTCAGCGCGGTCATCCGAGCCTCAGAGGACAAGACCGAAACGCGCGGATGCGGCGCGTCGTCCGCGCAATCATCGCGCGGCGATCAGCCTCGACGCATTGAATCGAAGAAATCGGCGTTCGACTTCGTCGCCTTGATCTTGTCGAGCAGGAATTCGGTCGCCTCGAGCTCGTCCATCGGGTACAGCAGCTTGCGCAGCACCCAGATCTTCTGGAGGATGTCGGCCTTGATGAGCAGCTCCTCGCGCCGCGTGCCCGAGCGGTTCACGTTGAGCGCGGGGAAGATCCGCTTCTCGTACATGCGCCGGTCGAGGTGCACCTCCATGTTGCCGGTGCCCTTGAACTCCTCGTAGATCACGTCGTCCATGCGCGAGCCGGTGTCGATCAGAGCGGTGGCGAGAATCGTGAGCGAGCCGCCTTCCTCGATGTTGCGTGCGGCGCCGAAGAAACGCTTCGGACGCTGGAGCGCGTTGGCGTCCACGCCGCCGGTGAGCACCTTGCCCGAGGCGGGCACGACCGTGTTGTAGGCGCGCGCGAGACGCGTGATCGAATCGAGCAGGATCACGACGTCCTTCTTGTGCTCGACCAGGCGTTTCGCTTTCTCGATCACCATCTCGGCGACCTGCACGTGGCGCGACGCGGGCTCATCGAAGGTCGAGGAAAGCACCTCGCCTTTGACCGAGCGCTGCATCTCCGTCACTTCCTCCGGCCGCTCGTCGATCAGCAGCACGATCAGAATGACCTCGGGGTGATTCGCGGTGATCGCGTGGGCGATGTGCTGCATCAGCACCGTCTTGCCGGCCTTGGGCGGCGAGACGATGAGGCCGCGCTGACCTTTGCCGATCGGCGCGATGATGTCGATGATGCGCCCGGTGAAGTTCTCTTCCGCCTTGATCTCGCGCTCGAGCTTCAGATGCTCGGTCGGGTGGAACGGCGTCAGGTTCTCGAAGAGGATCTTGTTCTTGGAAGCCTCGGGCGACTCGTCGTTGACCTTGTCGACCTTGACCAGCGCGAAGTAGCGCTCGCCATCCTTGGGCGTGCGGATCTCGCCTTCGATCGTGTCGCCGGTGTGCAGGTTGAAGCGGCGGATCTGCGAAGGCGAAACGTAAATGTCGTCCGTGCCCGCGAGGTAGGACGTGTCGGGCGAGCGCAGGAAGCCGAAGCCGTCGGGCAGCACTTCGAGCGTTCCGCCGCCGTAGATCGATTCGCCTTTCTTCGCCTGGTTCTTCAGCAGCGCGAAGATGAGCTCCTGCTTCCGCATGCGGTTGGCGCCGTCAACCTCGTTCTTGACGGCCATGTCGACGAGCTCGCCGACGTGCAGGTTTTTCAGATCGGATAGATGCATGGACGGACTCTGGGCGTTACGGGGGTCCAACAAGGGAATGAGGCAGCGGGGATCGGAAACCCGCGCCGGGCGCTGCGATTATTTTGTAGGAAGAAGCGGCCTGAAGGATTCAGGCGCTTTCAGAGGAGGTTAGCCAGATTAAATATGACTGTCAATAAACGCCGTCAGCTGCGATTTCGAGAGCGCGCCGACCTTCGTCGCCTCGACCGTGCCGTTCTTGAAAAGCATGAGCGTCGGTATGCCGCGGATGCCGTACTTCGGCGGTGTGCCCTGGTTCTCGTCGATGTTCAGCTTCGCGACTTTGAGCCGGCCGGCGTACTCCTTCGCCACCTCGTCGAGGATCGGCGCGATCATCTTGCACGGACCGCACCATTCGGCCCAGTAATCGACCAGCACCGGTGTGGACGACTGCAGGACTTCGGGCTCGAACGTGTCGTCGGTGACGTAATGAATATGCTCAGCCATGTATGCCTTCGGACAAGAAAAGTTGCCGCGGAACTCGCGGCGGAAGATGCTTCCGACATTACGGATCGCGGCGGCTATGCTAACGGAAAATCGCCGTCGGTGGAACGCGTGCGCCGGTCGCGCGCAGCGATGCTATGACCTTGTTTCTGTTAATATATGACGTTTTCGCGCCACGACGGCGCGCGATTCACGAAACGGGAAGGATATGACTTACGTAGTCACCGAAAGCTGCGTCAAATGCAAGTATACCGATTGCGTTGACGTGTGCCCGGTGGATTGCTTCCGCGAAGGGCCGAACATGCTCGTCATCGATCCCGACGAGTGCATCGACTGCACGCTCTGCGTCGCCGAGTGTCCGGTCGAGGCGATCTTCGCCGAAGACGACGTGCCCGACGAGCAGCGCGAGTTCATCCAGATGAACGCCGAGCTCGCCAAGGTGTGGAAGCCCATCATCGAGAAGAAGGACGCGCCCGCCGACGCGGACGATTGGGCGAAGGTCAAAGAGAAAAAGCAGCTCGTCGAGAAGTAACGTACCACGCTCACCGTCCACCACGGTAACCGCCTCGAAGCGCTCGCCGACGAGCTGGCGCTCGTCACGCGCGCGCCGCTCGCTTCACCCTTCGCCCCCGAAGTCGTCGTAGTCCAGAGCCGCGGCGTCGCGCGCTGGCTTTCGCTGCGGCTCGCCGATCGTACCGGCGTCTGCGCAAACGTTCGTTTTCCGTTTCCCACGGCGTACGCCTGGGAGCTCTACCGATCGGTGTCCGGCGACGTGCCGGAGCAGTCTCCGTTCGATCCCGAGGTGCTGACGTGGCGCATCCTCGCGCTCCTGCCTGAGCTCGAGAGCGCGTCCGAATTCGCGGCGGTGAGCCGCTATGTGCAGGGCGACGCGCTGCGGCGCTACGAGCTCGCGGCGCGCCTCGCGCAGCTCTATGACGAGTATCTCGTCTACCGCGCGGACTGGATCGCCACGTGGGAGCGCGAGCCATCGCCGCATTGGCAGGCGCTATTGTGGCGGCGGCTTTCGGAGGCGGCGGGGGTGCCGCACCGCGCCGCGCTGCACCGGCGGCTTCTGAAGGCGCTCGGGACGAAGTCTGCGCCGCCCGGGCTGCCGCAGCGGGTGTGCGTCTTCGGCGCGCCGGCGCTGCCGCCCGCGCTGCTGGATCTCTTCGCCGCGCTCGGTTGCCACGGCGATGTCCATCTGTTCGTCCCGAATCCCTGCCGCGAGTACTGGGGCGACATCCAGCGTGAAGCGGACATCGCGCGCAAGCATCTCGCCCGCGCGCCGGACGCGGCGTACCTCGAGAGTGGCAATGCACTGCTCGCTTCTCTGGGCCAGCAGGGGCGGGACTTCGTCGATCTCGTGAGCGCAATCGATGACGAGCGCATCGCGAACGCCGACCATTTCGTGGAGCCCGGACGCGCGACGCTGCTCAGCGCGGTTCAGTCCGACATTCTCGACCTCACACAGTCCGCGACGGCGGCGCCGAAGGCGGTGATCGCGGCCGACGACGTCTCGATACAAGTGCATTCGTGCCACAGCGCCATGCGTGAAGTCGAGGTGCTGCACGACCAGTTGCTCGCGCTTTTCAGCGCTGCGCCCGAGCTCGAGCCTTCGGATGTCGTGGCGATGACGCCGGACATCGAGACCTACGCGCCGTACGTCGAAGCGGTTTTCGGCACCGCCGAGCACCGCATCCCGTTCAACATCTCGGACCGCGGCGCCGAGAAGGAGAGCTCGCTCGCGGCGACGTTCATGGCGCTGCTCGGGTTGCCGGGCAGCCGCTATGACGCCAACGGCGTGCTCGGCATCCTCGACGAGCTCTCGGTGCGCCGGCGCTTCGGCCTGGCGGAAGGCGACCTCGATACGGTCCGTAACTGGGTGCGCGAGGCCGGCATCCGCTGGGGCATCGACGCCGCCCACCGCACGCGCTTCGGGCTGCCCGCGACCCACGAGCACACCTGGCGCTTCGGACTCGACCGGCTGCTGCTCGGCTACGGCTTGCCGGGCGGCGAGGAACGGCTCTTTGCCGGCGTGCTGCCGTACGACGAGGTCGAAGGCAACGTCGGCGCGGCGCTCGGCCGCTTCGCCGCTTTTGCGGAAGCCGCGATCGCGCTCGATGCGCAGCTCGCGCGGGCGCGCTCCATTGCGCAATGGGGCGAGGCGCTGCATCGGCTCGTCACGCGTTTTTTCGATCCGCCCCAGGATCGCTCCGAGGAGCTCGAAGCAGTGCGTGCCTGTGTGGCGGCGCTCACGCGTGAAGCGCGCGCAGCCGGCCACGAAGACGCCGTTCCGCTGCCGGTGATGATCGCGGCGCTGCGCGCGCGGCTCGAGCCGCCGGGCCGCGCCTTTCTGTCCGGCGGCGTCACGTTCTGCGCGATGGTGCCGATGCGCAGCCTCCCCTTTGAGGTCGTGTGCATGATCGGCATGAACGACCGTGCATTTCCGCGCGTGCGCCGGCGCGACGGCTTCGATCTCATGGCCGAAGATTTCAGGAAAGGCGATCGCTCGCGCCGCGACGACGACCGCTACCTTTTCCTGGAGTCGCTCCTCAGCGCGCGGCGGCACCTGTACCTCAGCTACACCGGCCGCCACATCCGTGAAGACACGGTCGTCCCGCCTTCGGTGCTGGTGAGCGAGCTTCTCGACTATGTCGAGCGCGGCTACGTCACCGACGACGGCACGCCGCTGCGCGAGCGCCTCACGACGAGCCATCCGCTGCAATCATTCAGCCGGCGGTATTTCGCCGGCGACGCCAAGCTCTTCACGTACTCGCCCGCGCTCGCGCGCGCAGCGGCGACAGCAGGACGTGGTGAGCGTCTGGCGCAGCGATTCCTCACCGAAGCACTCCCGCCGCCGGAGCGCGAAGCGCGCAGCGTCGATCTCGAATCGCTCGTGCGCTTCTTCCGTAACCCGGCGCGCTATCTCCTGCAGACGCGACTTTCAATCCGGCTGGAGAGCGCCGACGATGAGATCGACGCGCGCGAGCCGTTCGCGCTGGAGTCGCTGCCGCTGTTCCGGCTCAAGGAACGGCTGCTCGATCTCGAGCTGCGCCGGGAGCCGCACGACGGCCTCGCGCTCGCGCGCGCGGGCGGCGTGCTGCCGCACGGCCGTATGGGCGAGGTGCTGTTCGAGCAGGAGGCCGCGGCGATCGAGCGATTCGCGGCGACAGTGGCGCCGCTCGTCCCGAAGAACCTGCTCGACCCGGTCCATCTGGAGCTTCGTGCCGGCGAGATCACGCTCACCGGCGTGCTGAGCCGCGTCAGCGCGGACGGCCTGCTCGACTTCCGGCCGGTCAAAGCGAGCGCGAACCTGCGCCTGGCCGCGTGGATACGGCATCTCGCGCTCAACGCCTGCGCGCCCCGGGGCGCCGGCCTCACGTCGCGGTGCGTGACGCAGGAGTGCGTGCTGACCTTCGCGCCCGTCGCCGACGCGCGCCAGCGGCTTGAAGAGCTGCTCGCACTCTACTGGAGCGGCCTGCAGGAGCCGCTGCGCTTCTTTCCCCGCACGTCCGCCGCGTACGTCGAAGCGGGCGAAGTGAGCTATCCGGTGCGCCAGACCTGGTTCGGATCCGGGCGCGGCGACAGCGGCGAACGGCCCGAAAGCGACGATCCCTACTATGCGCTCGCGTTCCGCGGCGTCGATCCGCTCGACGAAGCGTTCGAGGCGATCGCGCGCACCGTGCTCGCCCCCTTGCAGGGCGCGGTATCCGAGACGCCGCTCGCATGAATCCTCATTCCGTTCCTCCTGAGCGGGTCGCAGGACGAACAAGTTCCGTGCGTTTCGATCCGGTCCACGCGCCGCTCCAGGGACCGACCGTCATCGAGGCGAACGCCGGCACCGGAAAGACGTTCACGATCACCGCGCTCTACGTCCGCCTCCTCCTGGAAGTGGAGCTGCCGGTCGGTTCGATCCTGGTCGTCACGTTCACGGAAGCGGCGACCGGCGAGCTGCGCGATCGCATTCGCACGCGGCTCGCCGAAACGCACTCCGCCTTCGAGCGCGGCGCTGCGGCGAACAATGACGAATTCACCGCCGCGCTGCTGGAGCGTATCGCCGATCACCGCAATGCGGTGCTGCGGCTCACCTCTGCGCTGCGCGATTTCGACCAGGCGCCCATCTACACGATCCACGGTTTCTGTCAGCGGGTGCTCGCCGATTGCGCGTTCGAGACCGGCATGCCGTTCAAGACCGACATCGTGCCGGACCAGAGCGCGATCCTGCGCGAGATCGTCGAGGATTTCTGGCGCAGCACCGTCAACGACGCTTCGCCGCTCTACGCGCGTTATCTCGCGGAGCAGAAGCTCGGGCCCGACGCGCTCGTGAAGCGCGATCTCGAGCGCAATCTCGGCAAGCCTTACGTCGAGATACGACGGCCCGCCGCGCCCGGTGACGTCGCCGCGCTGGAGCGGGATTACGAGCGTGCGCACGCCGCAGCTCGCGCGATTTGGGTGGACGAGCGCGCCGCGATCGAAAAGAAGCTGCTCGAGAGCGGAGGCTTGAGCGGCAGCAGCTACAGACGCGCCTCGATGCCCGCCTGGTTCGACGAGCTGCACGAGTGGATGACGCCGGTCGCGCCGCCGCTCGAGCTCTGTAAGCTGCTCGGCAAGTTCACGGCTGCGTCGCTGCGCAAGGGCACCAACAAGGGCGGCAGGACGCCGGAGCATCCGTTCTTCGACGCTTGCGGCGCGCTCGCGCAGGCGCACGCCGCGCTGATCGACGCCTTTCGCCGCAGCGTCGCGGCGATGGAGATCGCGCTCCTCGGGTACTGCAACGCGGAGCTCGCCGCGCGCAAAGCCCGGCGCCAGCTCCAGTCGTACGACGATCTCCTGCTCAATCTCGCCGCCGCGCTGAAGGGCGACAGGGGGCGCACGTTTGCCGAGCGCCTTCGCGCACGCTACCGCGCGGCGCTGATCGACGAGTTTCAGGACACCGATCCGGTGCAGTACGAGATCTTTCAGCGCATCTATGGCGGGACCGCGCAGCCGCTCTTCCTCGTCGGCGATCCGAAGCAGTCGATCTACAGCTTCCGCGGCGCCGACGTGTATGCGTACCTCGGGGCGCGGACGCAGGCGCAGCACACGCACACGCTGACGGTGAACTGGCGCTCGGCGGCGCCGCTGCTGAAGGCGGTCAATCGCGTGTTCGACCACGCGAGCGATCCGTTCGTCCTGGAAGACATTCCATTCGCGCCATCGACCGCCGCCGCCGGCGATCGCGGCCGCCTGGTGATCGACGGTGGCGAAGCGCCGCCGCTCGAGCTATGGCTGATCGAAGGCGTGAACGGCAAGTCCGTCACGAAAGGCGCGGCACAGCAGGCCGTCGCGCACGCGACCGCGGCGGAGATCGTGCGGCTGCTGGACCTGGGCGCGCGTGGGCTCGCGCGCATCGAACGCGATGGCAAAGCGCAGCCACTATCCGGCGGCGATATTGCGGTACTCGTGCGCACGCACTACCACGGAGACGCGATCCGCGACGCACTGGCCGAGCGCGGTGTCGCGAGCGTACAGCGCGGCACTCAATCTGTTTTCGCCACGCGCGAAGCCGCGGAGCTCGAATGCGTACTCGCGGCGATTGCCGAGCCCGGTCGCGAGCCGCTCGTCGGCGGCGCGCTCGCGACCGAGATGCTGGGATACACCGGCGGTGCGCTTCATGCGCTGCGCACGGACGAGGCGCGCTGGGAAGCGGCGATCGAAAGCTTCCGCGACGCGCACCGCGAATGGCACGAGAACGGTTTCGCCCGCATGCTGCGCGGCTTTCTCAAGCGCCACGCGGTCATCGAACGGCTGCTCGATTACCGCGACGGCGAGCGCCGGGCGACGAATCTCCTGCACGTCTCGGAGCTTGTCCATTGCGAGGCCGGCAGCCAGAGCATCGGCGCCGTTCTCGCATGGCTCGCGGCGAAGAGGAGAGCGCCCGCGCGCGGCAACGAGGCCGAGCTGCTGCGGCTCGAAAGCGACGAGAACCTCGTGAAGATCTTCACCGTGCACGCGTCCAAGGGTCTGGAGTTTCCGCTCGTCTTCTGTCCGTTCGCGTGGGATGGGGGCCTGCGCAGCGCCAAAGGCGCGCCCATCCGCTTTCACGATCCGCAGCGCGGCCACACCGCGGTGCTCGATCTCGGATCGGACACGCTCGAGCAGTCGCGGCCGCAGGCTGTGCGCGAGGAGCGCGCGGAGGGTCTGCGGCTCTTCTACGTTGCGCTCACCCGCGCGAAGTACCGTTGCTGGGTCGCGTGGGGCAACGTGAACGAAGCGCAGCATGCCGCGCCGGCGTGGCTCATCCACCGGCGCGCGGGCGAGAGCGACGTCGATGCCGCGCGGCTTGCGAACGATTCGATGCGGGCCGACGTCGAAGCGCTCGCGGCGGGCGCGGACGGAGCGATCCGGGTGGGGGCGCTCCCGGAACACACCGATGTGCGTCTGCATACCGAGGCCGTCGGCGCAACCGTGCCGGAGGCGCGCCGCTTCGACGTACCGCTGCGCGACACGCGCCGCGTCACGAGCTTCACCGCGCTCGCGCACGGCCGCTCGATCGAAGCGCCCGACTACGACGCCGCCGATCGCGCGCCGCTCCCCGAGAGCGTGAGCGGTCACGACATCTTCGCGTTTCCGCGTGGCGCGCAAGCCGGCAAGTGCCTGCACGTGATATTCGAGGAGATCGATTTCACACGCCTGGATCGCGGCGAGCTCGAGCGCATCGTCGCGAAAGCGCTCGCCGCGCACGGCTACGATGCCGTATGGATACCCGGTGTCGCACGGATGGTCGAATCGGTGGTGAATACGCCGCTGTCGGAATCGGGCATGTCTCTGCGTGAGATCGGCCGCGAGCGGCGGCTCGACGAGCTCGAGTTCTACTACCCGATCCGCAATCTCTCTGATTCGGCTCTCCGCGGGCTCCTGCGCGACGCCGGCTTTCCCGATGAGATCCGCACGCGCATCGACGACCTCTCGTTCGCGCCGGCGCGCGGCTACATGCGCGGCTTCATCGATCTCGTATTCGAGCACGAGGGCCGCTACTATCTGGCCGACTACAAATCGAACTGGATCGGTGCATCCGTCGCCGCGTACCGCCAGGCCGAGCTCGCGCGGGTCATGGCGCGCGAAGCCTATTACCTCCAGTACCTCGTTTATTGCGTGGCGCTTCATCGTTATCTGCGAGCGCGGCTCGCCGGATACAGCTACGACGCGCATTTCGGCGGCGTCTTCTACCTCTTCCTGCGTGGCATGCAGCCCAAGGCCGGCAGCGATCTCGGCATCTACCGCGACAGGCCTGACGCGGCGCTCATCGATGCGCTCGATCGGTATATTGCGTCCGGCGATGGCTGAGCGCGCTATCGCGTCGTCCAGCACCCGCGGCGAGATCGAGCTCACGGACATCGATCTTCAGTTCGCGCGCACTGTCTCGCGCCTTGGCGGCAGCGAGCGTGCCGAGCTCCTGCTCGCCGCCGCGCTCGCGAGCCGCGCCACCGGCAACGGCGACGTCTGCGCCAATCTCGCCGATTTCGCGGGGATGTCGGTACCGCAGCTCGATACGACGGTGCCGCCGGTGGAGCGCTGGATTCAGATGCTGCGCGAAGAACCCGTGGTCGCCGAGCCCGGTGAGTTCCGCCCGCTCGTCCTCGACCAGGCCGGACGCCTCTACCTCTACCGCTACTGGGATTACGAACGGCGTCTCGCGGAAGCGCTCACCGCGCGCGCGGTCGCTGCCGACGGCGTCGACGAAAAGCTTCTGCGCAGCGGGTTGAACCGCTATTTTCCCGACGCCGCCGACATCGAGCAGAAGCTCGCCGCCGCGCTCGCGGTGTTGCGGCGCTTCTGCGTGATCTCGGGCGGACCCGGCACCGGCAAGACCACCACCGTCGTGAAGATCCTCGCGCTGCTCGCCGAACAGGCGCACGGGCGTCTATCGATCCGGCTCACGGCGCCAACCGGCAAGGCCGCGGCGCGCGTGCAGGCCGCGGTGTCGGCGGCGCTGGGCGGCCTCGAGCTCGACCTGTTCACGCGCGAATGCATGCCGACCGAAGCGTTCACGATCCATCGACTGCTCGGCGCGCGGCCCAACGCGGCGAGCTACCGGTTCGGCCGCTCCAACCCGCTGCCGCTCGACGTGCTGGTCGTGGACGAGGCATCGATGGCCGATCTCGCGCTCGCGGTGAAGCTCGTCGAAGCGCTGCCGCCGCAGGCGCGGCTGATCCTGCTCGGCGACAAGGACCAGCTCGCATCGGTGGAAGCGGGGGCCGTGCTCGGCGAGATCTGCAGGAGCGCCGGGTACACCGCGCCGTTCGGGAAACGGCTCGCCGGCGTCGCGGGCGTGCAGGCGTCGCGCGTTAGCAAGACAGACGTGAACGCCTGCGCGCTGAGCGACTCGATCGCTTTCCTCGAACGCAGCTACCGGTTCGGACCTGAAAGCGGCATCGGAGCGCTGTCGCGCCACGTGAACGCGGGCGACGGCGACGCGGCGCTTGCGCTGTTGAAAGCGGACGCGCCGGCCGACGTGACGTGGCGCAGCGTCGGCGCATCGGAGCT
>Ga0196977_1001042_pt1 | contig 11505 bp, 8 predicted proteins | sample S3v_1013CmetaG_FD_148634 | JGI IMG/M metagenome (GOLD analysis project Ga0196977, IMG submission 148634) | Soil microbial communities from Anza Borrego desert, Southern California, United States - S3+v_10-13C | ecosystem: Environmental > Terrestrial > Soil > Desert | place: USA: California...
CATCCGCGAATCTTACGAGACCTTGCTGCGTACGCTGCAGCCGGTGTTCAGCGATCTTCCGTTCAACACCGCCGAAGAAAATATCCAGGCGCGCGTGCGGGGCATCGTGCTGATGGGCATCGCGAACAAGCTCGGCTATATTTTACTGAACACGACGAACAAAAGCGAAGCCGCCGTCGGCTACGGCACTTTGTACGGCGACATGTGCGGCGGCATCGCGGTGCTGGGCGACGTGTACAAAACGGAGATCTACGAGCTCTCGCGCTGGATCAACCGCGAAGAAGAGATTATCCCTGAAAACATTATCGCCAAAGCGCCTTCCGCCGAATTGCGCCCCGGGCAAAAAGACAGCGATTCGCTTCCCGAATACGCCACGCTGGATGAAGTGCTGTTTCAATACATCGAGCAGCGCAAAGGTCCGGACGAGCTCACGGCGGCGGGTTTTGAAAAAGCGCTGGTCGACCGCATCCTCAAGCTCGTGAACACGAATGAATGGAAACGCGCGCAGGCGCCGCCGATCCTGCGGGTGTCGCCGAAGGCGTTTGGTACGGGGAGAAGGATGCCGATCGTGGGAAAATATTTGAGCTGAATTTTTTTGAATACCCGCTGCGTCCGCAGCTGCGCGAAAGCGATGCGCAATGACTGATCCAAAAAAGTAACTTTGCGCTCGATCTGAAATCACTATGCAAAAACCCATCATCGCCGGCATTCAGCAAGTGGGCATCGGCGTGCCCGACGTGAAGGCTGCTTTCAAGTGGTACCGGCAGCATTTCGGGATGGACATTCCTGTTTTCGAAGAGGCGGCGGAGGCGAACCTGATGCTGCCGTACACGGGAGGAAAACCGCATTCGCGGCATGCGATCCTGGCGATCAACATGAAGGGCGGCGGCGGGTTCGAGATCTGGCAGTACACGAGCCGTACGCCGCAGCCGCCCGCGTTCCAGCCGCAGCTGGGTGATCTCGGGCAACTGGTGACGCGCATGAAATCGGCGGACGTGAACGGCTCGCACGCATTCCTGAAATCGAAAGGCGCGGAATTGCTGAGCGAAGTGCTGCGCGATCCGGGCGGGCAGGCGCATTTTTTCGTGAAAGATCCTTACGGAAATATTTTCCAGGTCGTGCCGGGCGATGACTGGTTCGGCGGCGGGAAGCAATTGACGGGCGGGCCGGCAGGCGCGATGCTGGGCGTGAGCGAGATCGAGCGCTCGAAAAAATTCTATGCGAACATTCTCGGCTACGATCAAGTGATCTACGACGAAGAAGGCGTGTTCAGCGATCTGAAGATGCTGCCGAGCGGAAGCGCAAAAGTTCGCCGTGTATTGCTGGCGCACAGCCGTCCGCGCGCAGGCAGCTTCAGCAGGCTTTTAGGCGCCAGCCGCATCGAACTGATACAAGCGCTCGACCGCGCGCCGCGAAAGATTTTCGAAAACCGCTTCTGGGGCGATCTCGGCTTCATCCACCTTTGCTACGATCTGAGCGGCATGAAAGAGATGCAGGCGCTCTGCGAAAAGCACGGCCACCCGTTCACGGTCGACAGCGCAGGCAATTTCGACATGGGCGAAGCGGCGGGACATTTCAGCTACGTGGAAGATCCCGACGGCACGCTGATCGAATTCGTGGAGACGTTCAAAATTCCTATCCTGAAAAAATTCGGCTGGTACCTCGACCTGCGCAAACGCGAAGCGGGAAAAGCGCTGCCGGGCTGGATGCTGAAAACGATGGCGCTGAACAGAGTGAAGGATTAATTATACGGCAATGTTAATTGAAGAAATTAAGGCTTCTAACTTAACATTATAAACTGCTGGGGCTTCGCTTTTAAGACCTAGCTCTTCCTCTAATTGAGAAATTAATTGATGGACTTGAGCTGCATTTGAGAGGTTTATTGCGTGATAGCTATTTAGTGGAGCTTTCATGATTTTATAATCTTTTTCACTCTTTACTAAGGGTATTAATTTCATTTTTTGCCCCCATCTGGCTCCAAATTCAAAAAGAACATAATGCGAACTAAGGCTTTGTTCCGTCACCAAGCCTATAAATACTCTTGATTTAAAAATCTCTTCTCTAAGCTGCTCGTCAGAATTAGCTCCTCCTTTAAGCATAAATCCAGGAACTGAAGTGCAACGAATTCTTTCCGATCTAATATGAAATGCAGATATAATCAAATCGACTAGGTGTCTTACTACTATCACGTCAAGGGAACTATGACTAATAAAAACGTCCAAATTATACGACTCTCTTCCACCTAAAAGCTCAGCATCCCGCTCTTGAACTTTTACAAAGCTCTTCGAACTAATACTATTTGATTCGTTTTCTATTCCTTCTATTATGTTTAGATAGGCAAAGGAAATACCATAATCAGATTCATCAATATCATCTTCATGATCTGTTATGAACTCTTTTAATTCTTGCAAGAAGTCCGGCTTATTCTTTCTTAAAGAAAGCTGATATTCAACAAAAGCTGTCCGCTTCGATTTTCTGATATGTACTAGCTTTTCTGCGAATTCACGGTAGTAGCAGTATTTGCAGATATTAGAGTTCCCAATTCGCGGATTGGTTTCTGATATTTGGCATGTCTTTTTACGTTCAAATTGAATGTCAAAGACCTCGTCCTTAGTTCTGGGATCTATACTGTCTACTAATTGAATTATCTCTTCTGAGAATTTGAAAGAATCGGCTATTCGCATTCTTGAAATTTTGCTCATCTGCTTTGAGGTTTTAACTCAGTAAATATGCGGGTAAAAAACAATTGCATCGGAAGAATATCAAACCAACTTATTAATATTTTCTGAATTTTATTAACTCTTTAAGGTACACCAGCCTTGTCCTCGAAGAACCAACTTTCCCGCGCTCCATTTTTTTCTGCTTAACTTGCTGGACAACCTCCGGCATGACCCGCCTGCTTGCTTTTCTTTTTTTGCTTTCGCTGCTCGCTTCCTGCAGCATCGAGAAGCGGCTGTACCGCCCGGGCTTTCATTTTGAGCGCGCCGGAAAAATTTCTGCCGCGAACGAAACACCGCGGCAGGAAAAGCAAAACGGGCAGGAACCCTTCGTTGCTGCCGGGCTCCCCGACACGGTTGCAGCATTACCCGTCACCTCCACTTTCGCCGAAGAAAAAACAGGAACGACTGAAGCGCCGCGCGCTGCGCCGGTGAGCCGGCGCGTGATTCACTCCGCGCAAAAAGAAATACGCGCGCAGGCGCAACAGGTCATTGACAGAACGGATGCGAAATTTCAATCGCGCCGGCAGCGCAGCCGCGTGCCCGAGCCGATCCGTGAAGCCTTCTGGGCGGGATTGCTGATCACGTTTCTCGCAGGGCCGATCAGCGCGGCGGTTATTTTCGCTCCGGAAGCTTTTCTCAGCGGCGGCGCGGGCGGGGAAGATATTTTCTGGCTGCTCACGACGCCCATCATCAGCGTGGCTTTTATCTTTTTCGCCCCCGGGCTCATCCGCGATTGCGCGCGCGCGATGGGACGCGTCCGGGAAACCGGCAAGGACGGCCCGTTCGTGATGGGAATGTTCGGGATTCTTTTTTGCGTGATCGGCTCGCTGCTTTCTGTCGCTACGTTCGTCGGCTTGCTGCTGAACCCGGTCGTGCTGCTCATCGTGGCGCTGGCCTGCCTGCTTTGCCTGCTGTACCTGGTATTGTCGTAAGCTTTTTCAAAAAGAAGCGGCGCTGTTAACGCCGCTTCTTTTTCACCCGCCCGTTATTGAAGAATTATTTTCAGGCGCTCCGTTTTTCCGTCTTTTTCGATCTGAACGATATACATTCCTGTCGCTTGTCCGCTGATGTCAAACATTTCCCGCTGCGTCGTCATGTTCTTGCTTAGTACGCTGCGTCCGGTCATATCAAAAATTTCAAGGTGATGCGTTCCCTGCTCCGGCACCTCGATCGTGAAGTTGCCGCTGCCGGGGTTAGGATAAAGCCGGATGCCGGGCAACAGCAATTGCTCTGCAGTTTCGTTATTCGCGATCCGCAAAGTGCTTCCGGGCAAACTGCCGCATGGGGGGCAGTTACGCGAGGGCGTAACGAACACGCCGCTCTCTCCGAATGCGACAAGGTCATCGGCGCCATCGCCGTTCACGTCTGCAGCCATGCGCGGATGATGCTCCACGCGGAACGCGCCGGCGTCATTACCGTAGCAATACCAGTTCATCGTCAGGAACGGCCAGCGAAATCCGGGGCCATTCGCGTCCTCGTACGAATAAGAAATGTATACGCCGCTGCTGCCATACCCGACGACATCAGCCCTGTTGTCATTGTTCATATCGGCCATCAGGCGTACATGCTCGTTCATGTTCCAGCCGCCTGCATTCGCGTTCGAACCGTAGTTGCCGATCCAAAGAGCGGGTGTTCCGAAGATCAGGGCCTGGTTGCTGTTTGAACTGCTCTGCGAAACCGTCACGCCCGTCGAACCGAAACCTACGAGATCCATCTTTCCGTCGGCATTGACGTCGGCCAGCATGCGCGGATGATCGCTTACTGTCCACGAAGGTGAATTGCCGGTGCAGAACGTGTTCACCTGGCTCTGCGTCGCTACTGTTGAGAAGGCCGAGCCGGTCGACAATGAAACTGCCACTGCACTGTTGCCACAGCCTACTACGTCCGCTTTTCCATCCCCGTTCACATCTCCGACCATGCGCACGTGGCTCGCATTGCTCCAGCCGCCCGCACCTGCATCGTTGCCGTATTTATTGATCCACAACGAAGGCGAAACGAATGCGTTCGTACCGTTCGAAAGCGAAACGTAGACACCTGCGCCGCAGAAACCGATGACGTCTGCTTTTCCATCGCCGTTCGCATCAGCGAGATAACGTTTGTGCAGGTTGATCGACCAGCCTCCCGCCGAGGCGTCCGAGCCGTAACTGCCCACCCAAAGCGTTGGCGTCGAAAATGAAGTGCCGCTCGACAGTGAGACGTATACACCGGCGCCAGCGAAGCCCACTACGTCCGCTTTTCCATCGCCGTTCACGTCCGCCATTGTGCGCGGGTGATACGCTGCTCTCCAGCCGCCCGCCGCCGCATCATAACCGAATTGCGCCACCCACAAAGACGGTGAGGTAAAGCTCACCAGGCCCGTGGAAGAATTGACCTGCGCCAGCGATACGTAAACACCAGCGCCGCCGAAGCCTACCACGTCCGCTTTTCCATCGCCGTTCACATCCGCCATTATTCGCGGATGCTCGCTGACGTCGAACCCGCCTGCGGAAGAGCCGTGGCCGAAAGATTGTATGTCGATCTTTTTATAGATGCGGATGTAGTCGATCGACATTTTCGCAGGCCCTGCCCCGGGAGCTCCGTATCCCCATTCCACAGGCGCGATCGCCAGGTTGGCGATCACTGTGCTGATGATGTCGGGCACATGGCAATTGTTGTTCACGCTTCGCACCAGCGTATTGTCCAGGTAGAAATCAAATGAATTGGTTGTCCATTCCAAGCTGAATGTATGGAACGCCTGGCTGAAATCGGACTGGGAGGAATGCGCGCTCATCACGACATCCGAGGGAAAACAGTGATGCAGGTACCCCTGCTGCGCCGCTGGCAGGGAGCAAACGCCGTATGGATTGGAATACGTCTGGCTGCACGTGGAAGGACGGTCATAATGAAAATTCGTCATGTCTTTCCTGAGATCGTTGGTGATGATCTCGAAGATGTCGATCTCATGTCCACGATCGTGATCACCGGCCGGATCGTCAGTGAACAGCCAAAAGGCAGGCCAGTAGGAATTTCCGGCCGGAAGCTTACAGCGCATTTCAAAAAACCCATGCTTGAACGAACGCAGCGTCTCAATCCAGCCGGACGTAAAGTTGTAATTACTCGCCATCGTGTGCGGCGGAGTTTGCCCCCAAGCGTTGATGACCAAGCACTTGTTGTTCGCATTCCAGGTAGAAGAGCAACTTTCGCGCGAGTACGTTTTTTGACCGTTGGGCGTGTTAGGGTCATTGGCATAATTGTGATTGATGTCGTCGACGTAACACTGCATCTCCTCATTAGCATCACGTATGTTATCTGTATCACCTCCATGATAATAGTTCTGCGCCAGCCAAAGCGAAGTGTTGGGATTGTAATAAGGCCCCGGCGGGGAGTCATCGAACTCGTCATTAAAGATCAATTGATAACCGCTTTTGCTCTGCGGATTATCCGCAGGCGTGAAAAACGCACCCGGCGCGATAAGCCAGTGATTCTGGGCACCGACGTCCATTAAATTTCCTGCGCTCAATAGCGCAACGAGTAGAATTCTTCTCATGTTCAACGTTTTTTAAGACAGGGGATCAATACTGCAATCAGGATATACTACAATATACGCAGGCGAGGCTTTCATTCGACCTAATCAGTAAACAGAAAAAAAACGATGTTGTTCTACAGAGGCGCGGAATGTACTGTGATCTTATTTCCTCACTGCAGCTTCAAGCTGCGGTTACCCGCGCAGTGCTTCTATTTCCTGCTTGATCTCGCTGCGCTGCAGCAATAATTCTTTCGCCGCGTCGTGGTTGCTGCTGACGAGCGACAGTAATTTACGGCGGCCGTTGAATTTTTTCCAGCGCACGTAGAACCACCAGGCGAATCGTCCCAGCGGGTAAAGCGAGACGAGCACGATCAAACCGATCCACCAGTTGAAAACGCAGGCGGCGGCGACCCACAAAATAATGTACCAGAACAAAAACATGAACGCGGCAAAGCTCACGTTCAGCGAAGCATGCCATTCCATGTGCTTCACTTTTTTACTCGCCATGCGGTGCGGCAAAAAGAACGGCAGCGCGTTGAGCAAAAGACCCGCGAGGAACAAGGGCCAGGCCAGCAGGAAAAGCAAAGTGTCGCTGAAGAATTGGCCTGCGCGCATGTTCAGGATCGTGTCTTCGCGCAGCAGCCAGTCGCGCAGGCCGCGTTTTTTTACCGCGTCGAGATAGATCTTCGTTTTTTCCCGCAGACCGGCGACGCGTTCAGGCTGCGTTTTCGCAGCAGCGTTCACCAGCTCCGCGATCTCTTTTGAAACCGGGTACGTTTGCTTCTGATCTCCCGGGTCGAGGCCTTTCGCTTTCGCCCAGGGCGCGAGGAACATTTCTTCCAGGTCCGCGACGAGCTGATCGTTCTCCTTCTCCTCGACGATCAGCAGCTGCTCCCGCATGCGCTCTTCGAGGTAAGCGGTGAACTCGTTGATGCCGCGCGCTTTTTCATTCCTGTAACGCTCTTCGAACTGGCGCACTTCGAACGCCTCGCCGAAACGGACGTGTACCGGCTGCCGGAATTTCCAGGGACGATGCGTGTAGTTCACGCCGACGGGAACGATCGTCAATCCCAACCTGAAATCCGCCGCCTCTTCCGCGCCGAAGGCGATGCGCGCCGTACCTTTTTTCAATTTGCGCAGGCGGCGTTCCTGCACGCAATAGCCTTCGGAGAAAATAATGATCGAAGCTTTTTCCTTCAGGTGCTCGTAGCAGAGGCGGAACGTTTCATCGTTCTTCTGCAGGTTTTCCAAACCTTCCTGCCGGCGGTAAATGGGAATGAGGAAAAGAAATTCCAGCAGCCTGCGGTGCCAGGGCTTGCGGAACACGTCGGAGCGCACGAGGAAATACGTTTGCTGCGGCACGGTGCAGGCCACGATCATCGCGTCCATGAACGCGTTGGGATGATTCGAGCAGAGCAGCAGCGGCTTGTCGCGGGGCACGTTCTCCAGCCCGCTCGAGTGCATGCGGCGCCCGTAGCGATAGAACACGCCGATGGCGCAGTTCATCAGGGTCCACAAAAAGCGGTTGAAGAGGAATTTCATCGGGGGCAAAGATAGCCGGTTACTGCGCGTCCCTGCGCTCGAGCCGGATCGTGCGCGAGGTGTACGAAACGGAAAGCTCGCCGCCTTTCGCCGCTTTCTGCTCGAGCTCCTGCTCGAAAGAATATTCCAGCACAAGCGTCAGGGGCACGTCGGCCATGGTGCGGAAGAAGGCGGGGCGGATCACTAATTTTTTCTTCGCGGCGTCGTAATGCACTTCCGCGTCGGGCTGCGCGGAGGCGAGCGGGATCGTGGAAGAATAAGTCGCCGACGTATCCTCTACGCTCAGCTTGATGCCTTCGCCGCTGCGGATCTCGCGGTTGAGCGCGATCTCAAGCGTTTCGTTCTTGCCGGTCTGCTTCGGATTTTCCGCGAACTCGATCGCCTCGAACGTAAATCCGTTCTCGTACACTTTGCCGTCGTGATCGGTGAAGCGGAAAGTATTTTTCGCTTCGTAGTTATCGTCGTCGAGCTCGTAGTACGCGCCGCCGAAGAGCAGCTTGCTTTGCTTCATGAGCTTGCCGTTGAGCTTCACCTCGCTGGGATCGACGAGGTGCAGCGTGGTGCCGTTCGGCCCGCCGAAGCGAAACGTCGCCGAAGCCGTCCAGCGCTGCGCATCGCCCGACCAGCCGAAATGATAATCCTGGTGGATCTCGGATTGCTTCACCGTATCGGAATTAGCCGTTTCGTTCGAGATGCAGGCGTTCAGCAGGAGCAGCGTGAAAAGCGGTGCGAAGAGGGAGCGGATGGACATGAGCGGTTTTTTAATTCGTTTCAAACAGCAGGCGTTTTCCTTTGACGCTTTCGTCGAAATTTCCATTGGCGTAAGCGAGATGGCCGTTGACGAAGGTGTGCGAGACCTGCGCGCTGAAGGTCACGCCTTCGAAGGGCGACCAGCCGCATTTGTAGTGCAGGTTCTGCTTCTCCACTTTCCAGGGCTTGTTGAGATCGATGAGCACGAGATCGGCCCAGTAGCCTTCGCGGATGTAGCCGCGCTTTTCGACGCGGAAAAGATCGGCGGGCGCGTGGGCCATTTTGCGGGCGGCCTCCGCGCAGTTCACCCCGCGCTCGCGAAGCAGCTCGAGGAACGCGACGTACGAATGCTGCACGAGCGGACCGCCCGAAGGCGCCTTCGTATACGGCTGCTGCTTCTCTTCGATCGTGTGCGGCGCGTGATCCGTGGCCACGACGTCGATGCGGTCGTCGAGCACGGCGTCGAGGATGGCGGCGCGATCCTGCTCGGTTTTCACGGCGGGATTCCATTTGAGGAAATGGCCTTTCGAGGCGTAATCCGCATCGCTGAACCAGAGGTGATGCACGCAGGCTTCGGCGGTGATTTTTTTCTCGCGCAACGGAATGGAATTGTCGAACAAAGCGGTTTCCTCCGCGGTGGAAATGTGCAGGATGTGCAGGCGCGTGCCGTGCTGCTTCGCCAGGCGGACGGCTTTCGAGGAAGAGGCGTAGCAGGCTTCGCGGCTGCGGATGAGCGGGTGCAGCCGCGCGGGAATATCCTCGCCGTATTGCGCTTTGTACTTCTCGAGATTCTCTTTGATCATCGGGTCTTCTTCGCAATGCACGGCGATGAGCATTTTCACTTTCGCGAACACTTCGGCCAGCATGCTTTCATCGTCCACGAGCATGTCGCCGGTGGAAGAGCCCATGAAAATTTTCAGGCCGCAGACGGTGCGCGGATCGGTGCGCAGCACCTCGTCGAGGTTGCGGTTCGTAGTGCCCATGTAGAACGAAAAATTCGCCAGGGAAACTTCCGCCGCGCGCGCGTATTTCTGCTCGAGAAGCTCCTGCGTGACGGCCGGCGGCGAGGTGTTCGGCATTTCCATGTAGGAGGTGACGCCGCCCGCGACCGCCGCTTTAGCTTCGGTATAAATTTCTCCTTTGTGCGTAAGCCCCGGCTCGCGGAAATGCACCTGGTCGTCGATCGCGCCGGGGAACAGGTGGCGGCCCGCCGCGTCGAGCACGCGCACGTCGTCGAGCAGCGGCAAGTTGCTCCCGATCTTTTCGATCTTCCCGTTTCGGATCAGCACATCGCCGGGCGTGACGCTGCCTTCATTGACGATCTGCGCATTTTTGATCAACCAATCCATAAGTAGGTACTCGAAAAAATGATCCTTATCGATTTCGGATTTTCGATTTCGGATTTCGGATATGCGCACGGTGCCAGCCCGCAGGTTAAATCCGAAATCCGAAATCGGCAATCCGAAATTCAGAACGTTACTTTTATTGGAACTTCTTTTTCACCACGCAGCACAGTAGCATCTACCGTATCTCCCTTTTTGTACTTCGCCAGCAGCTTCATGTAATCCATCATCGTTTTCACCGGCTCGTTGCCCAATGAGGTGATGACGTCGCCTTTTTGAATGCCGGCGAGCGCGGCAGGTTTTCCGTCGGTGACGCCGTCCACGCGCACGCCTTTGCCTTCGTAGGCGTAATCGGGCATGATGCCGAGCGTGACCTTGAATTTCGGCGTGTTCTCTTCGCTGCTTTTCGTTTTCAGGAATTGCAGCTTCGGCAGGTTCTCCGTCATCGCGACGAGGTTGGCGATGTATTCCAGCACGAGCTTCTCGCCTTCGAAATTCACTTTTTCCACGTCGTCGCTGGGCTTGTGGTAATCGCTGTGCTGGCCGGTGAAGAAATGCAGCACGGGAATATCTTTCAAATAAAACGAGGTCTGATCCGAAGGCCCGATGCCGGCGCTGTCCTGCTTGATGCGGAAGATGCTGCGCGCGCGGCTGATCAGCGGCACCCAGTCGGGCGCGGTGCCCACGCCGTAGATGATGAGGCGCTTCGTGCTGTCGTTGAGGCGGCCGACCATGTCCATGTTGATCATGTAATTCACTTTTTTCAGATCGACGGTCGGGTTGTCGCAATATTTTTTCGAGCCGAGCAGGCCGAGCTCTTCGCCGGAGAAGCAGATGAAGAGGAAATTGAATTTCTCTTTCGTGCCGTTCGTCGCGTACAGGCGCGCCAGCTCGATCACGCCGGCGGTGCCGGAAGCGTTGTCGTCCGCGCCGTTGTGAATTTTTCCCTGCGGGTTCGCATCCATCGAATTGTGATCGTGGCCGAGACCGAGGTGATCGTAATGCGCGCCGATGACGACCGTATGCTCCGCGCCGTTATCGAGGTAGCCGACCACGTTCCTGCCTTTTTGCTCGGGCATGCTCGCCGTGCTGGTGTCGTGCAGGCTGCGCGTCTTGCGAAAGGTGAAAGGATAATAATAACCGTCGGTTCCTTTCGGCTGCAGGCCGATCGACTTGAATTGCTTCGCGATGTACTTGGCGGCTTTCTTCTCGCCTTTCGTGGAAGTGCCGCGGCCTTTCAATTTGTCGGAAGCGAGGTACGTGACGTGCTTTTTCAGGTTGTCGACGGTGATCTCCTGCGCGAAAAATTTCCCGGGGAGAACAGCGAGGACGAGAAGGGCAAGGATGGTTTTCATAGGCGGATCAAAATTACTAAGAATACAGGCCGCTCAGCCAAGCATGTAATAAACCAGCAGCGCCGCCAAAACGACGAAGATCAGCACGTTGGTGACGACCAGGTCGGGGCGCCATTTCGGAAGGCGGTGCTCCGGGTAAGCCAGATCCCATTTGCCTTTGTTCGCGAATTCCAGCAGCAGCAGGGGCGTGACCGGTATACGTTCCACCCGTGCGTATGGCGGCTTATAGAACAGGCTTCCGAAATTCAAACCTTCCTCGTCTGCGTGAAAATACCAGCGGTACGCGCTCA
>Ga0196977_1001043_pt1 | contig 11502 bp, 7 predicted proteins | sample S3v_1013CmetaG_FD_148634 | JGI IMG/M metagenome (GOLD analysis project Ga0196977, IMG submission 148634) | Soil microbial communities from Anza Borrego desert, Southern California, United States - S3+v_10-13C | ecosystem: Environmental > Terrestrial > Soil > Desert | place: USA: California...
CTGGGTCCAAGCGACCAACGCCGCAGGCGCTCTTCGGTCCAGGCGACCAACGCCGCAGGCGCTCTTCGGTCCAGGCGACCAACGCCGCAGGCGCTCTTCGGTCCAGGCGACCAACGCCGCAGGCGCTCTTCGGTCCAGGCGACCAACGCCGCAGGCGCTCTTAGGTCCAAGCGACCAACGCCGCAGGCGTTCGCGAGTTCCAGCCCAGGGTTGCTTCAACCCTGGGGAAAAACCACCATGTTCATCTCAACGCTGAAAGCGTTGGCGAGTTTGCGCGGCTCGCCAACGCTTTCAGCGTTAGTCTTGTCCCTTTTCTGTCTACCCAGGGTTGAAGCAACCCTGGGCTGGAACTAGCGAACGCCTTCGGCGTTGCTGGTTGTGGCAACCCCTGGGCCTGAAACTAGCGAACGCCCTTCGGCGTTGCGTTGTACCAACTCGCGAACGGCTTCGGCGTTGCGGGTTGTGCAACCATGGTCCTGAAACGAGCGAACGCCTTCGGCGTTGCGGGTTGAAGCAACCCTGGGCTGGAACTCGCGAACGCCTTCGGCGTTGCGTTTGTGCCGACTAGCCAACGCCTTCGGCGTTAACTACTTTCGCCTGGAGATGATGACTACTTTCGCCCGGAAACAATGAGCATCTGGGCGGGGAAGTTCATCTGATTGTTGGGGAAGAACTCTTTCACCGACTCCTGCACTTCCGACGCTACTTGTTGTGCTTTGTCCGGAGACAACGTCGCGAGCTTGTCGCGCAAGGTGCCTGACATCGTCGAACGCATCTGCCAAAACTGCTCAATCGAGATCGGCGCCTCGATCTGAAAGTTGAATTCCCTTTCCCGCACGCCGCTGGCTCCGGCTTGTCCCAATAACCGTGCGAGCTTTCCGGATTCAGCGAAACGAAACGCGCCCGGTGCGTCCGCGTCCGCCGCCGGCGTATCCACGTAACGCGAGATCACGTTCGACACCAACGACGTAAAAGGATTGCGTTCAGGGTTTCCCCACACCACGAAACACAACGTACCCTGCGGCTTCGTCACGCGCAACATCTCTCCAACCGCAGCGGTCGGATCCGAAAAGAGCATCACGCCGAGCCGGCTGACCGTTGCATCGAACGAGTTGTCGGCAAACGGCAGCGATTCAGCGACAGTCTGGTGAAAGCGAATGTTAGACAGACCACGCCTGTTCGCTTCCTCTTCGGCGGCCGCCACCATCCCGGCGACAGCGTCCGTGTGCGTCACCGAACCGGTTGGACCAACTACCTCCGCGATCGTCAGCGACGGTTCTCCTGGTCCACCAGCCACGTCCAAAACCGATTGACCCGCGGAAATGTGCGCTTCCTCGATTAAGGCTGTTGTCAACGGCGTAAACATCGTGCGCACGGTGGCGCTATGCTGCCGCCACGCCGTTGCCGATTCGCTCCATTCGCGTAAGAGGTCGTTTGTTTGTTCCATTTTGATTGAAGAATCCGAGTCAAGAATAGTCGAAGGAGTTTTGTGATGGCTAGTCCCGGAAACTGGAACGGCTTTTGCCATCCTCGCACCGGCGACGGCATTTCTCGACCATTTGTGGCCGCAGTGTACCGTTCCGCCGCGGCACTCTGACCACCCGTTCCGCGAATCAGCGGCATTCTGTCCTCCCCTTCACAACGTTCGCATGATGAAGCATATCCGCAATTTATTCTCAGTGGCCGGCGATACACGTCTCGGCGTAAAGCTCCTGCTGTGCTTCGGGTTGCTGATTACAACTTTGACCTTCCTCGGCGGTCTCAGTCTTTACCTGTTGAACTCCCTTGATACAGAACTCACGCAATTAGTCGAGCGGGAATGGTCCAAAGCGGAGTTGTCGCGCCTCGCGCAGTCTCGGTCAAACCAGAATAACCGCATCGCCATAATGATATTTTTCGTTAGAGACGAACGCGAACGCGAAGCGCTTGTGGCGCAACGCACGCAAAACAACCAGGAAGTTTTACGACTGATCGAAACTCTAACCGAGCGAGTCAGCTCCACCAGGGAGCGAGAGCTGCTCGACGCCGTCAAACGACAACGCACGCAATACGTCGACAAGTATCTCTACGCATTAGAACTGCTGATCGAAAAACGTCAGGCTGAGGTGGCTCGCGACATCATGAGGCGCGAGGCATTGCCGCTGATTACGCAGTATCACAACGCCTGGGACGATTACGTGACTTACCAGGGCCAGCAAGTGAATCTGGCACAAAAGAAACAAGCTGCAACTGCCGGAACAATTCGCAGGAGCAGTGTTGTTTTAATGACTTTCGAAGTGCTGCTGTGCGCCAGCATAGGAATCTTTGTTTTTCGGACGATCGGCCGTCACATCCAAACTCGCAAACGAACCGAAGAGTTGCTGTCGCAGGCGCGCGCGGATCTCGAGCGGCGCGTGAGCGACCGCACTGCCGAACTGGCCGAAGCCAACGAGGGTTTGCGAACGGAGATCCGCCAACGTGCGGTTGGCGAGGCCAGGCGACAGGTGTTGTTTGAGATCACGCAAGGCGTCAACACGATTTCCAATCTCGACGAACTGCTGAAATTCATTCATCAAGCCATCGCCAAGGTCCTCTCCGCCGAAAACTTCTTCGTTGCCCTGCATAATCCAACGACGGGAATGCTGGCAATGCAGATATTCGTCGACGAGTACGACGAAGAGCCACCACCATTCAAACTTGACCGGGGCCGAGCTGCTTACGTGCTTCGATCCGGCCGCCCGGCGCTCTTAACGCCGGAGACTTTTGAGAAACTGGTTGCCGCAGGTGAAGTCGAATCGAAGGGAACTCCGCCCGCCTCGTGGCTCGGCGTTCCGCTGGAGACGCCTTCCGGAGTGATCGGCGTGCTCGTGGTCCAACATTACGCCGATGTCCATGCTTACTCAGATGACGATGTTGCGTTTCTTGTTTCAGTCGGTGGTCACGTCGCGCTCGCAATCGAACGCCGGCGGGCTGAGGACGCCCTGCGCGAAAGCGAAGAACGGTATCGCGATTTGTTTGAAAACGCGCAGGACCTCGTTTATACGCACGATCTCGCCGGCACCTATACCTCTGCAAACATCGTGTGCGAAAGGATCACTGGTTACACGCATGAAGAGTGCATCGGCATGAATGTCGCGCAGGTAATCGCACCCGAGGACATGGAAAAGGCGCGCAACGCAATCGCCCGAAAGACGCCGGAAAAAGATTCGTCCGCCTATGAGCTCGACATCATTGGCAAAGACGGCCGCAGAGTTACGCTCGAAGTGAACTCACGGCTCATGCATCGCAACGGTGTGCCGTACGCAGTTCACGGTATCGCGCGCGACATCACCGCGCGCAAGCGAGCGGAACGAGAGTTGGAGGATGCGCGCAACGCGGCACTTGAATCGGCGCGGCTGAAGTCTGAGTTTCTCGCGAACATGAGTCACGAAATCCGCACGCCCATGAACGGCGTGATCGGAATGACCGGACTGCTGCTTGATACCGATCTGAACAAGGAACAGCGTGAGTTTGCCGAAACGATTCGTTCCAGCGGCGATGCTTTGCTGATGATCATCAACGACATTCTCGACTTCTCGAAGATCGAAGCCGGCAAACTGAATTTCGAAGTGCTCGACTTTGTTCTGACGAACGCGATCGAAGACACGATCGAATTGTTAGCTGAGAAGGCACATCACAAGAAGATCGAGCTTGGTTCGTTAATCAACAAAGACGTTCCTGTGTTCCTGCGTGGCGACCCGGGCCGGCTGCGCCAGATCATCACGAACCTGCTCGGCAACGCGATCAAGTTTACCGAACAGGGTGAGGTCGTGATTCGCGCGTGCACCGAAAGTGAGACCGAAACTGAGGTGGTCATCCGGTTTGAGGTGAGCGATACAGGAATCGGCATCAGCGAAACTGCGCAGCGCTATCTGTTTCAGGCGTTCACGCAAGCCGACGGTTCGACGACGCGCAAGTTTGGTGGGACCGGGCTGGGCCTGGCGATTTCGAAACAACTGGTCCAACTCATGGACGGTCAGATCGGCGTGCGCAGTGTGGAAGGTGAAGGTTCGACGTTCTGGTTCACAGCGCGGTTTGAAAAACAGCCGGAAGGAACTGTTGTCGAGCAACCAAACGTCGATCTGGAAAACCTGCGCGTGTTAATCATCGACGACAATGCAACCAACCGGCAGATCGTGAAGCATCAGGTCGAATCGTGGGGAATGGTGCATGAAGAAGCGAGTTCGGGCCACCAGGCACTCGAATTACTGCGCGCCGCGTCGCAACGCAACGAGCGATTCGATCTCGCGGTGCTCGACTTGATAATGCACGGAATGGATGGTTTTGAGCTGGCACGCCGGATCAAATCTGATCCTGAGTTCGCGGGCGTTCAGCTTGTGATGCTGACCTCATTTGGCGAACGCGGCGACGCCCAGAAAGCACGCGAGATTGGCGTCGCGGCGTATCTAACGAAACCGGTGCGCCAGTCACAACTTTTCGACTGTTTGGCGAAGGTTATCAGCACGAATAATTCGAAGCAGCAAAGTAGTTCCTCAACGCTACCCGTGGTTACGAAACACTCGATCGCAGAGGCAAAGATCATTTCAAACAAACGCCTGCTGCTGGCGGAAGACAACGCCGTCAATCAAAAGGTCGCGCTCCGGCAGTTGCAGAAGCTGGGTTATCGGGCCGATGCCGTGGCCAACGGGCGTGAGGCTGTCGAAGCGCTCGTGCGAATTCCTTACGACCTCGTGTTGATGGATTGCCAGATGCCCGAGATGGACGGCTACGAAGCGACCGCGGAGATTCGGCGCCTCGAAGCTGGTTCGAAACACACCTGGATCGTCGCGATGACGGCGAATGCGTTGGAAGGCGATCGGGCCAAGTGTCTCGCGGCGGGAATGGATGATTACGTTTCAAAGCCGGTGAAGGTCGAAGACTTGAGCGCGGTGCTGAGTAACCTGCTCGCGGAACCGAACGTTGTGGTTTAAGTTCGAGGCGGGTTACATTGAACGTCAAACTGCGGCATGACGTTTCAACAGGCGCCCCCAACTCTCGGCAATCAGTACGAAGATGATCGCGTCCTGCGATCGTATCTGGCGCGCGTTTTTTCGCCCGGCGTGTTGAGCGAGATCGCGCCGTCGCTAGTGGAGATGGGACGGCTCGCGGGTGCGGAACTTTATCAACTACAGCTCGCCGATCGTTTGAATGAACCGAGGCTGACGCAGTGGGACGCGTGGGGCAATCGTGTAGATCAGATCGAGTTGACGCCGCTGTGGAAGCGCGCAGAACGCATTGCGGCCGAGCACGGCGTTGTCGCCACTGCTTATGAGCGCAAGCACGGACGTCTTTCGCGAGTTCACCAGTGCGCGCTTGCTTACCTCTTCACTCCTTCGACTGATATTTATAGTTGTCCGCTGGCGATGACCGATGGCGCTGCACGCACGTTGCTCGTGTCCGGCAATCAAAAATTGATTGAACGCGCGGTGCCACATTTGATTGCTCGTGAAGCCTCGGAGTTTTGGACTGCGGGCCAGTGGATGACGGAGCTCACCGGCGGTTCGGATGTCGGTCTGTCGGAAACGATCGCCAAACCGGAAACTGATTCAGAGTTTCGGTTGTATGGCCGGAAGTGGTTTACGTCGGCGGTTGCGTCGCAAATCGCCCTCACTCTGGCGCGGCCCGAAGGCAATCCACCGGGCGGGCGTGGTCTCGCACTCTTCTACATCGAGACGCGCAACGAGCATGGCCGGCCACGCAACATCGAGATCAATCGTCTCAAAGACAAACTCGGCACGCGCAAAGTTCCTACCGCTGAACTAACTTTGAACGGCACACCGGCGCAACTCGTGATGGGAATGTCGGACGGCGTTCGCAACATCGCGCCGCTGCTCAACATCACGCGTCTGTGGAACGGCATCAGCGCGGTGGCGCTCATGCGTCGCGGGCTCGCGCTCGCGTTTGATTACGCCCGTAGGCGCGTGGCGTTTGGCTCGACGCTGGCTGAAAAAGCATTGCACATGGATACGTTGATGGGCCTGCAGGCTGAAGCGGAAGCGGCGTTTCACCTTGCATTTTATGTGGCTGAGTTAACGGGACGAAATGAAGCCGGTGAGATCAACAAAGACGATGCGTGGCTGTTGCGGTTGCTCACGCCGATCATGAAGTTGACCACGGCCAAGCAGGCGGTTGCGGTTGCGAGTGAAGTGCTCGAGTCGTTTGGCGGCGCTGGTTATGTGGAAGATACCGGTTTACCGGTTTTGCTGCGTGATAGCCAGGTACTTCCGATCTGGGAAGGAACCACAAACGTACTCGCGCTCGACACACTGCGTGCGATCGCTGCAACTGAATCGATCGCGCCATTGGTTGCCGCTACAGGGCGGATGTTCGAGTCGCTTCAAGATCCTACTTTGTTGGACCTTGCTTCAGTCGTGATTGCCGCGTTAGAACACGCAGAGGGTTGGTTACGTGAGTCTCAGACGGCGGACCGTTCCGTATTGGAAGCGGGAGCGCGTCGTTTCGCTTTGACGCTCGGCCGGGCGACAGAACTGGCGCTGCTTGTCCGGCACGCCCAATGGTCGGAAGGTATCGAACAGGATAAACGTTCGACCGCGTCCGCACGTCGCTTTGCCCAAGCCGGTGTCGACCAAATAGCTACATGAAACCGATTTCACAGACAGCCTTCTACTGTTGCGGCTTACGCATGCTCGACGCTGAACGCGAAAAGCCTGTTTGTGGCGACGTGTATGCGAAGCTTTTCATGAACGAGGATGGCCTAAGAATTCTCGAGAAATTTAAAGACGAAACTGGTCCTAATAGTTCCAACGTCGCCCGGCACCGCATCATCGACGACCTGCTGCGTCAGGAACTCGCCGCGCATCCCGATGTGCGCGTCGTAATCATCGGCGCAGGATTCGACAGTCGCGCCTTTAGACTAAAAGGCGGCACCTGGGTGGAATTCGACGAACCTCAGGTGATTGCCTACAAGAATGAGCGCCTGCCTGTCAGTGATTCTGAAAACGAGCTTCACCGCGTCGCAATCGACTTCTCGACTGACTCGCTGGAAGACAAGTTATCGTTGTTCGCGGGTCGTGGCGGTCCGGTGTTGTGGTTGTCGAAGGCGTCCTTATGTATCTTGAGCAACAGGCGATCGAGCAGTTGCTGCAAACGCTGCGGCGCCTGTTTCCACAACACAAACTGATCTGCGATCTGATGACCAGAAAATTCTTTGAGAAGTATGGTCGCACGATACACGAAAAGCTCACCGGCATGGGTGCGACGTTTAAGTTCACTGCGGACAATCCGCAAGAAATATTCGTAAGGAACGGTTACGAGCGCGTGGACCAGATTTCGATTGTCGTGAAGTCGACTGAGTTTGAGTCGCGGAAGATCCCGAAGATTTTGTTCAGGACCTTGTTGCGGACGTTGGCGAGTGGATATGCAATTTATGTATTCGAGGCTAAGTGAATATGAAAATTGATCGTCGTAGTTTTATTGCTGCTTCGTCTTCGGCGTTGGTGTTTGCGAAAGGTCAGTTGTCCTCTGCTTCGCCGGCCAAAACTTCTGAGATACGTGAGGAGCAGACGATGGTTGAAGGACGACAGGTCGCGGTCTATACCACCGCCGCAAAGACTGATTACCGGCTCTCACCAACCGCCACTGCTACGTTCAAGCCACACGGCCAGCCACTCGAAACACAGATCTGCGTCTTCGTCGATCCCGCTAAAACGTTTCAGACGTTTTTTGGGAATAGGCGGCGCGCTTACCGACGCAGCAGCGGAGACGTTTGCGAAACTACCACAGGCGAAGCAGCAGGAGTTTCTGAAGGCTCACTTCGATCGCGATAACGGCATTGGCTATACGCTCGCGAGAACCAACATCCATAGTTGCGACTTCTCGAGCAGTAGCTACACCTACGTCGCCGAAGGCGACAAAGAGTTGAAGTCGTTCAGTGTCGAGCACGACCGGCAGTTTCGTATTCCTTTCATAAAACAGGCGCTCGCGGCCGCGGGAGGCAGACTCAACATCTTCGCAAGTCCCTGGAGCCCGCCCGCGTTCATGAAAGACAACAACAATATGCTGCGTGGTGGGAAGTTGAAGCCGGAGTTCTACCAGCCGTGGGCCAATTATTTTGTGAAGTTCATCAGAGCGTACGAGCGCGAGGGAATCCCGATCTGGGGCGTGAGTATTCAAAACGAACCGATGGCCACGCAGAAATGGGAATCGTGCATCTTCTCGGCTGAGGAAGAACGAGACTTTCTAAAGAACCATCTCGGACCCACAATCAAAAAGGAACGGCTCGGCGAAAAGAAGATCATCGTGTGGGACCACAATCGTGACCTCATCTATCAACGCGCGCGTACGATCCTGACTGATCCTCAGGCCGCGCAGTACGTCTGGGGTGTTGGTTATCACTGGTACGAGCCGTGGAGCGGCGGCGAGCCGATGTTTGATAACGTCAAGCTCGTGCGTGAGGCGTTCCCTGACAAACACCTGATCTTCACGGAGGGTTGCGCCGATTCGTTCAAACCGGAACGACTAAGCGATTGGACGCTAGGCGAGATGTACGGCCGCTCAATGATCAACGATTTCAACAGTGGCACTGTTGGTTGGACGGATTGGAACATACTGTTGGATGAGACCGGGGGACCTAATCACGTGCAGAACTTCTGCTTTGCGCCTGTTCACGCCGACACGCGGACCGGCGAGTTGATCTACACAAACTCTTATTACTACATCGGACACTTCTCCAAGTTTGTTCGACCGGGCGCGAAGCGAATCGCGAGTTCGCCGAGCAGAAGTCCGTTGCTCTCAACCGCTTTCGTCAATCCTGATGGGAAAGTATCGGTGGTAGTAATGAACAAGACCGATCAGAAGCTCGCGTATTACCTCTGGCTGGACGGAAACGCCGCCGCAGTCGAAAGCTTGCCGCATTCGATCCAGACGCTCGTGTTCTGACCTGTTAGAGACTATCTATTCGACTGGCATGCAAGTGCCGTATGCGCCGGTCAGCATACTAAGACAGCCAAGGAAGAAAAGAACAACCGGGACACTGAAAACCACAGTGAGAACAAGCACCCGCGCCAAATGATGGCCCTCGAACTGCGCCACCTTTCTAAGCAACAGAACAGCGCCAATAAAGAGCGCAAAAAGATTAGCAACGTCAGCAGGACCAGAAGACGAAAACATAGGCCTCTCCAATAGCAAGTTGGTGACTTAGACACCGCCTCCGGGCGATTGTTCCGGTTGAATTAGATCTTGCGGATCCTACCCGCCACTTTCCATGTTCGATCCCAACGTTGCTACTCGCGTAAGCAAGAGTAGCGGCGGTGTCGCCAAACACATCGCGTCCATTTGCATCCGCGCCGCAGGCCAGTAATGACTTGATCGTTTCCACGTTCTCGAGCCGCACAGCACGCATCAACGCGGTCCCACCGTCCTTGTTCTGTGCGTTCACGTCGAGAGATTTAATGAGTAAGCGCCGCGCAATTTCAAGACGACGGGCGGACAATGTGGCTCGCTCGTCACCGTTGGCCCTGTTTTTTTTTTCGTGATCTCGTTTTGGCCATGGTTGTTCTGTCTTGAAGACAAATTTGGAGGCTCCGAAGCGACGTCGATGTGGAAACGAATTTAGATGGGTTACCTGCCAAGCCACACACGCATTGAGTGGCGACAGAACCTGAAGGCCGTTCGCTCCTTACGTCGCCGGAGCCAAGGAAGTGTGCCAAAATCTGGTCCCAATATGAAAACGTTTATTTTCGTCGTGGCCCTGCTTGCGTTTATTTCGTCGGCACAGGCGCAGCAGAGTGATCTCATCGCGAACACTGAGGGTCGACGCACAGTAGCGCTCGATGGCGCTTGGCAAACGATTATCGACCCTTATGAATCGGGCTATTACAACTACCGTTATGAACCAAGCGCTAACGGATATTTCAAAAACGCGAAGCCGACGACCCCAGGCGATCTGATCGAGTACGACTTCGACAAAGCGGATACGCTGAAGGTACCCGGAGACTGGAACACGCAGTCAGACAAACTCTTCTTTTATGAAGGCACGATCTGGTACAAGAAATCTTTTGACTACCAGCACAAGCCGAACACGCGTTTGTTCGTCTACTTCGGCGCCGCCAATTACCGTGCGGATGTTTATCTCAATGGCGAAAAGCTCGGGCAACACGTGGGCGGCTTCACGCCATTCAATTTCGAGATCACGAAACTCGTTCGCGACACGGGCAATTTTCTCGTCATTAAGGTTGATAACAGGCGCTGGCGCGACGCGGTTCCGACGATGATGACCGACTGGTGGAACTACGGCGGACTCACTCGTCACGTGAAGCTCGTCGAGACTTCCACTACTTTTGTTCACGATTATTTCATTCAACTGCAGAAAGGTTCGCGCGATCGTGTTGGCGGCTGGGTGAAGTTGTCCGGCGACAAGCTTGCCCAAAGAATAACGATTCGTATTCCTGAGGCAGGGATCAGTAAGTCGGTTACAACCGATGCGAATGGTTTCGTGGCGATCGATTTCACGGCTGCGGGCCTTTCGCTGTGGGCGCCTGAAAATCCAAAGCTCTACGACGTGGTGATTGAGGCGGAAACGGAGCAGGTGCGCGATCGGATCGGCTTTCGCAGTATTGAAACGCGAGGCACCGACATTCTGCTGAACGGGCGGGAAATATTCTTGCGGGGCGTGTGCATACATGAAGAAGCGCCGGTTCGTGGTGGGCGTGCTTACAGCCGCGAAGATGCGCTGACACTGCTCGGCTGGGCCAGGGAGTTGGGCGCGAATTTCGTGCGGCTGGCCCACTATCCGCATAACGAGTTTATGGTTCGCGAGGCTGATCGAATGGGGATCATGGTCTGGTCGGAGATTCCCGTTTACTGGACCATACTTTGGGAAAACCCGGCGACGCTCGAGAACGCGCGCAATCAGTTGAGCGAGATGATCGCGCGCGACAAGAACCGCGCGTCTGTTGTGATCTGGTCCGTAGCGAACGAAACGCCGCTCAGCGATGCGCGTTTGTCGTTTCTAAAGAACCTGGTGTCGCACGCTCGCAGTCTCGATTCGACGCGCTTGCTTTCCGCGGCAATGGAACGTCATTACATTGACGCAACGACGCAAATGATCGACGACCCGCTGGGAGAGTATCTCGACGTGCTTGGTTGTAACGAATACGTCGGCTGGTACGACGGCCTGCCTTCTAAGGCCGGCCGCCTGGAGTGGAAATCGAAATACGAAAAGCCGCTAATCATGAGTGAATTCGGCGGCGACGCGTTGTACGGGAATCACGGCGACGAATCAGCACGTTGGACCGAGGAATATCAGGAAGATCTTTATCGGCACCAACTCGCCATGCTCAAACGAATTCCCTTCCTCCGCGGCACCGCGCCCTGGATCCTCATGGACTTCCGCTCGCCACGCCGTCCACTGCCCGGAATTCAGGATTACTGGAATCGGAAAGGCCTGATTTCTAATCGCGGTGAGAAAAAGAAGGCGTTCTACGTTATGCAACAGTGGTATCGTGAGCTACAGGAGGCCAGACA